>JAABVA010002378.1_pt1 | contig 18806 bp, 12 predicted proteins | sample 5560331 | NCBI WGS metagenome assembly JAABVA01 (sample SAMN12812661, study PRJNA571458) | rock metagenome | isolation source: Antarctica rocks | place: Antarctica: Victoria Land, Mt New Zealand sud | collected 2016-01-07 | reverse complement strand
GTTACCATTTTTGCCAGTAGTGCGCCCCGCAATAAGTAACCTTAACTTAGGTATCTGTGAGCCAGGATCTTGGGTTCTACCAGAAGCAGTTAGCTAGATTACATAGAAGTATTCCCTGGTTCGTGCATGGCCTCACTTCAATGCACACCTCCTCAAAAAAACTCATCTTACTATCAATCACAATTACTCAATGACTACTTATTTGATTGAATTCATTTTAAAATGTAGTTTAAATAGATTAATTAAAAACTTTTAAGCAGCTTAGATTAATTATTAAATTATTTTAAAGACTTAATTTATTTATTGAATTGTAAAGATTTAATTTAATTCTTCTTTTTTTAATTAATCTTCTCTGCTGTATTCTTTTTCTTTAATTGCAATTCTAATCTTGCTCAGCTTTTCTTTAAATATTACTTTGTCTTTTATATCTTTATAATAAACTGTTTATTCATTCTTCACTGCTCTGCAGTCTTCACTTAATATTACTGTTTTTGTTATTTTTTCTTCTCATATTGAGAATGTACTTTCTCTTATACTATCTTTTTTTAAATAATCAACAATTATTTCTCTTTTTTTATTTACTGCTTTCAACACTTCTTCTTCTTTTAAATCTTCATAACATCTTTTTTCTGTTATTCTTCTTATAAATGCTGCTGAGCTACCTCAATTTTATTAAAGTTAAAAAATATAATTTTTATTTTATCTTTTTAATTAAATTTATTCATTAAACTCTTATCATACTTTCTTTTAATCTTCTTAATATTCATTATAGTCTGTAAATTCATTATCTTTACTTTTAACATTAAATTCTTAACATATAAAAAGTTCATTATTTTTTCAAGCTTTCTAATCTTTTTTTTACTTCTTTTTGCACTGTATCTTTTATTAAGAACTGAATCTGCTTTTAATTAAAATTAAAAGCAATTAAAAATTCAGTAATGCTTAAAGAGAATTTCTTATTAAATTTAATATTGAAAGAAAAAAGATACTTATACTATACTATGCTGTTTAGTGAAACTCTGTGCTGTATTTTGATCAGATTATTAAGAAGATTATGATTATAATTAAGATGAATAGAGTCTTTACTCAGTTCTTTTAATGTTGATTTTAATTAACACAATGAAAGCAGCTAAAACATTGCTTCTTAACATTCTTACTTAATGAGACTGCACTCATTAACTTTCACTAACAGCAAACATTAAATGATTTAATACATTATTACAAATTCAATAAACTATTCAAGAATTTAACTAATCATTAACAGTGAATTTTATAAGTTTAATGAACTGCTTAAAGATTCATTTAAATAGAGACTTAATAAACTCATTGACAATTATCTCTTAACTGAGTATAAAGTTTATTTAAATTTAATTTTGCTTATACAGATTACAAATGTTATAATAGAATACATTAATGTACTTTAACTGCTCATATACATATGCATTCTTGATTAAAATCAAGACAGCTTAATTATTTTCTTTAAACTGAATGAATAAAGCTGTCTGATGAGCTTTGTTCTTTTGAATATTTACACAGTGCAAATTGACTTCAAGATATTTACTTATACTTATGTTTCTTAATATCTGTCTGAGTCAGATCTCAATCTTTGTACACATTAACATAATTATGTACTCAGTCTCAGTAGTTAAAATAATAACAAACTTTTACTTTTAATTTATTTACAACACTGATTCATCTCTAAACATATAGATGTATCTTAAAATTAATTTTTAATTCTATTTATTTGATGTGTAGTTGAAGTCAGAGTATTTAAGTATTGCTTGACTTTCATTAAGATTGTATATAATGTTGAGATTAATAATTGATCTTACATACTGTAGCAGTCTCTTCAGTGCATGTTTATAATGCTTTGCAGAATCATTAAAATATTGATTTAATCAATTTAATGTAAAGATGATATCTAACTAAATATAAATTGCTGTGTACATTAAACTTTTAATTATCTGTTAATACTGTCTTTAATTTATTCTTTGATCAGTTAAGTCAGCAGAGCAAAAAACATCATATTTGTTAAGTAAAATATTGATGACTTTATATTTATTAAGTTGCATATAAAGATTTCTTAATATCTTATTTATATAATGAGTCTGATTTAGATACAGAGTTCTCATTTTGCAATTATATATAATTTAAATGTCAAGAATTCTCTGTGTCTTTCTTAAGTTCTTAACTTTAAACATGTTCATAAAAGCTTGCTTAAATCAGTAAATGTGTAATAGATTTATTGAGATTATAACAATATTATTTATATAAAGAAGCAGCATAATTCTCTTGATGCTATAAAGAAGAAGATAAAGATCAATGTTGCTTTAATGAAAATTTAACTTAATCAATTTAATGATACATCATTTATATCAGTTCTATGCAGCTTGTTTAAGATCATAGAGACTGTGCAGTATGCATAGAACATAATTAAATGTGATATTGACTTCAGAAGAAGATGTTATGTAAATGATCTTTTTTAGAAAGAATTTTATGAAAATGTTGTTAACATTTACTTAATGACACTTTAGATCTTTAAGTGCAATAATGATTAAAAAGACTTGCAGAGTGTTGAACTTAACAGTAAATGTAAAAATATCTTTATAATTAATGCTGTATACTTATAAAAAGTCTTTTGTCATAAGTCTTGTCTTAAGCTTATTTAAAAATTCATTGATGATCAGCTTAAATTTAAAGATTTACTTACTGATTATAATGTTAACTTTTCTTGATAACACAATTTCTTTTTACATCTCATTTACTGCAAGAGCTGTCAGCTCTGCATAAATGACATTTTTTTATATCTTTTCTTAGATTGAGTCTCTCACTGCTTCAGCATAGATAACAAATATAAGAATATTAGTTTTAACTGTTATTAAATCTTCTTTATTTGCAGTAAATGCTGTAAGTGTCAGCATAACTCTGAATATTTTAATTGAAAACTTATTTATATCTTAATTGTTATTATTTCTCTTTTACTTAAAAACTTCAATGTACAAAAAGATTCTAACTTCTTTAAGTAATGTCATTTTAACTTAATTAATGTTTATCTTCTTATCTGATAATTCATTTAATTTAATTATAATTAACTTAATCTGATTCTTTTCATCTTAAGACTTGTCAATTTTAACTGTAATTAAGTTTAACTATATTTCAGTGTTTTTAATTTTGAGTATCTACTCTGAAACTAAGATATTCACAATAAAGTTTATAGTAATTAACTTTTTTTATAAATGTCTGATGAATCTTCAATCTAAAAGAACATTAAATGTTTATTATTGCAATTTAAGATCAACAATATTTTTCTTCTTACTTTCAGTGAACTTTACAGTGTAATTTCTAATGATATACTTAAGATTTAATGCTTAAAACAGATACTGCTTTGTGATTTTCTCAATATAGTTTATAAAGACTCTCACTCATTCTTAATTTATGAACTTGTTGTATTTATCATTAAATAGTAATCTTAAATCAATGTAACTGTAGCATTTACATTCTCATATATAAATGTAATTGATAAATGACTTTACATCAGTGAAAGCTTTCTCAGAAGTTATCTATTTATCATTAATTAAGAAATTAATTGCTGTTTAGTTATGAAGATAAACATCTATCTATGTAGTCTGTACTCAGAACTTTATTAATAGCTCAGTCTCTTTAATCATAATATATACTGAGTTCTTAATGATTTAAATTGCTTTTTCAGCTACATTGTTCTGAATCAACATATAGAACATCATATATTGTAGTGTAATGTTAAAGAATTTGCATTAATCATTCAGAATAGATCTTAACTCTGTGACATTGTTGACTTATACAGCAAAAATCTTTGCATCAATCTGAAATTCAATTTTTAATCATCATTTTTGTAGTGTCTCTGAGACATCATTGTGTCACTTCAATAATATTGTTTACATTTTTTAAAAATAATTATTTATAATCTTAAGAAAGTACTGATATTCTGTAAATGACAAAGACAAGAAACTATATATATTAATAAAAATAAAAACAAAAACATTGATCTTTCTTTCATTTACAGTGTGATTTTACTTATTGATAAACTTAATAAGAATATAAATCTCATATATATTCTTACTGTTCTCAGCAATAAAAATTGACTTTTTAAGAATTGTTATCTTGTAAAGATTGCATAGCTTCATAAAATTAAGATGAGCAAATCATCAATGTTAAAGTCTGTAAGTCTTAATCTTTTTATTTAATAGTGCAGTGTTAATGCTTAAAAAATTTATTATTAAGTCATATTTATGAGTCTGAATCTGCAGACTTGTATTTAATGCAATAGTGAGAAAGACAGTTTCTAAGTATGATGTATATATAATGAATATTAAAATAAATTCACTGAGACTCTTTATAATATACTTAACTATATAGATCTCATCTCACTTTAACACTTCTATTATAGTCTTGCTGCACTTATTACACATTTAAAGACTGTGCTGATCAAAGCTTTTATATAATTTTATTTTATACATTTACTTTTTTAAGAAAAGATTGACTTTAAGTTCAGATACATAAAGTGTTAAATTTAGTCTTACAGAATTTTTTAACTTAATTTGTATAATGATTACTTTACAATAATGAGAATATAAATATTTCTTTTTAACTTTAATTTATCAGTGTCTCATGCATATCAGAAAGTTACTGAAGAGTTAAAGTTAATTAGTTATATATGAGAAGAATTTTGAGTCTGCAACTTATTTAAATTTAAATATCTTATTGATAGTCTTCTTAAACAGAATAGTGATCTCATTATTAATTTTTTCTTTATCTTTTAAGTCTAAAAAGAAGAAAACAGTGTCATTGCTGATCTCTGTATTAAAAGTTTTATATCTTTTTTTTACATTTAAATCTCAATTTATGATGTAACTTAATTATAATCAACTTATTTATCTTCTTTTAAACATTTCTTTAAGCAACAGAAAGATATTTACAGTTCTAAATGCTATAAGTATTTTAATAGAAAAAACATTTAAAGACTATATAGCAAAAAAACTGATCACTGTTGAAGCTGAATGATCTTTAATGATTATTAAATCTTTAATGATATTTCTTAACATTGATTACACAGTGATTCAATGAATCATAATTGTGATTTATTGAACTATAATTGTAATTTATTAAATCATAATTCATTAAATATTTATCTTCTTACTATTTATCTATTTACAGAATGATAATAATTTTCTTAATTTTAAGCTGTATCTTTTTCTTCTAAAGCTTTTACAGATTTTTCTTAATGTCTAAAGTATTCTAAGCATCAATTACATTACAGATTACATTATACTCATTTAATAATGCTTAAAGCAATATCTGAAATTGTTGCTCTGATTTAAATAGATTAATTATATCAGACTGAGTTGCAGCAATCTTTCTGCTGAGCTTGCTTAAATGAGTTTATGCTTCTTTAATGAATATATTTTTCAACATTTTATATTTAATAAACTTTATTAAATATTGTCTCTCTGTTGTCTGCAACTTCTTCTTGTATTTAAATCTCAATGTATCTCAAACATTCTTTGCACTGATCTTGTTTATCAAATATTCTTAATTATCTACATTGATGTAAATAATAAGTCAATATAAAGTTTTTATGTTAGTTTTCTGACTTTTAAAGTTAAGATTGTTAAGAAAAAACAAGAATTCATTGATGAGAATATTGACTGCTGAGACTTTAACAACATTTTATAGATCTTCTTTTATCAGTCATCTTTATATAAGAATAAATTATTGATTGCAGTTCTTGTAAGTAAGAATTAAAATGAATTGTTGCTTTATAAATAAGTCATTAAAGTTTATAATGCTGTTTGCATTCATGACAACAGTAAACACAAGTATAAGAAGTGAATAAGATAAATAATTAAATATATATAAAAAATAATGTAAATAAAACAAAAAAAGTCTTATATTTTTTGTTCTGTGAGACAGTAAATGCTTATTTGTTTTTTTGACTTATATTAAGTTGCTGAATGACAGTGCTTCTTATAAGTAACTGTGAATGCTTATTTATTTATTTAATAAGATATCTTGAAAGAAAGTAAATACTTATGCTATACTATGCTGTTTAGTGAAATTTCTAAACTGTGTTGTCTATGAGCACATCTTGATTGAGAGAGTTACAGAAGAAGTAAAAAGAATGTTGACTGCAATTAATGTAAATAGAGTCTTCACTCAGTCTTTAATATTAATTTTATTTCATTTCATAAAAGCAGCTAAAACATCACTTCTCAACACTTTCACTTAATAAGACTGCATCTATTGACTCTCACTGACAGCAAACACTAGATGACTAAATACATTGTTAAGAGTTTAACAAATCATTTAAGAGTTTAACTAATCATTAATAATGAATCTCATAAATTTAATGAACTGCTTAAAGATTCATTTAAACAGAGACTTAATAAGTCTGTTAACAATCATCTCTTAACTGAATACAAAGTTTATCTGAATTTGATTGTGCTTATGCAGATTGCAAATGTTGTAATAAAAGACATTGATGTGCTTTAATTACTCATGTATATATATATTCTTAATTAAGATCAAGACAGCTTGATTGTCTTCTTTAAGCTGAATAAATAAAGATATTTAATGAGCTTTGTTCTCTTAAATGCTTACACAATATAAGTTAACTTTAAGATATTTACTTATACTCATGTCTTTTAACATCTATTTAAGTTAGATCTCAGTCTTTATACACATTGACATAACTATGTACTTAATCTCAGTAATTAAAATAATGACAAACTTATACTTTTGACTTATTCACAACACTGATTCATCTTTAAGCATGTAAATACACTTTAGAATTGATTTTCAATTCTGTTTATTTAAAGCATAGTTAAAGTCAGAGTATTTAAGCATTACTTAACTTTCATTAAAGCTGTACATGATGTCAAGATTGATGATTAAGTTTATATACTGTAGTAGTCTCTTAAATGCATATTCATGATGCTCTGGAGAATTGCTGAAATATTGATTTAGTTAATTTAGTACAAAGACAATGTCTAATTAAGTATAAATTGCTGCATACATTAAAATTTTAATTGTCTGTTAATACTGTCTTTAATCTATTCTTTAGTCAGTTGAATCAGCAGAGCAAAGAACATTATATTTATTAAGTAAAATGCTGATGAATCTGTACTTATTAGATTGCATATAAAGATTCTTTAATATCTTATTTATGTAGTGAGTCTAATTCAAATGCAGAGTCCTCATTTTGCAATTATATATGACTTGAATGTCAAGAATTTTCTGTATCTCTTTTAAGTTCTTAACTTTAAACACATTCATAAGAGCTTGCTTGAATCAAAGAATGTGTAATAGATTTATTGAAGTCATAACAATATCATTTACATAAAGAAGCAACATGATTCTTTTAATGCTGTAAAGAAGAAGACAGAAATCAGTCTTACTTTAATGAAAACTTAATTTAAGCAGTTTAGTAACACATTGTTTATATTAGTTTTATGTGACTTACTTAAGATCATAAAGACTGTGCAGTATGTACAGAACATGATTAGATGCAACATTGACTTTAAAAGAAAGTGTTATATAAATTATTTTCTTCAGAAAGAATTCTGTGAAGATATTATTGACATTTACTTGATGACACTCTAGATTCTTGAGTGCAATGATAGTCAGAAAGACTTGCAGAATGTTAAATTTAATAATGAAAATAAAGATGTTCTTATAATCAACATTATATATCTATAAAAAGTCTCTTGTCACAAGTTTTGCCTTGAGCTTGTTTAAGAATTCATTAATATTCAGCTTAAATTTAAAAATTCATTTACTGATTACAATATTAACTCTTCTTAATGACACAGTCTCTTCTCATATTTCATTTGCTGTCAAGACTGTCAGTTTCATATAAATAATGTTCTTTCACATTTCTTCTCAGATTGAGTCTCTCACTGCTTCAGCATAGATAACAGATATTGAAATGTCAGATCTGATTATAAAGTCTTTTTTATCTGTAAAGAATGTTATAAGTATCAGCATAACTCTTAATATTTTAATTAAAAGCTCATCTACATTTTAATTGTCATCATCATTGTTTCTCTTTTATTTTAAAATCTCAATGCACAGAAAGGTTCTGACTTCTTTAAATGTCATTGTTTTAATTTAATCAGTGTTAATCTTCTTATTTAATGACTCATCTAGATTGACTACAATCAACTTGATCTCATATTATTTATCTTAAGACTTGTTGATCTTAATCATAATTAAGTCAGATTACATCTTACTGTTCTAAGTCATAAATGTCTGATCTGAAGCTATAATCTTCATAATGATTAACTTCTTTCATAAATATTTAATAAATTTTCTGTTCAGAAAAACAGTTAATGTCTATTGTTGCAGTTTAAAATTAACAGTATCTTTCTTCTTACTTTCAGCAAACTTTATAGTGTAATTCTTGATGATGCACTTAAGATCTAAAGCTTAAAGCTGATACTGCTTTGTGATTTTCTCAATATAGCTCATAAAGACTCTTACTTATTCTTAATTTATGAATTTATTGTGTCTGCCTTCAGATAATGACTTAAGATCAATATAGCTGTAGTATTTGCATTTTTATATATAAATGTAATTGATGAATAACTTCACATCAATAAAAGCTTTCTCAGAAGTTATTTATTTGCTGTTAATTAAGAAATCAATTGCTATTTAATTGCAAAGATAAATATCTGTCTGTGCTGTCTGTACTTAAAACTTTATTGATAGTTGTATTTCTTTAATCATGATATACACTGAGTTCTCAGTCATTCAGATAACTCTTTTGACAACATCATTTTAAATTGATATGTAGAGCATTATGTATTGCAGTGTAATGTTAAGAGATTTGCATCAATCATTTAAAGTGAACTTTAACTTTATTTCATTGTTGCTTTATACAGCAAGAATCTTTGCATCAGTCTGAAGTTCAGTTTTTAATTATTATTTTTGCAGTATCTATAAGATCTCATCATGTTGCTTCAGCAATATTGTTTACATCTTTTAGAAGTGATTATCTATTATTTTCAGAAAGTACTGATATTCATTAAATGATAAGAATAATGAGCTGTATATGTCAATGAAGATAAGAACAAGAATGTTAATCTTTTTTTTTTTACTTACAGTGTAATCTTACTTATTAATGAACTTAATCAGAACATAAATCTCATACATGTTCTTGTTGTTCTCAATAATGAGAATTGACTTTTCAAGAATTGTCATCTTGTGAAGATCATGCAACTTTGTGAAATTAAGATAAGCAAATCATCAATGTTAAAGTCTGTAAGTCTTGATCTTTTCATTCAATGATGCAGTGTCAACATCTAAGAAGTTGATCATAAAATTATGCTTATAAATTTAAACATACAGACTTGCATCTAAAGCAATAACAGAGAAGACAGTCTCTGAATGTAATGTGTGTACTGTAAATATTAAAATAAATTCATTAAAACTCTTTGCAATATGCTTAATTATATAGACTTCATCTTACTCTAATACTTTTATTATAGTCTTGCTGTGCTTATTACACATTTAAAGACAGTGTTAATTAAAGTTTTTATGCAGTTTTATTTTGCACATTTACTTTCTTAACAGAAGATTGATCTTAAGTTTAAACACATAGAGTATTGAACTCAGTCTTATAGAATTTTTTAATTTAATTTACATAATGATCATTTTACAATAATGAGAATATAAATGTTCTTTCTTAACTTTAATTCATTAACATCTCATTCATATAAGAAAGTCACTGAAGAGTTGAAGTTAATTAGTTATGTATAAGAAGAATTTAGAGTCTATAATTCATTTAGATTTAAGCATCTTATTAATAGTCTTTTTAAACAGAGCAGCAATTTCATTGCTAACTTTCTTTTTCTTTTTAAATTTAAAGAAGAAATCATCATCATTACTGTCATTAACTTCTGCATCAAAGACTCTGTATCTCTTTTCTTTTTCTTTATAGACTGACTTTTAATATAACTTAACTGCAGTCAATCTGTACAGCTTGACTGCAGTTAATCTGCTTATCTTTTTTTAAGCATTTTACTTAATATCAGAAAGAAATTCACAATCTTTAATGAAGTGAGAGTTGTTACAAAGAAAGTACTTAATAAAGCAATAAGAAAAATGATTACTGTCTAAGTTAAATAATCTGCAATAGTGTTACTTAATATTAGCTATACAGTAATTCAATAAACTACAGTTCTAATTCATTAAATATTAATCTTCTTTCTATTTATGTTACAGTCTTCTAAGCCTAATAGCTAAAAGCTATAACCCTAATGGTAAATCTATGATATGAGTAAAAGATGAGTAAATGTAAAAGCTACAATGACTACTCAAATAGTAGCTAAGTAACTCACTAAGGCACATGGCTGAGTTCATGTAGCTAAATGGCTAAGTAGACTATTCACCTAATAGGTGAAGGCAGTGGCAATGTGTGAATCAGTCTGTAGAAAGTTGTTTCTATTTGTTTACACTATGTAGAGTATATATATAAAATGATGACTAAGACATAAATAGAGACACTTAGTAAGAGATAAGTAAGCAATGATATCACATTCTTCTTTACTGCATAGTCACAACAGTTCACTGATGTAAGTGCAGAGATTTGCTTGACATTCTGTAAAATTTCTGTCTGTAATTCACATTCACATTGTGTTATCTCACTTCACATCACTATTGTCATTCAAAAGTGGCTAGAAGTGCAGGTTGTTGTCATTATAACAGTGAGATGAATTATTCACTGTTCACACTGTCTGCCTATATCATTAATCACAATTCTCAAAAAGAAATTCTCTTTTTCTTTCTTTAGTTTTTGATCACACTTCAACTTTTAATCACTACTTCATCAACTTATCAACTTTTTATTTGCTCTATCATCATGTAAGCTTTCATAATATGTTTACAGCATGTCATTAATGTTTCATAGATCATTTCTTGAAATCTGTGTTTCACATTGTGCTGCTGTCACTTCATCATTAAATACAGATGACAACAACTCAAACTGAAAGAAGTCTACTTCTGATTGTGTTCACAAGACTACTGATCATTTCTGTCTTAAGAAAAGCTTGCAAAACTCTTCTCTTAATATGTCATTGTCTCAATTTTGATTCAAAAACTAACAATACATAGAGCTGATTAAGCATTCTGTTTCTGATACTGCTTTCTCTTCTCTCTTTAACAGATTAACTATTAATCAGCTTGACTTCTCATTGCTTAATGTTCTGACTGATCTGTCATTAAAGAATTGACTTGAAGCTGAGCTTAAAATGTTGTCAATAATTCAGCAGTTGATTCTGCATGTCAACATGAATCTAAATCATTTTTGTGCTCACTAAACATATTGTGAAGCTGCTATTACTTACATTTGTAAGAAATGTGAGCTGACCATCTGTAACAACTGTGTGCATGAAGACAGATCATTTACAGTATGCATTTAAACTGAGTTCAATGACTGTCATCTTCTTTGCAGTTTGTGTACAAACTGTTATTGAGATGCACAGAATATTTAATGCAGCTTTTGTAAGTATAAATCTATACTAATATAATGACTACTTATTGTTTTAAATCATACAGAGTTCAAATTCTCTTTGTCTGTCAACTTAGTAACTTCTTATTGTCATTGTGTTGCTGCTCTGTCTGCTGTTCTCATCATCATCATTGACAACATTACACTTCTTATCAGCTACAATTACTCATCAACAGAGAATGTTTTGAGCACTGTAGATAAGTTAAAGATGACTGCTGAGATTCTTTGTCATCAAGCTGAAAGACTTAATGTTGATATGTTTGTTGCTTCACTTACATCATCATCTCATTTACATCAGTTACATTCTCATTCACTGTTGTGTTATTGCAGTGAACAGTAGTTTTGCTTTAAATACAGTTTATACTCAGCTCATAACTTTCTTTTTTTTTTTTTTTTTTTAATAGATAAATAGTTAATGAAATTGCTTTGCTCCTGATACTATCACCTTCTAGTCTATGAGGACCTTTTTCTTGAGTCTCTCATGTAGATTATACAAGCTCATATTTCTTTCACAGATCATCATCAAATCACTGTTAATTATTACTGAAGTTAAGACTTTTTGGCCTTTCTTTTCAGGTTTACTTCTTATTTACTTCAACTTCAACTCATTATGTTGTTGTTGCAAGTCTTTACTGAGTCATTTTTAACTATTTAGTTTTTTCTTAATATCATGTAATGTCAAGACTTTCACTTCCTTTCAATTATATCTCTCTTCTGTCATGAATGTTAAAGTCAAGTCATCAGCATCTCTTCAGCTTTCAATAGTCTTCTGTAATGTATTCATTACATTATTCACTTCAGTCAAGATCAATTCAGAAGAAGCAACACTTTAATGTGCTTTCAAAATGTTCTGTAATGAGAATACAGATAAGTTTACTCATTCATAACATTTTTGTATCTTATAAATCATCTTCTGAGAAAGATCTTCTTTCTTCTCTACTAAAAGCTTATATAGCTCTTCTTTTTGCCTGCAATTTCATTCAGCTCAAGATATGATTAAGAGTTCTTTATAAAAAGACAATGATGACTCTTTCTGTTTAAGAATCTCATCAACTTCAGAGCTTAATTGTTGCACAGATAGTTTAGCTCATTTCAGACTGCTTTGCAGCTCTGAACTAGCTCAAAATTCATCAGCATTAAAGATATGTGCTTTTACAAATCAATTATTATGAATTAAATTTTGTAAAACATGCTCTGTGAGCATTTCTAATGTATAAGTTCTCAATGAATGAGTTTTCAATATCTTATAAGAATCAAATCATTTAGCTTTAAACTTCTGAGACTCTTCATTTTGTATAAATACTCAGTCTCTTTTCTTTATAGTGCTTAATTACACTGTTTCATCACAAATCATTTTCAATTCAATAGTCTTTCATAAAAGAATTTCATTAACAGTTACTCAAATTATCTGTATCTGTCTGACTCATTTTAACTGATCTTCAAAGTCAGTTTCTCTCAGCAGTCAGAAGTTGTTTAAGTTGCCTGATAATTGTAAATTTATCTCATACAGTAAGTAGAATAAGCTCTGTTTAGTTGTACTATAAGCTCAGATTTGAGTTGCAAAAAGTGCTTGCAGTAAGTATTTATCTCATAATTAAGTTGATTTATTCATAAGATATTTTGTAAGCATGAAGCTCAATGTTTTATTTAGATTTTCTATCTTTTCATTTGTGCAAGAATGATAGAGAGTCATCATTCTATGCTGAGTCTTAAGCTTTTTCAAATAGTAGATCATGACATGACTGAGGAAGTTTATATTATTATTAGATAGTAACTCTCTTGATGAATCATAATTTATAAAGATTTCATCACACAGAAAATCTGCAACTGTTACTTCTGTTGCATTCAGAACAGCTTTAGTCACAAGTCAGCCTGTAACATAGTCAATTGCTGTTATAATTCAGCAGTTTTCTTAAGATATTCAAGATAATATGTTTATCATATTAATTCTTTATCTTTTAAATGATAGTAGATTCTTACAAGTCAAATATGAATGTTCTTTAACCTCTTAATGTTTTCAGAATTGTTGAGCAACTTAACAGTTGAAACAATGCTTTGCAAACAATTTGATATTCTGCAATAATTCATGTCATCAAGCTTGAAGTCAAATGATTTTTAGCAGTCTTAACACTTCTAAATGCTCATATTTGATGTGTATATGTTTCAAAAAGTCTGCACAGTACTGAAACTGTAGAAATGACACTTTGCTGTTATCTTACTTTCAAATCAAATATGAGTTGTTCAATTTCAAATCATAATGCAGTCAAAATTGATTCATCACATTATTTTTGCACACATGCTTGCAAAGCAGTGACTTTTCAGATTCTGTATCATCTTTCAGATACAGTATCATTGCTTTCTTTCATTTCACATTGTCTAGCTCTCACAGAGCATCTAAGAACACTTTATTTACTGAGTCTTTCTCTATAAAATTGAGTTAATGACTGATTAAATCTGATACAACAGCCTGAGCTTCAGGTCAATATTGAATGTCAAGATCATATTGCTGAAATTTGTTAATTCATTAAGCTAGCTGTTTAAATGAGTGTGATGTATTCTTTAAATATCATAGATCTTCATGATTCATAATGATAGTTGTAGTATAATTATTTTTAATATAATACTGTCAAGTTCAAAGTGCATGCTTAATGATCAATAACTTCTTTTTATAAACAGAATAATTGAGCTCTGCATCTTATAACTTCTGATCATCATAGACAACTAAATAATGTTTCTCATTCATTTCATTCTGCATCAAAACACAGCTAATTGCCTATTCAGAAGTGTTCATTTTGATAGTAAATGATTTGTGTACAGCTACTTGAATAAATATTAATTTGAATGTAAGTGCATTCTTAAGCTGTTGAAAGACACTGTCACATAATGCATTTTAGACAATGAGTTAATTCTTCTTTGTACACAACTCAATGTTGTTCTTCTTAAGCAAATTCAATAGCAATGCTGCAATCTGTGCAAATTCTTGTACAAACTGTCAGTAATATGAAGTCAGTTCAAGAAACTGCTGTACATAATGTGCTGTTTTTGAGGCAGACCAATTCTTAATGACTGATATCTTAATAGAGACTGATCATAGTGTGTTTTGCTTCACAATATGTTTACAAAACTCAAGAATTTCTGTCTCAACAGTGCATTTACTAGACTTAACATATAGCTTATGTTTCTTTAAGATACTGAGAATGATTTGTAAGTGTTTCTGATGATCTGAAATTGAGTTGAAAAAGATCAGTATGTTGTTAAGATATATTAGGCAGAATTTGTTGAGTAAGTTTTGTAATATAGAGTTCATCATTAACTGAAATGTTGTTAAGGCATTGCATAGCTTAAAGAGCATAGCTGTGAACTTATATTTGTTGTAATGAGTGTTGAAGACAGTCTTTTTCATATCATCTTTGATCACACAAACTTGATAATAATCTGAAGTGAGATTAAGCTTAATTAAATATTGAGCTTTGCTGATCTGATCTAGGCATTTCTGAATTTAAGAAAGTGAATATTCATTCTTAATAGTAATGTTGTTTAACACTTTGTAATCAATGCACATTCATCATGTATTCTTTTTCTTTTTAACAAACAGAACTGAGAAGCCTCATAAACTTATGAACTCACAAATTAGATCTTTATTCATTAGCTTTGTTATCTGTTTAGCCTGTTTGTTTAGCTGTAGCTGTGACAGAGAGTAAGCATTTATGTTGACAGACTTGATGTTGTTAGTGTTAATGCTATGTTTAAATATCTGTTTAGATAGTAGTTTGTCTGATAAAGTTGACTTAAATATAGATTGAAACTCTTTGATAACAGCTCATAATTATTCATTTATAATAATTAACAGTTCAGCTTCTGACTTCTTTGAGTTCTGTTGAATTACTAATAAGTATCTGACAGTTCTGTGATTTTGAAGTGTCTTTATAGCTATGCACTCTTTAATCACATTTAATGTTAATCTGTTTACAGCTCATTGCTGCTTTTTCAGAAACAGATAATGATGTTTTCATTATTAATTCTGAACTGTCATACAGTCTGTAGCTTAATCAATCTGAGAATTAGTGACTTTCAGTCAGATTAATCTTAGAATGAGATTATGTTCTTAAAGATTTACAATTCATGCTTCTAATTGTTGTCAAAAGCTATTTATCTTGAGATGAAAGATCAGCTTTGCAGTTAATTAAATGGTCTGCTCATTTAACAAGAATATCTCAAGCAGTTTGATTTTATATTGACTATTAATTGATATTTAATTAACAACTGTCAAGAAGATATATATTTGATTTACATCTAAATCAATTAATACTTCTACATTTATCTTGTTCAGTCTGTCTTAAATGCAGTCTGCAAGAATATATGCATTCAAATTGAGAGCATTGATTTAATCAGAGATTATACTCAATAATAAGAATTCTGAGTCATTCAGTGTGAATGCTTCACTTAAATCATTATTGAGTTGAATAGAAGCTTCTGTTAACTTATTTATGAACATTTCTATATTTATAAATAACTTTAATTTTTCAAATCATTCAAATCAACTTCAACAATCTTCAGCTTCTTCTTGTCTTTATTCTTTTTCTTATTCTTATTTTTGCTCTTATCTTTACCCTTATCTTTATTCTTATCAGTGTCCTTGTTGTCTCAGCAGTCTTTAGCTATATGCAAGAACTTTTTATAATGAAAGTACACTTTATTCTTCTTACATCAGATTCAATAAGCTTCTGTATCTGACTTATTTAATTTAGACATAATTGATCTTTCATGACTTTGAGACTGATCTTAAGAATTATTCAATGAATTATTATGATTCAAATTTGAGCTGTCAAAGACATTAAGATGATTCTTGTTATGTGCTTCTTAAAGGCTTTGTTTAATTCAATTAACTTGTCAAACTAACTCATTAAGAGTAGTCACTTCAGTCTTTAAATACTTTCAGAGTTCAGATTAAATCTTCTGCTTTAGACTCTGAGTGAACTGCTGTTTCTGTTTATATTTGACTGATATAGACTAAAGAAGTTGTACAATCTTTGTAAACTCTGCTTTATATTGTTGAATTGAGTTTGTTTGTTTTAATGCCTCATAACAGTAATGTTGATGTTTCATTTCATTAATGTTTTCAAAGACTAGTAGAAATGCTAAAAAGAAGTTGTTTATATTTTAAGATCTAATGTTTAATGAGTCTTCTTCAGCTTGAAGTCATTCTTCTTTTTGAAGTCATCATACTTTGACAGTATCTTTTAAATAACTGATTGTAACAGTAATCTTTGCTTCATTGCTCAGAAGTTGATTCATTAATGTTTTGTAAAATTGAAAGTAAGCTTTCATTTTAAGAACTTACATCTCTGCAGTGTTCACTTTTTAACTATTCTTATAGACAGATGATGTCTTCATCTTCAGAGAATTCTTGAACATCACTGCAGAAAAAGACACTATTACATTAAATATTTCTTGAGTCTCTGAAGCTGCACTAGATAGAGATGTGACCTCAGGCATAGAGCTAGAGATTAATTAATCAGCATGAACATTTCTTAATTAAGTTTGAAGAAATGCAATTTGACTTGTCATTGTCTTATAATCAGCTTAAGAAGCTGTTTCTGACACTGATGACTGACTGACAATAGTGAGTTTGTTCATCACTATAGAAATAGAGTTGAGCTTCATACTGAGAGGTTGTAAATGATTAAAGATGTTAATTAATGAATTAATTTCAGTTCAGTTTGAATTGCTGTTGAATATATTACAATATAAGAGAGATAGAACTTTTCTTTGTACAACACAGCATAAGAACTTGTTTCTTTATTCTGTAGTCTCAATGCTGAAGTAGTGATGAGCACTGAAGAGAAAGTGAACATATAGTTTATGCATTACTGTATTGAAACTTTTACAATCAGAATATAAATCAAATTAGCTCAGGCCAAAGCTCAAGTCTCAGAGCTGCTTAAAAGTGTGTTTTAAACCTTTAATACTATTAGATGTAAATTGATCTGTAGAAAGTTGTCTTTATTTGTTTATGCTATGTAGAGTATATATAGAAAATGATGACTAAGACATAAATAGAGACACTTAGTAAGAGATGAGTAAGTAATGATATTACAAATGAGGTAAGCTGTGATCAGGTAATAATTCTGACAAGTATCACAAACAAAAGAAACTGCAATGCTCTCATCACTATGTCTTTATCTGAATAGCCTGTGCTCTATAGACTTGAAAATGCAGCAATGATGATGTGCTTGTAAGGCAGCATTGAGACATTATGATTAAATGACTCAATGATAATGTGATAGTGAGGTGTCTTGAAATCAGTTTAATGATAAGATGTTAATGAGATAATAGTGTGAGCAAAATGCTTGTGTAAGTCATGAATCATTAGATAAGACTTTGTACTGTAAAAAGAAGACATGATGAGCTTCTTTTATATAGATATGAAGTCTTATGAAGTCTTTGTGTCATGACAAAAATGATTGTATAGGTCAGCAATGGTAAGGTGTGATACAACATTTGTGTGATGATTTGATGTAGTACCTTCACATAGTAAGGTAAGTGATAAGGTACTTAAGGCTGTCAAAGCTGACAATTTGCCTTGTTGTGATGATGTTTTGACTCAAAATTGACTTGAAAGAGTGATGTAATTGAGTCTTTGTTGATGAAGAATTTCATGCATAGTAGACTGCATAATGATATGCATGTCAGTAGAGTTTTGAGGTGTTTTAAAGACTAAATCAGCCTCTTGATAGTCTATAGTAAGCTTATTTTGTTTTAAATCAATATTAGTCTCTTCTCTTATCAAGATATTCATGTCTAATAGAACTCTGATGCAGAGATTATTCACTAAATAGACTATGATATCTAGTCTGATTAATGACAATGAGATGACTATGATGATGAGTAACTTCACTAACTAATTAAGAACTTGCTTTCTGAAAAAGCTCTCTGTCATTATAAGAAGTGTTTGTTTAATTTTAGCCTTATTCACTAAACTTTGATCAATAAATGTAGTTGTGCTTTCAGTATCTAGACAAATAGTCATTTTCTGCTCAGCATTATGTCAAAATAGAGTTGCTTTGACAGCAGTGTATTCATGAACTGATAATTGTGAGATGACAACAACATTCTGAAGAACATGCTTGATGTAATTGACTTGCTGAGTAGCTGCCTTAATGATACTGAAATGAATGTCAACTTCATGTCAATTAAGAATGTGATTTCAAAGATTTTTGCTTGTTTCTAGAGACATTTTACATGAACAACATGAATAGAG
>JAABVA010002376.1_pt1 | contig 18819 bp, 16 predicted proteins | sample 5560331 | NCBI WGS metagenome assembly JAABVA01 (sample SAMN12812661, study PRJNA571458) | rock metagenome | isolation source: Antarctica rocks | place: Antarctica: Victoria Land, Mt New Zealand sud | collected 2016-01-07 | reverse complement strand
AGCTGCGCGATCGGCAGGTGCGACGGGGGAAGGGAAGCCGGCCCGAGTTGATCTCCGCGCTGTCGAGGCTGAGCGCGTGCAGGACGCGGACGGCGTCGGCGACGGGCCGGTCGTGCAGGCACACGGTCGAACGCTTCCACGCTCGGCCGGCGGACGAGGACCGCCCGGCAGCGCGCGCCTTCGTGCTGGTGCTCCAGCGCAGCGGCCGCACGCTGACCGTCCCGCCGGAGCGCTCGATCCTCGACATGGTCGAGGCCGTAGACGAGCCGCCAGTCGGCCCCGGCGGTCTCGGCGCCGGCGACCATCGGCAGCAGCGGCGTGACCCCGATGCCGCCCGCGACGAAGAGGTAGCGCGGGGCGTCGTGCAGGGCGAAGTGGTTGCGCGGCCCGCGCACCCGCAGCGAGTCGCCCGCCGCCAGCTCGTCGTGGATCCAGGCGGAGCCGCCGCGGCCGACGGGCTCGCGCAGGACGCCGACGCGCCAGAGGGAGGCATCGGCCGGGTCCCCGCACAGCGAGTACTGGCGGGGCGTCAGGCCGAGCGGACCCTCGGGAAGCAGCAGGTCGACGTGGGCGCCCGGCTCCCAGGCCGGCAGTGCCGTTCCCTCGGGGTGTCCCAGGGTCAGGGTGACGACGCCGTCGGCCGACGCGGTGCGGGCGACGACGACGGTCTCGGTCTCGGTCTCAGGTGCGACGAGGGACAGCGTCGGGCGAGCAGGGTTGTCGGCCAGGGCACGGGCGGTCGTCATGGCTCTCCTACCGTTCGGCCGGGAACGTGACGGGCAGGCTGGCGGTGACCCGCATGTTGGGCGTGGAGCGGTAGCGCTTGACCGGCCCGGACACGCGGTAGTCGCCGAGCCGCGGGAGCGCGACCTCGAGCGCGACCTTGGCCTCGAGCCGGGCCAGCGGCGCGCCCAGGCAGCCGTGCAGGCCCTCGCCGAACCCCAGGTGGCGGCTGGTCCCGCGGAAGGCGTCGAAGCGGTCGGCGTGCTCGTAGCGGCGCTCGTCGCGGTTCGCGGAACCGTAGAGCAGGAAGACGCGCGCTCCCTCGGGCATTGTCCGGCCGTGCAGGGTGACCGGGGTCGACGTGGTGCGGCCGACGACCTGCAGCGGGCAGTCGAAGCGGACCGCCTCCTCGACGGCCCCGGGGACCGCGCGGGGGTCTGCGACGAGGCGGGCCCGCTGCTCGGGCTCGTCGGCGAGGGCGCGGAAGGCGGTGGACAGCAGTCCCGCGGTGCTCTCGATCCCCGCCATGAACAGGACGAAGGTCAGGCCCACGATCTCCGACTCCGGGGTGATCTCGGGGTCGGCGAACGGCACGCCGTCGACCTCGGCGGTCGCCAGGGTCGTCAGCAGGTCCTCGCGGGGGCGCTCCCGACGCTCGCTGAGCACCTGCGCGAGGTAGCCCTTAGTGCTCGCGAGCGCGTTCCAGGCGACGGGGGTGAGCGACGGGTCGTCGGGCTCGCGGTCCTTGAGCCCGTGCGACCAGCCGACGAGGTCGTCGCGGTCGGGGCCGGAGGTGGGAAGGCCGAGGACGTCGAAGAAGACCTCGTAGGGCAGTGGCCAGGCCAGCTGGGTGGCGAGGTCGGCCGTGCCGGCGTCGGCGAACTCGTCGACGAGGCGCTCGACCACCTGCCGGATCTGCGCCTCGAGCCGAGCCACCGGCCGGGGCAGGAAGGTGCGCTGCACAACCGAGCGGAGCTGGTCGTGACGAGGGTTGTCGATGTCGGGCAGGAACCCCGGAGAGCTCATGTCCTTGGCGGTGTCGTCGATGTCGATGCCCTCGAAGCTGAGGAAGGTCTGCGGGTCGCGGGCCGCGGCCCGGACGTCCTCGAAGCGCGAGAGCGCCCAGAAGCCCCACTTCTCGTTGTGGTATAGCGGGGCATCGTCGCGCAACTGCTGGTAGACGCTGAAGGGGTCGTCCTTGAAGGCGTCCGAGAAGGGGTCGTAGACGAGCGCCTGGCTGGTGGTGACCATCGCGTTCCTTTGTCAGGGTTCGGTGCCGTCGGTCGTTATTAGACCGGTCTAGTAAATAGTTTGCTGGCGGCTGGCGGCTGGCGGCTGGCGGCTGGCGGCTGGCGGCTGGCGGCTGGCGGCTGGCGGCAGGTGTCAAGGGGAGCACCCCCGCATGCAGTCCAAGGGTCTTCACGCACCCGGCGGGTGGGCGACGACGACCGGAGCGGGGGCCGAAGGAGTGGGTGAGCAGGCGGCGGGCCATCGAGTCCAGCGGCTGCCGACGATGGCTGACGTCGCCGCGCGGGCCGGGGTGTCGAAGGCCCTGGTCTCGTTGGTGTTCCCGGCAGGCACCGGGGGCCAGCGAGGCCACGCGGGCTCGGGTGCTGCAAGCCGCCGAGGAGATCGGGTACCGCGCCAACCGGTCGGCCAGCCTGCTCGCGCGGCGGCGCACCCGCCTGATCGGGGTGCCGGTCGTCGTCAGCGACGCATTCCGTGCCGAGCTCGCCGAGGAGATCCAGGACGCGGCCGACGAGGCGGGGTACGCGGTCGCGATCAGTGCCATCACCCGGCGACACGACGAGCGCCGCGTGCTCGAAACGCTGCTCGAGCTGCGGTGCGAGGCGCTCGTCCTCCTCTCACCGGAGCTCGAGCCCGACGGGCTGGCGGCCCTGGCGCGCCAGCTGCCGGTCGTCACCGTCGGCCTGCATCTGGCGGCCGTGACGCCCGGCGTCGACTCGGTGCGAGCGGCCGACGACGAGGGCGTCACCAAGGCGGTCGAGCACCTCCTCGCCCTAGGCCACCGCGCCGTGGCGCACGTCGACGGCGGGGACGCCGCCTGGGCCACCGACCGGCGGTCGGGGTACGAGCGGGCCATGGCCGACCGTGGCATCGCGGGGCTCGCGCGGGTGCTGCGGGGCGGCCACAGTGAGGCCGCCGGAGCCGCGGCCGCCCGGGCGCTGCTCGACGAGGGGACGCTGCCGAGCGCCATCGTCGCCGCGAACGACCGCTGTGCCGTCGGCCTGCTCGACGTCTTCATCCGCGCCGGGGTCCAGGTGCCGGGTGACGTCTCGGTCGTCGGGTTCGACGACGGCCTGCTCGCCCGCCTGCCCCACGTCGACCTCACCACGGTGAGCCAGCAAGCCGACCTGCAGGCCCAGCAGGCCGTAGCAGCAGTGGTCGAGCGGCTCGACGGAGGCCGGAAGGAGCCGCGGGCGCTCGTGCTGCCGAGCCGGCTGGTGGTGCGCGGGACGACCGGGCCGCCGCGGGGCTGAGCGGTCAGCCCTCGCCCGGGTGCTCCACCGGCGCCACCGGGCGCCCCTGCTCCACCGACCGGATGCATGCCAGCGCGACCGCCAGTGCCGCGCGCGCGTCGCCACCCGTGGCGCGCGGCTCGGCCCCGGTGCGGACGCAGGCGGCGAAGTGGGCGAGCTGGGCCACGTAGGCCTCGTGGAACAGGTCAGTATTGCGCCGCTGGGTCTCCTGGGTGCGGCCAGCCGCGCCGGAGAACGTCATGCTGCTGCGCCGGATGTCGCCCATCGACGCCATCCCGCCGGGACCGAAGACCTCGCCGCGGACGTCGTAGCCGTAGGCGGCAGAGAAGCTCGCCTCGGCCGTACCGATCGCGCCGTTGTCGAACCGGACGGTCACCACCGCCGTGTCGAGCAACCCGTCGGCCTTGCCCGCCGGCCACACCAGCGCGTCGGCGATCGCGTGGACGGACGTCACCGTGGCACCGGGGTTGAGGTAGCGCAGGGCGTCGATGTCGTGGATCAGGGTCTCGAAGAAGATCGTCCAGGCCGGAGGGTGCGGCGGGTCGGTTGCCCCGGTGGCCGGGTCGCGCGTGAGCGAGCGCAGCAGGTGCGGGGTGCCGAGTGCGCCCGCGTCCACCAACGCCCGGGCGTCCTCCCAGCCCCGGTCGAAGCGCCGGTTGAACCCCACCTGCAGCACCACGCCCGCCTCCCGGCAGGCAGTGATCGCCCGGTCGGCGTCGGCCAGCGTCAGCGCCATCGGCTTCTCGACGAAGACGGCCTTGCCCGCCTGCGCCGACTTAACGACCAGGTCGGTGTGCGCGCGGGCCGGCGCCGCGACCAGGACCGCTTCGAGGTCCGGGTCGGCCAGGACCGGAGCCGGGTCGGTACCTGCCACGGGTGCGCCGAGGCGGGCGGCCAGCCGCTCGGCGGCGCCGGGTGCCGGGTCGACGACGGCGGCGAGACGGGTCCCCGGCACCCGGCGCGCGAGGCTCTCGCCGTGGAAGCCTCCTATGGCGCCCGCCCCGATCAAAGCGACCGCGACCGGTCGGGCCGCGGCTTCCGAGGCAGCCCCCTCGGGGGCCTCCCGGCGGTCGCTCACCGAGGGCTTGAGGACGCGGGGACGGGGAGGGTGAAGGCCGAGCGGAAGCGCTCGAGCGCGAGCGTACTGTCGCCCGAGGCCCATGCCTCCAGCGCCACCGTGCCGCCGTAGCCGAGCTCGTCGAGGACGGCCGCCACAGCCGGGTAGCTTATCTCGCCGGTGCCGGGCTCGCACCGCCCCGGCACGTCCGCGACCTGCACCTCGCCGATGAACGGCAGGCAGCGCCGAACCAATTCGATGAGGTTCCCCTCGCCGATCTGGGCGTGGTACAGGTCGAGGTTGAGCCGCAGCCCGACGCGGTCCACCGACTCCACAAGCGCGAGCGTGTCCTCGGCCCGGGCGAACGGCACGCCCGGGTGGTCGACGGCGGTATTCAGGTTTTCGAGCGTGAAGATCACGCCGTGCCGTTCGCCAAGCGCGGCGATCCGCGCCAGGGTGCGGTGGGCGGTCAGCCACATCTTGCCGGTGACCTCGCGCGCCGCCTGGACCGGGAGCCCGAAGGCGTCGAGCCCCGTCCCGTGCAGGTTCAGGCGCGGGCACCCGAGCTGGTCGGCGACCGCGACGGACTGCGCGGCGGTGCGCAGCAACTCGTCGGCTCCCTCGTCGTCGGCCAGCGTGCCGCTGACGTACCCGGTGATTGACGAGAACACGGCGCCGGATGCGGCGAGCGCCTCAATGTCGTGCCGCGTCCAGTCCCAGATCTCGACCTCGAAGCCGAGGCCAGTGATCGCGCGGACGCGCTCGAGCACCGGCAGGTCGCGAAAGACCATCTCCGCCGACACGGCGAGGTCGAACACGGTCCGTCCTCCCCTGCGCCTCGATCGTCTGGTGCACCGGCGCCCGTCCGGGGCGCCCATCGGACAATGGGGCCGGGCTGCTGGTGAGTCAACGTCCCCAGCGGCCGGCGTCCGTTTGACACCCGCGCGAGACTCCGGTCATGGCACAGCGGAGCGGGATGCACATCGGGCTGGTCGGGGCAGGTCGGATCGGTGCGATGCACGCCCGCGTTCTGGCCGGTCTGCCAGGGGTGGGGCGGCTCACGGTCGCCGACGCCGCCAGTAAGTTGGCGCGTCGGGTCGCCGTCGAAGTGGGCGCGGAGTCGGCCCCAGGCGTGGAGGAGCTGCTCGACGGGGGCATCGACGCGCTCGTCATCGCGTCCTCGACCGGCTCGCACCCGGGCCTGATTATGGCGGGGGCCGACCGCGGGCTGCCGGTGTTCTGCGAGAAGCCGGTGGCGGCTGACCCGGCCAGCTCGCAGGGTGTGCTCGACGCCCTGGCGGCGAACGGGAGCAGCGGTGGCCGGGCGACGGTCATGATCGGGCACCAGCGGCGCTTCGACCGCGGGTACCTCGAGGCGCGGCGGGCCTTGCAGGCCGGTGACCTGGGGTGGGTGCACAGCCTGCGCGCCATGACGTGCGACCAGAGCCCGCCGCTTGTCGCCTACCTTGCGAGCTCAGGCGGGCTGTTCCGGGACTGCAGCGTGCACGACTTCGACATCCTCCGGTGGCTGACCGGCCGGGAGATCGTCGAGGTCTACGCCCGGGGCAGCAACCGTGGTGACCCGGAGATCGGCCGGATCGGCGACGTCGACACGGCGGTCGCCCTCTGCACGCTCGACGACGGCACGCTCGCCACCGTCGTGGCGACGCGCTATAACGGGGCCGGGCACGACGTCCGCCTAGAGGTGCAGGGCTCGCGGGCCAGCATCGCGGTGGGACTGGACGACTCCAGTGCGCTGCGCTCGGCCGAGCCGGGCGTCGCCTTCCCGTCCGGCCACCCGCACGCGAGCTTCATGCAGCGCTTCGCGCAGGCCTACCGCGACGAGATGGCCGCCTTCGTCGACCTCGCGGCCGGCCGGGGCGAGAACCGGTGCACGCCGGAGGAGGCGGTCGCCGCCTCCGTCGTCGCCGACGCCGCCCATGCCTCGCTCGAGACGGGCGTCGCCGTCCAGGTCGGTGCCGCCGCGGTCCGCTGAGGGTTGGCGTCGCATAAGAACAGTGTCGGAGAAGGCGTTCGGAGACCCTGTCGGGCCGCGTTTGCGTGCCGTGACGCGATCAGAGGACACGAACGCCACTCCCAGGCCGTTCACGGGCTGCAGGTGGTCGCTTGTGTGTAAACGCGCGCGGGCAGCCCGCGTGGCATCGTCGGGGGGCTCGCTGGATCTGCTGGATTGGCGCCGAAGGTCGCCGCTCGCGTCGCGACCTGCCCTGAGGCCGAGGACCTGGCGGGCGGTTCGTAGCCGGTTGCCGACGCCACTGTCGCGGGCCCCCTCTACAGCCACAGTTACGCACGGTAGCCGTTCGGTTGGGTCCTGGATCGGCCGCTTGTTTGCTGCGAGTCCGCACGACCGAGCTTCGCCTCCCGGGCGGCCTCGAGGCAGTGGTCGCGCCTGGAGGCGCGGCTGAGACTCACAGAACAGCACCCAACAGGCGGAGAAGATATGCCTTTGGCTGCCAAACCTCTGGCCCTGACGGGCTGGAGGTGGCAGCATCGGCGGCGATCCGGCGGGGTTGGGGCGCATCGTTTTGACCGGGCGCGGTCGAGACGTTCAGGGCAACAGCGGCGAAGACAGGGGGCCCGGGGGTGGGGGAGCAGGCCGCAGGTTGTCCTACCGAGGACGCGGCGGTGCTGGTGTCACGTCATCGGGATCACCGGTTCCCGGGCCGGGGGCGGCGGGTAACTGTGCGGCTGGCTGTGGAGGAGCTGGCGGCGATCGAGCTGGCGGCGGGGCGGGCGGGGTTGACCCCGACTGGGTTTGTGGGGGCGGCGGCGATCCCGGCGGCGCGGGGGTCGGCGGGTCCTGCGGCGGGGGAGTCGCGTGAGGCGTTGGCGGAGTTGATGGCGGCGCGGGCGGCGGTGCGCCGGTTCGGGGTGAACGTGAACCAGGCGGTGGCGGCGCTGAACAGCACGGGTGAGGCGCCGGCGTGGCTGGGGCAGGCGGTGGAGGCGGCCGTGCGGGCGGTGGCCCGGGTGGATGCGGCTGCCGAGCTGCTGATGCGGCGCCGGCCATGAAGACGGCCGGCAACCGCTGGGGGAGGGGGCTGTGATCGGGAAGGTGGCCCCGCGGGGGAGTCGGGTCGGCGGCCTGGTGCGCTACCTGTACGCGACGGGGCCGGCGCAGCAGGAGGGCCGGGGTCGGCGCAACCCGCACACTGATCCGCGGGTGATCGGCGGGTTCGACGAACCGGGCGTGCTGGAGCCGGTAGTGGGGGAGGGGGGCCGGCGGGACTTCGGTCGGCTGGTGGCGTTGCTCGAGCAGCCGCTGGCAGCAGCCGGTGTGGGTGCGGACAAGAAGCCGGTGTACCACCTGATTATCGCGGCGAGGAAGGACCCCGAGACCGGGGAGCTGGTCGACCGTTACCTGACCGACACCGCGTGGCGGGACGTCGCCGAGACGTACATGGACCGCCTCGGCTTGGCACCTCGGGGTGATGACCTGGGGGTGCGGTGGGTCGCGGTCCGGCACGCCGATGACCATGTGCATGTGGTGGCCACCCTGGCCCGGCAGGACGGGCGCCGGGTGTTTCCCCGCAACGACTTCTGGCGGGCCGGGGAAGCCTCCCGGGAAGTCGAAGCCAGATATGGGCTGACGGTGACCGCGGCCAGCGACCGGACGGCGGCCAAGCGGGCCAGCTACGCCGAGACCGAAAAAGCCGCGCGGCAGGGCCACGCCGAGCCGGTACGGGACACGCTGCGCCGCTCGGTCCGCACCGCCGCCGCCGGTGCCAGCACTCTTGAGGAGTTCTGGCAGCGACTGGCCGACGACGGGTTGCTGGTCCGCCAGCGGCACTCCGAACGCAACCCCGGGCAGGTCACCGGCTACGCGGTCGCGCTGCCCGAGTCGGTCGACCCAGGCGGGACGCCGATCTACTTCGGCGGTGGGAAGCTCGCCGCCGACCTGACCCTGCCCAAGCTGACCCGGCGGTGGGAGCTGGACGCACCGGCTGGCAACGCCACCACAACCGCCGGCGGCACTGCGGCCGGGCAGCCTGACCAGGCGGCGTCCTCGTCCTCGTCGACGTCGGCGGGCAAGCCGGGGGAGGACCGGCACCGGCTTACCGGCGAGGAACGGGGCCGGATCTGGGAGCAGGCAACCGCGGCGGCGGCCACGCCACCGGACAGGTCCGCGCCGCCGCCGGCGCCGACCCGCAGGGGGCGGGGGACGCCGCGTGGGCCGCCTCAGACTTCCTGGCTTCCGCTGCCCGGGTCGTCGAAGGCCGGCGCGGCGGGCCGCTGACCGACGCCGCCGCCAGCTACGACCGGGCCGCCCGCGAGCTGTGGGGCCGGCTGCCCGCGCCGTCGCAGGCTGGGCAGGGGCTGCGCGCCGCTTCGGTGCTGCTGGCCTCGGCCAGGTTCGTCGGCCGGGGCGAGAACACCCAGCTGCTCGCGCTGCTCGCCCAGCTCGCCGCCCTGTCCGACGCCGTCACCCGGCTGCGGGAAACCCAGGACAGGGCCGCCCAAGCCGCCGCCGCCCGCGGCGCCGCCGAGCAGCTGCGCCTGTCCGCCGCCCAGCGGACCAGCCCGCGTGGCGGGCCGCCGGCCGCAACAGCGACGGCGGGCCCGCACCCGCCGGGCAGGGGTGTCCTTCGACGTCGCCCGGACCCGACCCGGACCCACCCAAGGGCCGGCCGGGCCGCACCGCGGACGTAGCCGGTAGGACGACCTTGCGGCCCGGCGGCCCTTCGTCGACTGGGGGACGCTGGTGTGCTCCACCTTGGCTACCCGACGTGGCGGGATGCGCGGCGGCAGCGGCAGTCGTCCGGTTTGCCCGATTGGTACCGCCCGGCTACTGTGACGCCACTCACGGAGGAGGTCTGTTCGTGCGCTGCTCGAGGGTCAGCCTGGGTAGGTCGGGTGCGGCAGTCGGTATCGCCGCGCTGATCCTTGGGACGATGACGGCGCTCGCCCCGCCGTCGGTGCTGGCGGCCTCGAGTGCGTCATCGCCGGCCGCGGCGACACCGGCGGGAGCGGGACAGTCCCCGTTGGGCTTGACCTGTAGCCCCTACAGCGGGCAGACGATCTGCTCGGGGTCGGTCCCGAGCTTTGACGGCAGCCCGCTGGACGTGGACCTGACGTTGCCGACGCAGCACACGGGCACAACCCACCCGCTGATGGTGATGCTGCACGGGTTCGGCAACGACAAGCACGAGTGGGAGTCGACGACCAACCAGGGCGACGGGGCGGACAAGTACCACTGGAACAGCCACTGGTTCTCCGAGCACGGCTACTACGTCTTGACCTACACCACCCGCGGCTTCCACGACAGCGGCGGCAGCGGGTATGAGCCCGCGACGCCGGGAGCGCCGTGCGGCTCGGCGTGTGACACCAAGAGCACGATCCGGGTCAAGAACAAGAACGTCGAGATCCGCGACACCCAGTGGCTTTCCGCCCTGACAGCTGCTGCCTTCCCCGCCGCCGGGCCTGATGGGGTCAACCCCGACCAGGTCGCGGTCAGCGGCGGTTCCTACGGCGGCGGGGAGAGCTGGCTGCAGGCAGCGGACCCGACCTGGAGCTTCCCCCGCGACTACGCACAGCGGAACCACCTTGCCCCGCTGCCGGTGCTGAACCTCCAGGTCGCTGTCCCGAAGTACCCGTGGACCGACTTGGCCTACTCCCTCGCACCGAACGGGCACGGCGGCGGGCCCAACGGCGATGACCTGTACTCCTCCTCCCAGGGGCTGCAGGCCAACCCGAACGGCAACGGCAACCCGTTCGGCGTCGGCAAGACCAGCTACATCGCCGGCCTGTACAGCCTGGGCACCACGAAGGGCCAGTTCGAGCAAGGGGACAACACCACCCCGCAGGACGTGCCGCCCGACCCCGAGCTCTATCCGGACCGAGCCGTTCAGCGGCTGGCTTGGCCGCATCGGCGCCGGTGAGCCGTACTCGACCGGTCCCGGCACTGACGACCCGATCGTGGGTCAGGTGCGGCAGGCGTTCAGCCACTGGCACTCGGCGTACTACCAGCCGGGCTGGGCCGCCCAGCAGGCAGCCGGCCGGGAGACGGCGGTGTTCTCCATCTCGGGCTGGACCGATGACCTGTTCCCTCCGGTCGAGTCCTTCCGGATGTTCAACTACCTCAAGAGCCTGGACCCCCGCTGGCCGGTGGCGGTCACCGTCGGCGACATCGGCCACAGCCGGGCGCAGAACAAGCCCGGCACCTGGCAGCGGATCAACGACCAGGCCTTCCAGTTCCTGCAAAGCCAGATCAACGGCGCCCACCAGCAGCAGACCACGGTCTCGAGCCAGGTCACGACCTGTAACCCGAGCCTGACCCCCCCAGCGGAGATGCTCACCTCCACCACCCCCCAAGGCCTGGCGAACGGGACGCTGACCGTCGACGCCAGCGCCAAGCCAGCCGTCCTCGACCCGGCCAGCGGCACAGGTGACCCTGACGGGGTGGGGACCGACGCTGTCGCCGGCGAGTACGTCCCGAACTCGGGCGGCGCCGGGTGCCGGGCTGCTACGCCGGCCCTGCCGGCACCTGCCGGCCCGGTGGGCTACCGCGCCTACTCCGCGCCGCTGCAGCAGCGGGCGACCACAGTCGGCATCCAGTACGTGCAGGCCAGCTACACGGCGAGCCCTGGCGACACCGCGGTGCTCGCCGCGCGGGTCTGGGACGTGGCCCCCGACGGATCGGCGCTGCTGGTGACCCGCGGGGTGTACCGGTTCGACTTCTTCTACGGGGACCCGCCTGCCGGGACGGTGCGGGTGCCGTTCTATGGCAACCAGTGGAACCTCGCGCCTGGGCACCGAGTCCGCCTCGACCTCCAGCAGGTCGACACACCTACCTACCGGCCGCCGACCGGTCTGGTCAGCACGCTGAGCCTGAGCGACATCCATCTTGTGCTGCCGACACGCAACGCCGGGTCCACCTCGGTCCCAGCCAGCTGAAGCGTCTGTCGGCAGGACGCGACGACCAGAAGATCCGAGACCACAGCGCAAGGGCCATTCAGCCTGGTAACGGCCGGCGGCCGCCCGCGCGCGCCTGTGGGTGACAAGCAGCCGTCAAGGACCGACAATGCTCGCACTCACCTCTCACCACCCGGAGACCGCTGCATGACACGTCGCACCCTCGCGCTGGCCGTGCTGGTCCTCGCCTCCGCCGGGCTCGTTCCCGCAACGTCCGCGGCGGCAGCCGCGCCGGCAGCGGCTGGGAACTCGCACCGCAGCGTGCGGGTCTGCTCGGCGCCGGCCCACGGCGCCGCGGCCTGCGACGCGATCCGCCAGGACACCGTCACCCCGGCCGGCACTGTCACTCCGCATGCGACGCCTGCTGGATTCGGACCAGCCGATCTGCAGTCCGCCTACAGCCTGCCGTCCTCGAGTGCGGGCAGCGGGCAGACGGTGGCAATCGTCGATGCCTACAACGACCCGAACGCCGCCGCCGACCTCAGTGCCTACCGCAGCCAGTACGGGCTGCCGGCCTGCACCACAGCCACCGGCTGCTTCCGCAAGGTCAACCAGAGCGGCGGCACCAAGTACCCCCAGTCCAACGGCGGCTGGGCGCAGGAGATCTCGCTGGACCTGGACATGGTCTCGGCGATCTGCCCGAACTGCCACATCCTGCTGGTCGAGGCCACCAGCTCCTCGCTGACCAACCTCGGCACGGCCGTCAACGAAGCCGCCAAGCTCGGCGCCACGGTGATCTCCAACAGCTACGGCGGCTCGGAGTCATCCAGCGACCCCAGCTACGACAGCGCCTACTACCACCACCCCGGCATCGCGATCACCGCCAGCTCAGGAGACAGCGGCTACGGCGCCCAGTACCCGGCAGCGTCGCAGTACGTCACCGCCGTCGGCGGCACCAGGCTCACGAGGGCCGGCAACACCCGCGGATGGACGGAGACGGCGTGGAGCGGCGCCGGATCGGGCTGCTCCGCCTACGACGCCAAGCCGACCTGGCAGACGGATGGCTGCGCCAAGCGCACGGTTGCTGACGTTGCCGCGGTCGCCGACCCGAGCACCGGAGTCGCGGTCTACGACAGCTACACCTACCAGGGTCAGTCCGGCTGGCTCGTGTTCGGCGGCACCAGCGTGGCGGCACCGGTCATCGGTTCGGTGTACGCCCTCGCCGGCAACGCTGCCACCGTCACCTACGGCAGCTACCCCTACTCGCAGTCCAGCTCCCTCAACGACGTCACCTCGGGCAGCAACGGCTCGTGCGGTGGCAGCTACCTGTGCACCGCAGGCCCGGGCTACGACGGCCCCACCGGGTTGGGAACCCCCAACGGCACAACCGGCTTCTAGCCCCGCCGGCGGCCCCTCATTAGCCGGCTGCCTCGGGCCTAACGGCGGCCCGCTGAAGGAACCGCTGAACGCAAAACCCCTCTTGACCAGCGCGAACGTAACCGCCGAAAGAGATCTTCTGTCAGGCAGTAGTACTTTCCATCGTCCTGCCACCGCCTAGAGGCGGCTTACCTCTGGGTCGACACGGGAGCCGGCTGCTTCCGACCCCAACGCGGCCCGTCAAGTTCCGGGCCGGGACCGTCAGGGCCTGGTGTCTGTGTAGGCGAGCGTGTCGAACGGTTGCTGGTCTCCGCGTCGGACGAGGACGAGGCCGGCGCCAGAAGCGACAACGGTGGTGTTGTAGGCGGTGTACGGCGCCGAGGCGCCGCTGACCGCCAGCGGTGTATGGCCGACCGTCGCGCCGGTGTGGGTGTTGATGGCCTCCAGGGCGGGGTGAGCACCGGTGGTGACGAGGAAGGCCAGCGGGCCTGTCTGGGCGAGCGGCGCCTCGCCGTAGGCGCTGAACCGTTGCGGTAGCGGCTGGTCCGGTGGTTGGACGGTGAGGCGTGCGGTGCGGCTGTCGCGGCACTGGTAGGTCTGGGTGTCGAAGCTGCAGACGGTGCGGGCGCCGGCGCTGACGTACTCACCAGGGCTTGGGGCGGCCCAGCGCAGGTGCCCGGTTGTTGCGTCGAGGGCCAGCAGGATGCGGCCGCCGACGTTGCCGGTGTTCGGGGCGGCGGGCAGCAGCGCGTGCAGCAGATCCACGTCGAAGTCCCGGCCGGGGTCGAAGGTGTCGGCGACCGCGAAGATGGTGCCGTCGCCCTGTGCCTGCACGTTGACCCCTGCCGTCGGCGTCCCGCCGACGTGGTGCTTGTCGAGCTGGAAGGTCCACTGCAGCTGTCCGGTCGTCGGGTCGAGCCGCTGGACCAGGGATCCGGCCTGCGGGCACTGACGGGCGACGAGCAGCATGGGGCCGGGACTTGAGAGCTGGACGTCTCCAAAAGACTGGGACGGGCAGGCCGACGAGCGTGGTCCTTGGCCGACTGTCCACCGCGGCGTCCCGCTGCGGGCGTCGAGGGCGGTGAGCTGACCGGACAGGCCGGCGAGGACCAGATTGGAACCAACGATGGTGGCCGCGCTGGTCTGGGAGGCGAGCGGTGGGATCCGCCGGCTCCACAACCGGCGTCCGGTTCGCAGGTCGACGGCCAGCAGCGCCTCTGGCAACGTGAGGGACGCCGTGGGCGGCTTCGAGCGGTCACGGGCGACCGCGAGGACGACGGTGCCGGCGCCGACGACGAAGGACTCCACCAACGGCTCGTCCGGCCCGTACCGCACCCGCCAGCGCAGCTGGCCGGTTCTGGCGTCGACTTCCTGGACTGCTCCCGGAATCCCGCCGACGATGACGCCGCCGTGGATCTCCGGGTGGGCACCCGTCATCCCCTGCCACAGCAGTCGTCGCGGCACCGTGCTGGGGCCCGAGCCCACCGGCTCGGGTAGCGCTGCGCTCGTCGTCTGCTCAGGCAGCGGGTAGCTGGCGGCGGGGCCGGACGGCGCCGAGCAGGCGACGAGCAGGACCGCGCAGGACGCAAGGCGCACGACCATGGCGACAGTTCTCATCACTGCTCGCTCCCCACCCGCCGGCACCGTCACTGACGCCCCTGGCGAGCCGAGGGTCTCACGTCCGCCGTGTCCTAGGACCGCCGGTGGAGCCCGAAGACGTCGTCGCGAAAGGACACCTCGCCTGGCGTGTCATGAACGTTTACGACGATGCCCCGGCGGGGCGTCGCTCGCGGCGTGAGATGGCCCCGGGTGGTCGAGCCACCGACGTGTAAGCAGGGCGAGGCTGGCTGGCAGGAGCACCACCAGCAGCCGTTCGACGTCCGCGATCAGCGGGGTGCTCAGGGCAGGTACTTGAGCGAGAGCCGCGGCGGCGGCCGCTGCCGTGAGCGCTGTTCGCAGCATCTGCAGTCCGGTGACGGCGGTGACGACGGTCAGCGCGCCGCCGAGCACGAGGGCCAGCAGCCCGGGGTAGGCCAGCGGCAAGCCGTTGCCCACGCCGGGCGAGGTGAAGGACGTGGAGAAGCGCCCGTCACTGCTCGTGTAACTGACCGCACTGTTGAGCGGGGCGTAGGCGAACCACCCAAAGCTGGGCGTGACCCGATGGGCCCAGGCCACCCCTGCCAGAGCAGCGAAGGCGGCGACGCCGACCACGAGGGCCAGCGGCCGCGAGACGCGCGCTCGGCTCATAGCCGGGCAGCGTACGTACCACGTGCTGCGGCTGCCGCCGTTCGGACCGCATCTGAGGCGATTGCCATCGGTGCTGTCACCTGGCGGGGAGCGGCGCCCAGCGGCCGACCAGCGCTACCGGGTCTGCGTCTGTGGACGCGAGGCCCCAGGTGTAGGAGCCGTTGTCACCGTTCGTGCCGCAGTCATAGACGGCCTTGAAGGCGCTGTCGGGTCCGGCGGGGTAACCGAGTACGACGACATCCGGGCCGAAGCCTTGCGCACTGCCGCTCTGGCGCATGTAGCAGATCCCTGAGGAGGGCGACGTTGGCGCTGCTCGTGATGGCAAGGTGATCGGGTGCGACTCGCTCCGTTGCATGCAGCGGACGTCCGGAGGAGTTGCCTTCCGGTTGGCCGTCGGGGGTGTGGGTCGAGACGAGTCGGATCCTGCCGACAATGTTGCCGTTGAGCTCTTCCAGATCCTCTGCTGGGATCCAGTACTCGAGGACGTCTCGTCCGCCGGCTTGGTGGATCTGGTAGCGGTCGAGGAAGTCGGTGCGGACGGCGAACCGGGTGACGTGCCCGACTCCGCTCGCGGGCACGTTCCACTCCCGCGCGATCTTGGTGGCGTACCACTCGTTCAGGACGGGGTAGAAGATCGGCTGGTCCGCCAGCCGTGGCGGCCACCGGGTCCAGCCCGACTGCTCGACCAGGCGCAGCTCCACCGGCCCGGTCGGCCGCCAGAGGATTCTCGTCGTCGCACCCACCGGCTGAGCGTCCTCTACCTAGCTCGCCGTCCCTTTGGACCACACCATCGACTGAGCGGCGCGTGAGCTGCCGAGGCGGCGAGTGCATGATCGGATACGACCCAAAAGCCCTTCTGACCAGCACAAACGCAGCCGCCGATAATGAATCTTATGTCAATCAGACCGGTGCGTATGCCATCTGCTGCACTACTCGGCACTCCTCCGCTGGGATCGGCTGGCTCGCCCGGACGGCTTGGCCGACGCTGGCGCGGTGCCAGCAAGATCACGACCGGCGAGGCGTGGGTTGGTGAGGCAGCACGGCAGCGTGGCGTCGGTGCCTACTACCGAGCCGGCCGGGGCAGTTGACCGACGAAGGCGGCCGTCCTAGTACCAATGTCGCCCGGGTCGGGTCCCCCTTGGCTCAGAGCCGTGATCGCGAGCCGAACGCCGGTGGTGTCGGTGCCGCCGAACAAGCGATGAAGGTAGGCCAAGCCCTGGCGGGCGACCTCGCCGGCCATGGGATCATCGACCAGCTCGACGAACCGGTCGGCGACCGCGAAGGGGTCGGCCGTGGCGATGAGGCGGTAGACGTCGGCGGCGTCCTTGGCGACCAGGCGTCTGCCGCCCTGGTCCTCCCGCTCCCCCAGTTTGTAGGCCTTGGCCACCAGCAGCGCCGGCACGCTGGCGACGTTGACCCGCACCGACCGGTTATCGCCGGCTTCAAAGGCGGCAACTGTCATGACGTCGTTGTCGACGATGGCGACCTCAAGACCCGGCACCCTTCGGGCCGCCATCCTGTCGTGTGGCGGGATGCGGGCACTACGGCCGCCTTGGGCCAGGGAACCGGGGACCAGCAGGTCGACCTCGATGTCGATGCGCTGGCCACCGACGGCTTCGTTGCGTACCCAGAGCCCCGGCTGGTTGGGATCGCGGAGACCGAAGCCGCCGGCTGTCATGGCGGCTTCGAGCAGCGGTGCGGCGCCGAGCAGCGCCGGGTTGAGGCCGAGGTCGGCGTCGGTGGTGTAGGCCGAGGTGGAGAAGTCGGCGTCACGGGAGCGCAGGTACACCGCCTGGGCTCCGACGAGCACCACAGCGTCACGCTGGTCGCGCAGGACGTCGAGGGCGTCGAGCAGAACCCGACGTGCGGCGGCGGTGACCTCGTCGGGATCGGTCCCGGGCGGCAGGGCCGGCATCAGCGCGCCAGGCCAGCAGCGGCGGCACTGTGTTCCGGCAGACTCGCCCGTCGCCAGCGGCTCTCATCGTCGGTCATGTACTCGATCAAGGCCTCGCCCTCGGCCGGCATCCGCCCGTTGCCCGACAGGCAGTCGATGGTCAGCTGGCTGAGGGCGACATGCGGGACGCCGTCCACCTCACGAAGGCCCTGGAAGACGACATCGTTCGGCGGCCGGAGCAGAACGACGTCGGCGCCCCGCTCGGTCGGGATGAGCTGCAGTTGCCGGGCCAGCTGGTAGGGCTCCCCGGTTGCACCCCGGACGTAGAGCATGAGCTGGCCGCCGACGGCCCGAGGGGCGATGGCCCGGGCGGCGAGTGAGCCGGTAACAGCGACCTGCGGGGAGATGTCGGGGCGGGCGAGGCGCTCCAGCGTTGTGGGGATCCCCGCTGGCGCGACCATCGGGACGGCGTTGTTCATCTTGAGCAAGTCGATGGTGGCGGCCCGCTCACGCAGCAGCCCGACCCAGTCGGTGTCCACCACCGTCCGGCCGTCCCGGCGGATCAACGCCTGGGCCTCCATGGCCTCGAGCAACCGGCCGACCCAGGGCAGGCTGATGCCAGATGCGGCCGCGAGCTCGCCCGCTCGGTAGGGCGGGGCGACCTCGACCAGCAGGCGGACCAGGTTCCCGGCGCGTGCCCCGGCCAGGCCGTGCCGGCCGCGACTGGGCGGGTTGGGGTCCCGATCGGCCCCCGGTTGCCGCAGAAAGACCAAAGGCCGGCGGAGGCGAAATGAGATGTTGCCGGTGAGGTCCAGGTAGCCGAACCCATTGGTCTCGAGCACCTCGCGGGTGCGCGGGCTGAGCCACGGAACGATGACCAAGACCGCGGACTCCCCCATCAGCTGGCGCATGAGTCGCACCTGAGGCGCCAGCCGCTCTCGCGCATCAACCGGGGCCAAGTTCCGCGCCGCCTCAACCAGGACGACCCCAAAGTTGCCCGTGGCCTTGTCCCGGAGGCTGACGAGGCGGCTGATCGGATTGTCGTCCGTGACGAGACCGGGCTCGTCCTCGGGAGCACCGGCGACGAGGTAGGGCCCAACCTCGTAGTCGTCGCCGAGCACGACCTGCAGGAGCGCTAACCCGGCTTCGATCAGACTGCCGGCATCGAAAGCGGTAGCGCTCACCATCCCAGCATGCCATGGGCAACCCAGGTTAGACAAGCGTGACTTGCGTCAACAGAAGACTTGCCTGTACTGCGCAAGTGGCTGTAAGACGCAAGTCGTGCTCGGGAAATCGGCCCCCATCTCGGCTGCCTATAGGTATAAGCCTTCCGCCAACTGATCACCGGCGGGGCGGACAGGGTCCCCGGGCGCGGGACAACGATGTCGCTCCGGCGACCCCGGTAAGTTCTGCGGTCCGCCGGGGATGTCAGTCCCGCTGCGACTCGACTCGACTCGTGGTGGCGACGGGCCACGTACCCAGCGCATAGTCCAACAGGCTGTTGGACAACCGCGGGCGCATGAACCGGGCCGGCAGGTGATCAGACGGTAGGAGGTGCTGCGTGGCTCGTCTTCACTCCTGTTGTCCCCCGCTGGTCCAGCCGCCCGAGGCGACCCTCGCATCTCAAGCAGACTGGCGGTCCCCTCGTCCGAGCCGCATGGACCTCTCATAGCCATGCGGTGCAAAGGCTGGTGGCATCCTCGCCCTACCGGCGGCTGCCAAAAAGACCACGACCGCGAGTCGCCGCGCACGTCCAAGGACGTTCCGCCAGCGATACTCCACTCCCCCACTGGAACCAGCCGTTCGATCAGGAAGTTTGCCTGTTCGAACTCCTGGTAGACCTGGGTGAGCGGCCGACGCCAGGTGCGCACGGGCCAGTCGTTCTGTGACACCACCCAACCCGCCGGCGTGGGCCCAAGGGGATGCACATAACGGTCATCGTTGCGGCGTCGGCGGCTCCCCCGTAGCGGGTCAGTCGGTTTGGTGGCTGCTGGCCGCAGATCGTGATGGCCGGGCGGGGCGCCTTTTAGTTGCCGGCGGCGCTGGCTCGTTGGGCGAGGCGGGGTAGGTCGAGAAGGACGACGGCGCGGGTTTCTAGCCGGAGCCAGCCGCGGCTGGCGAACTCGGACAGGGTTTTGTTCACCGTC
>JAABVA010002374.1_pt1 | contig 18821 bp, 16 predicted proteins | sample 5560331 | NCBI WGS metagenome assembly JAABVA01 (sample SAMN12812661, study PRJNA571458) | rock metagenome | isolation source: Antarctica rocks | place: Antarctica: Victoria Land, Mt New Zealand sud | collected 2016-01-07 | reverse complement strand
AAGCACAGCCCGGCGCTCAACGCCTCCCTCGACCTGTGGGGCGACATCAGCTTCGACTACACGTCCACCGACGTGCCCGACGTCGTCGCCACACCGACCTCGGTCTGAGAGGACACGACATGCGCATTACCCAGGGACAGTTCTCCTATCTCCCCGAGCTCACCGACGAGGAGATCAGCGCGCAGGTGCAGTACGCACTGGACAACGATTGGCCGCTGTCGATCGAGTTCACCGACGACCCGCATCCGCGCAACACCTACTGGGAGATGCACGCACTGCCGATGTTCGACCTCGCCGACGCCGTCGGCGTCCTCAAGGAGATCAACGTGGCCCGCAAGGAGCACCCGGAGACCTACATCCGGGTGAACGCCTACGACGCAAGCCTCGGACGGCAGACCGTGGCGATGTCCTACCTCGTGCAGCGGCCGAGCGAGGAGCCGGGCTTCCGCCTGGAGCGGCAGGAGTCGACCGACCGCGTCGTGCGCTACACGACGCACGCGTACGTCACCGACCGTCCGAGCGGTCAGCGATACGGCGAGCAGTGACGTCGCAGCCCGACCCCGGAGGGGCGCCGAAGCCGCCGCGTCGGGGTTTCGGTGCCGCGGCCGTACGGGCGGCGCCCGAACCCGCAGCGGCGGAGCCGGCGCCCGAGGTGCTGCCCGACGATGCCACGGTCGACCTCGCCGACGAGCGGGCGAAGGCGGGCGTCGACGACGTGCTGCGCGAACTCGACGACGAGCTGGTCGGGCTGGCCCCGATCAAGCAGCGCATCTCCGAGATCGCGGCGCTGCTGCTCGTGGACCGCGCCCGCCGACGTTTCGGGCTGCAGTCGGATCAGCCGAACCTGCACATGAGCTTCACCGGTAGCCCGGGCACCGGCAAGACCACCGTCGCGCTGCGCATGGCCGCTCTGCTGCACCGCCTCGGCTACCTGCGGCGTGGGCACCTCGTCGCCGTCAGCCGCGACGACCTGGTGGGCCAGTACGTCGGCCATACGGCCCCGAAGACCAAGGAGGTCGTCAAGCGGGCGATGGGCGGGGTGCTGTTCATCGACGAGGCCTACTACCTGTATCGGCCGGAGAACGAACGTGACTACGGCCAGGAGTCCATCGAAATCCTGCTGCAGGTGATGGAGAACGACCGAGCGGACCTCGTCGTCGTGCTGGCCGGCTATGCCGACCGCATGGACGTGTTCTTCCGGTCCAACCCCGGTATGAGCTCCCGGGTCGGGCACCACCTCGACTTTCCCGACTACGACGTGGAGGAGCTGGTCGACATCGCCGGGTTGCTGCTCGCGCGGCAGAACTACCAGCTGGCCGCGGAGGCGGAGCCGGTCCTGCGGGACTACGTGACCCGACGCAAGCAGCTGCCCCGCTTCGCGAACGCGCGCAGCATCCGCAACGGCCTGGAGCGCGCGCGGCTCCGGCAGGCCCGCCGCCTGGTCGACCGCGCCGGCCAGGTGAGCAAGGACGACCTCGTCACGCTCATCCCGGAGGACTTCCTGGCCAGCCGGGTCTTCGACGAGGCACCGAGCTAGGGTTTGGCCCCGTCCGCGCCTCCCTCCGCGCGCGGCGAAGCAGGGGAGCCCCGTGAGCGGAACAGCCGGGATCGTCTTGGCCGGTGGCCGCTCCCGCCGGATGGGCACCGACAAGGCCCGGTTGGAGTTCGCCGGGGTGGCATCGGTGGTCCGGGTCGTCGGGGCGCTGCGCCACCTCGGTCCGGTGATCGTCGTCGCCGCCGACCACCAGGTACTGCCCCCGCTGGACGCGACCGTGGTCGCCGACGAGGTGCCCGACGCCGGTCCGCTGCACGCGCTGGCCGTCGGACTCCAGGCGGCAGCAGACCTCGGAGCCGACGCAGCGATGGTGTGCGCCACCGACCTGCCGCTGCTGCACCCTGCCGTCGCCACCGCACTGCTCGCCCGCCTCGGTGAGCACGACGTGGTGCTGCCCGTCATCGCTGGCCACGAGCAGCCGCTGGCCGCGGTCTACCGCACCTCGCTCAGCCCGGTCGCGCGGGCGCTGGTCGGAGCGGGGGAGCGCCGCCTGCGGGTCGTGCTCGCTCACGCAGATGTCCTCCGGCTGGACGAGGCGGGGGTGCTCGCCGACGACGCGGTGCGGGCCGCCGACCCGGACTTGCGCTCCTTCCGCAGCGCGAACACCCCGCGGGAGTGGGCCGCGCTGGACACCGGGGACCCCAGGGTTTCCTAGACTCACCCGGTGACCCCGCGAGACGACAATGCAGCAGCCGCCCGCCCGGACGCCGCCCGCCCGGGCCATGACGACCGCAGCTCCGCTCGTGATCGCAGCTCGGCGCTGCCCGCCACGTGGGAGCCGAGCACGGTGGAGGACACGCTCTACCAGCGCTGGGTCGACGCCGGGTGGTTCACCGCCGACGTCACCAGCGTCAAGCCGTCGTTCTCGATGGTGTTGCCGCCGCCCAACGTGACCGGCAGCCTGCACCTGGGTCACGCGCTCGACCACACCCTCATGGACGTCATGTCGCGGCGCAAGCGGATGCAGGGCTTCGAGGTGCTGTGGCTGCCGGGCACCGACCACGCGGGCATCGCGACGCAGGCCGTCGTCGAGGCGCAGCTGGCGGTCGACGGCAAGACCCGCCACGACTTGGGGCGGGAGCTGTTCGTGGACAAGGTGTGGGACTGGACCAGGGTTTCCGGTGACAACGTCCGCGGCCAGATGCGTCGTCTGGGTGACGGAGTGGACTGGAGCCGGGAACGCTTCACCCTCGACGAGGGGCTGTCCCGGGCCGTGCAGACCATCTTCCAGCGGCTGTTCGACGCGGGTCTGATCTACCGGGCCGAGCGCCTGGTCAACTGGTCGCCGGAGCTGCAGAGCGCCATCAGCGACATCGAGGTCAGCTACTCCGACGTCTCCGGCGAGCTCGTGAGCCTGCGCTACGGCTCCCTCGACGACGCCGAGCCGCACGTCGTGGTCGCCACCACTCGCGTCGAAACGATGCTCGGTGACACCGCGGTGGCCGTGCACCCCGACGACGACCGCTACGCAGCCCTGGTCGGCACCACGCTGGAGCACCCGATCACCGGGCGCCAGATCCCGGTGGTCGCCGACGACTACGTGGACCCGGAGTTCGGCACCGGCGCGGTGAAGATCACCCCGGCGCACGACCCGAACGACTTCGAGCTGGGCCGCCGCCATCACCTGCCCATGCCGTCCATCATGGACACCGCCGGCCGGATCACCGGTACCGGCACGGAGTTCGACGGCATGGACCGCTTCACCGCCCGGGTCGCCGTGCGCGAAGCGCTGGCGGCGCAGGGTCGGGTGGTGGCCGAGATACGGCCGTACCTGCACAGCGTGGGGCACTCCGAGCGCACCGGCGAGCCCATCGAGCCCCGGCTGAGCCTGCAGTGGTTCGTCGCCACCGAGACCCTGGCCAAGGCCGCCGGGGACGCTGTGCGCGACGGCCGCACCACCATCCACCCCACGAGCCTTCAGCCGCGGTGGTTCGGTTGGGTGGACGACATGCACGACTGGTGCATCAGCCGCCAGCTGTGGTGGGGCCACCGCATCCCCGTCTTCTACGGCCCCGGCGGCGAGGTGGTGTGCGTGGGGCCCGACGAGCAGCCGCCCACCGGGCCGGGCTGGCACCAGGACCCGGACGTGCTGGACACTTGGTTCTCCTCCGCGCTGTGGCCGCTCTCGACGATGGGGTGGCCGGAGCGCACGGCCGAGCTGGACCGTTTCTACCCGACGGACGTGCTGGTCACCGGCTACGACATCCTCTTCTTCTGGGTCGCCCGGATGATGATGTTCGGCCTCTACGCCGCCGAGACCGACGGGCAGGCGCGGGCCCGGGCGGTGCCATTTCGCGACGTGTACCTGCACGGGCTGCTGCGCGACGCCGAGGGCAGGAAGATGTCCAAGAGCCGGGGCAACGGGATCGACCCGCTGGACTGGGTGGACCGCTACGGCGCGGACGCATTGCGCTTCACCCTGGTCCGCGGCGCGAACCCCGGAACTGACCTCTCGGTGGGTGACGAGCACGCGCAGGCTTCGCGCAACTTCGCCACCAAGCTGTTCAACGCGACCAAGCTCGGGCTGCTCAACGGCGCCGAGGTGGGTGAGCTGCCCGCGCGCGAGCAGCTGACCGACGCCGACCGCTGGATCCTCGACCGGCTCGACGCGGTGATCGCCGAGTGCGACGCGTTCCTCGACCGCTTCGAGTTCGGCCGCTCGTGCGAGCTGCTGTTCCACTTCGCGTGGGACGAGGTGTGCGACTGGTACTTGGAGCTGGCCAAGGTGCAGCTGGGCCGCGACGATGGTGGCGACGACGGCAGCGACGGTGACCGGTCCGACCGCACTCGGGCGGTGCTGGGCCACGTCCTGGACGCGTTGCTGCGACTGCTGCACCCGGTGATGCCCTTCGTCACCGAGACCCTGTGGACGGCGCTGACCGGGGGTGAGTCGGTGGTGATCGCCCCGTGGCCCACGGTGAGCGGAGCGTCACCCGACGATGTCGCGGCCCGACGGGTCGCCGACATGCAACGGCTGATCACGGAGGTCCGTCGCTTCCGCGCCGACCAGGGGCTGCGGCCGACGCAACGGGTCGCGGCCCGGATGAGCGGGGTGGACGCCGCCGACCTCACTTCCCTGGCGGGCCACGTGCTCGCGCTGGCCCGGTTGCAGGAATCGGCGCACGGCTTCACGGCCACCGCGTCGGTGGAGGTTCGGCTGTCCACGGCCACTGTGGCGGTGGAACTCGACACCTCCGGCACCGTGGACGTGGCGGCGCAGCGCCGCCGGCTGGGTAAGGAGCTGGCGGTGGCCGAGCAGGAGCTGGCCGCCACCACGTCCAGGCTGGACAATGCCGCGTTCGTGGCCAAAGCCCCCGCCGAGGTGGTCGAGAAGATCCGCGCCCGCCAGCAACGCGCCGGCGAGGAGATCAGCAGGGTCACCGTGCGCCTGAAGGGGCTGGCCGGCGCGTGAACCGGGCCGCCCGGGAGCAGCTGGCCGCGCTGGCCGGCGTGGAGGCGCTGCTCAATCAGCGCTGGCCCGAGTCGCGGATCGACCCGACGCTCGAACGGATGGCCGAGCTGATGGACGCACTCGGCTCCCCGCAGCGCAACTACCCCGCGGTGCACGTCGCCGGGACCAACGGCAAGACCTCGGTGACCCGGATGGTCGACGCCCTGCTCACCCGACTGCAGCTGCGCACCGGCCGCACCACGAGCCCGCATCTGCAGGTGGTCACCGAGCGGATCAGCATCGACAACGCCCCGATCAGCCCGCAGCGCTACGTCGCGACCTACGCCGACGTCGCCCCGTTCGTGGACATCGTCGACGCCAACTCCACCGCCCGCGGGGGGCCGTCGCTGAGCAAGTTCGAGGTGCTCACCGCGATGAGCTTCGCCGCGTTCGCCGAGGCACCGGTCGACGTCGCGGTGGTCGAGGTGGGTTTGGGGGGCACCTGGGACTCCACCAACGTCGTCGACGGCCAGGTTGCGGTCATCACCCCGATTGCGATCGACCACGTGGAGTTCCTCGGCGCCGAGCTTGCGGGCATCGCGGGGGAGAAGGCCGGGATCATCAAGCCCGGTTCGGTGGCGGTGCTGGCTCAGCAGGCGCCGGAGGTGGGCGAGGTGCTGCTCCGGCGCGCGGTCGAGGTCGACGCCGCCGTCGCGCGGGAGGGCGCGGAGTTCACCGTGCTCGACCGCGCCGTGGCGGTGGGTGGGCAGCTGCTCACCCTGCAGGGCCTGGGCGCGGTGTACACCGACGTGTTCCTGCCGCTGCACGGCGCGCACCAGGCGCGCAACGCCGTGCTGGCCCTGGCGGCCGTCGAGGCGTTCTTCGGAGCCGGACCGGAGCGGGCGCTGCCCGCCGACACGGTGCGCGACGCCTTCGCCTCCGTCACCAGCCCAGGACGGCTGGAGCGGGTGCGCACCGCACCGAGCGTGTTCCTCGACGCCGCGCACAACCCGCACGGGGCGTCGGCGCTGGCGGTGGCGCTGGCGGAGGAGTTCGACTTCCGCAAGCTCGTCGGGGTGGTCGCGGTGATGGCGGACAAGGACGCGGCCGGGGTGCTCGCCGCGTTGGAGCCGGTGCTGCACGAGGTGGTGATCACCCAGAGCAGCTCGCCGCGGGCGATGGACACAGACGAGCTGGCCGGGCTCGCTGTGGCCCGCTTCGGTGACGAGCGGGTGGTCGTGGTGGACGATCTCGCGAGTGCCCTGGAGACGGCGATCGCCCTGGCCGAGGAGGTTGGCGAGCAGGGCGAGCGAGTTTCCGGGGCCGGCGTGGTGGTGACCGGGTCGGTCGTCACCGCAGGTGAGGCCCGCACCCTGCTGGGCAAGCAGCCGGCGTGAGCACACCGAGCGCCGGTGCGGAGTTCGGCCCTCCCACCCGGGACCCGTGGAAGGGGCTGCGGGGGGTGATGGCGGGGACCCTGGTGCTCGAGGCGATCGTGGTGCTGCTGGCGCTGCCCGTGGTGGCGACGGTTGGCGGCGGGTTGTCGGTGCTCTCCGGTGGTTACGTGGTGGTGCTCGCGCTCGTGATGGTGGCGATGGGCGGGCTGCAGCGGCGGCCGTGGGCGTTGACGGTGAACCTGGGGTTGCAGGTGCTGGTCATCGGCGGGTTCGTCGTCCACCCGGCGCTGGGCGCGGTGGGCGTGCTGTTCGCCGCAGTGTGGGCGTACCTGATGTACCTGCGGCGCGACATCGCGGCGCGGATGGCGCAGGGGCGGCTACCCGGCCAGCGCGGATAGGGTCTGCTCCGGCCACCGTCACACGCTGCCTGGTCACCTGCTTCCTGGTCACCCGCTTCGAGAGGAGAGTTGTGAGCGAGCGCACCCTGGTTCTGGTCAAGCCCGATGGAGTGGAGCGCGGCCTTACCGGGGAGGTGCTGGCCCGCATCGAGCGCAAGGGCCTGAGCATCGTCGGCCTGAAGATGCTGCTCGCCCCGCTGGCCACCGCCGAGCAGCACTACGCCGAGCACGCGGGCAAGCCGTTCTACGCCGGGCTGCTGGAGTTCATCACCTCCGGGCCGCTCGTCGCCGCCGTCGCCGAGGGTCCACGCGCGATCGCGGCCTTCCGCCAGCTCGCCGGCGGCACCGACCCCGTCGAGCAGGCCGCACCCGGATCGATCCGGGGTGACCTGGCGCTGGCGACGCAACGCAACATCGTGCACGGCTCCGACTCGCCGGAGTCGGCCGCGCGAGAGATCGGGTTGTGGTTCCCCGAGCTGGGGTGAGCGGGTTGTTGTAGGCGGTCGCGGGTGGGTGCGGGAGTCGGAGTCTCCATGCGAACGTGGGTGGCGGGTTCACTGCGCTGGGGTGATCTGGACGTCGGCCATCTCGGCCCCGGATCGCAACCGTCTGTCCCACACGGCAAAGAGGATGTCGGCAGTGCCGATGGCGAGCGCACTAGCCAGATGCACCGCATCGGCTCCGCGTAGGGCGTGCTCACCCGCCAGCTGGCCGGCGTGAGCGGTGATCGCCGCGGTCAGTTCCACCACCCTGGTCGCGGCCCAGTACTGCTCCCAAGTCGCCTCGGCCTGACGTTGCTTATCAGTGTTCAACCTGTGGGCGCGGCCCGCCGCGGCCAACGCGGCGCGAACCTCGGGGTAGGCGAGGCGACTGGACACCGCGGCATCGCAGCCGTCCCACAGCGCGGCCGCGAGGTCACTGCCCTCCTCCTCGACCACCAGCTTGACGAAAGCGCTGCTGTCGAAATACACAATCGCCATGGCTGTCAGCGGCGCTGCTCGCTCACCAACTCGGCCACTGGGCCGCGGGCGGGCACGCGCGATGCTCCGCTCGCGACGGGCCGGCTCGATCGACGCGGTCTGCTCAACACGCCGCTCTGGGTGAGCTGTTCGAGCAGCGGTGCTGCGTTGACCGGCAGCAGACGGGCCACGGGAGTCCCCCGGTCGGTGATGAGGACCTCCTCGCCCGCGCGAGCCCGCGCGATCCAGCTCGCCAGCTCGGCCCGCAATGTGCTGATCGCCACGTCCACAGCGTCAGCGTACAACGGACCCAGCCCAACTTGTACGTTAGTTTCCGACAGTCGCTGGCCGACACAGGCGCTTCCCAGTAAGGCTTGAAGCGCAGAAGGCTGTTACTGCAGGATCGGCTGATTCGGGTTGGAGAGGACCGGTCTGCCGATGGATGTCACCAGCATGACCAGCCCGGCGCTGCTGTTCGCGGTGGAGCTGGTCAACGCCCGGGACGCGGGCGTGCTGTCCGAGCGGTGGGTCCTTGAGCTGTGGAGCACGGACCGCTGGCCGGTCCGACACGTGCCTGCCGCTGGGCTCTCCGAGGAGGGGGCGAGGGATCTGGCGGTGCGACTGGACCGCCTCGCGGGCGAACTCGGGGAGGTGTTCCGGGCGACCGGCGTGGTCGAAGCGTCCGCTCGCGTGAGCGCGCTGTTCGAACCGCACGCCCTGCGCTTGTCGGTGTCCACCCATGACGGTCACGCGCCGCACCTGCACTTCGATGATGCCGGCCAGGACCTGTCGGGGCGGTTGCAGGTGAACTGCCTCGGTGCGCTGGCTGGGGTGCTGGCTGCATCGGGTGGCCGCTTCCGGCTGGGCGGGTGCGCCGCTGCGCCGTGCCGCCGGGTGTTCGTCGACCGCAGCAGATCGGCCCGGCAGCGCTTCTGCAGTCCCGCCTGCGCCAACCGGGCCACTGTCGCGGCGCACCGCGCCCGACTACGGAGCCCGCACTGAACCCGCCCGCCGCGGACCGGGTGAGCGTGCTGCGCCGGGCGAGGGGGTTGGCGGTGGGGGCCAGCGCCGCCCTGGTGGCCGACCCGCTGATCGCGCTGGTCGATGTGGCGATCGCGGGAAGGCTGGGCGTCACCGCACAGGCCGCGCTGGCCGTGGGTGCCGCCGCTGTCACCCTCGCCGCGTGGCTGCTCTACCCGTTGCTGTTCGCCCAGACCTCGGAGGTGGCGAACGCGTGGGGGGCCGGGGACCGGGCTGCTGCGGCCCGAGCGGTCAGATCGGGCAGTGCGGCGGCGGTGGTGGTCGGCGGCGTGGTAGCGCTGTTGCTGGTCGTCATCGCGGGACCGCTGCTGCTGGCCGGAGTGGAGGGCACCGTCGCGCAGCAGGCGAGGGCGTACCTGCAGATCCGGGCATCCGGGCTCCCGCTGCTGGCTTTCGTCCTGGCCGGGCACGGCGCGCTGCGCGGCCGCGGGGACACCCGCGGTTCAGCCGTGATCGCGTTGGCGGTGGCGGCCGTGCATGCCGCCGCCGCCTGCGGGGTGCTCGCTGCTGGCCTTGGGCTGTCCGCGTTGGCGGTGGTCGGCGTCGGCGCCCAGTTCCTCGGCGCGGGTGCCATCGCCGCCCGGCTGCGCGCCGGCGGACTGCTCGGGCCCAGCTCGCCTAGCGCCCGCTCCAAGCGCCAGGAGATGAACGAGGGCCTGCTCGCGCTGCGCCGGGCCGGCCCGCTCGCCTTGCGGGGTGCCGGGCTGGGCATCTCCACTGCGGCGTTGACGGCGGCCGCCGCATCCATCGGACCCACCCAGGCCGCGGCGCATCTGGTGACCTACCAGGTGTGGCTGCTGGTCGCCCTCGCGCTGGAAGGCTGGAAGGCCGCGGCGCAGGTCATCGTGGCCCAAGACCGCGGGAGCCCCGCTGCAGAGCTGCGGGCCGACGTGCGTGCGCTGGAGCGCGGAGCAGCCGTCGTCGGGGTGCTGGCCGGCCTATGCCTGCTCGCGACGATCTCGTTCCTGCCGGGGCTCCTAGCCGCCGACCGGGCCAGCGCCGCTGCCGCCAAACCCCTGTGGGCCCTCGCCAGCATCGCGCTCGCCGTCGGCAGCATCGCCTTCACGCGGGACGGCGTGGAGTTCGGGTTGCGCCGCTACCGCGCCAACGCCGGCCGCACATTGCGAGGCTGCGCGGTGTGGTTGGTGGCCGCCGCCGCTGGCACCCTCACCGGTGCGCTGCCGCTGCTCTGGGGCGTCTTCGTGCTCGGCCTGCTCGTCCGTGCTGGCGGGCGGGTCGACCCGACGCCTGAGCGACGACGTGTCCGGCGTTGACCCCGCTCGGTTATGTCGGCGCCGACCGTTAGCGTGGCGCACGTGTCACAGCCCATGGTCCGAGCGCGCGGCCTCACCAAGTCGTTCGGTGTACTCCGGGCCGTCGCGGGCATCGACCTCGAGGTGGCTCGTGGCGAGTCGTTCGGCTTCCTCGGACCCAACGGCGCCGGCAAGTCCTCCACCATGCGGATGATCGCTTGTGTGTCCCCGCGCACCGGCGGTGAACTCAGGGTGCTCGGCGACGACCCGGACGTCCACGGTCCGCGCATCCGCGCCCGCCTTGGTGTGGTGCCACAGACGGACAACCTCGACGGTGAGCTCACCCTGCGGCAGAACCTGCAGGTCTACGGCCGATACTTCGGCTTCTCCCGGGCACATTGCCGGGCCAAGGCGGTCGAGCTGTTGGAGTTCGCCCAGCTCACCGAGCGTGCCGACGCCGACGTGGAGCCGCTGTCCGGTGGTATGAAGCGTCGGCTCACCATCGCCCGCTCCCTCGTCAACGACCCCGAGCTGCTGCTGCTCGACGAGCCGACGACGGGCCTCGACCTGCAGGCTCGGCACCTGCTGTGGGACAGGCTCTTTCGGTTGAAGCAACAGGGCACCACGCTCATCCTCACCACGCACTACATGGACGAGGCGGAGCAGCTGTGCGATCGGCTGGTGGTGATGGACGGGGGGCGGATCGTCGCCGAGGGTTCACCCGCCCAGCTCATCCGGGCCTACTCCACCCGTGAGGTGCTCGAGTTGCGCTTCTCCTCGGGCGCGCAGGTCGATCACCTGGTGGCGCTGCAGTCGCTGGCCACGCGGGTGGAGGAGCTGCCCGACCGACTGCTGCTCTACACCAATGACGGCGAGGGGGCGCTGTCGGAGGCGCACCGGCTCGGCGTGCGGCCGGTGTCGAGCCTGGTCCGCCGCAGCTCCCTCGAGGACGTGTTCCTGCGGCTGACCGGCCGGAGCCTGGTGGACTGATGGCCGACGTCGCACTCACCCCTTCCTCCGGCCGTGCGGTCGTCCTCGTCGTCGAGGGCCACTGGATGTGGTACCGCCGCAACTGGCGTTCCAGCGTCGTCTCCAGCGTGCTCCAGCCGCTGCTGGCGCTCGTCGCCTTCGGCGTGTTCTTCGGGCGGCTCGCCCAAGGTGGTGCCGGCCTGGAGCAGCTCACCGGCGGAGCGCCCTACCTGGTCTACCTCACCCCCGCGTTGCTGTGTGCGGCTGCGTTGCAGGTTGCGGCCACCGAATCGAGCTTCCCGGTGTTCGCCGGGTTCCAGTGGCAGAAGAACTACGAGGGGATCACGGCCAGCCCCGTCACCCCCGCCCAGCTGGCCACCGGGCAGCTGAGCTGGGTGGGTCTGCGGGTGCTGGCGGCGGGCGCCGTCTACCTCGCCGTTGCGGCGGTGTTCGGCGGGGTGCGCAGCGCCGGTGTGGTCCTCGCGCTGGTCGTCGCCGTGCTCACCGGTCTGGCGTTCGCGGCCCCCGTGTCCGCCCTGTCAGCCTCCCTGCGGCGGGACGGCCAGGCGTTCAACATGCTCTTCCGCTTCGTGGTGGTGCCGATGTCGCTGTTCGCCGGTACCTATTTCCCCATCGACCGATTGCCCGAATGGGCCCGGGTCGTCGCCGTCATCACCCCGCTGTGGCATGGCACGCAACTGGCCAGGGGTGCAGCGCTGGGCAGCTGGCAGCTCGGCCCCAGCCTCGGCCACCTCGCCTACCTGCTGCTGTGGATCGCGGTCGGTGTCACCCTGGCGCGCTGGCGCTTCCGCGTTCGGCTGACCCGATGAGCGCGGTGTCGACCCCGCGGGGCGGGGTACTCCTGCGGGTGCTGCCTCCCGCGCTGTACGCCGGGCGGTCACGGGTGCTGGTGGAACGCTCGGTGATCACCCAACGCCGCGCGTGGATGGCCGTGCTGTCGGGGTTCTTCGAGCCGCTGTTCTACCTGCTGGCGTTCGGCACCGGCCTCGGCACCATCGTGGGCACGGTGGAATCGGGCGGCCAGCAGCTGGGCTACGCGCAGTTCGTGGCCCCCGCGCTCCTGGCGGCGTCGGCGATGAACGGCGCCGCGCTCGACTCCACCAACAACGTGTTCTTCAAGTTCCGCTACGCCAAGCTCTACGACACCATGCTCGCCACCCCGCTGGGCCCGTTGGACGTCGCGCTCGGGGAGATCACCTGGGCAACCGTGCGGGGTGCGATGTACGCGGTGGGCTTTCTCGGGGTGCTGGCCGTGCTGGGGCTCATCACCACCCCCTGGGCGTTGCTGATGCTGCCCGCGGCGCTGCTCGTCTGCCTGGGCTTCGCCGCGGTGGGGATGGCGGCGGCCACGTACCTGCGGTCGTGGCAACACCTGGAGTATGTGCAGCTGGTGCTGGTGCCGATGTTCCTGTTCTCCACCACCTTCTACCCGCTCAGCGTCTACCCGGCGGTGCTGCGTGTCCTGGTACAGGTGTTCCCGCTGTTCCACGGCGTGCAGGTGATGCGGGACCTGGCGGCCGGGGCACCCGACCTCGGCACGCTGGGCCACGCGTCGTACTTCGTCGCCATGACCCTCGTGGGCTTTGCGGTGGTGACCCGCAGACTCGGCACCCTCCTGCTGCGCTGAGGGTCACCGGCAGCGCACACCCACTACCCTGTGAACCATGCCGGCTCCCACGCGTCCACCAGGAGCTTCCGTGTTCGCCGAGCTCGAGCCGCTGCTGCCGCGGGTGTCCAAGCCCGTGCAGTACGTCGGCGGCGAGCTCAACGCCAGCCTCAAGGACTGGGCGTCCACCACCGTCCGCTGGGCGCTGATGTACCCCGACGCCTACGAGGTCGGCCTGCCCAACCAGGGCGTGATGATCCTCTACGAGCTGCTCAACGAGCAGGCCGACGTCCTGGCCGAGCGCGCCTACGCCGTGTGGCCCGACCTGGAGGCGCTCATGCGCGCCGCCGGGGTGCCGCAGTTCACCGTGGACGGACACCGCCCGGTCGTGGACTTCGACGTGCTCGGCGTCAGCTTCGCCACCGAACTCGGCTACACCAACCTGCTGGCCGCACTGGACCTCGCGGGCATTCCGCTGCACGCTCGTCACCGCGACGATCGCCACCCGATCGTCCTGGCCGGGGGGCACGCCGCGTTCAACCCCGAGCCCATCGCGGACTTCCTCGACGCCGCCGTGCTGGGTGACGGTGAAGAGGCCGTGCTCGAGGTCACCGAGGTGATCCGGGTGCACAAGGCGCAGGGTTCACCCGGCGGTCGCCGTGAGCTGCTGCTGCGCCTCGCCGAGTCCGGCGGGGTGTACGTCCCGCAGTTCTACGACGTCGACTACCTGCCCGACGGCCGCATCCAACGCGTGGCGCCCAACGACCCGCGGGTGCCCTACCGGGTGTTCAAGCGCACCACCATGGACCTCGACGCCTGGCCGTATCCCCGCAAGCCCCTGGTGCCGCTGGCGGAGACCGTGCACGAGCGGGCCAGCGTGGAGATCTTCCGTGGCTGCACCCGCGGGTGCCGCTTCTGCCAGGCCGGCATGATCACCCGGCCCGTCCGCGAGCGGAGCATCGAGGGCATCGGCGCGATCGTGCAGACGGCCCTGGAGGCCACCGGTTACAACGAGGTGGGCCTGCTCAGCCTTTCCAGCGCCGACCACTCCGAGATCGCCGAGGTCACCAAGGGCCTCGCCGACCGCTACGAGGGCACCGGCACCGGCCTGAGCCTGCCATCCACCCGCGTCGACGCGTTCAACGTCGACCTGGCCAACGAGATCAGCCGCAACGGCCGCCGCTCCGGGTTGACCTTCGCCCCCGAGGGGGGCAGCGAACGCATCCGGCGGGTGATCAACAAGATGGTGTCCGAGGAGGACCTCATCCGCACCGTCACCACGGCCTACGCCAACGGCTGGCGCCAGGTGAAGCTGTACTTCATGTGCGGGCTGCCCACCGAAACCGACGACGACGTCCTGCAGATCGGCCGCCTGGCCCGCGAGGTGATCAAGGCAGGCCGCGAGGCCAGCGGACACAAGGACATCCGCGCCACCATCTCCATCGGCGGGTTCGTGCCCAAGGCGCACACCCCGTTCCAGTGGGCCGCGCAGTGCCACCCGGACGTGGTCGACGATCGGCTGCGCAAGCTCCGTGCCGAGGTGGGCAGCGACCGCAGGCTCGGCCGCGCCATCGGCATGCGCTACCACGACGGCAAACCCAGCCTCATCGAGGGTTTGCTCAGCCGGGGTGACCGCCGCGTCGGGCGGGTGATCGAGCGGGCGTGGCGTGACGGCGCCCGATTCGACGGCTGGAGCGAGCACTTCTCCTATTCGCGTTGGGTGGACGCCGCGGCCGCGGAACTCGAACCGCTGGGGGTGAGCCTGGAGTGGTTCACCACCCGCGAGCGGGAACGCACCGAGGTGCTCGCCTGGGACCACCTCGACTCCGGGCTGGACAAGGAGTGGCTGTGGGCCGACTGGCAGGACGCGCTGAACTCTACCGAGCAGGACGACTGCCGCTGGACCCCGTGCTTCGACTGCGGGGTGTGCCCGTCGATGGGCACCGACATCGAGGTCGGCCCCACCGGTCGAACGCTCATCCCCATCGCGCCGGTGAGCGTGGGCAGCCCGATCACCAACCCCGCACTGGCGGCCGCGCCGCGGTGATCCGCGCACGCCGGGCCGCCCAGAGCTGAGGAGGACACCCTGCCCGCCCAGCACGAACCCAATCCCTCGGCCGCTGCTGTGCAGAAGATCAGGCTGCGCTACACCAAACGGGGGCGGCTGCGCTTCACGTCGCACCGAGACGTCGCGCGGGCCTTCGAACGGGCTCTTCGCCGCGCGGGCGTACCCATGGCCTACTCCCAGGGCTTCACCCCACACCCCAAGATCTCGTGGGTGGGCGCCGCCCCCACCGGGGTGGCCAGCGAGGCCGAGTACCTGGAGATCTCCCTGGTGCGGGTGCTCGATCCCGCCGTGGTGGCCCGAGAGATCGACGCCGCGCTGCCACCGGGCCTGGACGTGGTGGACGCGGTCACCGCCGTCGGTGGTTCGCTGTCCGAGCGCATGCACGCCAGCCGCTGGGAGATCACAGTGGACGGTGTGCAGCCGGAGACCCTCGACGCCGCTGCGTGTGCATTCCTCGCCGTCGACCGCGCACCCGTGGAGCGGCTGACCAAGGACGGACGGCGTCAGCTCGACGCGAGGATGCCCGTGGTGAGCATGTCGGTCCGCGCGGCGGACGCGGACGGGAACGGCGAAGCGTGGCCGTGTGGGATACTGACGGCAGTCGTGCGGCAGGCCAGTCCTGCGGTGCGACCGGATGACGTCATGAGCGCGTTGCTCGTCGTCGCTGGTCTGGAGCTCCCGGTGCCCGTCAGGGCCACCCGGTTGGCCCAGGGCCCGCTCGACGACGACGGGGCGCTCGGCGATCCGCTCGCTGCAGACCGGGAGGCTGCCCAGCCGGGTTCGCCGCCCCGGCGCAGCGAGGGCCGAACGTCGTCGAGACCGGCACCGCCTGACCTGACCGAGGTCGGCGCGGAGCGAGACCAGATCTACCCGTCGTCCACACGGATGACGTGACCCGACCGAGCTGGCCCCCGCGTGGCCGCGTCCCACCGTGTGGTGGACGCGCCCGGGAGCCCGAGGAGACACGTGGCCCAGACAACGCCGCCCGAGAACACCATCGAACTGCCTGCCCGCCTTCGCGTGCACGCCCTGGCCAAGCTGCTGGGGGTGACCAGCAAGGCCGTCCTCGCCGAACTGCAGGGCCTGGGCAGCCCGGCCGTCAGTGTCCAGTCCAGCATCGACCGTGCGGTTGCCGAGCGGGTGCAGGCGGCGCTTACCCCACCGCCGACCGCAGCGCCGGCACCGCTGTTCATCGCACCCGAGCCGGTGGCCGCGCCACCCCGCCGTCGCCGCGCCAGCCGCCCGGCCGCCCCGGCCGAGACCGAAGCCGTATCGCCGCCGGTGAGCGCAGCGCCAAGCGACAGCGCGCAGCACGATTCGCCCGTGCCGGAGCCGGCAACGGGGCGGACCCGCCGCCGCCGCACCTCCACGCCGGTGGAGCAGGAGTCGAGCCCCGCTGCTGCTGGGACCGCCGCCACCACCGGCGACACCGCCGACACCGCCACCACCGCCGACACCGCCGACAGTCAGCTCGGCGATACCGCCGCCGTCGATGACAGTCCGCTCGGCGAGGACGGCGAGCCGAAGCGTCGCCGCCGGGGTCGACGTGGTCGTGGTCGTGGCCGCGGACCATCCGCCGACGACGAGAGCGGCGAGTCACCGGACGCCGGTCAGGAGGGAACCGCGGACTCCGACCAGGCCGAGGCGTCCGCAAGTGTTCCGGGCGAGGACGACGCGGCCGACCCGGAAGGCGGTGAGGCCTCCGAGGATGCCGACGAGGCCGCAGGCAGCAGCCGGCGTCGTCGCCGTCGGCGTCGTCGCAAGGCCGCCGGGGAGGGTGACGCCGGGTCCGGCGAGTCCCAGACCGACGACGACCCACCGAACACCGTGGTGCACGAGCGGGATCCGCGCAGCCGCCGCAGCCGGAGCACGGCCCGCGAGGGCACCGACGACGTGCAGGGCATCACCGGCTCCACCCGCCTGGAGGCCAAGCGCCAGCGCCGCAGGGACGGCCGTGACGTGGGCCGTCGCCGTCCCCCGATCCTCTCCGAGTCGGAGTTCCTGGCCCGCCGCGAGGCGGTCGACCGGACGATGGTCGTCCGGCAGAACGGCCAGCAGACCCAGGTCGCCGTCCTCGAGGACGACGTGCTGGTCGAGCACTTCGTCACCAGTTCGAGCTCCAGCGCGATGCTGGGCAACATCTACCTCGGGCGGGTGCAGAACGTGCTACCCAGCATGGAGGCGGCGTTCATCGACATCGGCCGGGGCCGCAACGGGGTGCTCTACGCCGGCGAGGTCGACTGGGATGCCGCCGGGCTCGGTGGCAAGGCCCGCAAGATCGAGCAGGCGCTGCACTCCGGCGACCTGGTGCTCGTCCAGGTGAGCAAGGACCCAGTGGGCCAAAAAGGTGCCCGGCTCACCACGCAGATCAGCCTGCCCGGCCGCTTCCTGGTGTACGTGCCGGGCGGTGGTTCCACCGGGATCAGCCGCAAACTTCCCGACACCGAGCGCAAGCGCCTCAAAGAGATCCTCAAGCGCATCGTGCCCGCCGAGGCCGGTGTGATCATCCGTACCGCCTCGGAAGGAGTCAGCGAGGAGGAGCTCGCCCGCGATGTGCGCCGATTGCAGGCGCAATGGGAGGTCATCTCCACCAAAGCCGAGGGGGCAACGGCCGCGTCCTCGTCCAGCCCGGCCGCGCTGTACGAGGAGCCGGACCTGCTCGTCAAGGTCGTCCGCGACCTGTTCAACGAGGACTTCAGCTCGCTCGTCGTGGCCGGTGACGACGCCGGGGACACCGTGGAGAACTACGTCACCCACGTCGCGCCCGAGCTGGCAGCCCGGGTGCAGCGTTACACCGGCGACACCGACGTGTTCACCGCGCACCGGATCGACGAGCAGCTGGCCAAGGCCATGGACCGCAAGGTGTGGTTGCCCTCGGGGGGCACGCTGGTGATCGACCGCACCGAGGCGATGACGGTGGTGGACGTGAACACCGGGAAGTTCACCGGGGCCGGTGGCAACCTGGAGGAGACGGTCACCCGGAACAACCTGGAGGCCGCCGAGGAGATCGTGCGGCAGATGAGGCTGCGCGACATCGGCGGGATGATCGTCGTCGACTTCATCGACATGGTGCTGGAGAGCAACCGCGACCTCGTGCTCCGCCGGCTCACCGAATGCCTGGGCCGCGACCGCACCCGCCATCAGGTGTCCGAGGTCACCTCCCTCGGCCTGGTGCAGATGACGCGCAAGCGCATGGGCGCCGGCCTCATCGAGGAGTTCTCCACGCCGTGCGAACACTGCCAGGGTCGCGGGGTGCTGGTGCAGTCCGAGCCGGTCGTGTCCGTGTCCGGCGGCGGAGCCCGGGCCGACGCCGGGTCGCGGTCGGAGTCCGGCGGGTCACGTCGTGGTCACCGTGGACGGGTCGACCGGCCGGTGACATCGATGCCCGTGGTGCTCGACCCCGGCCCCCTGGTGCACAGCACGCCGCCGGTGCCCGGGCCGAAGGTGCGGCCGGTGGCCGCCCCCGCTCCAGTGACCACGGTCGTGGAGGAGACCGCCGCCGACGTACACCTCGGCGATCCGGCACCCGCCCCGGTTGCCGAGGTGCCGGTAGCCGAGGTGCAAGCCGCCGAAGGGCAAGCCGCCGAGGTGCAAGCCGCCGAGGTGGAAGCCGCCGAGGTGCCGGTCGTCGAAGAGCCGGCGACGGAGGTACCGGCCGCAGCGGGCAGGCCGCGTCGCCGTCGGGCAGCGGGGCGTCCAGCGGGTCCACCGGTGGAGCAGTCGGCGTGAGGCGTACGGCACCCCACGGTTTGACCCGGCCGCCCGCCGCCCGTAATCTCGACGCCGACGCCCCTCTGCGGCCGCGATGAGCGCTGTCCCGGACTACCGGGCGAACCACCCACCCGTCAGCCCCCACAGGGGCACGGCCAGAGTGCCAGAGAGCAGGAGACACCCTCCGATGTACGCGATCGTCAAGACCGGCGGCAAGCAGTACAAGGTCACCGAAGGTGACCTCGTCGAGGTCGAGAAGGTCGACGGTGCTCCGGGGGCCCAGATCGCCCTGCCTGCGGTGCTGCTCGTCGACGGCGCCGACCTGACCACCGACGTCGACGCCCTGGCCAAGGTCGCCGTGACCAGCGAGATCGTCGAGCACACCAAGGGCCCGAAGATCCGGATTCACAAGTTCAAGAACAAGACCGGCTACCACAAGCGTCAGGGCCACC
>JAABVA010002373.1_pt1 | contig 18829 bp, 12 predicted proteins | sample 5560331 | NCBI WGS metagenome assembly JAABVA01 (sample SAMN12812661, study PRJNA571458) | rock metagenome | isolation source: Antarctica rocks | place: Antarctica: Victoria Land, Mt New Zealand sud | collected 2016-01-07 | reverse complement strand
ATATCCGGATGAACTGTGACACCTGCCTGTATCGCGTGGCGCTGCCCGGTGTGGCGGACCGCGTGGGCGCGCCGCAGCGGCCGCACGACCACCCGCACGACCCGACCGAGCCGCACGGGCACGGGCATGCAGTTGATGAGCCCGGTGAGGGGCACGGGCATGACTGAGCCGCCGGACCTGCGGCACCACGGCGACGCGGAGACCGCCCCCGGTCTGGTCGACCTGGCCGTCAACGTCAGGCTGCCCGCGCCACCACGGTGGCTGCAGGAGGCGCTAGCCGCGAGCCTCGCCGACCTCGCCGCCTATCCAGACCCCACCCGCGCCCGCGCCGCTGTCGCCGCCCGCCACGGCCGACCGCAGGAGGAGGTGCTGCTGACCGCCGGCGCCGCCGAAGCTTTCGTGCTGCTCGCCCGGGCCCTCGCCCCGCGGCGCGTCGTCGTCGTCCACCCGCAGTTCACCGAGCCCGAAGCAGCGCTCGCGGCCGCCGGGCATGCGGTCAACCGTGTGCTCCTGCGCGAGGACGACGGCTTCCGGCTGCACCCGGATGCGGTGCCGGCCGATGCCGACCTCGTCGTCGTCGGTAACCCGACCAACCCGACGTCGGTGCTGCATCCGGCTGATGACCTGGCTCGCCTGGCCCGGCCCGGTCGCACGCTCGTGGTGGACGAGGCGTTCATGGATGCGCTGCCGGGTGAGCAGGAGAGCCTGGCGGAGCGGCGCGACGTGCCCGGTCTGGTCGTCGTCCGGAGCCTGACCAAGACCTGGGCCCTCGCCGGGCTGCGGATCGGCTACCTGCTCGCTGCCCCGACGCGCTCGCCCCGCTCGCTGCCGCCCAGCCGCTGTGGGCGGTGTCGACCCCCGCGCTCGTCGCCGCCGAGCGGTGCAGCGCGCCGACCGCCGTGGCGGAGGCCGAGCTGGCGGCCAGGGCCGCGGCCGGCGACCTCGAGCACCTGGTCGCCGGGCTGCGCCGCCTCGACGCAACAGTCGCCGGCGAGCCGCGGGCGCCGTTCGTCCTCGCGCGGCTACCCGACGCCGATGTCGCGCGCGGGCAGCTGCGCGAGCGCGGCTGGGCGGTGCGCCGGGGCGACACCTTCCCCGGGCTCGGCCCCGATTGGCTGCGCATCGCGGTCCGCAGCCGGGCCGTGACAGACGCCTTCCTCGCCGACCTCGCGACCGTGCTCGGCAACCGTGCTGCGTTCGGTACCAGATCACGCCTGCTCGAAAGGACCCCCGCATGACCTTGCTCGAGGACACCATCGCCGCAATCTCGCCGCCCGACGCCGAGGCGATGACCGAGGCGCGGGCCCACCAGGACAGGCTGACCAAGCCGCGGCGCTCGCTCGGCGTGCTGGAGGAACTGTCGGTGCAGCTGGCCGGCATCGCGGGCGAGAGCCCGCCGCCGATGCCTGAACCAGCCGCTGTCGCCGTGTTCGCCGCCGACCACGGGGTGCACGCGCAGGACGTCACCCCCTGGCCGCAGGAGGTCACCGGCCAGATGGTCGCCAACTTCCTCGCCGGTGGCGCGGTGGTCAACGCCGTGGCCGCCCAGCTGGGTGCCGGCGTGGTGGTGGTCGACATCGGCGTGGCCGGGGACATCGATGCGGTCCCCGGGCTGCTCGACCGCAAGGTCCGTCGCGGCACCGCCGACATGACGCAGCAGCCGGCGATGACGCGCGCAGAGGCAGTCCGCGCGCTCCAGATCGGCATCGAGGTGGCACGCGAGCTGGTCGATGGCGGCAACCGCTGCCTGCTCACCGGCGACATGGGTATCGCGAACACCACGGCGTCGGCCGCGCTGATCGCCGTGCTGACCGCTAGCGACCCGGCGGAGGTCACGGGCCGCGGCACGGGCGTCGACGACGAGATGCTCGCCCATAAGACCGCGGTGGTCCGCGCCTCGCTCGGCCGCCACCACCCCGACCCGGCAGATCCGGTCGGCGTCCTTGCTGCAGTCGGCGGCCTGGAACACGCTGGGCTTGCCGGGTTCCTGCTCGGAGCCGCCGCCCTGCGCGTGCCGGTCGTGCTCGACGGGGTGATCGCGGGAGCGGCCGCGCTGGTTGCCGCTGCGCTAGCGCCGGGCGTCGTCGGCTACCTCGTCGCCGGGCACCTCTCGACCGAGCCGGGCGCCCGGGCCGCCCTCACCCAGCTGGGCCTGCGGCCCCTGGTCGACCTCGACCTGCGTCTGGGCGAGGGGTCCGGCGCGCTGCTCGCCCTGCCCCTGGTGCAGGCCGCGGTCCGGGTGCTGCGTGACGTGGCCACCTTCGACGGCGCAGGGGTCACCGACAAGGACGAGTAGCGCGGAACGGGGTGAGCGAGTGGTCGACGCGCCTGCCGCCGACCCTGCGCTCCTGTGGGACGATGACGGCGATGTCGTTGCAGAAGGTTGCCGCAGTCGGCCGGGCACCTGCCCCTCCGGCCGTGCCCGTGGGCACTGAGAACCCCCGGCGGGCGCGCCGGCTCGCCTGGCTGTACGAGGTCGCCATCATCGCGGTCGGCTACGCGTTCTACAGCTGGATCCGCAACCTCGTGACCGCCCGCGAGGGCGAGGCGGTCCATCGCGCGCAGCGGCTCGTCGAGCTGGAGAAGACGCTCGGCATCTACCACGAGCGGGCGGTCAACCACTTCGTCGCCGGGCACCACTGGCTGGCGTACGCCAGCAACTACTACTACGCCACCATGCACTTCGCCGTGACGATCGCGGCCGGCGTCTGGATCTACCGGCGCCATCCCGAGTACGCCAGGCCGCTGCGCAGCGCCTGGTACGCGATGAACGTCGCCGGACTGTTCGGCTTCGCGTTCCTCGCTCTCGCCCCGCCGCGGCTGCTGCCAGGCGGCAGATTCGTCGACACAGTCGTCGAGTTCCACACGTGGGGGTCGTGGGGCGACCAGTCGGTCTCGTCGCACTCCAACCAGTACGCGGCGATGCCCTCGATGCACATCGGCTGGTCGGCCTGGGTCGGGCTCGCCGTCGTCGCGCTGGCGACCCGGCGATGGGTACGCCTGATCGGGGCCCTGTACCCGTTCGTCACCCTGTTCGTGATCATCGGGACGGGCAACCACTTCTTCCTCGATGCGGTGGGCGGCCTCGTCGCGCTCGGTGCCGGCTTCCTCGTCGTGCGGGTCGTCAGCTGCCGGCGCGTGCTGCCGCCGCTTCGCAAACCCGCCCGCCCGGCAGCAGACTGACCCGCAGCCGGATCTGCTGCCTGCCGGGGTCGGCCACGACCCGCGTCCACTCCCCCGCACGCGCCACGCAGCCGCCGTCGGCCCGCAGCCACCTGTTCCACCGCACCTGTACCACCGCGGCCCCCGGCCCGCCACCGGTGACGCCGCCTACGCCCGGGGCGCGGGCCAGCGTGATGTCACTGCGGCCCACCCGCTGCACGACCAGCGCCCCCCTGGCCGGCGGCGCCGGACGGTCGACCGCGTACAGCACCCAGTGCTCCCCGCGCCACCCCGGCCGCAGGTAGCCAAGGCCGCGCCGGACGAGCTCGCCCTCGGCTCCGCTCGCGAAGTCGAGCGGGGCGTCAGGTAGGGCGACCCAGGCGACGGCATTTTCGTCCAGAAAGGCCCGGTAAGAAGCCGGGTCGAGCGGCGCTCGGCCGTAGAACAGGGGGTTGCGGGCGCTGTCAACCTGCCGCTCCCAACCGCGCGCCAGCGGGACTCGGGTCGCGATCTCGGCGGCCGACCGGTGCGTGCGCGGGTCGACAACCTCGAGCCGCTGCCCAGGGGCCACGCGGGGCTGCAGCTCGGCCAGCAGCGGCCGGTAGTAGGCCGCCGATGCGCTCGCGTCGGTGCTGCGGACCAGCTCCTGGCGCAGGTTGCGCTCGGGCCACCACAGCAGCGGCACCGCGATCAGCGCCACCACCAGCGCCGGCAGCGGTGACCAGGCGATGACAACCGGCGCGCCCCACAGCAGCGCGAGCCGCTCGGCGTTGCTGCCCACCGGACTTGGCAGCAGGTAGGCGGCGAGGACGAGGACGACCGACAGCAGGGCCCCCACCTGCAGCAGCCGGGCCCGCCTGTCGTAGAGCGAGGGCACGAGCCCGATCGAGGCGACGAGGGACGGGCGCAGCGCCACGGCGGTGAATGGCATCCGGCCCGGCTCGGGGAACAGCACGGCGATCGCGAGCACCGGGATGGCAGCGGCGGCACCGAGCAGCAGGGCGTGACGACGATGGCCCGGAGCGGCCAGCACGGCTGCGGCGGCGGCCAGCCCAAGTAGCAGCGCCGCCACCGGGCTCGCCAGCCCGGCCAGAGCAGCCAGCAGCAGCCCGGCGAGCAGCCGGCGCTCGTGGGCGCCCGTCAGGCAGACCAGGGCCCCCAGCGCGAGGGCCGTGCCGACGGCGAAGGTGATGCGCCCCGCGACGAGGTTGGCGGATGCGAGCACGGCAAAGGTAAGGGCACCCGCCCGCGGCCGCCGGGCCGGCAGCACCAGCCGGGCGAACAGGGCAACCGCCGCGACGGTGGCCACAGCTCCCACCACAGCCACGCCGAGAACCGCCATCAGCGGCGGTGCCAGCACGCTGTAACCAGGGGTGGTAACCCCGCCGAACCAGCCGGTCCACCACAGCGCCGCTCCTGCCGTGCGCGCGCGGGCGGTCTGGGCCGCGAGGTCCGGCACCGGCGGGACGACGGCGAGATAGACCAGGGCCAGCGCGGCGGCCAGGGCAGTGGCAAGCGCCGCGGTGGAGAACGCCGGCGAGCCGGTCCGGCCCGCCGCCGGCCTCACGGAGCGCGAAGGAACTCGGCCACCGCGGGGGTCACGACTCCAGGTGCCTCCTCGTGCGGCCAGTGTCCGACCCCGGGCACTGTCAGCATCCGCACTGTGCCCGGGCCGGCGCTGCGGCCGAGGTCGCGGACCACCAGCTCACCGCTGCGCAGCGACACCGACGGGTCGCGCACGCCCCAGATCACGAGGGCGCGCTCCGGGGTAGGCCCAGCTGCGCTCGCCACCCCGTCCTCTCCGGCCCCCCGCACGCTGCGGACCGCGGCCTGGTAGTACCCGAGCATCGCCCGCACCCGCTCGGGATCGGCGTAGGCGTTTCGGTAGGCACGCAGAGGCGCGGGCTCGAGCGGCTCCGGTCCCTTCCACGCGTGGCGGAACATCAGCGACGTGATCCCGCGCCCGGATCGCTCGAACATCCGCGGTGGCCCGTATCCGAACACCGGGATGTGGAAGCCGCGGATGATGTCGGCGTGCCGGCCGGGGAAGGAGATGACGACGAGGCGGCGTACCCGCTCCGGGAAGGCCGCGGCGAGCGTCATCGCGACACCGCCGCCCCAGTCATGGCCGACGACATCGACCGAAGAGGCACCGATCTCCTCGTCGAGGAATGCCTGCAGCGCGCCGGCGACCGACTGCAGATTGTAGGGCCCCTCGGGCGACGACCCGCCGAGCCCCGGCAGGTCGGGCGCGAGGACGACCCGGTCGCGGGCGAGCTCGGGCAGCAGGTGACGCCAGGCCAGGGAGGTCTCCGGGATGCCGTGCAGCAGCAGAACCGGCACGCCGCCACCGGGCTGCGGCGGGTTGGCCCGGTACAGCTCCAGGGTGCGGGTCCCGGCAGGGGCCGGGCGCGGCGGCGGCAGGGCAGCGGTCGGGGCGGTCGCGAGCTGACCGGGCGACGTCATCAGGCCTCCTCGCGGGCGAACAGGGCGTCGACGACGGCCCGGGCACGGCTGCCGCGGCGACGGTGGTCGTCGAGCACCGCCTGCGCCTCGGTCGCAGGGTAGCCGAGCGCCCGAGCCACACCGGCGAGAGCGCGCCCGTCAGCGGGCAGCACGTCAGAGGAGCGCCCGGTGGTCAGCAGCACCGCGTTGCGGGCCCGGACCGAGCCGGTCCAGGCATCGACCAGGGCGTCGCGCTCGTCCTCACGGAGCAGCCCCGCCGCTGCCGCCTCCCGGAGCGCCGGCAGTGTGCTCGTCGTGCGCAGCGCCGGAAGCCGGCCGGCGTGCCGTAGCTGCAGCAGCTGAGCGGCCCACTCGACGTCGGTCAGCCCGCCGGGGCCGAGCTTGAGGTGCAGCGTGCGATCGACCCGCCTGGGCATGCGCTCGAGCTCCATCCGGCGCTTGAGCCGCGCGACCTCCCGAACCCCCTCCGCCGACAGCGAGGGTGGGTACCGCACGCTGTCGGCGAGCGCGAGGAAGCGGTCAGCGAGCCGGGTGTCGCCGGCAGCGGTGCTCGCCCGCAGCAGCGCCTGCGCCTCCCAGCCGAGCGACCAGCGGCGGTAGTAGGCGGCGTACGACGCGAGGGAGCGGGTCAGCGGCCCCGACCGCCCCTCGGGGCGCAACCCCATGTCGACGACCAGTGGCGGGTCCGGCGCGGGCAGGCCGAGCAGGCGACGGACCTCCTCGGCTACCGCGCGAGCGGCCCGGCTCACGTCCTCATCCGGCGCAGGGACACCGGCGGCGTCGACCTCGGCCTCGTGCACGAACAGCACGTCGGCGTCACTGGAGTACGCCATCTCGTGCCCCCCGAGCCGCCCCATGGCGATGACGGCGAGGGCGATGGGCAGTCGTCGCCCCCAGCTGCCCTCGACGGTGCGGATGGCAACCTCGAGCGTGGCCTCGAGCACCGCGCAGGTGACGTCGGACAGTGCGCGGCCCACGGTCTCGACGTCGATCAGCCCCAGCAGGTCGGCGCAGGCGATGCGCAGCAGCTCCATCCGGCGGATGGCCCGGGCGGCAGCGGCGCCGGATTCCGCCTCCCCCCGGCCGGGCCGCGTCGGGTCCGCCCAGCGGCGGGCGACGGCCAGCAGCGAGCCGGTCAGCGCATCCCGGCTGCGTGGCTCGAGCGCGTCATCCCCGTGCAGCAGCGCCACCGACTCGGGGGCCCGGGTCATCAGGTCGGTGACGTAGGGGCTGGTCGCCAGCAGCCGGGCGAGCCGCTCGGCGGCGTGGCCCTCGTCGCGCAGCAGCCGCAGGTACCAGGGGGTGCCCCCGAGCGCGTCGCTGACCCGGCGGTAGGCCAGCAGGCCGGCGTCGGGGTTGGCCGCGTCGGCGAAGTCCCCGAGCATCGTGGGCAGCAGCATCCGCTGGATGGTGGCCGTGCGGCTGACCCCGGTGGTCAGCGACTGGATGTGCCGCAGGGCGACACCGGGCTCGGCGAAGCCGAGGGCCTGCAGGCGGATGCGGGCGGCTTCCGGCGTCAGGCGCACGTCGTGCTCGGGCAAGCCGGCGACGGCCTCGAGCAGCGGGCGGTAGAAGAGCTTCTCGTGCAGGCGCCGGACCTCGCGTGCGTGCCGGGCGTGCTCGGCGGCCAAAGCCTCCGCGTCGCGGAACGCCATCGAGCGGGCGAGCCAGCGCAGCTCGGCCTCGCCGGTGGGCACCGTGTGGGTGCGACGCAGCCGCTGCAGCTGCAGCCGGTGCTCGAGCGTGCGCAGGAAGCGGTACGACGCCGCGAGGGTCACCGCGTCGACCCGTCCGACGTACCCGTGGCGCGCCAGCGCCTCCAGCGCCCGCAGCGTCGTCGGGCTGCGCAGCCCCTTGTCGTAGCGCCCGTGCACCAGCTGCAGCAGCTGGACGGCGAACTCGACGTCGCGCAGCCCGCCGGGGCCGAGCTTGACCTGCCGCCCGGCTTCGATCCGCGGCACGGAGGCCTCGACCCGCTGCCGCATCGCCTGCACGTCGGCGACGAAACCGGGGCGCGAAGCCGCCGACCAGACCAGCGGCGCCACGACGTCGACGAATGCGCGGCCCAGCTCGCCATCCCCGGCGACCGGGCGGGCCTTCAGCAGGGCCTGAAACTCCCAGCCGCTGGCCCAGCGCCGGTAGTACCCCTCATGGCTGGACAGGGTCCGTACGAGCGGGCCCGCCTTGCCCTCCGGCCGCAGTGCCGCGTCGACCGGGAACATGCTCGGCTCGAGCCCCGGCTCGGCGCAGCCGCGCATCATCGCCTCGGCCAGCCGGGCGGCTGTGCGCAGCGACCCGGGCTCGTCGGTGGTGCCGTCCGGGCCGGGCAACGGCTGCGCGACGAAGATGACGTCGACATCACTGACGTAGTTCAGCTCGCGGCCGCCGCACTTGCCCATCCCGATGACGGCCAGGCGGACCGGCGCGGCGCCGGCCGGCAGCGCCTCTCGTGCCAGCCGAAGCGATGCCGACAGCGCCTGCTCCGCCAGCTCCGCCAGCCGCGCACCGACGGCGTCGAAGCCCACCTCGGCGCGCAGGTCGAGCGCGGCCAGGAGCGCCAGCTCGCACCGGTATGCGGCCCGCAGGGCGTCGAGGTCAGGCGCGCTGCTGATGTCGGCCGGGCCGTCCTGGCCGCCCGGCCCATGCCCCGCGCCGAAGCGCCGCCAGTCCCGCGGATGGCGCACGAGGTGGTCGCCGAGGGCGGTGCTGGCCCCGAGCACGGCTACCAGGCGCCGCTCGAGGACGGGATCGGCCGCGAGCTCACCCAGCAGCGAGGGCGTGACTGCCAGCATCCGCTGGAGCGCCGACAGCGCGAGGTCGGGATCGGCGGCGCGGGCGACGGCCTGCACCTGCTCGTCCGCGAGCTCCAGCGCTTCGACGGCGGAGGCCGCGCGGTCGACCTCGACGAAGCCGAGCCGGGCCAGCCGGCCCTCCAGACCCCCGGTACGCCGCCGGCCACTCAGCGGCGCAGCTGCACTCGGGGGTGCAGCCGCACTCGGGGGGGCAGCCGCCCCCGGCAGCCCAGGCGTGCCCGGCCGAGGAGTCAAAGCATGGGAAGGTAGCGGTCGATCTCGAAGGGGGTGACAGAGCGCCGGTACTCGGCCCACTCGGCCCGCTTGTTCGCGAGGAAGAAGTCGAACACGTGCTGGCCGAGGGTGTCGCGGACCAGCTCCGAGCCCTCCATCGCGGCGATGGCGGCGGCGAGCGAGTCGGGCAGGGGTGTCATCCCGAGCTCGCGCCGCTGCCCATCGGTCAGCGTGGACACGTCGTCGTCGGTGCCCTGCGGCAGCTCGTAGCCCTTCTCGATGCCCCGCAGCCCGGCGGCGAGCACGAGCGCGAAGGACAGGTAGGGGTTGCACGCCGGGTCCGGCAGGCGGAACTCGATACGGGTGGAGTTGGGCTTGTTCGGCTTGTACATCGGCACACGCACGAGCGAGGAACGGTTGTTCTGCCCCCATGCCGTGCTCACGGGCGCCTCGCCGCCCCACGACAGACGCTTGTACGAGTTGACCCACTGGTTCGTGACCGCCGTGATCTCCGGCGCGTGGACGAGCAGCCCGGCGATGAACGACCGAGCCACTGCCGACAGCTTGAGCGGGTCGGCGGCGTCGTAGAAAGCGTTGCGGTCACCCTCGAACAGCGACAGGTGCGTGTGCATCGCCGAGCCCGGCTGGTCGCCGAACGGCTTGGGCATAAAGGTGGCATAGACCCCCTGCTCCTCGGCAACTTCCTTGATCACCAGGCGGAAGGTCATGACGTTGTCGGCTGTGGTCAGCGCGTCGGCGTACCGCAGGTCGATCTCCTGCTGGCCGGGCGCGACCTCGTGGTGGCTGAACTCGACCGAGATGCCCATCCGTTCGAGCATGGTGATGGCGTCACGGCGGAAGTCGTGCGAGACGTCGTGCGGGGTCAGGTCGAAGTAGCCCCCTTCGTCGACGGGACGTGGCACCGGCTGGCCCGGCGTCGGGCGCTCGCGCAGCAGGAAGAACTCGATCTCGGGGTGGGTGTAGAAGGCGAAGCCGGCGTCGGCCGCGCGCCGCAGGACCCGGCGCAGCACATGCCGGGGGTCGGCGGGTGAGGGGCTGCCGTCGGGCAGCAGCAGGTCGCAGAACATCCGCGCCGCCCCCGGCGACTCCCCTCGCCACGGCAGGACCTGGAACGTCGAGGGATCAGGCTTGGCCAGCATGTCGGACTCGGTCACGCGCGCGAAGCCCTGGATGGCCGACCCGTCGAAGCCGATGCCCTCGTCGAAGGCGCCCTCGAGCTCAGCGGGGGCGACGGCAACGGACTTGAGCACCCCGAGGACGTCGGTGAACCACAGGCGCACGAACCTGACGTCGCGCTCCTCCAGCGTCCGGAGGACGAACTCCTGCTGCTTGTCCATGGCTGCATCCTCGCAGGCGCCGGGGTGCTCTGTAGTACTCGAGCAGCCGCCGAGCGTGGTGTCACACGGGGTCGGTGCGGTGCCAGCGACAACCGCCTGGTCCCCGGTTGCCGGTAACGCGGCCCGCGGTGATAGGGACGAGGCATGACCCGCCGTTCCCGGCCCTTATCCCTGGCCGCATCACTCGCCGCCGTCCTTGCCGTTGCGGGCGGTGCGGGTGCGTGCGGGTCGAGCGGTCGGTCCGCGCAATCGGCTGCGTCCGCGGGTGCGTCGGCCCCGTCGACCCCGTCGGCCTCGTCGGCCCCGTCGAGCGCGAGCGCAGCCTCACCGACGCGGCACGTCTTCGTCATCAACCTGGAGAACAAGGGCTACGCCACGACCTTCGGCGCGGCCTCACCGGCGCCGTACCTCTCCCGGACCCTGCGCCGGCAGGGCGTACTGCTCGAGCGGTACCACGGCACCGCGCACAACAGCCTGCCCAACTACCTGGCGCAGCTCTCCGGCCAGGGCCCCAACCCGCAGCAGCAGGCCGACTGCCCGGTGTTCACCCCGTTCGTCGGTACGGGCAGCGGCGCCACGACTGTGGCCCCGCAGCAGTACGTGGGCAGCGGATGCGTCTACCCCGCGTCGGTCCCGACCCTCGCCGGGCAGCTCACCGGTGGGGGGCTCACCTGGAAGGCGTACCTCGAGGACATGGGCGCCGACCCCGCCCGCGAGGCAGCGACATGCGGGCATCCCGCACTCGGTGCGCCCGACGGCACGCAGCGGGCCAGCTCGAAGGACAGCTACGCCACCAAGCACAACCCGTTCGTCTACTTCCGCTCGATCACCGACTCCCCCACGTGCACGCGGCAGGTCGTCCCCCTCGCCCGCCTGACCCACGACCTCGCCACCACGGCCGCCACGCCGAACCTGACCTACATCACGCCCAACCTGTGCCACGACGGGCACGACACGCCCTGCGCCGACGGGGAGCCGGGCGGCCTGACGAGCGCGGACGCGTGGCTGAGGACGTGGGCGCCCCGCATCCTGGCCTCGCCGGCCTACCGGCAGGACGGGATGCTCGTGGTGACCTTCGACGAGTCCGACGGTCAGGGCCCTGATGCGGCGACAGCCTCCGCCGGCGAGGCGCCTGGCCCCAACTCCCCGAAGCCCGGCATCGTCGGGCCTGGTGGCGGCCGGGTGGGTGCCGTCGTCGTCTCGCCGCGGACCAGCCCGGGGACGACGTCGTCGGTGGGCTACAACCACTACTCGCTGCTCGCGAGCATCGAAGACCTGTTCGGGCTGCCTCATCTGGGGTTCGCCGAGCAGGCCGGCCTGCCGCGCTTCGGCTCCGACGTGTACTCGGCTCGATGACGGGGGGCCGCCGACCGGGCGTGGCCCGGGGTTCGGCAGGGCTGCTCGGGCTCGCCGTACTGGTGTTCCTGCTGTTGGCGGCAGTCGTCGCGGGGTGCGACTCGTCGCGCCCGGAGTCGTCCCCTGGCTCCGCAGGCACCGCGGCCGGCGGGCAGCCCACCGCGGGGCAGGCCGGCGGCGGGCAGACCGGCGCATCGGTCAGCGACGCCTCGTACGGGCGGGGCCTGCTCGGTAACGGGCGCGCCCTGCAGCCCGCGGGCCGGCTGACCGCGGTGGGCAACGCCCCGACCGGCGGCGCCGCGACTCCGGACGGTCGGTTCTTCTGGTCGGTCTCGACCGGCCGCGGCCGGCAGGACATCCGCATCGTCGCCAACACGGGCGAAGGCGCCCCGCGGGTGGTGCAGACGATCCCCGTCCCGGGGGCGTCGGGCGGCCTCGCGTTCGACCCGGTGCGCCCGCTGGCCTACCTGTCGGGCATTAAGGACTCCTCCCACGCCGACCAGCGCCGCCCCGACCTGCCCGGGCGGCAGGGGGACGTCGTCTCCGTCTACCGCTACGACACCGTGACCGGCCAGGCCCGGTTCGATCACCTGATCGCCGTGCCGCCGCCGCCGACAGCGCCGGCCATCCAGTCCTTCCCGCCATCGGCTGACCGCCGGTCCTGGCCCGACCGGCTCGCGATCAGCCCGGATGGCAGGCGGTTGCTCGTCCCCCTGAACCTCGCCGACGCGGCTGCCGTCGTCGACACCGCGACGGGCGCAGTGCGCAACGTGCCGGTCGGGCACTACCCATACGGCGCGGCCGTGCTGCGCGACGGGCGCACCGGGTTGGTCAGCAACGAGGCCCAGGGCACGGTCTCGGTGATCGACCTGGCCGCAGCCAGGGTCACCAAGACGATCACCGTCGGCCCCAACCTCTCGCACCCTGAGGCTGTCGTCGCCGACCCTCACGGCGACCGGGCGTTCGTCGCGGTAGCCAACTCTGACCAGGTCGTCGTGCTCGACACCGCCAACCGCACCGTGCGTGCCACGGTGTCGGTCGAACGGCCGCAGGGGCTCGGAACCTCGCCCGTTGCCCTCTCGCTGGCACCGGACGGACGGCGGCTCTACGTCGCGGAGGAGGGCGCCGACGACCTCGCCGTCATCGACGTGCCGACCGCTGCTGATGCGGACACCGGCGGCGCCAGCAACGCTCCAGCGGCTGGCCCGGGCGCCTACCGGCTGCTCGGCCGCATCCCCACGGCCGCCTCGCCCACCGCCGTCGCCGCGCTGGACGCGCCCTGTGCGGGGGGCGGCCGGTGCCCGACGCTGGTGTACCAGTCGGCCAAGGGCCTCGGCGTCGGGCCCAACCCCAACGGCCCGCGCCCGACGGACCCGCGTGACAGCGACGACCGGATCGGCGGCTACTCCTACCTGCCCTCGATCATCACCGGGCAGGTAGGGCTGCTGCCGCCCCCGGCGGACAGCGCGCTGCAAGCGACGACAGCCACAGCGGACCGCCAGCTGATCCCGGTGAGCGCCGCCGCTGCGCCGACCGGCACGCCTCTGCACCCGGGCGGGCCGATCCAGCACGTGTTCTACCTCGTTCGCGAGAACCGCACCTACGACCAGGTGCTCGGCGACGTGACCCGTGGCGACGGCGACCCGAAACTGGCGCTGTTCGGGCCGTCCGTCACGCCGAACCTGCATGCGCTGACGGCTCGCTTTCCGCTGCTCGACCACGTCTTCGCCGATTCCGAGGCCTCCATCGACGGCCACTTCTGGACCAGCGCGGGCCAGGTCAGCGACTACGTGCAGCAGAACTGGCCGCAGAACTACGGCGCCCGCGGCCGCCCCTACGACTTCGGCGTCTACTCCGTGACGTGGCCCGGCAACCGCTTCCTGTTCGACCAGGCCCGCAAGCAGCACATCTCCTCGTTCAACTACGGCGAGGCTGTCGCCGGCGCCCTGCCGATCGCAGACAAGGACCGCGATGTCCACGGCACGGCCGCGACAGTGGAGACCTTCGCCGAGTCCGATCTCGGCGCCGGCATCCCTTCCCTCGGTGGCGCCACGCCGGGGGGCCAGTGCTACCCCAACGACGCAGCCATCAACAAGAGCCCGCTGACCGGCCACCAGACCTGGGACAGCACCCCGCCCGCCGGTGCTGCATCGGGGGCGGAGTCGCGCTTCGACTGCTTCCGCGCCCGCTTCCAGCGGCAGCTCACGTCGGGGTCGGTCCCGGCCCTGAGCTACCTGGTGGTTCCCAACGACCACACGGCCGGCGTCACTGCCGGCCAGCGGACCCCGCAGGCACTCGTCGCCGATAACGACTACGGCACGGGCCAGATCGTGGACCTCATCTCCCACTCGCCGATCTGGGCCTCGTCTCTGATTGTTGTGGTGGAGGACGACTCGCAGGATGGCGCCGACCATGTCGACGCGCATCGCATCCCTGCGATGGTCATCAGCCCCTACGCCAAGGCGGCTGCGATGGTGCACACGCGCTATGACCAGCTGTCGGTCATCCGGACGATGGAGCTCGTGCTCGGCCTGCAGCCATTGGGTTTCGCGGACGCCAATGCGGCACCGATGTACGACGCGTTCACCGCCGAGCCGCAGAACAACGCGCCGTACCAGGCACTGCTGCCGAGCCAGAGCCGGACCGCGACCAGCACCGCGGGTAGCCCCGGCGCGGCAGTCTCGCGCACGCTCGACCTCACCCACACCGATGCCGTGCGCCAGCGCGACCTCGACCGCGTGCTCTGGCAGTCGGTGCACGGCAACGCCTCCGAACCGCCGCCCCCCGGGCCGGGCGCGGTCGCCGAGGACTGAGCAGCATCGGCCAGTAGCCTCGGCGGAGTGCGTCCTGCTGGTGTCCCTGGCCAGCAGGACCAGCAGCCTCCTCAGCGCTCTGTGGACCATGGGCGCCACCGCCGCCTCGGGCGCACTTGGCCCCCAACCCGCCGGCTTGCCTCCCTCCTTGCGGCTGGCGCCGTGCTGGCCGCGTGCGGTAGTTCCGCTGCTATCAAAACCGCGGGCGCACCCGCCGGCGGTACCGCAGCGGACCGGGCCGTCACCCTGCCGGCACCCCAGTCGCCGACAGCGCCGGTCTGCCGCCCTGCTCCCCTGGCCGAGCGGGCCGCGCGGACCCTCGTCGTCGGGCTTCCCGACACACTCACCCCGCACGACCCGCTGGCCATCCTCGTCCCCGCGCTGCACGTCGGCGGGGTACTGCTGACGGCACGCAACGTGCGCAGCGCGGACCAGGTGCGCGCTCTGACCCGCGGGCTCCGAACCGCTAGTCGCTCGCCCCTGCTGCTGACGATCGACGAGGAAGGCGGGCGCGTCTCGAGCCTGCTGCCCGTCCTCGGCCCGACACCCAGCGCCCGGCAGCAGGGCCTGCAGGGCGCGGTCCCGACGCAGCAGCGAGCACAGGCGCTCGCCGCCTCGCTCCGCGGCCTGGGGCTCACCTCGGACCTCGCGCCGGTTGCCGACACCGACAGCGGCCCGGCCGGCGGTGCGATTGGTGACCGCTCCTACGCCGGCGACCCCACGGCAGCCGGTGCGGACGCCCTCGCTGCCGCACGCGGGCTGGCCAAGGGCGGAGTCGTCCCCGCCGTCAAGCACTTCCCTGGTCTGGGCCGAGCGGTCGGCGACACCCACCTCACCAGGCCAGTCGTGCAGGCCGACCTGGCGAGACTGCAGCTGACCGACCTGCGCCCATTCACAGCGACCGTCCGAGCCGGAGCCCCGCTGGTGATGATGAGCCACGCCGAGTACACGGCGCTCGGCGACGCCCTGCCGGCCAGCATGTCGCCCGCGGCCTACCGGCTGCTGCGCTCGACGGGATTCACCGGCGTTGCGATGACCGACTCCATCGGCATGGGCGCCGTGAACACCCGCTTCGACTACCCGGAGGCCGCGGTCCGCGCCCTCGCGGCAGGGGCCGACGCCGTGCTCGCCACCGACGGCAGGCAGACGGCGAGGATGCGCGACGCGATCGTGGCTGCCGTGCACTCCGGGCAGCTGCCCGAGGGTCGCCTCGACGAGGCAGCCGCTCGGATGGCTCGTCTGGGCGGCGCTGATCCCCTGCCACTCACCTGCCGCGACGCCGTCCTCCCTTCGCTGACCAGACCCTAGGACCCGTCCAGCGGTGCCCGGTGGCGGCCTTACGCTTGGGCCATGCCGCAGCTGAGGGTGGCGCTCGCCCAGATCGACACGGTCGTCGGCGACCTGGAGGCCAACGCCCGCGCGGTACTCAGCTGGACGGCGCAGGCCGCCGGAGCGGGGGCGCACCTCGTGGCGTTCCCCGAAATGACGCTGACCGGATACCCGCCCGAGGACCTGGTGCTGCGACGTTCGTTCGCCACGGCCAGCCGCGCCCGGCTCGAGCGCCTCGCGCGTGAGCTCGCCGGCGACGGGTACGGCGGGGTCGCTGTCGTCGTCGGCTACCTTGACAGCTCCCCCACTCCCACCCCACGCCTCGGGCGACCCGCCGGGGAGCCGCAGAACGCCGCCGCCGTGCTGTGGGAGGGCCAGGTTGTCGCCCGCTACGCCAAGCACCACCTGCCCAACTACGGCGTCTTCGACGAGTTCCGCTACTTCGTCCCAGGTGACCGGTTTCCGGTGCTGCGCCTGCACGGAATCGACGTCGGCCTGGTGATCTGCGAGGACCTCTGGCAGGACGGCGGCCCGGTCGCGGTCGCCCGGGCGGCCGGCGTCGGTCTCATCGTCTGCATCAACGGCAGCCCCTACGAGCGCGGCAAGTCGCACACCCGCGACGAGCTGGCGGCGCGCAAGGCGCGTGAGGCAGGTGCCGCGCTGGCCTACGTGAACCTGGCGGGCGCTCAGGACGAGCTGGTCTACGACGGCGACTCGCTCATCGTCGATGCGAGCGGCGCGCTGCTGGCCCGCGCTCCCCAGTTCGTCGAGACCCTGCTCGTGCACGACCTGGAGCTGCCCTCGCCCAGCGGCACCGGAACGACGGGACCGGTGGATGCCGGCGACAACACGGCGGTGGACGTACAGGCGGTATTTCTCGACGAACAGCCGCTGCCGGCGTACGAGCCGGAGAGCGCCGGCTATGCCGACCGGCTCGACCCTGACGCCGAGCTGTGGTCGGCCATCGTCACCGGCACCCGCGACTACATCCGCAAGAACGGGTTCAGCTCGGTCGTCCTCGGCCTGTCGGGCGGGGTCGACTCCGCGATCGTCGCGGCAGTCGCTGTCGATGCGATCGGCGCCGAGCACGTCTACACAGTCGCGATGCCCTCGGCGTACTCCTCGGAGCACTCCGTCGCCGACGCAGCCGAGCTCGCCGAGCGCCAGGGCACCCAACACCGGGTCCTGCCGATCGCACCCATGGTCGACGCCTACCAGGCGTCGATGGCGCTGACCGGGCTGGCAGAGGAGAACCTGCAGGCCCGCGTACGCGGAACGGCGCTGATGGCGCTGTCGAACGCCGACGGGCATCTCGTGCTCACGACTGGCAACAAGAGTGAGTTGGCGACCGGCTTCTCCACCCTCTACGGCGACAGTGCCGGCGGGTACGCGCCGATCAAGGACGTGCCGAAGACGCTGGTGTGGCAGTTGTGCCGCTGGCGCAACACGGCGGCCGAGAAGTGCGGCGAGATCCCTCCGATTCCTCAGCAGATCATCGACAAGCCGCCGTCCGCCGAGCTCGCCCCCGGCCAGCTCGACTCCGACCGGTTGCCGGACTATGCCGAGCTCGACGTCGTCCTCGACGGCTATGTCGAACGTGACCTCGGCCGGGACGAGCTCGTCAGCCAGGGGCATGACGCCGCGCTCGTCGAGCGAGTCATCCGCCTCGTCGACCTGGCCGAGTACAAGCGTCGCCAGTACCCCCCCGGTCCGAAGGTGACCGGCAAGGCGTTCGGCCGCGACCGCCGGCTGCCCATCACCTCGCGCTGGCGCGAGCCGACCGCTGGACCGCAATAGCTGGCGTGGTCGTGTGACGCTCACCCCGCCGGACGCCGCGGGTGCCCGGCCCTGATGCGCGCGTGCCAGCATCAGCCCCGACAGCGCCACCTGAACGGTGAGGAGATCGGCATGGCGGACCGGACGAGTGACAGCGGAACCGGGGAGGCGCTGCCCGCCCTGTACGGCGGGGTCAGCGGGCGCCGTGTCACCGTGCGCGACATCGCACTCGCCAAGGAGCGCGGCGAGCGCTGGGCGATGTTGACGTCCTACGACATGCTGACTGCCGGCATCTTCGACGAAGCCGGCGTGCCCGTTCTGCTGGTCGGTGACTCCGCCGGCAACAACGTGCTGGGCTACGAGACGACGGTGCCGGTGACCGTCGACGAGATGCTGCCGCTCGTCCGGGCTGTTGTCCGATCGACCTCGCGCGCCATGGTGCTCGCCGACCTGCCGTTCGGCTCCTACCAGGCCTCGCCGGAACAGGCGCTCGCGGCAGCTCTGCGGATGGTCAAGGAAGGCGGCGCCCACGGCGTCAAGCTCGAAGGCGGGCGCCGCGTTGCCCCCCAGGTGGAGCTGCTGACGTCGTCGGGAATGGCCGTGATGGGTCACCTCGGGCTGACGCCGCAAAGCGTCTACGGGATCGGCGGCTATCGAGTGCAGGGCCGGGGCGACGCCGGCGACCAGCTGCTCGAGGACGCCATCGCCCTGCAGCGAGCCGGCGCCTTCGCCATCGTGCTCGAGGTCGTGCCGGCCGACCTTGCTGCCCAGGTGACGAGCGAGCTGCTCATCCCCACGGTCGGCATCGGTGCCGGACCTGACACCGACGCGCAGGTGCTGGTCTGGACGGACATGGCCGGCCTGACTCCGGGCTCGGGGCCGAAGTTCGTCCGCCGGTACGCCGACCTCCGCGGCACGCTCACCGCCGCGACGGGCGAGTACCTGGCAGACGTGCGCGAGGGCCGCTACCCCACAGCGGAGCACAGCTACCGCTGACCTCGAGCACCCACCCGCACTCCGGCGAGCGCCATCAGGCCGTACCGCCAGCCGCGGGCTCGCTGGCGGCGGAGGTCGCGCGGGTGCGCACGATGCCGAAGCATTCGTCGAGTGCTTGTTCTTCTTCTTCGGTGGGTGGTTTGCGGGTGGGGTGGGGGTCGTGGGGGCGGCGGTTGCCGTTGGCGTCGAGTTCGCCGAAGACGTCGTCTTCGGCGGTGAGCGGCTTGCTCCACCGTGCCGGGGCTGCCGGGGCTGCCGGTGCTGCCGGTGCTGGTGGGGGTGCTGCCGATGCTGCCGGTGCTGCCGATGCTGCCGGTGCTGCCGGGGGCGGTGGCGGCGGTGGTGGGGGTGGCTGACCGGCCGGTTTGCCGCTACTTGTCGCCGTGGCGGTGCTGGTGGTGTGGGTGTGGCGGTGGTGGTGTCGGCATAGCAGGGTGAGGTTGGCCAGGGTGGTGGGGCCGCCGTCTGCCCAGTGGTGGAGGTGGTGGGCTTCGCACCAGGAGGGGGGCCGGTCGCAGCCGGGGTGGGTGCAGCCCCCGTCTCGGGC
>JAABVA010002372.1_pt1 | contig 18835 bp, 24 predicted proteins | sample 5560331 | NCBI WGS metagenome assembly JAABVA01 (sample SAMN12812661, study PRJNA571458) | rock metagenome | isolation source: Antarctica rocks | place: Antarctica: Victoria Land, Mt New Zealand sud | collected 2016-01-07 | reverse complement strand
CCAAACTGTGCAGATGCCGAACACCCTTTTCAATACCCCACAAAAAGAGGTCTGTATCGAAAGGGCGAGAGTCCTTAGTTACCCTTTCTGACAAATTCATGCCGTACTTGACAAAACAAAGGCCCGTTATTCTATCGTTCTCGACTATGCATCCAAGATATTGAGCGATATTAGGGTGGGGAGATGCCCTCAGGATCTCGCAGACTTCAGCCTCATTTAACAGGAGACTACTCAGTTCAGTGGAGGCCTCGGTGTCGCCGTAATATAGTAGACTAGGTCGCTTCACATAACAGTCGTGAGGTAATGGCTCAGGCGCTCGTGCGAATTGTGTTGGGAATGGCGGCCAGATTCGCGAAGCTGGAATCGGGACAAGGTCGAGTTCAAGTAGATCGACTTTGGAAGTGGCGGGGTAACGACGACTAGTAATCGCATAGTAATATTGGTCGCCCTCTCTGAGTATAATCTTGGTGTGGGAAAATGCAAGATCTCCATCCTCTTCGACGAATGCCTCGTTTTGTTCGCGAACTTCCATATTCTACTCCCGTTAGGAAATAATGGTCAAAATGATCAAGCGCACCTACCGACGGTTTCTAGTGATTATATAATAACAGATGATGCTGGGCACGAGAAGGTTGTGAAATGCTGTTGCTCGTAAAGAATTTGAGGCGCAATCGTTTCCTGATCATCACCTCACGATGACTATTCCTTCAGGTTTCTAGCCTTGCGGACCAGGCCGAACAGTGGTTTGTTCCAGGCAGCCGTATCGGCTAACAAGGGAAAGGTACCGCCAGTTGAGTGGCAATTTCCCAACTGCGAAGCAAATCCCAAATCCATCAGGCACTATCAACAAAACAATAGGATACACTGGGCCAAAAATTCGTGTTCTCCATTCCCTTAAAACGCATGTCCCATATCTTAAGTAGACTAGGAATGCCTTCGAATCTTTGAGTCACTATCAGCTATTTGTACATCGACTGCAACCTGGACTCCCGCCTGAGGTATCGCTTTGCGCTGACCCGCTCTGGTCGACAGAGCCGCCCCTCTCCTCTGAAGCTACCTCCTCAACTCTGCCGGTCTTGTCTGGGTCGATCCTCCGTTGTGAAGCCCTGCTCTTGTAGCTTGGTGAGCAGCAATTCTTCGATTGTGGGGAGGTCGCGGTCGTCGTCGTTTTCGACATCATTTGCTTTGTCGCTGCGTCCATAAACAGTGCCGGTTCCTGGTCGATTCCCACAAGTCAGTTACTGTCGCTACAAGCCAAACACATCTCCATCACATACCTCGAATTCCGGGCCTGTAGCCCCCATCAACATCAGCTGCTGCCGCTGCTGCTGGTCGTGGCGTGCTGAGTGATGCACCGCTCGACCTGATGTGCTGGAGCTTGTTGAGGATGCTGGCTTCTTCCGGGCAGGTTTGCGGCGGGTTGCTGTGCTCTTTTGGAGCGCTCGCGGAGCGGTTGGCACGTAGGTATACGGTTTGAAGGCAAAAGTGGCCATCTCGAGCGCGTGGAAACGATTGCGAGTAGTCAAGAAATTCTCGGCTGGCTGCTGGCTGTACAACTGGACTGCAAAAGGATGGCAGAGACGGGGAAATCAAAGGGTTCATGTAGGCTTCTCGCACTGCCCTCGCAGAACCGGAATACGCTCTGTGGCCCGCTGTACACGCCCGCCATGCCAGGCTCCCCCCCTTCTGACGCCCTCTCCGTGAAAAAATGCCTCGTCGTTAATGTGACTCCTCTCGCGCAGAGAGATCTACCGCAGCTGCAACGCCCTGACACCGTCGATCCTGCGCTCTCCAGCCGGAATATGCCCATCCGCGGCCACCACCTCCACTTCGCTGTGCATCACGATCGGCCGATCTCAGTATCATCTCTCGATTGTCGGCGACGCCGTGAAAAGCTGAGCAGGGGAGGAAGGAGTGACGACCGCAGCAAAGAGAGGGGGTGCATGACCTCGGATTGCCATATCTGCCCGTCTGCAAGCTTCAGGCAAACTTGGCAGAGCCTCGTATGATCATGCTGCCTCGGATCAGCCTAGGGCCGCGCAATCAAGACGAATACGACATGTGCTGCGGCAAGGGGGAAACTCACCAGGAAGCTCCCAACGCGTTATCTACCTGCAGGCACCTGGGGCACAGCTAGGCAGAAGCCAGGCCGCGTCGTCTTGAGACATTTCTGCGACTGGCTGTTGTGCTGCAACGAGGCCAGGCCTTGTCCACGGCCTCTCTGTCTCCGGAGCGCGCTGCAGTGAGAGGCGGTGATGGTGCGACGACGAGGCAGATTGCGAGAGGGTCTGGACGCTGTCGAGCTCGTAACTCGGCCAATGCGAGGCGGACCTGTGAGGGGATCCGCATCGCAGCTGCTCAGTAGCATCGAAGCTGGAGGGGCGATCGCGGATTCTAGTTGAAGCTGGCGTGCCCGATCAGGGGAGCCTGGTGGGAAGGGGTAGGATTCTAGGCAGAAGGGCCGAATGCGCATGAAGAGCGAGCACCGGGCGTCGCGAAGGTGGAGACATTGGGGTTGTTGGAAAAGGAAGAAGAAGGAGGATGAGAGAGCGATGGACGACGCGAGATTTTTATACCCCGCGAAAGCGGCGGCGGGCCCGTGCGCGCGCCTTGCACGATGCGGCGGTCGCGGTCTCCTCATGCGGGCTTGCCGTCTGGTCGTTTTCTTAAGGTGTCTACTACACGTAGACCACAACCTTACAGTCATAGACCACCGACTTACTAGCCGTTGAGGACATGATGACTGGCATAATTGAGTGATAAATCCATCGTTAAACAGACCTGAAATGGGGCATCAGGACAAGCAATTTCCAGATGATGGGGGTGACATGGATCAAATTCTTGCAGATGAAGAGACGGATATGCAGGATAACATCTGAGAACAGACACTCAAACTCAAGAAACTCAAGACTGTGGTGGGAAAAATGCCATCTGAGCCAGCATGCAAGAAATGAAGAGTTAGAAACCACCATGGCACTGGTTACAGGATCTCCACATGATCTGGCCCAGGACCTATTGGAGTGCAGTCTTGCAGTTCACCAGTTGAGTCAGATTGAGTTGACACTTAGAATGTAGATCAATCTCGTGCAAGGCAGCACTAATAGACTTAAGATGCAATGAGGTTGAGATGGACAAATATTGGTCACATGTTCAAATGATTGGGAGCTCATCCTTAGGTACATCAGAGTAACTCTGTCAACTGTGAGGTATATGTTAATGAAACTGCCAGGTGCCTGGCTGCTGACATTGATCTGAAAAAGTGGTTGAGTCAAATTACAGCATCTCAGCTTTGAGAAGAGTACACTTGAGCCATCACTGACAACCACATGGACACTGCCTCTCTTTGTACTGACTTAGACTGTTTACTGCCAAATGACAAGTCAATGGCGCCAGTACAAGTGCAGTCTACTCATGTTGAACAGCTGTCACCTTTTTTGAACCTTGCCATTCTGCTTGAAAAATGGCAAAATGAGTACAAAGTACTCATGCACTATGGTGTGTACCTGAGAACATCACTTGCGGCGTTTTGAATCATTGTGCAGCAGTGACACTCACTAGAGTTCAAACTCAAGCTGTCAAGAGCAAAGCTCTCTGAGACCCATTACTGACTTTTCATCAATGCTTTCAGTGACATACTTACCTACCTACTCACCTGCTTTACCTACCTACAGTTCTACGTCAAAAGTCTTCGCGAGCGGGGTTACCCCACCAAAACCCTCATTATTATATTATATAGAACTTTTCAACGAAATACTGGAGAGTCTTGTAGTTTTGTATAGTAGTTAGTATTATATAGTACTTGAAATCCCCAATCTCAGTTTTTGATTAATACCGAGTGTACCACCCCTCCGCCTCAATAACCGCTTTTACCCTCGATTCCATGCTCCCTATTAACGCCGTTAATAACTCTTCGTCAAGCCTAGGCCAGGCTTCCTCCAAGGCCTCAAACAAGGCCTTTCGAACCTTCTCATCACTGCCACGTACTTCTTCTATGTCGGGACGGACTTCGTAGACCAGTTTTTTGAGGTGGACCCAGAGGTGTTCGATAGGGTTTAGGTCAGGGCTGTAAGGGGGCCAGTTCATGGGGTTTAAGCCATGCTCTTCAAACCACAGCTTGACAACGCTGGCGTTATGGATTGGTGCGTTGTCCTGCATGAAGATGAGACCGGGGGTCCAGATTCCAAGCAGGTTGTCGTCCAATATCTTGAGGTAGGACTTCGCCGAGTAGCCCTTACTCTTAGCCAATGGATCCCTTTCCATTTGGTTCAAATCCGACCTCCCCTCACCCCAGAAAGCTCCCCACACCATCACAGACACATCCTTGCCCTTAGGAACAGCCCGGATGTGCTCCTTCTTCCACTTATCCACTGGTGTACGGAACACCCACTTCCTACTCTTGCCCGTGCCCCGCTCCACTGAACACTCGTCCGTCCAAATCACTTTTGACCACTCGTCGGGGGTCCAATCGTTCCGTTCCTTCGCCCAGGCAAGCCTCTTGGCTGCATCCTCCTCCCGCAGAAGTGGACGCTTCTTCGCAAGCCAATTGGTAAGTCCATACTCCTTGAGTATCCGATATACTGTTGACTTCGAGCAATTGACCCCCGTCCGCTCAAGGAGCTCTCGATAGGTGATCTCGGGCTTGGCCCGAGCTGTGCGTATGATATGTCCTTGTTCACGAACTGAACAAGACTTTGGACGGCCACTTCGGGGCTTGCTGACACCCTGGTTGAGGTGGGGGGCCTGCGAAATTGTTGACCTAATTGTCGATTCTGGCACTGAAAACTCCTTCCGAATTTCCGCAGTACTGGCACCCCCGGAACTGCGACCCACAATTAGCCCTCGCTCATATGGGGTCAATTCCTTACGACGAAAGGAATAGCCCGATATGGGCTTCAATGGAGTGCGTGGCATGGCTGTGGATGGGGTGGGAAGACAGCGAGTTCATAGTTCATCGCGTCGCGAAAGGGTAATTTCGGCTAATTCGCGAAGACTTTTGACGTGGTACTGTAACTCCCTATTCAGTCCCTATCTAGGTCTATGAGGGCGAAGCGCCTTTACAAAGGAAAAACCCAAGTGGGAAAACCTTAGTCCTGCCTCGCGGGCGCTACCCCGGCGGGGTGCTGGCTAATTGCCATTGCCTCCCTTGTGCGCCGATGAGCCTGTATTGTGTCTGCCTCTTGAACATTTGCTTCCGCTGAACAGCGGGTGATCTCTCTTGGTTCACTGAACCTACCCCAGTTCATTGAACTGCCTTCCAGTGATCCAGGTGTGCAAGGCCTTCATATCCTGAGGTGTCCTCCTGGGTGATCTGCCGCGCAAGGTTGAGATGGCTGAATAGGTCGCTTGCGACCAGCCATCGGGCCGCCTGGTGAGCGCTGGCTGCTGTGGAAAGAGCTCCGCAGAGGTCCGCGATTCCAGTTCTCTGAAAGTAGTGGGCGCGGGAGTCGGTGTGGTTCGGGCAAAAGAGAAGCACATGCCGTACGGTTTGCGCTGGCCAACCACATGGACATCGCTTGTCGACCCCTGGGACTCCCACGGAGGCCAGCCAGGCATTGAGGCCCAGCACCTCTGTGCGGAGCAGAAACAGTGCTGTCGCTTCGTGCTTGTGGAGGCCGTCGTAAAGCTGGTGAACTGGCTGAGCCCAGTCTGACTTCCATGTGGTTGCTTTTTGCCTTGCTGACTTGCGGGTCCACCTTTGTTTCCACTCCAGTTTTATCCACCTGGTCAGTGCTTTCTGTGGGTTCACCTGCTGTCTCCTTTGTTATGCCTGGAGCTGCCTCTGCTCCTCTGTTCGCGCTGTTACCCTTTGCTGTAGGCCCTCCGCCGTTGTCAGTGGCCTAATCGCGGAGGCTGTGCCGCGCCTGCGCCTCCCCGGCGTTCCGCCGGCAGGGGCTCGAAGTGCCGTCCAGACCGTGTTGGCCACTTGTCTAATCCTTGCAGAGACTGGATTGTCAGCTGTCTTGAGGGATCCCTGCATTACCTTGTGTTCCATGTACAGGTCCAGGGGCTGAACATTGGATTCCCGCTCTAGGGCAGCCGTGGGTGTTCTTTTGTAGGCTCCCATTACCTTTCTCAGGCAACGGTTCTGTAGGCACTTCAGTGGCTTAATGAGTGAGGCAGCTGGTGGGGCGCCATCGTCTCGCAGGCCCCACACCTGCGACCCATATAGCATGGTTGGTCGGACCACTGCTGTGTAGAGCAGTCGGGACTGCTTTGTGGATGGGCCCCATGTGGATGACGTGACGCGTGAGAGAGCTTCAAATGCCATGATGCCTTTCTGAGCTGCCTGTTGCACATGCTCTCTCCATCTTAGCCTTGTGTCAACCTGAACACCCAATACCCGCAATGTTGTCTCTGTCGGGACCACTATAAAATTATATATATCACAATAATAACATTTTCACATTTACTCTTTAATATTTTATTAATTAAGTTATTAAGTAATACCGACCCCAGCTGGTGGATGGTTTAGAGCTCCATCCGCCTCAAGGTTGCGTTCCTGCTTCGTCTGAAGCATTGTGTGGTAACTCCAGATGTACAACATTTGATCTATGGAGGAACTACTAAGACTTTTCATCCAACCTTGATTTGTTCACGACTTACTCCCATTGAATACCGCAAGAAGAGCCCTCGCGCCTGTACCAGCTCCTCCGAACAGATTAAATAGATAACGAAAAGTAGGATAATGTCATTGCTCGCCAACCACCCTATTTCCTTTTTTTTCTTGCCCTCAGACTTCTTCTAGTGGGTTGGTTCAATCCTCCTTTCCAATTCTGTTCCGTCAACGGCATGCTATCTATGAGATCTGAAAGCAACACCCTAAGGATTTCCTGGCTTTTTACAATTGTTGTAACCTGTTTTTCAAGACCTTCAATTCGTAGCCGATTGCCCGCAGCCTTTGCTTCGGTCTCTTTTTCGACATGGCGAATACTATCCATTTGCTGGTGAACTTCATTAAATTGCTGAGGAATTGACCGACAGATTGTGCCTGCCAATCTCATATTTTGGGCCGTGATTCTTCAGACACGGTTAGCGCAACTGATTACCAGAGGGGAAACCTCTTGAGAGTACCTAGGATCTGTGCGCGGCTGGACGTGCTGTTGCCAAGTTCGTGCATCTCTGGCCTCGCCCATTCTTGTGTTGACCTGCCCACAGGGCAGTTTCCACAGCCCTTAGTTGTGCCTCCTTCTCTTGAAGTTTCTGCAGACCTCTCTCAACATCTCGAGTGTCCTGGGCATCAATTGCATCGCGAATTACAGTGTAGTCCTCCGGCAATGCTTGGAGCAGTGCCTGGAACCGTCGCTCAGGCTTGGACAAGCCAGCCATGTCAGGCTGAGTTGAGGCGATCTTTCTGCCAAGCTTGCTGAGGTGGGTCCACACCTCATCAATGGACACACCTGCTGGCATCTTATACCCAATAAACTCCGCCAGGTATTGCCTTTCAGTGGTCTGCAACTTCTCCTTGTACTTGGACTTCAAGGCGTCCCAAGCATCCTTTGCATTGGCCTTGTCTGCCAGATATTCTTGATTGTCCGCACTGATGCAGATGGTGAGCCAGTATAAGGCCTTTGCGTCGGTCTTCTGGCTTCTGAGGCCAAGGTTGCTTAAAGGAAAGGAGGAGCCACTAGTAGGTGTGTGACCGCTGAGGTCTCAATGACAAGCCATAGGTCTTCGCCTATCAGCCATCTCTTCATGAGGGTGAACGATTGGTCACAGTCCTCCCGAGTGAGAACCGGGACGGGTTGTCACTTTGCGAAAGAGTCGTCAAAGTTCATGGTGTAGCTCGCAATGGCAGTTGGCACGTAGTATAAGAATATAATAAACTGAGGTAATAAGATGTACAGAAGAACGTAATGTAAACAAGGGAAAAGATAAGTATTGAGTGCCTTCCTTTGGTGAAGGCAGTAGGTGGGTGCTTATTTGTCTCGTTGACTCGTAGTAAGCTGCCGAAGGTATGTGCTTGTTTCGCTCAACTGTATGAGCACTTATCAAGCCGCCGGAGGTCTCATTTTGCTCAACCTTTGAGCCCTGTATCAAGTGCCGAGAGTGCTTGTTGCTCAACACTTTGAGCCCCGCATCAAGCTGCCGAGACACTAGAACAGTATGCACTTTCTCTGGGAAGCCTCTTGCCCGGGCTCATAACCTGTTGAAAGGTAATAGGATACTTGTGCTATACTGCTGTCTACTTAGTGGAACTAACACCGTCGATGTTGACTGCAGTCGACGTGGGTTGTGTAGGTTAGTTGTTAGTATGCTCTACTGGGCAGAGTATATCACAATAGGCAACCCCTGACACTAGACCTAACTAAGGCAATGGAAGCAGCTAGAACACCGCTCTTCTCAACAGTGATGTAGGTATTGTCTGAAGCAGGAGGCACTCTGTATCTTTCACTGCTCTGAGTCATCCTGAACATGATTTGAACCTTTTGATCATCAATCACCACCACACTCACAGCTAGGTAGGTACATGTTCTCGAACATCCTGGTAAGCCATGGTCAGGAGTACGAAGATCAATGGTGAGAAGTGAAACTCCCATGCTTTAGTGCCAGCAACTGGTTGAATAGCTAATACTTCCATTGATTCACTTCAAACCTAAGTACATCAATTAGAAGCCTTAATGGAGACAACTTAGGATATTCTGCATTTTCTCTGTCTTATCCACACTCATTATCTTTGAGAAATTGTAATTCCCTCAGCGATCCACCCTTCCTCCTGTTGAAGAACTGGGCTCAGCAGTGGCAACCAGTTGCATCATTTAGCCCAAGCGTACAAAGTGTCGGTGAACTTGCGTATCTTCACGAGGAGGTCATTTGCTGTCCGAGCATCCTGAATTGGATTGAGTTGCCTGTTGAAGGTAAGCTAATCTGTCAGAGAAAGAGAATGCTCAGGTCTTACAAGTTGCCCTGTTTATCACGGCGAATACGGTAGACCTCATGTCGCAGAACCTGAATGTTCGGGTCATCAAGCAAGTCTTTGTTGATGTCGAGAGTGATATGGAATGTAGTCTGCTGTAGCTCGGGTTGCTGGAACGGCTCAATGTGGACATAGTGTTTGTTCTCTTCTAATTCGCTTGTGGGGCGTTTTGCAAATGTGAGATACGCCTTAATGGCGTCAATATACTTGAAAGAGTTGCGACCCTCAAAATCTCTCACTTGAAGTCGCAGAATCACACGTTTTGGCTGGTGTTCAGAGGTGGCTGCAGTTGCCATGATGACAAGCTTAGAGGGTCCTGAACTATGACAGATATAGTCCGGCACAATAGATTTCTACAAATGTATGGCTGAGTTGTAAGAAGAAGAGAGAAAGATGTCAAAAAGAGTTAGGATGAAGCCTACAAGCGCCATGTGGCTAGCAGTAGATTAGTAAGCAAATTGCGTTCACCCCTCCCTTGGATTCTACCTTAGTCTTAGAGAAACTGTCATCATCCTCTTCAACCCAGTACGGAAGGGCCTACAACAGACGCGACTTGAGCTATCAAGAACGGCCTGCTTATTGTGTAGCAAATCATATATTTAGACTTCAGAATTCTGTGAGCATATCTTTAAACCTCAAATCCTAAACTTTTGCATCTACGTGAGTGACATTTTAGACAATCCTTCCTCATCATGCTCTGCAGCCCTGATCCTTTGCCCATTCTCAGGTTGCTCATACTCTACAGAAATGTGCCAGCAACTTTGCCGCCAGTATGTGCAGTGTGGCCATCTCTACGCCTATGAATACAGCAAATGCGTAGCAGCTCTTGCACGCCCAGGTCAAACATTTTGTGTGCCTCCGAGTGGGTCTCTCCGAGATCTTCCGCGAGATCTTCGTGCACGAGATACAGGGCAGCCTGGGTTGTGCCCGCCTTGCGCCGGCAAATCTCCTCCGAGTTCTCAAGGTTCTCAGTGAATGTGTCGGAATACTGAAGGGTGCCGTAAGTCCGACTGAGAAGATGGTCGCTAGGTCGGCTTGCAGTTTGGTTCGCATTTACTAAGGGCAAGACTGGAAATGACCTACGGTTCTTCATTTTCATTTTGCGATGGCAAACCGACCGTTTGGTAGTCTGCAGATTCAATTCAATCCTCAGATAGCAGAATGGACGTGACATCGTCGGTAATACTGAACATAAGAGACTCCCAAAGCCCTCAAAGGTGACGTCAGAGTTGGCCACTTACTGAATGACCCCCGCCGCGACTTCTGCGCAGAAGCGATATGCCGGGCCTCAATCTGTGATACTGGCCATAGAAGGGCTGTTGGGACAAATGGTCCTGCTGCGCCTTCCACAGTATTTCAAGTTTCAGTCTTAGCGTTCGCAGTGAATACTGACACTGCTTCTGCAGAGATCTTGTCAAACCTATTGATAACGGGATTTCTTCACATGCCTACATGTAGGTCAATAAATCACGCTTGACAGTGTCGCTCTTATTGGATCTAGGGGCATCTTTTGCCATGGCGGTCACACAGCAAACGGAGCAGTATATGTTGGCGGTCGGAATCAAACCAAGTCTGAGCAAGTCAAGGGCCTCATGCTTGCGCTGATACAAGCACTTGAGAAGCCTTATATCCTCATGGAAGTTCAAGCTTCTTCAGCGCCTTCTATCTGAAAGAGTCACGAGACTAGGGTCTGAGGAGAATTGGGCTGATACGGACGTGATATGTCTCTCCGGCACGCCATGGCAATGGTCGTAGCCGCAATCACTAAGGATGTGGGAGGTGCTATACGCAAAGATAGAACACGCGACTATGTAATAGAGGCCCTGGGTGACCTGCGGCTGGCGAAACACATTGTTTGATATGACGACTCTAAAACAGCCCCCGAGGCAACCCTAAAGTTTTCGGAAGAAGCTTCTTCCGAAGGAGATCCCGTGAAGAGATGCTCAACAATGATATAGCGTCTAGATTGTAATAGGAAACAAGATGATGATGAAGCCCTTCATAAAAGATATGATGCTCTTTTTTGTCAGCCTGTCAAATTTGATGGATTCTTTCTTGACTTTAAAGTCACCCTTTTCGTCAACAGGGACCAGCATCTGCCATCGTCCCAGTCTCCAATAGTTGGAGTATGCCCTACGGAAATCAACGAGCCAAACCGCGTCTTGCGTAGTCGCTACATAGCCGATATAAGTGGGCTGGAGTACGACAGCAAAAGAAGGTACTGCAATAACGTTGGCCAGTATCGAGGGCGTTGGCGGATATGAAAAGATCGGAGATACAGATTCCTTATCCTTGAGCATGCTTTCTAGCTGCGCTCCCAGCCCTTTCAAATTCGCCAACCTGCGGTAGCACAGAGCAGGTCCAGAGCCCCAACCCTTGGTGATTGCCTCTAGAGCAGCATCAAGAAATCTTTGATGAGCCCTCCGTTGGGCTGGGAGAACACCATCAATGGGACACATTGGGTCGTAGTTGTGGTCAACTGTAAACCCGTGAAGTACCCGAAGCGAAGAAATATCAGTTTCAGCAATAACAAGATCCCACGATGTCCCGTACTTGTCGCATCGAATATGTGGTACCGCGTTGACCATTAAACCAATTCTTGGGTGATTATGTGGACAATCTTCCACGGTCCTCTACAATGATCCGGATGGAGCTGCCATTGACGGGGCCTCAAGTGTTCAGTGACGTCCTACAATTCATATCAGTTTGAATATTGACTGAAATGGGTAAGCTGTGTAATCACACTAGAGATACTCTAGTACTGTGACATCTGTTGTTCCTCATTTGTGTCCACTGCGACGCCCTCGGTGTCAGTATCAGCCAAACTAGCCTCCGCTTCAGCCTCGAATCCTCCCTTAGCATCGTTTCGGTAGGTTGGTCCATGATGTGTATAGATAGGCAACTGGAATTGGTCGATTGTGCAGAATCATGACACATGAGCTCATAGTTTCAAGTAAGGCATGGTAGGTACTAGTTGCGCAGGCGTCATGGTTCTTGCAAGGCGTCATACAACTGAGAATTAATGACAAGGCCCCTCTGTACGGCTTCGTGTTGCAGAGCCTGTGTAGGAAGACTGACAATGATTGTTCCCCTTGACTTGCCTGCTTGGATGCGAGGCTCATGCTGCTTGGGTGCGTGTAGCCAGCGTATCTTGTTGATGTTAATTGTGGGTATAATGACCTTAGAGGCTGCGCATATGCTCTGTAGGAGGGCCGTGTTATTTGCGTACTTTCCGCCGTCAATTTGCAGGGAGAGAGGCACCCCCCAAAGCTCCACATGGTAATCCTGACGAATAATCTTAAGTTCATTGACCTGAGGTTGGTTGAGCACCCAATCCTTAGTGCGCTGATCCGGGACTGCAACCTCAATGTCTCCACTTCGTAGCTGTCTTACTGCATAAGCCCCCGTAATTAGGGGTTTGACCGTTGAAAGAAGTTCTGTTGGGGATTTGCCCTGTGAGTCGGGCAGTCGTACCCTGACCGCAGTACGCTGCGATATGGGCCCGTTTAGCGGTCGTGAACCATGCAATGCCACATTTGCCCATGTCTGGTTCTTTGAACCTTGTGTTTGGTTCATTGAACCCTGTTTCTCAACCAGCCTGTTGAGTTTCTCTTCCATTCTTATTAGCTGCCCTTCCATAGGGTTGTACGCTCAAAGGGTGTGTACATTCTGAGGGTGTGCATATTTCAAGTGTGTGTATGCTCAGAGGGTGTGTATGTTCAAAGGGTGTGTATACTTAAAAGATGCGTGACTAGGAAAGTTGAGAAAGAAAGGGGACCCCTCATGTATCAGGAAAGGCAGCAGGAAATAGGGGTCAGAGTCATCCAATCGGGTTTTAATTGTTCCGCTCTGTAGGGTAAGCGCTGATTGAAATAGATGTGAAGGGCTTATACATTAGTCATAGCCTCGTGAGATCCATGTCGCTCCTGACCCTATCAACCTATTATAAGGGCTTACTCGATTATACTTGACCTGGCCTCCCTTGTCCTGCGACGTTTTTTGTCCTATAACATCCTTTGTCCTGCGACCTTCCTTGTCCTACAACCTTTTTGTCCCACGACCTTTGTTGTCCCACAGCCTTTACTGTCCTAGGACATCCACTGTTCCAAAATCTTTATTGTTCCAGGACCTCTACTTTCCCAGTCCCTATATTACTCCAGAATTTACTGTCCCATAGCCTGTTCTTAACCTTAAAAAACCAGGAACCCGGGATGGCGAAGCTGCATAGGCACCAATTAAAACAGGAAGGATTGAACGCTAAAGATGAGGCTTATACAACTCCGATATAGCCATAGGCCTATCGCTTATTTCCAGGCCTGTGCTTTATTTTTTCCCCACCTAAGCTGTGCAATAGGGAGACTATTACATTTCCTTGTCCTACGACGTCCCTCGTTCTGTGACCTCACTTTTTTTGAAAGCATACCTACATCTTGCACTCAAGAACTTCCTATTAAATAAATCTTTATTGATTGTTGCCAAGTCTTCTAAACCTAGTCTCCCATTGTCTTAAGCCCAGTATTCCAAGGGCAGATCTTTCTTAAGCACAATCTTTAAGAAGCCATGTTCCCCTAGCAAGAGTCTCTTTAAGGCAAGGTCTCCTAGTACATATTATCAAAAAGGTGTACTATGAATAACTAGGTGCGAAGCTGCCTTGACTATTGATGACCCCTTAATCCACATCGATTACTATTCCCGTGAAGCCGTTGGCCTTCTTCGGATCCGTTATAATAATGTTGTTCTCCGAGATATCTCTCACGGACAACGGCACACTCAAGCTCATGTTTTGGTTTTTGGCGAAGGGAGACTCTACCGCGGCGCCTGTTGCAGGAACAAAGGAGGAAGTGGAGGACTTTGACCCGGTCTAGGTAGATGTCGAAAGTGCAGTCCAGACTCTGACCTTCGGTGACGACAAGCAGATTGCAGAAGGAGTCATTGAGTTGTATGTCCTTCCCTTGCTTTATTTGTCCTTTGTTCGTGCTAACTTAAAACATATAGACTCCGAGCCAACCCTATACCCAATACCTCTACAGTGTAATCTCTACCTGAGAGCACTCTCCTATCCAGTACGACTTAGAGTGTAGCGACACATTGCATAAACCTGCATTGTTTCCATATACTAAGTAATAGAAGGCGAAACCAGGGAAGCCAATTCCAGACGAAGCGGGATCAAGAGATCGAAAGTCTCAGAAAGACTTATCAAGGTCCCGTTCAGAATACCCTCCAATGTTTAGTAGGAGACAAAATGTTGGCGAACGTCCCGTAAAACAATGCTCCCTGATTTCTTCATAAGAGGATTGAGTTCGGTTTATTCCTTCTCAACAAGTGTCTCATTTTCACTACTAATAAGCAGCCAATCTCTGCCATCCTGCCAATCTCTTGCGCCAGTGGCGTTCTTTTCATGTACAGAGATATTTCCACTGCGAATGAGATTTTGTCGTTCACTCTTTTTAGGATATCGAGGCATGTCTAAAATGGCAGTAATCTCGACCTAGATGCTCTATGCTAACAACAGGATTGAAGAGTCGTGGAACTGGCTGTTCCGGACGGTGATACAGAGTCCGCATCATCTGAAAGAGATCGTCCTGAGTTCGAGAAAAGTCTTCCCACGGTTTCGGGAATTTTGGGTAGAATTTATTCTTCGGACTTGTGAGGCCTCCTGCGGAAGTCAAGCTCTGATCGGTTTCAATGCCCAAAGGTTTGTGTAGGTATTCATGGCAAGCTTGTAGATATTCTGAGAAGGTCGTGTGTTGGTTACGCATGCGTTCTTCTTTCGGTGCGGAGCTCTGCCTCCTCTTTGGCCTTGTCCGCATCTTTCCTGACCTGTCGTTCTTCTTCAGTGCGAAGCTCTGCCCCCTTTCTGGCTTGTCGTTCTCTGTGAAATTGTTGTTGAAGAAGCTCAATCTCAGAAGTAGGTTGAGACATGTTTAGTGCTTTGGAAGACTTTTGAGCCACTGGAGATGATCCTTTGTTTATTGACGTCTGTTGACCCGCCAGGCTGCATCGGAAGGCCGGAGTTACAACCCCGAATGCATGTGCGCAGCCAAGCAATCCCTACCGCGAGGAACTCAAGCCCTCTAGGTATTTTTTGTAGCAACCAAGTAGAACAGAGGAACTCCAGTTGAGGCTAACAAGAAAGAGCAGGCGGCTCAGTCGATATCCTAAGGGAATTGTCGGAAAGCCACCTACAAGATGTAGGATTTCTCCCCGCATCAATTCAATCCGTTCAAAGAATCGGACTTGAAGCTTTATTATGTCTATGACGGGCTATCTCAGACTCCATATCATTCAGAATACGGAATCTAATCTTGGAAGCATCCCTTAGAGAGTGAATACTGGGCTACGCACAGTTGCTATGATAAAACAGGCGGAGTCTGCACATAGGTGGGCCTCATACATGTGCTTTTGCTAAAAGCTTCTCGCACCGTTGCTGCGATGTCTCGAACATACCCAACGCCTCCACCGTATAAGATGCGCCACCCTCAAGCGGCCCAATGCAGCCCGCAAGCAGCCGAAGTGGGAAGAGCAATAGCAATCAATGCAATACGACTCTTTGCCGTAGCTTTCAACCAACTTGACCGCAGAGCCGGCTTTGAACAGTATTTTGCAGTAACGGACCGCTGTCTGGAAGCAAACCGATCCGGACGCGGTCCAAGAAGCGGGAAGAAGTGGGATACACAAAACGCCCGCCTCGATCCTCGGAACTGATCATGCGTTATGGCAAATGGGAGGTCTGAACTGAAGCAACGTTTGGAGGACAGCGGCAGATGGGCTAGACAAAGCCTAGCCGTGCCAACGCACTTCGTCAGTAGTAATCAGATCTTATATGCAAATACAGGTGCCGCTTGCCGAGACATATCCGATGCAGATCAAGACAATATGTAATATGGAGCAGGGTTAGAAACCAAATCATCAACAGCCTGGTCATAAGAGCAGCGTCACGAATTCGAAACGCACAATTTTGGACCGGATCAGGCAGTTCAATCCGACACTGCGCGGAAACCGAGCGGCATCTCTCACCTAGCCGTTTGAGCTAAAGCAATCAGACTCCGCATGCGATGGGCTTTGGAGCTAACAATCGTCCTGATGGATCAATCCTGAGCTTATACAAATCAACTGCGTTCTGGTCTGAGACGATGTAAAAGACTTGCCAACCGTCTGTATTGTTGTGCCTGTGGCTATCACCCTTTACCCACAAGAGATTCCTTCAACCATCAACAAAGCTCAATCCACCGTTGCTATGGCAGTCGGTGAAATTGGTCTGGGAGACCAGGCCACATTGAACAAGATTGATAAGCTACGAGAATTGAATGTTGGCACAATCATCCCACTGCCCCAGGTAAGCCAGACAAATCTGTAATTCTATCAGCAAATATCTGATGCTGTAACAGCTTGTTGTTGTGGGCGACCAGTCATCCGGAAAGAGCTCTGTGTTGGAGAGTCTGACAGGATTCTCTTTTCCCCGGGCTGCTGGGCTCTGCACTCGTTATGCAACTCAGATTACCTGTTGCCGCGAGCTCGAAAAAAGTGTCCTTGTGTCGATCATTCCTCGTCCAGATGCAGATGAAACTCTCAAGGCACGACTTCTTCAGTTCCAGCGCCGCATTACAGAGATGAATAACGATGATCTTGCCAAGATCTTCGAAGATGTCTGCCAATTCGTTAAGATATCGCTGTTCTCCACTGACAATTTCGTTCTAGGCCAACCGTGCCATGGGCATCCAAATGAGTACGACGGATGAGAACGCCGGCCGCGCTGCGTTTAGTCAAGATATCCTGAAGATCGTGATAAATGGGCCCGACGTAAGTTCCACCTCGTATATTTTACGACTCAGCTTATATTCTTGACAGCAAGACCATCTTACGGTCATTGATGTCCCTGGCATATTCCGAGTCCATACGCCCGGCAGGTTATTACTGATCATTTGAATAAAAGAAGACTTCTGACTGGTTACCCAGGGCTTACCACTGAAAGCGATATCATGCTGGTCGAGAATATGGTCAAGTCATACATGAGCAACGGTAGAACTATGTCAGATGCTGCGGTTCTTCCCCGGGATGATTCTTTCGACTAACATTTATGCAGCATTCTTGCAGTCATGCCTTGCAACGTCGACATAGCTACTCAGGAGATCCTGAAGTTTGCCGAGGCCGCTGATCCAAACGGTATTAGGACCATGGGCGTGCTAACGAAAGCGGATCTCGCTACGGAGAGGGCCACCAAGGACGCAATCATGGACCTGGTTTCCGGGAAACGTAACCCTCTGAAACTTGGGTACTACGTTGTCAAGAACCGTAGCGCAGACGACAACGACTCGACGCTTTTTGACCGCCTTAACGACGAGAAAGCCTTCTTCATGGCTCCTCCATGGTCATCTGTTGCCGATCGCTGCGGCATTCCATCTCTGAAGACCAGGCTTCGTGAGCTGCTGATGCATATCTCCAAGCAAGAACTCCCCCATGTCAAGTCTGAAATTGAACAGCGCCTACTTCAATGTAGATCTAACCTGGATACCATAGGACCATCTAGAGCCGACCACAATTCCCAAAGGCTGTACTTGGGGAGGCTGGCTTCGAGGTTCCAAGCCATTACTCAAGCTGCTTTGAACGGATATTACGCCGGAGAGAAGGTCTTTAAGACAGAGCCTGGTTTAAAGCTGGTTACGAAGGTGATGAAGCTGAACGAAGTCTTCTCTAATGTTTTCTGGAAAGAAGGACACAAACAGCACTTCGGGCCTAAGTGGGACGACGAGGGAGAAAGCTCATTCGGACGTAGCATCGACGAACTTCCCTTTGAAATTCCCCTCGTCGAATATCACGAGCTTTACAGTATCATCAAGACCGATGAATACCACTGCCCCAAGCCTCTTAAGGGTCCAATCATGAGCCATATCGAAAAGGTGTTCGAGTCCAGCCGCGGGCCTGAGCTCGGAACAGTAAGCCACCCCGACTGCAGATTCCGACATACATTCACTGATGCGTATGTTCTAGTTCGGGGGGACAATTCTCGCCACGGTTTTCGAAGAACAATCGGAGAAATGGGAGCCTCTTGTGCTCTCGCACACGAGCAATGCCATCGTGCTAGTCCACGACTACATTTTCCAGCTCCTAAATAAGTTGTGTCTGGAGAAGCAGGTCAGAGATCAGCTATGGGATGCTCTGCTCGTCGACAAGTTGCGCGATGCGTACCGCCGAGCTGTAAGCCATGCTCGTTTTCTCCTGGCCATTGAGTGTGGAGGTAGACCCATCACATTCAATCACTACTTCAATGCGAATCTCCAGAAGAAGCGTAGCGAGCGCATGTCCGAGTCCCTCAAGGCCATGGCAATCTCTCCTTTCGGCGAGGAGCCTTACGTGCCTATTAGTAAGATTGACCAGCATGCTGTCAACAAGAACAATGTGCAGCAAGTGTGTGAGGACATTCTCGATACCCTCATGAGCTATTACAAGGTATCTCGTAAACGGTTTGTCGATGCTGTCTGCCAGCAAGTTGTTTTCCACTTTCTACTTGAGGGTGATGAGAGTCCACTCAAGATCTTGGCTCCTGACCTAGTCATGAGTCTCGACTTTGAGCAGCTCGAGTTGATTGCTGGCGAGGATGCAGAATCGAAACGCCAGCGTCAGGTCTTGGGACGGGAGATGGAGAGTCTGAAGGCGGCTCTGGATGTTCTGCGGGTTCTGTAAAGAATTCCCCCCAGATATACAAAGACTTATGCGCTTTGATTGCATCACGGAGTGCAGTCAACAGCTCTGGGATCGAGTCAAAATCGCTGATAGCTTGTCCAGCCGGTGAGATGGTTGATTGATTGATTGATTGATTCTTACTCCGTTCCAGCCAGTTAGGCCATGCGGGTGTGACTAATCATGCGTTATGCGCATTTATGTACGGGTTATGCAGGTTATGCAGAGCATACTCCTATGCTG
>JAABVA010002371.1_pt1 | contig 18840 bp, 19 predicted proteins | sample 5560331 | NCBI WGS metagenome assembly JAABVA01 (sample SAMN12812661, study PRJNA571458) | rock metagenome | isolation source: Antarctica rocks | place: Antarctica: Victoria Land, Mt New Zealand sud | collected 2016-01-07 | reverse complement strand
CGGCATCCTGGCCGCCGGGGCCGGGATCACCCTGCTCGAGCTGTCCACCCAGGGCGCCTCCCTGGAGGAGGCCTACATGGCGTTGACCGAGGACGCCGTCACCTACCACGCCGGTTCCACCACCCACCCGACCGAGGAGAAGGCAGCATGACCACGACCCTGGAGCCCACCGACACCGGACAGCGACCCGCGGGTGACACCCTCGCCCACCCGGTCACCCTGCCCCGGGTGATCACCTCCGAGTGGATCAAGTTCCGCACCCTGCGCTCGACGCTCGCCGTGCTCGGCGCCGCCGTGCTCGGCATGATCCTCGCGGCCGGACTGGTGGCCTACAACACCCGCAACCTAGCCGGCATCCAGGCCGAGGACGCAGCACCCTCCGCGACGATGCAGGGCTACTACCTGGGACAGCTGCTCATCGGTGCCCTCGGGGTGCTCTTCGTGACCGGCGAGTACAGCACCGGCATGATCCGGTCGACCTTCGGCGCCGTCCCGACCCGGCTCCCGGTGCTCGCGGGCAAGCTCGTGGTGTTCACCGCGGTGACCCTGGTGGCCATGGTGGTCAGCTGCCTGGTCGCGTTCCTCGGGGCGCAGGCGTTCATCTCCTCCTACCGGACCGGGGTGTCGCTCGGCGACCCCGGCGTGCTGCGGATCGTCCTCGGCACCGGGGTCTACCTGACCCTGATCGGGATGATCGGCGCCGCACTCGGGTGGATCATCCGCAGCACCCCCGGAGCCATCGTGACCGTCATCGGGCTGGTCCTCGTGGTCCCTGGGCTGTTCAGCAGCCTCCTCGGGCAGGTCGGCCGCGACATCGGGCAGTACCTGCCCAGCAACGCCGGCGGCAGCTTCATCCGCAGCGTCCCGGACACCACCAGCCTGTCCCCCTGGGTCGGCCTCGGCGTCTTGGTGGCATGGGCCCTCGGGCTCGGTGCCGTTGCTGCCGTGCGCGTCCGACGCAGCGACGCCTGACTCGAAAGCCACCGGGAAGGACGGGGACCCGCGATGACCACAACCCAGGTAGGGCACCGCGTTGTCCCCGTCCTTGTTCGTCCACCCGACCTGGGCGACTCTGCGGGCCCCGCCACGACTTGCCCCGCCCGCGTCCGCCGGGTGCTGTCGGCAGGCGCGGCCACGGTGGTGCTGACCTACCTCGCGGTCACCTCCTGGCCGTCACTTGTGGCGTCGTCGGCCGCGCTACGCCACCTGAGCACCGGTTGGGTGGCGCCGGTGATCGCCGCGCAGCTCGTGTCGATGGCCGCGCCCGCGCTCGTGCACCACCGGCTGCTGCGCGCCCGGCAGACCCCGGTGGGGTTCCGGGCCCTGCTGGGCATCACCTACGCGTCCAACGCCGTCTCGGTCACCCTCCCACTCGCCGGGCCGGAGATCGCCACGGCGTACACGTTCCGGCAGCTGCTGCGGCGCGGGGCAGACAGCGCAGCAGCCGGGTGGACGCTGCTGATCTCCGGTGTCGCCTCGGCCCTCACCTTCACCCTGATCGTGGTCGGCAGCGCCGCCGCGACCGGCAACACCACGGCTACCGTGCTGACGGTCGGCACGGCACTGCTCGCCGCCGCCGCCGCCGGGGCGCTCCTCCGCCTCCTGCGAAACCCCGGTGCGCGTTCACACCTCGAGCGCACGGCCGCCGGTGTGATGACCCGCGCCCGCCGCGTCACCCGCCGCCCCGCGCCCACCGGCACCGCCGATTCGGTCGGGAGTTTCCTGCGGCGGATCACCCAGCACCGCCTCGGCCGGCGCGACACCGCCGCCGTTGGCGGCCTCGCACTGCTCAACTGGGTGGCCGACGTGCTCTGCCTCGCGGCGGCGATCACCGCGGTCGGCGCGGCCGTGCCCTGGACGGGTCTGGCGCTGGCCTACGTCGCCGGCACCGGAGTCGCCGGTCTCCGGCTGACTCCAGGCGGGCTCGGGGTGGTCGAGGCGGCCATGGCCACCGGGCTCATCACCGTGGGCCTGGGCGTCCCGGAGGCGATCGCAGCGGTGCTGCTGTACCGCCTGGTCGCCTTCTGGCTCGTGCTCGTCGCGGGCTGGGTGGCGTTCCTGGCCGCCCGGCGGGCCGACGGGCCGACGGACCACGTGGCAGCACACCCGCAACGCCCGACCGCACCCTCGGCCGAACCGGAGCACACCCCCACGACCTCGAGGACCGGACATGACACTGCTGAACATCACCGGGCTGGTGCAGAGCTACGGCTACCTCGCGCTGTTCCTGCTCATCGCGCTGGAGAGCATCGGCATCCCGCTGCCGGGAGAGACCGCGCTGATCGCCGCCGCGCTCTACGCCGGCTCCACCGGCAACCTCAACGTCGCCGCGGTCGCCGCCATCGCCGCGACCGCGGCGGTTCTCGGGGACAACGGCGGTTACTGGCTGGGCGCGGTCGGTGGGCAACGCCTCGTTGCCCGCCACGGTCACCGCCTCCACCTCGACCCGGCGAAGCTGAAGGTCGGGCGGTACCTCTACGAGCGCCACGGGGTGCCGGTCGTCCTGCTCGGGCGGTTCGTCGCGGTGCTGCGCACCTACGCGGCGTTCTTCGCCGGGCTGAACCGGATGCCGTGGTCGAGGTTCCTGGCCGCGAACGCCGTCGGTGGCGTGCTCTGGGCCGGGATCTACACCTTCGGCGCCTACGGACTCGGAGCCGCGGCGACCAGCGTCGGGTCGACCGTCACCATCGTCGGGTCCGTGGTGACCGTGGTACTGACCATCGTGATCGTGCTGGCCGCCCGGCGCTCGATGGGCGAGCTGCAGCGACGGGCGGAGGCTGCGTACCCCGAGCTCGCCGACGTGGCCAAGCCCGAGTTTGACTCTGTCGCCAGCCGGAACGGCCGCTGAGCACCGCCTCACCGCCTCACCGCTCTTGGCCCCACCGTTCGCGGTTGAGGAGCGGTCCGCCAGAACTACAGCCCAGTGCCGCGGTCCGGGCCACGGCGGTACACGAGCGGCGGGATTGTGGGGCCCGCCCGGCGTGCGGGGTCAGTGCGTCGGGCGGCGGCAAGCTGCCCGGTGATGGTGTACGGGAAAACGGCGCTGCGCCGCCCGGTGTCCGTGTCCGAAGGCTGTGGTGTTGACCCACCGCACCGGCAGTACGCCGGGCGGCGGCGGAGCTGGGACCTTGGTGGAGGTGACGACCCTGGCGGTACGGGTGGCGTGACCGACGCCGGAGGCCCGTTGGCTGGCGAGCACGGGGGTGGGCCCGGCGACCAGCGGGGCAGCGGTGGTGGGGGCGCGGGGGCGTCGGCGGCCACGTTCCCCAGCGGGTCGCCGGACGTGCGGGGTCGACGTCGCTGGGCGTGTCCGTCTGCGTCCGCGTCGTGGTGCCCTCAGGCGAGAACCAGGACGAGCCTGCCTCGGACGTGGCCGTTTTCGCTGACGCGGTGCGCTTCGGCGATGTCGGTCAGCGGGTAGGTGCGCTCGACCGGAAGCCAGAACCGCCCAGCGTCTATGAGCGTTCCTACCTCGGCGAGCGCGTGGAAGGCGTGGCCTTGGAAGCCATTGCTGAACAGGACGCCGTGCTCCTTTGAGCCTGCGAAGTCGGCGAGCGTCACGACGTTCTGCGGACCCCCTGCCAGGTCGATGAGCTCGGGGAGGACGCCGCTTCCGGCGACGTCGAGGGCTACGTCGACGCCGTCGGGTGCGAGAGCGCGAACGCGTTCGGCCATGCCTTCGCCGTAGGTCGTCGGTTCCGCGCCGAGGAGTCGTAGGTAGTTGTGGTTGGCGGTGCTGGCGGTGCCGATGACGCGTGCGCCGCGGGCGACGGCGAGCTGGACGACGGTGCTTCCGATACCCCCCGCGGCGCCGTTGACGAGCAGCGTGCTCCCGGCAGCGACCTTGAGCTGATCGAGGGCACGGGTGGCCGTCTCGAGGGCGACGGGAAGGCCGGCGGCGTCGACGAAACCCAGGGACGTCGGGATAGGCGCCCGGTGGGTCAGCAGTGCCAGTTCGGCCGCCCCGGCGCCGTCGTCGGACGCGCCGAACACCCGGTCGCCGACGGCGACGTCCGTGACACCTTCTCCGATCTCGTCAACGACGCCGGCGACGTCGCGGCCCGTCGTCTGCGGCAGCCCCGCGCCGAAGTTCAGCACGCCCTGGCGGAGCTTGGGGTCGGTGGCGCTGATGCCGGCCGCATGCACGCGGATCCGGACCTGACCCGGACCGGGGTGCGGGTCGGGGAGCTCGACGATGTCGAGGACTTCGGGGCCGCCGTACCGGCTGAACTGCGCTGCTCTCATCGTGTTCCCTGTCTCTCCGCGCGTGCTGCGCGTCTCGTGGTTCCGGGTCGCAAGAAGGTCTGGGCGGGTGGTCGGACCGCGTCCTGGGGAGTGGTCCGTCGGGATGCATCGGGTGCCATGTCGAGGTCCGTTACGGCCTCCCCTCGGCATCAGGCGCAGTTAGGGACGGGCGGGTCAGGGCGGTGCGGACTTCAGGTCTTTCCGTCTCGCGTGTACTGGCGCCCTCGAGAGGTTCAAGTGCGGGTCGGCATCTTCGGGTCGATGGGTACGGTCCCGCTGCGGAATAGGAGGGCGGACAGTGCTGCGGCGGCGAGGAACAGGGCTGTGGCGGTCCAGAACACGAAGTGGTCGCTGGCGAGGGTTGCTGCGACGCGGGTGGCCGCTGTCGTCGCGGTCGACGCATGCGCCGTCAGGTAGCGGCTGTTTGCCGTCACGCTCAGGGAGCTGAACAGGGCCAGCCCGATGGCGCCGCCGACCTGCTGCGCTGTGTTCACCATCGCCGATGCCACCCCGGAGTCCTGCGACCTCACGCCGCTGGTCGCGACGTTCTGGGCCGGGCCGAAGATGAAGCCGAAGCCGAGGCCGAAGACGAGGAGCGACGGCAGGACGATGCCGGCATAACTGGAGTGCGCTCCGATGCGGGTCAGCATCGCCATCGCGGCTGCAGCAAGCAGGCATCCCGCGGGGACGAGCGGACGCGGCCCGGTGCGCGGCAGGAGCGCCGAGCCCGAGATGACGGCACCGATGATCAGCATCACGATCATGGGGAGGAACGCGGCGCCGGTCTTGAGCGGTGTGAACCCGAGCGTCTGCTGCAGGTAGTAGGTCAGGAACAGGAACACCGCGAAGGAGCCGATCCCCGAGATCGCGACCGACAGGTAGGCCCCTCCCCGGTTGCGGTGCACGACCACCGACAGCGGGAGCAGCGGCCCCGGGACGCGGCGCTCGACTAGGACGAAGACGACTCCGAGTCCGAGCCCGACCAGCAGCGGTCCCAGTGTCTCTGCGGCCCCCCAGCCGTGCCCCGCGGCGTTGCTGAGCCCATAGACGATGCCGACCAGGCCGAGCACCGCGACCACCGTCCCCGACACGTCGAGCCTGGTGCGCTCCGGCCGGCCGGCGTCGGGTACGAACAGCATCGCACCGGCGAACGCGACCGCCGCGATGAGCACGTTCACGTACAAGCACCACCGCCACGACAGGTCCTGCGTTAGGACGCCGCCCAGCAGCAGCCCTAACGCCCCGCCCATGCCCGAGACCGCACCGAAGATCCCGAACGCCCTGCCGCGCTCGGTCGGGTCGCCGGCGAACGTCACCGACAGCAGCGACAGCGCGGCCGGCGCGAGCATCGCGGCGAACGCCCCCTGGGCGACACGCGCGGCCAGCAGCATCACGAACCCGTTCGCCGCGCCACCGACCGCCGACGCGACCGCGAACCCGGCAATGCCGACAAGGAACATCCGCTGCCGCCCGAAGAAATCCGAGAGCCGGCCGCCGAGCAGCAGCAGGCTGCCGAACGCCAGCGCGTAGCCGGTCACCACCCACTGCCGGTCGCCAGTGGAGAACCCGAGGTCGTGCTGGGCGGTCGGGAGCGCGATGTTCACGATCGTGCCGTCCAGGATGTCCATCAGCTGGGCGAGGCTGAGGACGACGAGCGCCATCCACCGGTTAGCGACGCGGGGTCCGGTGCGCGCTCTGCCGCCGCCGTCCTGGACCGGCGTCCGGTGAGACGTTCGCGCGGGCGCTGCGGGCGATTGGTCAATAGCCATGACGGCCCTCCTGTCGTGAGTGGCTGGGTGTCGTGCCGAACAGCGGGTATCGGGTGGTGCGTTCAGGTTGGCCTCGAGCCAACCGGTTGGTGGGGCAGGTGCGAGCAGTGCCAGACGGTCCTGGCGGGTACAGCAAGATCCACGGCGTCGACCGCGCCGCGGCTCTCGACGCGCCGGTAGATCCGTACTGCAAGGTGTGCAGGTGCCACCCCGTCATCTCTCCTTCGTCGAACGTAAAAGTACATGGAACATAGTTTTACGTCAAACGTATTCCCGAGGTAGAGTGGGGCCATGCCGGTTCCAGCAGTCGAGGAGGACTTCGAAGGTGCGCCGGCGACGGCGGTCGGTAACCGGACCCTGCTGCGGGTCGGCCTGGGTCTGGTGGAGCCCGACCGGCAGGTCCCGGAAGAAGGTTTGCGGGAGCGCAAGAAGAGGCTGACCCGTCAACTCCTGTCAGACACCGCTACCCAGATGTTCGTGGCCCAGGGCTTCGACGAGGTGACGATCGCCGACATCGCGGCCGCCTGCGGCGTCTCAGAGAAGACCGTCTGGAACTACTTCCCGGCCAAAGAGACTCTGCTCCTCGACGTCGAGGACGCCACCGCCGACGCCATCCGCCGCGAGATCGGCCAAGGAGGGTCCCCTGTCGAAGCAATGCTGCGGGTCCTGGACCTCGACCTGCAGCAGGTGACCGACTACCTGGTGGCCGACCCCCCGGCCGCCACCTTCATGATCCGACGGTTCAAGGAGCTGGTGGACTCGGTACCGAGCCTGGGCAGCTACCACCGCGACATGATGGACCGCCTCATCGACGTCACCGCCAACGCCGTGGCCGACCGCCTGGGCACCACCACGGACGGCCCCGAGACGCAGATCACCGCAACCTCCCTCGTGGGCATGTTCCGCGTGCAGCAGCGCGCGATCGGGCGGCTCGCCAACGGCGTCACGGGTCCCCACGAACTGCAGCAGCGCGTCAGGAGCGAGGTGCGTCGCGCTGCGACGGTCATCGAACGAGGTGTACAGGCCGGACGCGGACTGGGCCACCGTCGAGAAGCCAATCGGGACGCGGACAGCTGATGAGGAACCTCGTGCCCGTCCTCTTGGCGGCGGACCTTCGCAGGACCTTGACAGACCGAACGACTGAAAGCGGCGTGGGAAGGGGCTGCTCAGACTTTCGTTGAGTCGGTCGGGTAGGGGCGTCAGGCCGCATCAGCGGCGCGGTGGAGTGTCCCGTAATCGACCGCGGGTCAGGCTGTCGAGTCGGTCTTGTCGCGTCGTCGGTGGTAGGTCGTGTCGATCCAGGTGACGACGGCGAGAGGGAGCTGGTCTCGGGTCTGCAAGCGCCGGCTGTTGAGGACGTTCTCCTGCAGGAGGCTGAAGACGGACTCCGCGGCGGCGTTGTCCGCACAGGCTCCGACCCGGCCCGACGACCCCTTGAACCCATGAGGTCCGAGAACGGCCGGTATTCTCGCGGGTCACTCCTTGCTGCCAACACCAGCCTGCCGAACCGGCCCTCCCGAGCCAACCCCGACACTTACAGTGTTCTCGTTGCTGCCGCGCTGCCAGGGCCTGGACCGTCGGCAGAAGTGCACCGGTATCCCCGTCGCGCTGCTCGGGTCGAGGTGACAGCTCATCTCCTTGGCGGGTGCTGACTTGGTGACTCACGCGCGTCGAGGGCGCGGATCCCGCGCACGAGGTTGTTCACGAGGGCGCGGGCGAAGGTGTTGGTGAGGGGTTGGTCGCCCATCATCACCCGGTACAGGCAAGCGCCCCAGAGCTGGTCGACCAGCGCTTCGGGGTCGGCGTCGCCGCGGAGCTGGCCGCGTTCCTGTCCGGCGCGCAGGGCCGCGAGGCCGACTGCGCGGCGTGGGCCGGCGTAGCTGCTGCGCAGGGCGGCGGCGAGCTCGGGGTCGGTCTGGGCGGCGCCGATCAGCTCGGCGGTCACGCGCCCGGCCGGGGTGTCGCGCAGCAGGTGGATGTAGGTGAGCAGCTGGGTGGTGAGGTCGGCTTCGATGTCGCCGGTGTCGGGGACGGTGAGGGCGGAGTCGATGGTGGAGGCGTAGCCCTCGAGCGCGAGGACGCCTTTGGAGGGCCACCACTTGTAGATCGTCATCTTGCTGGCGCCGGCCAGGGCGGCGACGCGCTCGATGCTGAAGGCGCCCATGCCCTCGGTCAGGAGCAGGGAGCCGGCCGCGGCGAGGATCTCGGCGCGGACCTGCTCGCTGGGACGCCGGCCCCGTCCCCGGCGCGGCGGTAGCGAGGCGTCGGCGATCAAGGACTCGGGCGTCGGTTCGCTGGACATAGAGGCGATCATCCCACACTGACTGGACGCACCGTCCACTTAGTGCTTAACTGGACGCATCGTCCACATCGGTAGGGCGATGCGTGAACTTTCCTTGGGAGGAGCCCCACGATGAGCGAGCAAACCGCGACCGCCCACGTCCCGCCCGACGATCCGGACCGCCGGCTGACGGTGGTCGACCCCGACGACCGCGGCCTGCAGCACGTCGGAGTGGTCAGCGACACCTACACCGTGCTGATCACCGCGGAGCAGACCGCCGGGCGGTACGCGATGCTCGACATGCTGATCCCGCCCGGCGGGGGTCCGCCGCCGCACCGCCACGACTTCGAGGAACAGTTCCACCTCCTCGACGGCGAGATCGAGCTGACTTTCCGCGGCGAGAAGGTCACGGTGCGCGCCGGGCAGACCGTCAACGTGCCGGCGCGGGCCCCGCACCACTTCACCAACGCCGCGGACCGGACTGCCCGCATGTTGTGCATCGTCAGCCCGCCGGGGCTCGAGCAGTACTTCGCCGACTTCGGCGAGAAGCTGCCGAGCCGCACGTCACCGGCGCCGATGCTCGGCGAGGAGGAGCTGGCGGCCAGGATCGCGGACGCCGCACCGCTGGCCGCGCGCTTCCACATCGAGAACCCGCCGCCCGACACGGAGGAGGGGCGATGAAGGTCCTGGCGATCGGAGCCGCCGGGAGCGCAGCGGGCATGGTCGTGCCGGCGCTGGTCCAGCGCGGCATCGAGGTGCGCGGGCTCGTCCACGACCCGGCCACGGAAGAGGTGGCCCGACGGGCCGGCGCGGCCGAGACCGTCGTCGCCGACCTCACCGACGTCGACGCCCTCACCGCGGCCGCTGATGGGGTGGACGGGGTGTTCGGGATCATCCCGGCCTTCGCCCCGGACGAGGCCGGCATCGGGGTGAACATCGTGGAGGCCGCGACCCACGCCGGGGCGCGCAAGGTCGTGTTCTCCAGCGTCTACCACCCGTCGCTGACCGCGCTGTCCAACCACCGCGACAAGATGCCGGCCGAGGCCGCGCTGTACGAGTCCGACCTGGACTTCACGATTCTGCAGCCGGCGATCTTCATGGCCCAGATCGCCGGGCTGTGGCAGTCGGCCAGGGCGACCGGCACCATCGCCCAGGCGTACTCGGCCGATTCCCGGATGGCGTACGTGCACTACCGCGACGTCGCCGAGGTCGCCGCGACGGCCTTCGTCGACGACCGGCTCGCCTACGGCACTTTCGAGTTAGCTGCGCCGGGGATGTACACCCGCCACGACCTCGCCGCCCTGATGGGCGAGGCACTCGGCAGGCCGGTCACCGCGCAGAGCCCTGACTTCGAGTCCTGGGCCGGCGGCGTCGACATGGCCGATGGCCCGCTGCGTCGGGGCTTGAAGACCATGACTGCCCACTACGACGAGCACGGCTTCCACGGCGGCAACGCGCTCGTGCTCGAGACCCTGCTCGGCCGCCGCCCGACGACCGTGCCCGACTTCATTGAGGAGCTGTCCCGCTCATGAGCACCCCTTCCTTTCCCATCGCCGTCATCGGTTCCACTGGCCAGCAGGGGGGTGCGGTCGCGACCGCCCTGCTGGAGCGCGGCGCGGGCGTGCGCGCCATCACCCGCGACGCCGCCAAGGCCTCCGACCTCGCCCGACGCGGGGCCGAGGTTGCGGTGGCCGACCTCGACGACGCCCCGGCCCTGCGCCGGGCCTTGACCGGGGTCGCGGCCGTGTTCGCCATGACCACGATGACCGGGGCGTCCGGGACCGAGGGTGAGGTCCAGCACGGTCGCGCGATCGCCGACGCGGCGCGCGAGGCCGGCGTCCCGCACCTGGTCTACAGCTCCGTCGGCGGTGCTGAGCGCGGCACCGGCATTCCGCACTTCGAGAGCAAGTGGCGCGTCGAGCAGTACCTCCACCAGGTCGGCGTTCCGACCACGGTGGTGCGCCCGACGTTCTTCATGGACAACTTCGTGGGCGGCTTCGTCCCGCAGGTCAGCGCCGGCCAGGTGGTGCTGCGCGCGCCGCTGGCCCCGGGCGTGCCGCTGCAGATGATCACCGTGGCCGACATCGGCAAGGCCGCCGCCACCGCCCTGCTCGACCCCTCAGCGATCACCGGCGCGGTGGAGATCGCCGGCGACGATGCCACCCCGGAGGCGATCGCCGACGCCTTCGGCGCCGACCGCGGCCTGCCGGCCCGCTTCGAGCAGCTGCCCATCGACGTGCTCGGTGACCCCGACGCCGAGGCGATGTTTCGCTGGTTCACCCAACTGCCTGCCTACCAGGCCGACATCGCGGCCACCCGCGCGCTGGTGGGGCAGGTCACCGACATGGCGGCCTTCGCCGCGAAGCACCCGGTGCCGTCGGCGTGAGCGCGGCCCGCGCCCTGCCGCGCGGCTTCGCGCAGCGCGACGTCGAGTGCAACGGCACGCGCCTGCACGTGGCCGTCGGCGGGGCCGGGGATCCCGTGGTGCTGCTGCACGGATGGCCGGAGACCTCGGCCATGTGGCACCGGCTGATTGGAGCTCCGGCCGAGCGGGGCTGGCAAGTCATCGCCCCGGACCTGCGCGGGCTCGGCACCTCGCAGGCGGCCACCGGCGGCTACGGCAAGGACCACCAGCCGAGGACGTGCGCCAGCTCCTCGAACAGCTCGACGTCCCCGCCCCGGTGCGCCTGGTCGGACACGACATCGGCGGCATGGTCGCTTTCAGCTTCGCCCGGCTGCACCCCGAGCGCGTCGCAGCCCTGGCGCTGCTCGACCTCGCCGTCCCCGGGCTCGGCCTGGAACGCGCGATGGACGTCGCCGCGGGCGGTCTGTGGCACTTCGGGCTCTTCCAGCAGCCCGACGTCCCCGCCATGCTCGTCTCCGGGCACGAGCAGGAGTTCTTCGCCTGGTGGCTCGCCGACCTGGCCGGGAGCCCCGACGCCGTGCCGGACGAGTCGATCGAGGCATACATCGGCGCCTACACCGGACGAGAGCGCCTGGCCGCCGGCTTCGGGCACTACCGCACGCTGCTCGAAGACGGCCGAATCAACCGGGCCTGGGGCCGAGGCCGGCGGGACGCTGGCGATGCCGGTGCTCGCCGCCGGAGGCGAGCACTCAGCCGGATCCCAGCTCGCCGAGGCACTGAGCGCGGTCGCCCCCCCACGTCCAGGGGCACGTCATCGCCGGAGCCGGACACTTCGTCGTCGAGGAGAGGCCGGAGGAGCCCTCGCACTGCTCCAACGGTTCCTCGAAGACCAGAAGTAGACGACACCGGTTGCGAAGACAGTAGGCGCGGGTGCCCAGCGCGGTGCCCCGGCTACATCGCACAGGAAGGACAACGCACATGAGCGAGTTCAACGACCGCGTCATCGAAGAGTTCCGGGCCAACCCCGGCCGGGTCGACTCCGCCGGCTTCGGCTCCAACTTGGTGCTCCTGCACACTCGCGGAGCCCGCACCGGCGCCGAGCGGGTCAACCCGGCACTGTCGTTGCGCGACGGTGCCGACTGGCTCGTCGTGGCCTCAGCCAAGGGCGCGCCACGCGACCCGGCGTGGGCGATCAACCTCCGCGCGCACCCAGACGCCGAGATCGAAGCCCCGATCGACGGCGAGGTCCACACCATCGCGGTCCGCGCAGCAGAGACCACCGGCACCGAGTACGACGCTGCGTTCGCCAGGTTCATCGACCGGTCGCCGTCATTCCGGACCTACCAGCGCCGCGCCGCACGCCAACTGCCCGTCATCCGGCTCGCCCCTCGCGCCGCCAGCACACTCTCAGCCGACGACCCAGCTGCCAGCAAGCATCGCCTCCGACGCCCAGCAACGGAGCCGACCAAGCACCTGACCCGAGTGGCAGAAGCGCCCACGGCAACGCCCTTCCCGGGGTCGCCGTAGTACTCGCCGAAAATCGGGCGGGTGAGAACGGGTTCTGAGAGACAACCTGGCCGGATCGACGGTCGGCACTGCCTTCTCATAAACGACCGTTTGCGAGAAGGCAGCTTCGCTTGATGCGCGAGTCGCGGGACGGTGATGGGTTGCGCTCCGGCCCGGAGCAGTGCCCCCCTGTAGGTCGCGCCGGCGGATGTCTGATCGCTGCGGGATCGCAGGTCAGTGCAGGCCGGCGAACAGGTCGTCGGCGGCGGGGCTGGGACGGTTGTCGCCGCGCAGGAAGCGGTAGTGCTCGTGGCCCATGGTGGAGCCCGGTTGGGTGGCGAGGGTGAAGAACCAGCCTTGGGGGTGCATCTGGGTGCGGTGGGCCCGCATGGCGGCGATCTTCGCGGGCAGGTGCGTGGTGGCGTCGATGTGGATGTCGACCTGGTCGTCGGGCACCCCGAACGGCAGCGGGCTCCCGTGCTCCGCGACCGCGAAGGGGTTGGCCCCGTGTGGTGGGGTCGTGGACAGTTGCCGGGCCGCGGCGTGCAGGGCGCTGTGCGGGACGACCGCGGCGAGGACGCGCTGCACCGTCCATGGTGTCCCGTCGTCGGGGTGGGCACGCGGGGCGGCCGCGGCGTCGACGGCGGCCAGGGTGATCTCGTGGGCGCGGATGTGATCGGGATGGCCGTAGCCGCCGTCCTGGCCGTAGGTGACCATGACCTGGGGCCGCTGGGTGCGGATCAGCGCGACCAGGGCGCGGGTGCAGTCGTCGGGATCGGCGCCGGCGAACGTTCCGGGCCGGGTCGCGGTGCCGGCCATTCCGGAGTCCTGCCAGCGGCCTGGGCCGCCCAGGAACTCGGCCGGGCCGATCCCGAGGTGGCGACACGCCCGGGTGAGCTCGCGGGACCGGAGCCGGCCGAACTGCTCGGCCGCCGCGCCGGTGCGCGGTGCGGTCCGGCCGCCGTACCGGGTGAGAGTCGCGGGGTCGGCGTCGGGATCGACCAGTTCGCCTTGCTCGCCGCGGGTGCAGGTGACGAGGCTGACCCGGGCCCCGGCGGCGGCGTAGAGGGCGATCGTGGCGCCGGTGGTGGTCGTCTCGTCGTCGGGATGGGCGTGCACGAACATCACGCTGCGCGGTGACCGGGCATTCGTCGCAGGCGTACTCATCGGGGCTCCGACGTTGCGGCGCGCCGCGGGTCGGGACGGTCGACCGACCGCCAGAACGCCGTGAGCTCGGCGGCGACGCGCGGCGGGTCCTGCAGGGCCCACCAGTGGCCGAGCCCGGGCAGGTGCGCGATCTCAGCGCCGAGCAGGTGCGCGACCTCCAGCGACAGCGGTTCGGGGCCGAACGGGTCGGCGGGTGTGTCGAGCACGAGGCCGGGCACGGCGGTGCGGGCGGGTCGCCAGCGGGCATGCGGGTTGGGTGTCGCGGCGCGGTAGAGGTCCAGCGCGCAGCGGGCCATCGTCTCGTCGGCCATCGCGGCGAGGGTGAGCGCGTCGTCGTGGCCGAGCCCCCACGGCTCGAACCCAGCCGCGACCTGCTCCACGGGGCTGGCGAGGTAGCCGGCCCAGAACGCCTCGCCGGCGTCGGGGGTCTGCCAGGTGCGGGCCAGGTCGTGCCATACGTAGTCGGGATGCAGCAGGTAGGCGGCGTCGGCGGCCCAGGAGCGCAGCAGGTCGGGGCGCCGGGTCGCGATCCGGTAGGTGAGGGCGGCGCCCCAGTCGTGGCCGACCAGGTCCACGGGTGGCCCGATCCGTTCGATCTCGCCGATCAGCCAGCCGACGTAGGCGTCGGGCGTCGCGGCGAAGCCCTCGGCTCGCGAACAGCCGAAGCCCGGCAGCGCCACCGCGACCGTGTCGGGCGGCAGGTGGGTGCGGAGCGGGTCCCAGAGGGCGGCGGTCTCGGGGACACCGTGCACCAGAACAATCATGTTGCTGTCTCCTGTGTCGCCGTGTCGGTGTGCTGGTGCCCGGTCATGCCGGCCATCACCGATCCCATGATCCGCACCCGGGTGCGTCTCGGCAGCGGGGCGAGGGAGTCCTTGAGGACCCGGCTGAGCAGCCCCGGTAGCGCGGTCGGGCGGCGCCCGAGCGCGGCGAGGGTGCCGTGGGCGACCGCGCGCGGCGACAGCGCGCGTCCCATCCGCATGTCGGCGCGCTCGGCGAACCCGCTGTCGGTCGGACCGGGAGCGGCGGCGAGCACGTCCACCCCGCGGGGGCGCAGCTCGACGTGCAAAGCCTCGGCCAGGGTCTGCACGTAGGCCTTCGTCGCCGCGTAGTGCGCCGCGTTCGGCATGCCCTGGAACCCGACGACGGAGCTCATCAGCACGATCCCGCCACGGCCACGCTCAGCCATCCGCCGGCCGAACAGCAGGCTCGTCGTGAGCACGGCCCCGCAGTTGAGCCGCAGCATCTCCCGCTCCTGGTCGAGGTTGGCGTGCAGGAAGGGGCCCGAGGTGCCGAAACCGGCCGCGGCGACGTAGAGCCCGATGTCGGTGCCGGCCGTCGCCGCCGTAAGCTCTTGGACGCCCTGGTCGAGGGCGAGGTCGAGCGGCAGCACCCGGATGTCGATCCGGTGCCTGCCGGTCAGGTCCGCGGCGAGTTCGCGCAGCAGCGTCTCGCGCCGGGCGACCAGCACCAGGTCGAACCCGGCGGCGGCCAGCTGCACGGCGATCTCCCGCCCGATCCCCGACGACGCCCCGGTGACCAGCGCGCGCGGACCGTAGCGCTGCAGGAAACGCTCCCGGGGGCGGGTCACGGCTGCACCGAGGTGCCAGCAGGGACAGGGGGGACTGCAGGCATGTCGGGGGTGGTGGGGTCGATCCGATGCGCCGCGGACTCGCCGCGGCGGGCGATCGGGACGTGCCGGGTGGCGCGGGCCATGCCCATGACGGGCATGTCGACGTAGACGGTCTCGCAGTCGCGGGCGCCGACACGGAAGGTTTCGTGGAAGACCCCGGCGGCGGTGCTGCGCCGGGCCGCGCGGTTGAACGCCCGCCAGGCCGGCAGGTGCGGGGCGTCACCGGAGCGGGCCCACGCGTCGAGGGCGGCGAAGTCGCGCCAGTACTGCACGACCAGGAACGTGCGACCGGAACGGAAGACCTCGAAGCTCAGCAGGCCCAGCTCCGGGTGCGCAGAGAGCTCGCGCAGCATCTTGGGCATCGCCGCCAGCACCGGCACCCAGGTGCGCACGGCGCGGAGCCGGTTGATTCGCATGCCGATGTGGAACAACACAAGCCCGGCGTGCTGGTCGGGATCCGGGTCGGCGGTGAAGCGTCCGCGGGCGATGGTGGTCATGGGGTGGCTGTCCTCGCGCTGGTCGGGGTGCTCGGCCCGGTCGGGCCGCTAGAGGTCGGGCTGCCAGGGGTGGTCACGGTGGTGGGTTCGGTGTCGCGGGCGCGGACCCGGCCCAGCGCGACGCCGCAGGCTGCGGCGACGGCTCCGGTCGCGGCCATCACCCACCACGCGTGGTGGAACGCGCTCAGCGCTGTGCCCGGGGTCGGGTCGCCGACCACGGCGAGCAGCACCGCGATCCCCACCACCGCCCCGATCTGGCGGAAGCACGCGGTGACCGCGCTGCCGGTGGCGAACCGCCGCCGCGGCAGCTCCGCCACCGCGGCGGAGCCGAACGAGGAGATCGACAGGCCGATCCCGGCTCCGGTCAGCAGGATCCCGGGCAGGAAATGGGTCGGGTAGTCGGGCGTCGCGGTGCTGAACAGCGCGAGGAACGCCGCACCCGCGGCGAACAGCAGCCCGCCGGGCACCGCGACCGCACGCTGCCCGAACCGGTCCGCCGCGCGCCCACCGAACGGGGCGACCAGCGCCGCGGTCACCGCACCCGGTGTCAGCGCGACCCCGGCGAGCACGATGTCCAGGCCCCACACGCCGGTCAGGAACAACACGTTGCACAGCAGCAGCGCGTAGAACCCGATCGCGAACACCACCGAGCCCACGTTCGCCACCGCGAACGACCGCACCCGGAACAGCCCGAGCTCGATGATCGGCGACGGATGCCGCGCGCACCGCCACACGAACAGGCCCAGCAGCACCGCCGCCGCGGCGAACGACGCGGCGATCCGCGGATCGCCCCAACCCCAGCTAGGGCCCTGCACGATCGCGAGCGCCAGCGCGCCGACCCCGAGGGCCAGCACCCCGGCGCCCCACCAGTCCGGGTTCGGTGACCCCTGCGGGTCGCGGCTCTCCGCCAGCAGCCGCCGGGCCGGGACCAGCGCGGCGATGCCGATGGGCACGTTGACGAAGAACACCAGCCGCCAGTCCACCCACCCGACCAGGACCCCGCCCAGCGCCGGCCCGGTCGCCGCGGCGACCGCTCCGGTGGCCCCCCAGATCGCCGTTGCGGTCGCTCGCTGCGCGAGCGGGAACTCCGGCAGCAGCAGGGCCAGCGACGTCGGCACCACCGCCGCGGCGCCCAGCGCCTGCAGCACCCGGGCCGCGATCAGCACCCCCGGGTTCGGTGCGAGCCCGCACAGCGCCGAGGCCAGCAGGAACACCACGATCCCGGCCAGGAACAACCGGCGCCGCCCGATCCGATCAGCCAGCCGGCCCGCCGGGATCAGGGCCGCCGCGAACACCACGCCGTAGCCGTTGATCACCCAGGACAGCACCGGCAGCGACGTCGTCGCGAAGTCCGCGCGCAGGTTCGGGAACGCGATGTTGACGATCGTGACGTCCAGGAAGCTCATGAACACCGCCACCGCGGTCACGGCCAGGACCTGCCACCGGTGCCACACGGCGGCGTCCGTCGAAGACATGGGTTGTTTCACGCGACCGACTATAGAGCACTCCGTCGTGTCACGCGACCCGGCAAGGTAGGCTGGCCAGCATCATGTTGGGACGCGACTACTCCGACCAGGTCTGCTCGATCTCCCGCGCCCTCGAGGTGGTGGGCGAGCGCTGGACGTTGCTGATCCTGCGCGACGTGCTGCTAGGCAGGCACCGCTTCGACGAGTTCGTCGAGAGTCTCGGCGTGACCCGCACCGTGCTCACCGGACGCCTGCGCCTCCTGCTCGACGAGGGCGTCCTGGAACGCACCGCCTACCAGCAGCGCCCGGAACGCTTCGCCTACCACCTGACCGACAAGGGCCGCGGCCTCACACCGGTGATCGCCCACCTGCTCTGGTGGGGCGACCGCTACTACCCCGAACCGGCCGGGGCGCCACGGCTGCTGCAGCACCGCGACTGTGGCGGCCCCGTCGAGCCCAGATTCTTCTGCGGCGACTGCCAGACCGAATTGACGGCCGGAGACATCGTCACCCAGCCCGGCCCAGGCTTGTCAGCCCATTCGCGCACCCGAGATCACGACACAACATCTCCCAGCAGCGCCGCCGTTTTCCTGACCCCACCGGCCTGACCAGGCCCCGGCGGGCTGCCGACCACCCACGCCCGCGGCGGATTCTCGACGAGTCAGAAGAGGGTGTCGCGGACCCGCAGCGGGCGATAGCCGGTGGGGCCGAGCTGGGCCAACTCGGCGTCGATGTCGACCTCGATCGCGCCGAAGAAGTTGATGTTCTCGCTGTGCGCTGGGGAGATGTGGGCCAGGACTTCGTCGTCGACGCGCCGGCCCGCCGCGCGCATCGAGTCCACGGCCCGCCCGAAGTACTCGGTAGACCAGGCCACGACAGCGTTGGTGACCAGGGTCAGGCACCACGCCTGCTCGGTCTGGGCCTGCAGGTGCCGGACCCGCACGGTGCCCTGGTGGGCGTAGAGCAGGTCCCGCTTGAGCGCGTGCAGCGACTCGCCCTTGTTCAGCTGCCGGGAGATCCTGCGCCTATAGGTCGGGTCCGACAGGTAGCGGGCGGCGTAGACGGTGCGGCGTAGCGCTCCGTACTCCTTGAGCGCTGCGGCCAGGGCGTTCTGCCGGCCCGACGCCGACAGCTTGCCGACGATCAGTGATGCGGTGGCGTGCCCGAACTTCAGCGACCCAGCCAGGCGCAGCATGTCGTCCCAGTGCTCGGCGATCAGCTCGGTGTTGGCGCGCCGCGTCAGTAGCGGCCCGGTGTGCGGGTAGTCGGCGGCGGTTCGCGCTTTCGGGGCCGCCCGGTACAGGGTGATCTTGCCCAGGTCTCGGATCCGGGGCGAGAGCTGCAGCCCGAGTAGGTCGAACAACCCGAAGTTGACCAGCGTGACCCCGTGGGTATCGGTCGCGTGCTCGATGATCGGGACGTCGGTCGCGTTGCCGAGGATCTCGTCGAGCACGTAGTGGGCCTCACGCCGGGTCGCGACGATGATCTTCGTGCCGTAGGTGGTGTGCTGGTCGGTGACGTGGGTGTAGGTCGAGAGCACCTGCCCGCCGTGGATGGTCATGTCCCGGCCGGTCAGAGACTTCCCGCGGACCGGGAAGCGCTGCCCGTCGCTGGAGGACAGGGTGCCGGTGCCGAAGACCTCGGCCAGGGGCATCCGCTGGTGGTGTCCGATGATCGCCAGGTTCGCCGCGCGCAGGGTCTCCGGGTGGGTGCTCGCGACGTGGCTGATCCTCGCGGTCGCCGGGGGCTTTGCGGCTCCCCGGGCGGTGTCGGCCCTGTCGTATTCCTTCGGGCTGCCCGGCCAGCCCGGGTACGAGACCAACCAGCAGGTCGTGGCCGCGACCGGATCCGGGGGTGTGAACCCCCCGGTGCTGCTCCTGGTCGGTGACGGGGCGCAGCCGGTGCCCGACG
>JAABVA010002365.1_pt1 | contig 18868 bp, 14 predicted proteins | sample 5560331 | NCBI WGS metagenome assembly JAABVA01 (sample SAMN12812661, study PRJNA571458) | rock metagenome | isolation source: Antarctica rocks | place: Antarctica: Victoria Land, Mt New Zealand sud | collected 2016-01-07 | reverse complement strand
TTGGTGGAGTGGGCCGCAAGCTGGCCGTTGGTGTTGCCGTACTTCGAGGGAAAGGTGCCTGCGGGCTTTCCAAGTCCGGCAGAGGACTACCTGGAAACGCCGCTCGATCTTACGGAATACCTGATTGAGAATCGGGCCGCAACCTTCATGATGCGGGTCGACGGCGACTCGATGAAGGATGCCGGCATCCTGGACGGCGATCTGCTTGTGGTAGACCGGGCGGCGAAGCCGGTCAACGGAAGCGTGGTCGTGGTGGCCGTCAACGGCGAGTACACGGTCAAGCGGCTGCGCTGCGGACCGGATTGTGTGTGGCTCGACCCGGCCAACCCCCTCTATCAGCCGGTCTGTGTCTCGGTGGGTGAGGAACTGCATGTGTTCGGGGTGGTGAAGCACGCCATCCACACCCTGCGGTAAGCCGATGGGCGAGGTCTTCGGCCTGATCGACTGCAACAACTTCTACGTGAGCTGCGAGCGCGTCTTCCGCCCCGACCTGGAGGGCAAACCCGTCATCGTGCTCTCCAACAATGACGGATGCGCGGTGGCCCGTTCCGCCGATTATGTGGAATCTGATCGCCGCGTCAAATTTGGTCGACTCTTCAAGGTTCGCGCTAGATGACGACCGGCGGGTCTTGAGGAGTGATGTTGGTTAGCTGTGGACGATTGCGTCTTCTGCGGTATCTCAGCCAATCGTTCACAATGCCCAGAATGTTTGGGCGTCCCATGGCACAAACGTTCTCGAACTTGGCAGAAAATCAGTGGCACTCTCCACCACAGTAGGAGTTGAGGATCATTGAGAGCATAGCGATATAGCTAGAAGGCGTGACCGATGCATGCGGATTCTTGTCCCGATCGACCTGATGGACGACGACGACCGAGAACGCGGGCAAGATAGTGATGAAGTTGCCCCCCGTGCCCATCGCCGAATAGGCTCCCTGAAAGAAATCGTCGTAGTCTCCTTCGTGGGCGTTGAGCGGAGCGGGATAGTCCCATACCCACCAGAGATAGCCGTATCCCCATCGCGCTGGATCGAAACCGTTGTGGAGGGAGTCCGGGTGGATATCACGGTTGGGAGTGACGATTGACGTGGTCGTTCTTACCCAGTCGGCGGGGATCAACTGCTTGCCATCCCAGTTGCCTTTATCGAGCATCAGCAAGCCGAGCCTGGCCATGTCGCGGGTGGAGAGACTCAAATCGTATTCGCCGAGGCTACTCTCTGGCATGAACTCTTTCTTCTGCTCGGAGGCCTTATAGTCCTGCATGCCGATAGGATTGGCGAGATCAGTTTGAAGCGCCTGATAGATGCTATGACCGGTGAGCTTTTCGAAGGCGACGCCGGCAGCATTGAAGTCCCAATTGTTGTAAACGTAATAGCTTCCGGGGGGATGCGAACCGCGTTTGGGCATGTAGTCTGCCTGGCCGAAGCTGCCGGAGGGGTGATAGACGCCCGACCGCGATGCAATCAGTTGGCGGAGTGTGGCTGTTTCTTCCATGGGCAGCAATGGTTGTTTGTCGGTGATGCCGAGCTGCTTGATTGTCTTGTTGAGATCGATCGTGCCATTGGCCACATAGTTCCCATATAGCATGGCCAGGATGCTCTTGCGGACGGAGTAGACATGGCTGGAGTGAGCTACATCGCCGTAAGAGAAGATGAGATGTCCGTGCACGAGAACCATCATGGACGAGGTCTCATCCGTCTCGGCCCAGGCACGAAGCGCAGCCAACCTCTTACTGGAATACCCCAGAGATTCAGGCTTTTCTAGGTGCCATTCTGGACCGGGGACTACCTCATCCTTTGTGTATCCAACTGGCGCCTGTGCGAAAACAGTGAGGGAGGCGGTCTGCAGCAGCAAGAGAGCGAGTGAAATAAGCCGCATTAGTGTCCTCGATGAGACCTCTAGAAAACGTTGAAACAAAGTCTACAGCTTCAGGTTGGTGCCCAGCAATTTGGCTTTAGGGAACAGCTTGTTGCCGCCCGTCGGGCTAAGTTCGCGGCGGCGGATTACCCCGCGAAGTCGCATTCTCGGAAGTGATCATTTGAAAGCCGGAGTCGGACAGGACACAAGCTTGGCAACCAGCTTTTCGTGCCCGGCAATTCCGTCTTCCACAGCCCGTAGCTCGTCTTCGCTTAGTGGAATCTCCTGCCGGAGCCTCAGCAGGTTTGCTTTGGCCTCGATACTCTGAGCCTTGCTGGATTCTTTGGGAACGTAGAAGTCGCAACGAGCGCAGGCCATGCGATGCGGGCACTGGTCGAAGAAATCGTAGGAGCAGTAGCCGTGTCCGAGATCGTAGAGCTTCCATGGCTCAGCTAGTGGGCTTCCGCGTCTAACGACGTCTTGGTCGATAAGGACCTCGACCGCTCTGAGATTCCGAGCAAAGTATCCGGCATCCTGGTACGACTTCGCCAGCTTAGTGGGTGTGATCTTTGTGTAATGACGAGTTGACTCGGGAGAGCTGTGCCCGAGCCATTCCTGCAGCTCGAATAGGCTGAGCGGCTCTTTCGCGTTGTAGAGCTGTGAGGCGATAGTGGCCCTGGCGCGGTGACTCGTAATGCGGCCACGAGCATCATCCAAGGGCACGGCTGCTTTCCTGCACAGCAGGGGAATGACAACTTTGTTGATGTAGTGATTTGAAATCCCGCGCCCCCGGTGAGAGAAGAGTCGATGCACCTGTTCGCCCGTCTTGAGATCTAGCGAGGATGGCTGAGGCGGACGCATCTGCTCCCAGAGCTCTACAGAACGACCCACGACACTATCGATGGGCTTAGAGAACGCTGTCCCTGTCTTATTGACAGGGACGTGCAGGAAACAGACCGGGTGCTCGTTCGGTTTCTCCTCTCCGCTCTCCCAGCGAATGCAGCCGATCCGAAGCCGGGCAATCTCGTTGCGACGCAGACCTGAGAAGAGCCATACGAGTACCAAAGCCTTTACCAGGGTTGCCGGATAGAAATGCCCGTCTCCACGCGCTTCCGGATCATCTGGTTTTGACAGCTCTCGGTCTGTGAGGTTCAGACCTGCCCAGAGTAGCTTTGCCCAGACAGCGTCTTGGATGATCCGTGGGTCTGGACCAATGAGACAGCGGACGGAACGTGGTGTGGCGAGTGCTTGGAACGGATTGAAGCGTACCGGAATCCAGCCCCACTCCTGACAATCCCGAAAGAACTGTCGCATGGCCGTGAGTGCTGATGCTTTTGAAGCTGGCTTAAGGGGCTGGCCGATGCGCGATGCCGGTGGAGCAGCGCCGGTCGACCACTGGCCGATAGTCGAGCGATCGACTGCAGCGACGTAAGACGCGGCGATCTCACGGTTCCAGTCTGCAGGTTCAAGCCCGTAGCCAGTATGAGCGAGCCATCGGCCCGCATTAAACAACCGATAGAGAACGCTTATACGGCTGCTATGTTGCAGAGTTGTTGTTGCAAACCACCGCTCGCACCATTTACGCCAAATGACAGGAACCCCATTGAGGACACGCCTGTGCGCGATGCTTTCCTTGCGCTCGTTCTGTCCGTCCCGGCCAAGCGGCTTCTGGAGAAGCCCTCGGCGAACCAGGACATAGGAGAGGATCGTTAGACCCCGCCGGGTAATCTTCGCATCAGCTTCTCTGTACAGTCGATCCAGCGTGTCGGCCTGCAGGTCGGAAAGGCAAAGACTGCGTGAAGCGAGCATCGCTTCCGCTAGGGCGCAGCGTAGCCCAACGATGTTGCCCGTCCGAGTATAGCCCCAGGTCATGAGGTCCGCCGTCATCTCGTTGATCACGTTGTCGAAGGCGTCCGTGCCGAATACTTTCCTTGCTAAGGCTGGGAATGCTAGACGCCCCAGGCATCCTAGCTCCTGAAAGCCGCAGAATAGGTACGCCACTGCGATGAGCTGCTGCCTAGCATTTGCCGTCATGCCGTGAACGCGAACGTAGGCGTAGTAATCAGTCCCGAGGAGCTCGAACCAGATGTCGGTCGAAAACGCCCAGAAGCTCCTCTCGTAGCGCACCATCGCCCGTATTAGGAGGCAGATGACCGTAGCTCTGATCGTGTACTTGCGCTTGACGGTGTTCACCGCTCCCAGATGGTCGAGAACAGCTTCAAGCGGGCGCAGCAGGCGTTGCAGCGCAGGTCTGGCCGTCTTGTGCCACCCCTTGCCACCTTCCTGGAACCGGGTGACCAGAATCTGCATGTGATGGAGCTCATCCGCAGAGAGCGCGTGACTACGGTCGTAGCTTTCAACTTTGATCATCGGAGAACCTCCGCTGCTTCAGCCATCCGTGCTGTGTGGAGCGACGCCTTCGCAATCTTTTCGGTCAGTTCGCGGCCACTAAGGTGGATATAGATCAGGGTGGTGCAGGTGTTGCGGTGGCCGGCAAAGCTGGCGATCTCGTGCAGCTCCCATCCGGCTCGAGCGAGGTCCGTGAGGCAGAGATGTCGGAAGGTGTGGGTGCTTATTCGTCACGCCAACCACCGGCCCAGAGCCGGAAGAAGGAGCCGACCCCGCTCAAATGCTCAGCATCTCCGCACCCCTAAATGCAGGACAGGCAGCTAACTACCACAAACTGGACTACGCCTCCTCGAGGGGCGTAGCCTCCGGCGAGCCCAATGGATTGAACCGATGCTGATCGCCGCCGAAGACTGAAGATTGCCCCTGATAGCAGCGATGTTGGGTTCCCACGCCTGATCGACAGACGATCCTTGCAATTGCCATGGGCCACGTCTCACAAAAAGACTTTTTAGGGCTTTTATTAAGGGGGTCCCGTTTAGAAAACAGCTTCGAAGGATTGTTTAACTCCCTCCTTTTACCTCGGAATGTGTCTCGGAAGTCGTCCTAAATTCAATGTCCGACCAACGGTAGGTTCCTTATGCAACGGGGGGAGGCTTTCCTGCCGCCTAAACGTACGTAAATTTTCGTTCCTTGAGCTGTCCTCGGGTCGGAAACGAATCACGCTATCAGACATTAGGCTGGATCGCTGGTACACGGTACTTCAGCAAAATACAGATAATATCGCGAGGAACGAGCCAGTCGCAAACCTCTGTTCCCTCAAGGCCGATGGCGAGAACCTCATAACCACCGCCAGGGAACACGACAACACCGGCACCTGAGGCTTCCCTGCCACCAGAGATTCTTTGCCAGTAACGGTGACGGACTCCGCTCCAGAGGCTGTCCTTGCATCTGGAGGTATTCCCGGCCAGATTGCGATTTGGGAATGTCCTGCGGAAGGCTGCCAGTTGCTGCTCTGTGCCAGGCCGGAGGTAGAGGCGAAAGAGAAAAGAAGCAGGAGGATTGTCTTTATAGGATTAGAACTGGAACGAGCAGTGCAGCATGACCGTCCGATTGGCGGCAGATGTACTCAGGAAGTTGTTGGACGTAGCGATCGACTTTCCGAAGAAAGGCGATGTCAGGACGCCTACGGGAGGAGCCGGACTGACAGTGTTCGTAAGATTCTGTACTTCCCCGGAGAGCGTTACGGAATACGGTGCATCGTTCGTCGTCGTCTTTCCGACTCCAGGAGTCACTTGCGCAGCGGGTGACGAGCGGCCGAATTGCCAGGTTTTCGCGAGCTGCATCTGAAGCGAAACAAACGGTCCGGCCGAGTGGCCGAAGTTGACTGGGATGATCGTTTCGCCCCCTTTGGGCCTCAGATTCAAATCACCATAAGCGGTGTGAACGACGTAGTTCGGATCAGACGCCGATGACGCAAAGGAAGGCCGGTCGTTGAAAATCGTGTCTCCGTTGTTATCGGCTCCTGTAGTGATGTTAAAGGGCTCTCCTGCACGAGCGTTAATAACAAATGCCGAACGGAACCCTTTCTTCAGCGCGAGGTTCATGGCGACGTATGCGCTCTGTCGGCGGTCGGAAGAGCTTCGCCCATAATCCTGCTGCACGTCGTAGCTATTCGAGGCGAAGTTGGTGTCGCCCATAGTGCTGCTGTTTTGTCGCTTGAAGTTGAAATGCCCGGTCAATGAGAAGGTGCTGTTGAATCGAAACCTTGGATCGATATAAAACCACACTCCTCTTCCTGTAGCGTCTGAGGCGAACTGGTACAGATTGCCGGCAGCGGCTCCGTACGGCCGCGTCCCGTCGGAACGCGGGGCATTTGTGTTGATGGACACCCATTGGTGCCGCTGTTCCTTGTCGAGGAACGTAAGCGCCACGGAGCCACGCTTTCCCAGACTTATCTCGGCACTCGCACTCGAATCGATCTCGTATTCAGAACTCAGGTTCGGCGCGAGATGGTACACCGTAGGCGATGTACTTGCCGCGAGCTGGGCTGTGGAGGGGACACTAGCCGTCGTAAAAGGAGGGTTTGTCACTAGGTACGTCTGCTGCTTCGTCGGATCGCTCTGGCGCGCAACGGTAAGCAGGTCCGATACAGGAAAGCGAACGTTGAAGATACCACTTCCAAACCTAAGGACAATCGGCGGAGCCGCACTTTTCCTGCCGCCAATGCCCCACGAGATACCCAGATGCGGGGAAGCATTGAATCTGTCAGGAATGGCCGATTGCGACTCCAGACGCGCACCTGCCATCAGGGTCAGATTCTTGTGCGCCTGCCACTCGTCCTCCAGCCATGCAGCAACGTCTCCCGTACTTGCCTCAAAGCTCGCCTGTCCACTTGTGAACTGAAACTGGGAAGCCTGAGGAGAACCCAGCACGAAGGCCTGATAGTCCGCTAGCGCGGCAAAAGTGAAGGAGCCGTTGAAGCCCTGAGTGGATACGTTCGCCTCGCGGTAGTTGCGATAGCGCACTCCGGTCCGCAGTACATGCTTCCCTCGGGCGTAGGTAGCGCCAACCTGCGATTCGATCTCGTCGAGATGATCGTGGTTCACCTGGAGCGGACTGCCCCCTCCGCTGACCGTTCCCTGCACAAGAATCGTCGGAGCGGTGCTAAGCGGCTCCTGGTTGCTATGGGTGCGCACCCATTGGAATCGCGCGTCTATCAGCGTAGATGCTCCAATGCCCTGCGTGTCTCGAACCTGGAAGGTCTGAGCAAGCTGACCCATGTTATAGGCTTCGCTCGGCAGGACGAACTGGCTAAGGCCGCCGTTCCTCCGTGACGTTGTGTCTGCTTCGTACCGGGCTGTCAACGTATTCGCTGTGGAGACCTGCCGATCGAGCCGCACCGTATATTGACCTGTCAGTAGAGGATTCGGAACTGCTTCGGAGATTCCCAAGATTGAGCCGTTTTCATCTACAGTTTGCGCGTTGATCACAGCATTATTTTGCTGGTCGTAGTAGTCACCGCTCAGGAAAAACGAGGTTTTATTTCCGAGAGGACCACTCAGGCTCGCCACGGAATGGACCCTGTAATAGGGCGGCTCCTGTGTATTCAGAAACGGATTGCGTGAATTCAGCGCTGATGGATCGCCGTACAGATCGAGCGACCCATGCAACTTCCCCGTGCCAGGCTTCGTGAAGACCTCGATCCTGCCCAAGCCCATCTCTTCGTATTCCGCAGAGAAAGGGTTAGCGTTGATTCTGACCTCGCGAATCGCTGTCTTCGGCGGGAACCTGCCGCTCGAAAAGCCATCGACATAGACCCGAGGCGGATGCGATCCGTCGTCGCCCGCCAGCGCCAGCAACTGCTGCTGAAAGGTCGAGTCGTCATCAGAGAGTGTTGCCAGCTCTTCGCCTCGCAGACTGATGGCATTTCGGTTCGCGTCATTGGCTGTGCTGAGAGAGCCTCCGTCGCCGTCAACTTCAATCGAAACGGCGTCTGCAGCCACAGTCAGTCTAAGGTCGATCTCCACCGCCGTTCCCCGCATTTCAAGTGTCCGCTCTGTGGTGCCAAAGCCCAGCGCAGTCACGGTGACCTGATACACGCCCGGAAGGAGGGACTTCGAGAAATGACCGGTCGCATCGGTGACAAGCTCCTGGACCTGCTTTCCAGATGAAGCAAGCGCCACCGATGCTCTCGGAACAAGTGCGCCGCTTGGGTCTTTCACGGTGCCACTGAGCGCCGCCGTTCCGGTCGCGTCACCACGCCTCTTCGTTTGCAAGCGATCGGGCTGAGCCGACTGAAGAGCTGGATCAGCCCCTTGCCTGGCTGTTTGAGCGTTGCAGGTGAGGGACAAGAAAGCAGCCGCAAAGAAGATCAGTGTTGGAGAAACGGGTTGTTGCATGAAGGCCTCGTATCGTGGCGAAAGCGTTCGCAGGCACGGAGCCGCCGTCTCCCTGTAGCTGGAGGGTCGATTGCCAGCGGTTCTGTGTTGTGGTTCTAGAAGGAGGTCGGTTGTCTCGAAAGACAGATCATTCCTGTCGAATGACCTCACTCGGTTCGAGCCGGGTCACCTTCCAGATCGGATAAGCAGACGCACTCACGCCAGCGGTGAGGATTGCGAATGCACTTATTAGAAGGAGTTGCGGCATGCTGAGAAGTGATTGCTGAAAATTGGACGCAAGGAGGTGCTCGGCCCAAAAGCTGAGCAGACTACCAAAGACGACGCCAATAAGCAGCAATGCGAGTGATCTCCCCGAAGCAACCCGTACAAGGTGAGCACGTCGCGCACCCAAGGCTATGCGGATCGCCAGTTCTTTCGTCTTGATATCGACGTTGTACGCAACGGTACCCGCTACCCCTGTCATCGCCAGAAGGGCAGCTATCGCACCGGTCACGCTGAGCGCGAAAGCCTCAACCTGCGATGGGAAGAGACCGAGGCGAAGCGTATCCGCCCAGTTTTCGATAAGGACATTCTGGGTAGGAGCGAGGCTATGCAACGTGGTGGAAAGATTCACTCTGGACCGTTCGGATGACTGCCGCGTTCGCAAGATCAACGCGTACGACTCCGGTGCATGCTGGGCAAGGGCGAGGTAAACCACCGGATGATGCTGTTCGTCCAGTTCGTGATACTTGCCATCTTTTACGATTCCGACGACCCTTGTGGTTCGCCCTTCCAACTGGAAGGCCCGTCCTAAAACATCGTCCTGCCCCCAAACCTGTCGCGCGAAGCTGCTGTTTACGATTGCTCCTCGCGTGTTCCCTGCGTCGTCGGACCAGACAACGTCTCTTCCCGAAATCAACGAAGTCTTCGCAGCATAGAGGTATCCCGGTGAAATCGAGAATACGTAGGGAGAGGAAATCGCCTCCGTCAGTACATGCGATTTTGCATCCTCACGAAAGACAGGTATACCTCGCAACCCTCCGGCCATAGGAAGGCGGCTGATTTCGCCAGCTGCGCTAACTTCGGGAGCCTGTGAAATGCCGGCGAGCAACACACGCGGCTCTATAGCGGCGTTCACATTCTCGCCGCTTGCCTCACTTGGCTCAAAGGTCGCGACAAAGGCCCCGTTGGGATCGAAGCCCAGATGCGTATTCCTTAGTGCCAGCACCCGTGATACGGAGATCACCGAAGCTGCTACCAATAGAGTGCAAAGCGTAATCTGCCCGATCAGCAGAAGATCCCGCAACTTCGATTCCTGCACCGTCACTTCGAAGCCGAGCCCGTGCGGTTTGGATCGGTGAAGTTTTTCTCGGTACAGGTAGGGAAGAATGGGGACTGTTAGCAGCACGAGACTTGCTGCGGTGAAAAGCAGTCCCAGAACCAACGCCGTTGCGTGCAGCGGCGCATGAATTCTTCCAAAGGGAGAATCCACCTTCCCCGCTCCCATAAGAAGCGCCAATGCCAACAAGGTTCCCGCCCCACCGCCTACCCCACACAAGATTGCATTCTCAATCGTGAACTGCTGTGCTAGCCGAGCGAAGGTCGAACCAAGCGCAAGCCTGAACCCCATTTCACGGCCGCGGTGTGCGAATCGGGCTGTCAGCAGACACGATAGATTCGCGACTCCTGCAAGTTGAACGACGCACGCGAACAGCGCGACTTCGAGCAACACACTCCAAACTACCTTCCTCATGTCTCCAAATAATCCCGGCTCTACAAGCCGAAAGGACGCTGCACGGTCGGTTTCCGGATGTGCCAGGGCGAGCTGACGCGACATCGTGTCCAGGTCGGCTTCTGCGGCTTGTCTGCTGCTGTCATCTCTGAGGCGGCCGAGAACGGTAAGCGAAACCCCTTGCCGTTGTGTTGCTGCGGCATTCGCTTGCAGAAGTGGGAAGCATGTCCAGTAATCCGGCCAGAACAAACGCTCCGTGCCGTGAAAGTCAGGAGGGGCTACACCGAGAAGTTTGTAAGTATGTTTGCCCATGAGCAACGTTTTACCGATCACGTCCGGGTCTGCGCGGAACGCGCTGTGCCACAATTCATTGCTCAGAACGATAGTTGAGACGTTAGGGCTTGCCGAAGAACAGGTCGAGCCAAGCTGTGCTCGAATGCCGAGCAGCGTGAAGTAATTGCCCGTCACTTCATCGCCCCGGACCGGAAAGCTTTTCCCTGCCCAATCCATGACCCCGTGCGAGTATCCGTTCACTCCAGCCAGATCGACGAAGGTATGGTTCCACTGCCGAAGATCCATCAAGACCGGCGACGATGTTGTAAGTAGTTTCCAGCTTTCCCATGCGGTCGGTCGCAACTGGTAGACCCGGTCCGGGCGAGAAATTCCCAGCGAACTAGTCAGGAGAACGCGTCCTACGCTGAACACGAACACGTTTACTGCGATCACCAGAGTCAGGGTAAGCATGGCGACGAGGCTAAAAATCGGATAGAAACGAAGCGCCTGTAAGCCGGAACGATAGCCGAGCAGCAGGTTTTCGATCACGGGAATACCCTCTTCCTCGTGGAAGCGCTCACGTGTTGCTTCGATGGAGCCGAAGTTTAGCTTTGCTTGGCGTAGCGCTTCACCGGGCGGCAGGCCTGCCCGAAGGTTCGCTTCCGTCTCCATCTCGATGTGCCATTCGGCTTCTTCACGCAATCGTCCGTCGTCACGCTTCCGCATGACGACGTTTCGAGCGCGCAGCCAGAATCTCCGGATTCTCTTCACGCGAGTTCCTTTGGGTTCACCGTGAAGAATCGCTCGATGATCGACGCGGTCTGCTCCCACTCCTTCTTTTGGGCAGTCAGAGCTTTGCGCCCCTCAGCAGTCAGCGAATAGAATCGAGCACGCCGGTTGTTCTCAGAAGGCCCCCATTCTGAGGCGATGGAGCCTTCGTGCTCCAGCCGAAGCAGGACGGGATAGAGGGTTCCCTGGTTGACGCTAAGCACAGCGTCGCTGATCTGCTCGATACGCCTTGCGACCCCATAACCATGGAGAGGTCCCAGCAGGTCCAGAGTTCTTAGCACCATCAGTGCAAGCGTTCCCTGTTGCACGTCTCTCTTCGGCGGCATGATTCTCCTTTGGCTTTCCAACAGGAGAATCTCATTCTTCCTTTGGGAAAGCAACAGGAAATTTTAGTAAGCTCTATCCATGGATTCCTCAGCCATCGAACGACGCACCGGCGCTTCAGAACACTGCGTTGAGGACTCAGATTCTGTCATCAGAGACTGTATCGTCCACATGGAAGGGGTGAGTCGCCTCTACCGTTCCGGCACAGCCGCCACATACGGTCTGTCTGCGATCGATCTTTCCATCAAGCGAGGAGAATTTGTCGCCCTGACCGGACCTTCCGGCTGTGGCAAGAGCACCCTTCTCTCGATCATGGGGCTGCTCGATCATGCGACCTCAGGTTGTTTTCTCCTGAACGGCAGAGATGCAACGACCCTTGGTTACTCGGAGCGGGCCCGGATACGCAATGAGGAAATCGGGTTCGTCTTCCAAGCCTTCAACTTGATTCCTCACATGACTGTCTACCAGAACGTCGAACTTCCTCTCAGTTATAGGAAGGCAATCTCGGGGAAGGAACGCAGAGAGCGTATTCAACAAGCCTTGGCACGGGTGGGGCTGTACGGACGGGACTCGGATTACCCGTCGCAGATTTCCGGTGGCGAGCAGCAACGCGTAGCCATCGCCAGAGCGCTTGCCGGTTTCCCATCACTACTGCTGGCAGATGAGCCTACCGGAAACCTAGATTCCCAGAGCGGCGCTTCCATCATGCGTTTGTTTGAAGAACTGCATAGCAATGGAGCAACAGTCTGCATTGCTACCCACGACGCTAAGCACGCCTCCACCGCGCAGAGGCGAGTCGCACTCCTAGACGGGAGAAGCGTTACTTGAGCACGGCGGATTCGTCAGAGCGCCTTGGACACGCTTACCGGTATCTTTATTCTTCTCCGAAAAGAGGAATGGTGAGGGCAGGTGACTTTTTTCAGCGAAGTTGAGAACAACCTGCTCATGTCCTTTCGAATGCTGCTCACGCCACAAGATGCGCAGCAGCTGTGGCCACTCACGACGCAGAAACCGCGTTCGCGTCACCTTCGCATGGCAAGCCAGGCAAAGCGTAATCATCAACTTTGGATCGTTATTGCCTGGCATCCGGTGGTGTACCGCTAAGGAACGCTTACCTCGCTTGAGCGTCGTGCAGCCGGAGACAGCACAGCGGTGCCCATCACGAGCCAGGATTTCTTCCCGATGGCCACCAAAGTATTCCTCATCCTGCCGTTTCAGGGTGTAGCAGGTCGCACAGAGGCCCAAGGCGAGAAGCTTATCGTTCCCGCATGGGCAGCAGATCGAACGCTGTACCAGTCGCGTCATCGTCTACATTACTCATTTGGCGGGCGGGTCCAGAATCTCAACGTCCACCAACCAACCATGCACTAGAAAGTACGCGCCATCGTCGCACTTACCCCAAACACGCAGCTTCGAACGAGTCGTACCATCTCACTGTGAGATATTTGGCACAGAAGGTAGGTCCGGAAACATGCCTGGAACGAACACCGTGAAGATAGTCCTTGCTTCGATCACAGCTGCACTCTCGTTGGTGCTACAGCTCCAGGCGCAGATTCCGACCGTGGACGCTAACCCAGGCAGAATAACGCCAGCCGTATCCTGCGCGAAGCCCGCATTCCCAAGCAAGGAGTGGAAACAGGATCATCGCTTGAAAAAAGAGGGATGGTCGGAACCAAAGCTCGTTGCCGCGAACCAATATGCCAGCTCGCTTCACGATCAATCGATGATGACCGTGCAATGTGGGCGGCTGATCGACACATGGGGAGACACCGCTAAGAAGATCACTACATTCTCCGTTCGGAAGAGCCTCATTAGCGCACTATTTGGAATCTATGCTGCTGAAGGAAAGATCGATATAAATGAGACTTTGGAGCAAGCAGGCATAGATGATCTTCCATCGCCCCTGACCAAGGAGGAACGGCAAACGCGCATTGTTGATCTTTTGCGGGCACGCTCCGGGATCTATCATGCAGCCAGTTTCGAAACGGACTTTCAGCGAAAGATTCGGCCAGCTCGGGGCAGCCACACGCCGGGAAGCTTCTGGTTCTACAACAACTGGGACTTCAATGCGCTCGGCACCATCTTCGAGAAGAAAACCGGTCTAAAGATTGGCGATGCCTTTTACCAGCGCATAGCTAAGCCGACAGGAATGCAAGATTTCAAGGCCGCCGATGTGTACTACGTCGGAGATGCGGCGGTGTCACAGCATCCGGCTTACATGTTCGAGATGAGCACCCGCGACATGGCGCGTTTCGGCCTTCTCTATCTAAATCATGGTCGTTGGAAGAAGCACCAGATTGTTCCCAAGGAATGGGTCGACAAGAGTACCCACGCGACTGAGATGGTCCACTTCGGCACAATGCCGGTCGGAGGCTATGAATATCTTTGGTGGGTGGAATACGGAGGGGTGCATCTAGGCGAAGCCACCATGCCTGGAATGTTTTCAGCCCAGGGAGCCGGAGGGCACTATATCCTTGACGTACCGAGTCTCAACCTCGTCATTGTGAATCAATACGAGAATGAACCGTCAGCTCATGATGCTCGGACCGTGCTTCTGGCAGCTCAAGACAAGCATGCAGTTTTCGATGACCAATTCAATCACCTCGCTAAAACGATCCTAGACGCACGGGCTGCTCAATGAGGAGTGTCGCTCAGAGGGATAGATCAGAGCTTCCTTCTGATCCTGAGAGCGCGACATGAATCGGCTGACCGCCTATTCCACGTTACCCCGCCTGCAAGCTGGACGCTTTCGACCGTGACTGTTATACCGCGCCGGTTGGCACCGGGATAGAATATGTCAATCCAATATTGAGTTCCTGGGTAAAATATCCCATCCTTCGTGAGACACGTGCCGATACGAGAACTCTGACTGGTGCCGGGTACGCAAGAAAGACGGAGTTGCTCAATCGGAAGCTTCCCCTTATTCATGAAGGACACCTCGATACGATCTGTCTTCTCGTTTCCGGCGGTCAACGCGACCGGACAAGGAACTTGCCCCCGCACCTGTCCAATAGTGAGAACAAACAACATTGAAAGTTCAAAGCTGCGCTTCCACATGCGATCGAGGATACATTAGCCATGTCCGCATCACAGAGTGGAGACCAAAAAGTGCATTCATTCGCCGAAAGCGCCACAACTCGTAAGCTCCGGCCATCAAAGGTGTAACAACCCGAATGTATCTCTGCCAGCCGCGTTATCTCGCTCTGTTTTCCCGGCTGCTGCACCCCCAGCTCCTTTTCAGCAGGCGGAGTATCCGTCAACGTTGTCATCGCGGGAAAGCACTCCTTCAACAAAGTGGAGCTGTTGCGACGTGATGCCCTCATCGTGAAAGCCGAGACCGCCTGGATGGGCGGCTCGCCACTACCGAGCTACCTTTTCCTTTACAGCTTTCCGGATGCTGGCGATGTGGAGGGAATGGAACATCCGACCTCAACCACATTGCTCGCGACAAGTGCTTTTGTGGTTACTTACGCACTGTCTCGAGCCGTCTCTTGGACCTGATCTGTGCAACCAGATCGCCGATCGCCGCAGTCACCTTGTCTGGAGCAACGTTCTGCACTAGATGCTCTGATGTCGGGATCACGAAGGACTCACAAGAGAACGAAAAGTGGCATATCCGCGCCTGCAGAGACTCCCAGTGTTTCCTTCCTTCTCTCGCCGCGGCGATGGCCTTGTGGTCCGAAACCGGCAGACCGTATAACGCGGCAGAATGTTTATCATCAAGGGACGCTACGCTTGCCGTGAAGACACGGATTGGAACTTTGCTCCAGCGATGTGGGAGCAGGGACTCTTCCCAGCCGTCGTCCTGGACGACGTAATGCTGTTCCGCCTCGGATAAGAATGCCTTCCAAGTGTCGGGCCGCGCCGCGATCACAGACAGCGCATCTGCCATACGGCTCGGAAGCTTTGAGGTTTCGTCGCGATCCAGGCAGTAATCCCCGGGGGCTGCGACAAGCCGTTCCGACGACTTTTCGGCGCGCCGCAGGCAGGCATGGATCTGATCGAGCTGCTGCTTCTCATAAACGATGAGTTCTGGCGTAGGAGCGTCGGGAGCGCCGTCTTGCCTGTGCTTCTCAAGCGAAACTGCGGCATCCAGAAAAACTAGCCCTGCCACTTCCGTTGGGAAACGGTCCGCAAACGCTCCGATGATGTGTCCACCGTCAGAGTGACCGACGAGGATGTACGGTCCCTGTTCACGTGCCGCATGAAGCAGAGCGTAAAGATCCAGAACGTCATGTTTGATGTCCCTAGGCAAATCTGTCCCGAGTTCGCTGAAACCGTATCCCGCTCGGTCATACGAACAGGTACGAACTGTTTTCGCTAGCATGGGCTGAATTACGTGCCAAGCGGCATATGCTCCGCCGCCGAACCCGGTCTCAAGAACGACAGTAGGTCCTGCCGTGCCGGCGCAATACAGACTCAAGCGATTGCCGGTCGCTAGACGGACCATTCGTCCAGGATGCTCAAAGAGTGCATAGCCTTCGTCATTTTGAAGTGATTGGGCTATGGCTGCTCTGGAAATGCACAACAGCGTGATCAGAACGAGGCGCAATGTCGATGCCATGGTGAACATTATTGTCTCTCGTGGTCCAGAAGCAGTCTCGATGGCTTGCCTTCTATTGACCAAATCTCGCAAATTCTACGCTGTTGCTAACAGGCTAAATCGCGTTCCAGAATTGCCTCATATGGAAGGGCGGTTGGCGATCTGGCGATTTGGCAGAAACTGATGTTCCGAAAGCGCATTCGAATTCGCGGAGTGGCCAAACATACCGGCGATATGCGACCGTCATGACAGGGTGTCACGTGCGGATTCTTCAATCATGTTGATAGTCCTGATTCGTGCGGCCGTACGGTCCGCCACGCAGAGTAGAGTTCAAATGTGAAACCTGAGTACGATGAGATCGGCATCTGGTCGGAAGTGAAGCTGGCGATCATCAAGGATTATGCCTCCGCTTACGCCAAGATTCTGGATAAGACACGGCGTGAGCAAATCTCACGATTGCGGTTCCAGTACATCGACGCGTTTGCAGGGCCGGGTGTTCACCTTTCGCGGACGACGGGTGCGATGGTCGAGGGCAGCCCCCTGATCGCCCTGAACACGAGTCCTCCATTCTCCCAATACCATTTCATCGACGCAGACCCTGCGCGGGCGGCGCAGCTGAGGCAGCTTTCAGGGCCACGGGAAGACGTACACATCTACAGCCGTGACTGTAATGACGTGCTGCTGGAAGAGGTCTTCCCGAAAGTCCAATATGCCGACTATCAACGGGCTTTGTGCCTGCTCGATCCGTACAATATCAACCTCAAATGGGACGTGATCGAGGCGGCTGGGCAGATGGGGTCGGTCGAGGTCTTTCTCAATCTCATGATTATGGACATTAACCGCAACGCTCTGCGCCGGGACCGCTCGCAAGCCGTTCAGAGCAAAGTGGACCAGCTAACCAGGCTGTGGGGGGATTCGTCGTGGGAGGACGCGGCGTACAGTAGCGAAGGCAGACTCTTTGATGACCCCCAGAAGGTATCGAATGCCAGATTCGAAGAGGCCTTCCGGGGGCGTCTAAAGAAGAAGGCAGGGTTCAAATATGTCTCGCCGCCGATGCCGATGATGACGAAGACGAATTCAGTGATCTACTACCTGTATTTCGCCTCACAAAAGCCGGTGGCGGCCGGCATCGTTGACGACATCTTTAATCGTTACCGCAAGCGACAGGGGTTGTAACATGGCGACGAATTCTGAAATCGAGTGGACGGATGCGACGTGGAATCCGGTGACGGGTTGTACAAAGGTGAGCCCCGGATGCAAGAACTGCTACGCCGCGCGGATGGCGAACCGGCTTCAGGCCATGGGCCAAGCGAACTACGCCAACGGATTCCAACTTACGATGCAGCCGCACATGCTTGATCTCCCGCTAAGCTGGAAGTTGCCGAAGCGGATATTCGTGAACTCCATGAGCGATCTGTTCCACAAGGATGTGCCGCTCCCATACATTCGGCGCGTCTTCGACGTTATGCTTCGCGCTCCGTGGCACCAATTTCAGGTCCTTACGAAGCGATCGGAGCGACTGCTGGAGCTCAGCGACAAGCTGGATTGGGCGCAACACATTTGGATGGGCGTAAGCGTGGAGACAGCCAAATACGCGTACCGGATCGATCATCTGAGGGATTCGGGTGCGCAGGTCAAGTTTCTATCGCTTGAGCCACTGCTGGGGCCTTTGCCACGCCTCGATCTACGCGGCATCGATTGGGTGATTGCTGGCGGCGAGTCCGGGCCGTATTCCCGCGATGTTGATGTTGACTGGATAATCGATATCCGGGATCAGTGCCTGGCTGCGAACGTGCCGTTCTTCTTCAAGCAATGGGGCGGAGTAAGAAAGAAGACGACAGGACGCATCCTCGAAGGACGGACGTGGGATGAGATGCCAGAGGCTATTCTCGCTGGCGTTTAGCTGTTACAGCAGGGAGAGCTGCTGTTCCTGAATTTCCTTTTGCGCCGCTTTGAGGACCTCGATGCTCATCGGTATTTCCAGGCGGCGGAAGGACTCAACCATCTCTTGCGCCGTGACGATGGTGATGCGGTCATAGCTGCGCCCCATGTCTTCATGGCGGTATTGGCCTGCCGCCTTGGCCTCGGCGACCATGGGCTTCGATGCCGCTTCCAGGGTAATGAGGACTCCGAGGGCAGCGTCCGTTCGCTGCATATCTCCACGCAGCGTCGCAATATCCTTGCGGGACACGCCGCCTGACTTGACCTGAAAAATGATCTTGGCATTGTCTTTTCGTCCGACCCTAAAGTAAGCAATGCCGTCGATGCCGCCATCAGCGCCCTTCATCACATCTGAAAAGTGCACACTGCTCTTGGGGAGTATTGAAGGCCGCACCGACGAGTTGATGACTCTCCAAGAAAAAGAGATCACGTGGCACAAGAACAACTGGAACAAACAGGGAGATAAACTTCGCGCCATCCAAAAGGCCAAAGCAGACCTAGACAACGAAATCAGCTTGATCGTGGGAACGGCCGTAGCAGACGAAGGCGAAGAAATCGAAGAGGCATCATAAGCGTGAGACTTGTAGCCATATCTGAAACTGGTCGGGACGCCGCAGAATTGCAAGAGCGACGTCTCGACCGCACGATTCTCAGAACGTATCGAACTACGGCCGCTCTAGATGACATCGTGCCACATCCTAAACAGCCACGCCTTGGCCCGAAGGAAGACGATGAGCTTCAGCGCCAGATCGAGGCCAATGAGGGCCTCTTTGAACCTCTGCTCGTAGAGCCTCATCCCGAGTTCCCAGGTAAGTACCGAATTGTTGACGGGGATCGCCGGTGGACGAATTGCCGAGTTCTTGTAAGCCGGGGGCGGGAACAATATCGTCAGGTGCCTATAGAGGTAACAGATCGCACTTTGACCGAAGAAGAGCGGCTTCGGGCTTGGATCTACATTCATCGTCAGCGAAAAGAATGGGACGCCAAAGAAAAGGAGATGGTCGCATATCGACTAGTCGATCTGCTTGGGCGAGCAAGCGCAGCCAACATCCTCGGCCTCACTGTCCGCGAATTGGACAAGCTCGTTGAGATCTTCGAGGTCTCAGAGAGGTTTTGCGCCGCAACGCCTCGCAAGTCTCCCTTTCGACCGGCGCATTCTGGACTCGAAGTCAGAAGGCATTGGTGC
>JAABVA010002364.1_pt1 | contig 18869 bp, 19 predicted proteins | sample 5560331 | NCBI WGS metagenome assembly JAABVA01 (sample SAMN12812661, study PRJNA571458) | rock metagenome | isolation source: Antarctica rocks | place: Antarctica: Victoria Land, Mt New Zealand sud | collected 2016-01-07 | reverse complement strand
GCTTCGTACGAAACTGTCACGTGTGCACACGTTTCAAGCTCTTTAAACAATGAACTCAAGAATGATTGTGTTTTCTTTCAGTTCTTGAACATCGTTGATGTGATATCTTCATGAACTATGTAGACTCTTTATCGCTCAGTATCTTCATGAGTATCACATATAAATATGTTCTAATCTTCATTGATCATTTTATTAAAATGAAACATTTAGTTTTCATCACTTTTATGAAAGTTGAAAAAGTTATTAACTGCTTTTATGTTCATGTTTGAAAACATTATGATTTACTCAAGTTCTTTATGTCTGATCGAGATACACAATTCATCTTTGATGTCTGAAAGCATATGTGTAAAATGCTAAAGATAGATGTTAAATTATCAACAACATATCACTTTAAAATCAATGATCAAATCAAGAGAATCAATGCTGTCATGAAGCATTATCTTCAAGTCTTCGTCAACTACATGCAGAATGACTGAGTTAAATGACTTTCTGAATTTGAATTCATCATCAATAATGCATCATCATTAATCACTTTAGCATCATTCTTCTTGATCAATTTGAGTCAGAATTCACATTTAAACTTCAAGTCTTCTGAATCTTTGCTTAAGAATCTTATGTTTCAAGCTCAAAATAAGTTAATCAATGTTAAAGAATTCATCAAGAAGATGAAGAAACTAACTGAGCATCTACATGATGAAATGCTTATAACTCAGATCATTTATGAATTCAATGTCAATTTCTTTCGTCGTTCTTGTTTTAAATACTTCATTGAAGATGAAGTCTGACTGAATGTTTGCAATCTCAGCATTGCTCATCTTGTTGTCAAGTTAAATAATCATAATGTTGACTTCTTCAAGATCAAGCATGTCTTCAAGAATAATTCTCTGATCATTAAGTTAAATCTTTCAACATTCATGAAGATTCATTCAATCTTTTATGTCATTCTTTTGAATCATATCGCAAGTGATCTTCTTTCAAGTCAACATCAGAAACTTTAAGAACTCATTATTATCAAGAATAATGAAAGATTCTGATATGTAAACAGCATATTAAACTTCAAGCATGATAAATATTATAATTCATCTTTGCTCAAGTATTACATTAATTGAGAAGATTACTTTTCTACTTGAAAGTCTTTTCATCTTCTGAATAATTGTGAGCAAGTGCTCAATGAATATCATCTCGTCAACTCTGTCATCGAAAAATCACATGTACTATCGTGTGTGATATCTTAATGTCAATGTCAAGAACTTTAAATTCAATCTTCATCATTTCAATTCAATCTTAATCTGACTCAGATTTTGTTTAAATTTAACTTAAACATCTTGTTTAAATCTGATTCAGATGTGACTCAGATGTATTTTAGTTTCATCTGTACATCATCATATTAAACTGCATTTTGTCTTTTTTTTACTTAAATCTAACTCAGATCTTGTCTAAATCTGACTCAGACATCTTGTTTAAATCTGATTCAGATGTGATTCAGATGTGTTTTAATTCTTTGTGCATCATCATGTTAAAATGCATCTTATTTCATTTCATTCTTCAGACATCTTACTCAGATTTGACTCAGATGTGACTCAGATCTATTTTAGTCTCATTTGTGCTTCATCATATTAAAATGCATTCACATCAATTCTTGTCTTGTTTCAATTTTCATCTTCAATTCTTTCTCATTTCATCTTGTTTCTTTTCATTGTTTTGCAGAAGCTCAGTTTTGAAGAGAGAAGTTACTGTCATGATGTCAGATCATCAACTCAATTTAAAACATAAATCATTGATATTTTAAATAATTTCAATTCATTGAATCTGTTTTGCAGTTCAATGAATCAAGTCATCAATTTAGTCATCATCATCTTAATTTAGTCTCAGCAATTCTGTTTTGATCATCTCAGTCATGTGTGCAAACTTTTGCAATCTTAAATCAATAAAACTATTGTTTAATCTTGATTCTGCTCAATTCATGTATATAAAAGTTGAATTCTCATTCTTTTCTTTCACTCTTTGTCTTTCATCTTGTACATTATCTGATGTATTGTCTTGTATTTAAATTCTATCAAAGTAATAATAATATCAATCTTTTATATTGATAGTATCTTTAGTTTAGCTCAGTCTCTGACAATCTTTCAACTCAAAGCTACAAGAAATATAATATAGATGATATACATTGTACAATCTGAATAATTCACAAGACATTGCTTCTGTTGAGAAAGTCTTCATGTCATTCACTAAATATGATAATTATCATCTTTTCATCAATGATGCTCTTGACAACACTGAGAAAATTTTCATCACAGAAGTTCACATTGATGATTTCATTATTTTATGTATTGTTCACATGATCGCTTTTTCTACAAAAAGCATGTATATCTCTATTTCACATTGACTGTTTTGAATTTTAGAATTTTCAAAATTGAGACTTCACTCTTTGCAAATTTTGCATTGCAATCAATCAATTCGCTGAAGAAGTTTAATCATCATCTCACAGATCTTTAACTTCTTTCATTTGATATGTAATATGAGATTATACAAAGACGATTTCTTCATGTAAATCTGACGTGTTGCAGAATCAATTTCAGCGTGATTTCAGCGCATTTCAGCGCGATTTCAGAGCTTTATGTCTCTTCTTTCAAAGTCTCTTTCAAAGCAGCTGTTGTCAAAGCAACAGCTGTCATCGATGACTCAGTCATGATGATAGCAGAGATCAGACTTACGACTTTAAGAAATCAGATTGAATGAACCTGAATATATTGACTGATTTGAGTAAGAGACTTCGTGATGAGATCAAGATGTACTTGTATCAGATGCAATGCAGATTGAATACTCAGCGAAGATCTCAGCAGTCTGCATGCAATCTTGATACTTTCATTAATGCAGCATTAAAAGATGAGAAGCTTGAGAAGTTTGACTTTTTTGAACAGTAGTATATTTGATGATCATGAATTATAGAGTAAATAGTTTATTAAGTATACATTGACTCGAAAGTATCTGTCATATCAGTCAAAATAGTAGACATACGAAGTATTGACAAGAAAACAAATCAATTCGTATCTATATTTACTGTTATGCTTGCATGCCTGAAGTGATTGACTGCAAAATGATTCCGTCAGCTTGTAATGTCTTTTGAGTCAGATCTTAAGCATTGAAAAGAACTCTTCAATGAGATTGAAGTCAGAAAAGTAGAACGACAAGTATAGTAAGATCACATCGACATGATGACATAAATCTTTGACTTTCTACTGATAGTTAGCAGAGCTCAGCTTGACGTTGACGTCACTCATTTGAGTGTGATGCACAGAAGCGTTGTCGAGAATCAACATCGATTTAGACTCTGAAAAGCGACTGCATCTTGAGAGTATCTCGTTCGTCAGAAATCATTCAAAGTGAGCTTCAGAAATATTTCTCTGATGTATATGTTTGATCAGAATGTCGTCAGAGCAATAGATTAATAGAATGCTTCATCTTTCGCTTCGTTTGACTGGTCGAATTATACGTGATGATATGTCGTAGAGAGCTCAGCCACGTTTACGATGCATTGTATGTTCGTTGACTGCACTCTCATTCAGAAACACAAGCATTTCGTGAGTGAACTGACTGACGTCTAGAAAGTATAGATTTCGACACTTCTGCGAGCGCTTCAAAGCTTTTCGTTTAAGACATTTTCGATTGATTTTCATGATCTTTAGAGCGTTGAATAGAGTGAAAAGAGCGACGATGATGTCTCAGTCGTCGAAGAGATAGTATAGCATCTCATTCTGATATGATCATGACTGATCTTCTAGAAAATGTCGAAGATCAATTCTGACAGCAGAATGAATCAAGAGCATCTGTCTCATAGCACTCATTTTAGAAGATGAGTGCTGATCGTATGTTTTTAATCTATCTCTGATCTTTCTGACAGTTCTATCAGTGATTTCTTCGACGTCGACAATGATCTTAGACGACAGTCTCTGCTGTAGATGCATCGCTATTCGATTCTTCTGAATGAAGGCAAGAGAGAGAGACATAGAGCTCTGAAATCGCGCTGAAATTGATTCTGCAACACGTCAGATATACACGTCTTTGTATAATCTCATATTATATATCAAATGAAAGAAGTTAAAGATCTGTGAGATGATGATTAAACTTCTTCAGCGAATTGATTGATTGCAGTGCAAAATTTGCAGAGAATGAACTCTCAATTTTGAAAATTCTAAAATTCAAAACAGTCAATGTGAAATAGAGATAATACCTCTTAGTAACTTTTTTGCTTCGCTTTTTTGGTTTTTTATTATGTAAGCTAGACATGAATTATGATAGAAAGTTGTCTCAGTTCTCAGACGTGCCAACGTCGCTAAGCCTCTTCGAATTAGCGCCCTCGCTAAGTTTCTTCGAGTTAGCGCTCTGCTGACTTCGCAGCATACGAGCGACACGTCTGAGTGCAAACCTCTGTAAGATAGATTGATTGACGTTAATTTGATGACAGCTCGCACAACTTGTCTCGTTAACTTTTGCAAGTCACAACATTCTTGTTTGTGACGTGATCATCAATGCACAACATGTAAATTATAATGTATGTGAACTTGCGATTGTACTTTCACATATGCTTTATCTGATGCGTCTAATTTAAGTATCAATAAAGTTCTGCAAGATCAATAAATTGCGCAGTCGAATCATCGAATTGACTGCGAGTGATAATTCGAGTAGTCGAGCAGCGCGATCAAGAATATGCTTGCTTCTGTTTTTTGTTCTTGTCGCTTGATATCTCATGATCATATCGTCGACTGAACTTGATTGAGCTTGCATCGTGTTGAAAGATGAAGATTTGATTCGAACGTTCTTTTTGATGATCAAGAAAGCGCGCTAAGTCGTTTCGATAGAGTGTTTGATAGAGAGTTCGATAGGAAATTTGATAGAGCGTTTGATAGAACGTTTGATAGAAAGCTCAATAGAAAGCTCGATAGAAAATTTGGTAGAAAGTTTAATAGAGCATTTGATCGAGAGTTTGATCGAAAGTTTGATAGAGAATTCAATAGAGAATTCGATAGAGCGTTTGATAAAGCGTTTGATAGAGCGTTTAATAGAGTGTTTGATAGAAAATTTGATAGAGCGTTTGATATCAAGTCATGAAGAATACTTTCTATTGAGCTAATTAGCATGTGCTATGAAGCATGTATGAAGCATACTATGAAGTAGATCATGAAGCGTAGAACGCTTATTTGAACGTGTCGCATGAAGCATGTTTTGAAGCGAGTAGAATGGTGAGTAGACGATCGAGTCGATAGCTGAGTTGATAGCTGAACATGTAGATAGGCGAGTAGATAGAATGGTGAGTAGAATGATGAGTAGAGTGATGAGTAGGATGATGAGCATGTAGGGTGATGAGTAGGATAGATAGGCGAGTCGATAGAAATCGTAGAATAGATAAACAGAGCGAACAAAATGTAATTAATTCAATAATACGCTCATACTTTATCGCATCAGATAAGGCGACCGGCAAAGTTCGGTATTATTCCAAAGTTAATGCCAATCAACCTATCTTACAGGGGTTTGCACTCAGACGTGCCGCCCGTATGCTGCGAAGTCAGCAGGGCGCTAACCCGAAGGGGCTTAGCGACGTTGGCACGTCTGAGAACTGAGGCAAATAGAAAGGTTCACCTTGCTGTTGACCTCTCGCTGTCGTCAGTTCTATTAGCTAACCTGCTTGCAGATCTCTACCTCTCTACCTTCAGCAATGTCTCCGCAACGTGACGGTAGGCCTTTGAATCAGCTCGTCGTCGATAACTTTCAGCAGATAATCGTATCTGGAAGACTTACTACTGTTCAGTGCCGTCACTGTCATATGACCGAAACGAACGCTTAGTCGGTCGAAGGACCTAAAAAGGAAGCTTCGCTATACACAGAGCGTTGAAATTGATGAGAAGAAGCTTTGTGAAATGAAGGATAGACTATTGCACGAGGAAATTGCTATGGCCAGGCTAAATCCTTCGAGCGAGGATACCCTCAACGAGTATTTGAATATCGACGGCCAGGTGCTTTTGAAGCTTCCTTTACGTGGTGAAGAGGTCAAACTGCAGGCAAATTAACTATAAGAAATGTGTTAAGTAACCACTATTCTCAGACTTGCCCGAATTAGACTTAACAACGACCTGTCAACTGAAGCGTATCTTATTGTCCTTTGTTCCATTATTGAACGCACCATCCACACCATCACTCCAGGATCTAAGGATGGCTACAAGTGTTCTTCCTCAGTCACAAAGAGGTAGGTTCAGTGTTCAAATAAGCTTGCTCGGTCTGATCACGAGGACTCAGAAGCATTAGACACCGCGGCTGCCAAACCTGACCAAGCCCAACTTCACAACCTCGCTAAAGAAGCCGCTCGATCGGAGAGCATCGCCGCACTCAAATATGCCGTATCGCTTGGCGCGCAACCTTCGCAGATGATCATTCCCGCCCTGTCAGTCGACAATCCTGACGTCCTTGCCTGTCTCCTCGACGCCGGTCTCGACATCGATTATCGCATCCCGGGCTACATCGGTACCCCGCTCACCGGCGCCTCCGCCTTCGCCAAGGTCGAGCTGATCAAATCTCTACTCGCGCGTGGTGCTGACCGGAACTTGGAGAATTGCGGCTGGGGACAGTTTCACCTCAAGCCGCTTGCTGCTGCTGCCGCACAAGGGATGGTCAGGGACGAAGACGCGGCGGAGGCAATGAAGGTTCTGTTGGATGGGGGAGGGAGATGGGAGGGCAGTGCGGCTCTGCAGCTTGCGGCCAAAGCGGGTAAAGTGGAGTGTGTGAAGTTGCTGGTCGGGCGCGGAGCGGATGTGGATGAGATTGTGACAAGAGTGGAGGGAAAGAGTGCATTGAGACTGGCCAAGGAGAGTGGTTGCGAAGAGGTTGTGAGGATCTTGAACGCGCAGGGAGCAAAGGAGTAGGGCACGTCAGCTAGGTCAAGGAGATCAAACTTGTTTCATACTCTATTAGGCGACCATGCCAAATTATATCGCCGTTTCCTACTAGACATGTACCTACCATAGATGCGTACAAAGCAGGAATGGCCAGTCACTTGGCTAGATGTATGCACACGACCTCTCCCTATTCCGCTTACTACGCATTCCAAGTACATCTTCTCCCGCCATTGCCTCAGCCTTCCAGTAAATTATCGTCTAGGATCCCGAGCCAGGTTTTGAGGGGCGTATAGAATGAAGGGGCCTTCTGTTGACGTCTTGAAGCTCTATGACCGTGAAGAAAAGGATGAGTGTTAACAGGAAGAGGGTGTTGTCCTGCTCAAAAACGTCCTTATCGAGACGAAGGATTATGAAGTCTCATCGCCCTGGGCAATTGTTCCGAGGGCGGAGCGTTTGAGGGAGAAGACCGAGATGATATTCGAGTCGGTCGTACACAGTACTTGTTAGGAATCAGGCTGGGGTTTTCCCTCCACCTCAGTAGTTGGCGTAATGAGAAGTATAGGTCTCATTATGGTCCAGTCCCGTCCAGTCCGGTACAGTCAACGTCAAACGAGCTCACAGTCGTGATATTCCAACAGTATCCATTAATGATTAGTCTCCTCTCCATAAGGGCCGGTCAGTCTCGAACAGCACGAATACTGCGTCTCACGTCGATTCACCCGGTGCGAGTGATATAGCGACAATTGCTGCTCCCAACCTAATCGTTTAGCTTGCATCAAGGCTATTGGCAGTTCACCCTCTAGCACCCTAATCAGCGACTTGCCCAGCAGCCTTGCCAGCATAGCTGCCATATCCACACTAGACCGGGGTAGCGAAGTCCTTGGAGCCTGTGGTAACATCGAGACTATGGCTAGTAACTGCTCTAGGAAAACTCCTTCTCTCACCGACGCAGCAATGACAGATTAGGCGAAATGTCTCTGCTTTGATAGAAATAGACAATATAATCCGAACCCATTCGATGATAACGCGAGCTCTTGCTACAATTCGATGACGTCCTCAAAGACTGTTCAGAGTTTCTTGTAAGTTAACCTTGCGTATGATCTTACAGATATCTTATATTATCGGGCACCAGCTTCGTCTGAACTATACATATATATTCATATTTTGTTTGGGCAAACTCGGCGCTCCCTAGCAGCCTCCAAGGCTAAATTTTGCCCTAGTAGCAGCCATGAGTTGCCAAGCACTCCCTCTATCTATGCTTCTCATTATACTGCCGGCTGCATCAGCTTTTCGATAAATCAGCTCAAGACACCGGATATCACTCACTTCGAGGCAAGTTCAGCTGAAAACGCTTATATAGAGGTCAGAAGATGACAGTCAAAGACCAGTTGGGTAGGTCCCAGAGCCTTGACGCCCGTACTGTGACAACGGTCGCGTTGCGGAACTGTGGAGCGGTTACTTGGAATTGTCGCGTATTGATGTACAGGAAGAGAAGCTTTGACAATTGGTCTAGAAGATAGAGAGAGTGGTAGCGTACTTTATAAATTTACATATGTAACGTTTAGAGTTCTTTTGCGGAAAGATATGCAATAGGGGGTCAGCCGTCGCTCGGTTGTTGACCACGATTATGCAGTGGCTCACACGATGCACGCTCATAGACTTCAACGCATACCGGTGCCTAATCGTCGTAGTCCCAATCGTCCATCCAGCTGTAGCATAATTCTCCGCCACTGAATTCGTCCCAATCTTTTCAAGTTCGAGTTTCTGCCATGACCGAAATGCAGGTTTCACTCAGTCGCACTTGACATTGTACGTGGTAATTCGAGATCCACGATCCAAGGCTTGTTTACAGGGTGGTTCTTCTCGTCCATAATAGCAGCATTGACCATGAGCGATTGTTGCCCATGAATTATCGGAGCGTATATCGGCTCCCGGTATGTATTACCGGAATATTCCTGGTCCTGAGAGCTTCCATAACAACTCAATCGACTCTCTTTAGATTCCCAGTCCACAATTTGCACGCCATTTCCCTCGTGAATATGTCCAAAGCAATGCATTCGTGGTCTCACTCTCCGTAAAGCTTGAAGGAGGTTCTCGCATCCTGCGTTGCCTTGCGGACACTCATCGAGTATGCCTTTGGGCGGTCCATGAGTCATGATGATGTCGACATCACTCGGAATGGGATGCTTTGCGATTGATTTGACTCCATCGGCTACTTGATGCGCTTCATTGAACCTGTCTTGATCATGTTCGTACGCGAACGCCCAGTCACAAAACGCCGGCGAGTATGGGGAGGTGTAAATTGTAAAAGACGCTCCATTTTTCAAGTCGAAGGTATAAGTGCCTTCGTCCAGATATAAGACGCCAGCCTCTGCTGCAAGAGGTCCTCTCATAACAGCGAGGGCACGAGAATGATCTTCCGGCTCGTCATCTTCGTCTAGATGTGTATCCCAATATTGCTTGTCCAGGTCCAAATCATGATTACCGGCTATTACAAGCTTCAATTCCGCATCGAAAGCGCCGAGCATTTTCAGGGCCTTTTTGTAGGACGATGAGCCGCCACAATGGGTAAGATCGCCACAGTGGAGCACCACATCGACTTTTGGTACGGGTAAATGAAGTGGCACAGAATTTGCGGTATTGTTTTCGAACTCGAAATTGTGTGTATCTGATATGACTAAGAAACGTGTCGGCCGCGTAGGTGGAGTTGGTCCAGGCATGATTCTTCCTGCAGAAGACTCAGCAAGATATTGGAGGCAACTTCGGAGATCAGCAGTATGGCGATACAAAAGACTTTCGAGTAAGAGAAAGACGATGGATCAGATATATGTAGGAATGCTAAAGATACAGCCTCTATAAGTATGATAGAATTTATGCAGCCGAATCAGACGGGTAAAATTGCTTGTGAAATGGAACTCATTTGTGTTAGAACCTATACAAATTCACTCGAAAGAAATACCTTACTAACCAAGTTTCCCAGCTGTTGATAGATGACTCTAACCCCTGGCTTCAACTCGCTTGTACTTGATCTAGACTAATTCCAGAATACGTGGCTTATCCGGGTCCATCAAAATACTGAAGTATAAGAGGCTCTCATGACTTTCTGGTTGCACTGAGACTAATGAGCTAGACCCTCTTCAGCTTCGAACGTTCGTTGTGCGGCTATTGAAATCTTCGTAACTTTCCTAATTGCGATAAGAATTGTGAGTATTTAAAGGGAAAATTTCAAGGCATTGAAACATCTGATGAGGGAATTTGCCGACAGGAAAAAGGCCGTCAAGCCTAAGGTGCTTTACCCTTTGTTACTTGGTCGCTTGCAGGTAAACTTGCTCGAGTGCTCTTCGTTAGAAGGGTTTAAATCGCTATTACTCCTCATCAACATCGCAGAAATAGCAGAAGCACTAAGTCAGCAAACATGAGCGGGATTTTTCAGCACAACCTACCCCATAGCACAAATATGAACAGCCTGCTATATTGATGGGTGAGGGGTGATTTTGCTCGACGAAACACCTGTTTAATGTGTGCCCTAATGCGGTTTAGGGCTTGTAGGCTCTGGTTCTAAATCTCATCCATGATGATCTAATTTGCTAGTTGCGCACGTGATTTCTAAAGTAATCAAGTTTCGGTTGCCGATAATAACACTAAAACCCATTTGAATAATGTTTTATCTTCAATGTACGATTATACCCACCCTCCACAGGTACCACAGCTGTTGTTACTTCACTGGAGGTCGAACAGCTGCACTAATCGCCGTAATACCGTGATATACTTATCCGCTCAATGAGCATCTCAACAGCTCATATTGATATACTGTAAGCCTCGATCTATCACAACATGACTGCAAAGCTGCTAACGCTCTTTCGTCGACCAATTTTCCAGTATTCTGAGTACCCACATTTTTCGGAAATACTCGGAAGAGCCCAAAGCCGTGCCCCAATTTCTTTTATCGTGAAATCGCACTGAAGATAATTGGCGATAACACCTCTAGATATGGAGCCAGCGAGCGTCTTCAGCCATCTTTTCAACACAGATTATGACCTCGACTATCGGAAACCGATGAATGACAGACATGGAGGCTTCGAAGGTTGACATGGAGTATGTCATCTCAAGCCTGATGCAGAAGCGGAAAACCATGGAAGATCGCATTCAGACAGCTATTCTTCCAGTTGGGGTATTCGTACACAAGGCTCCACTGCCTGTTGTTGTTTGTAGGCGGCCTACTCAATCAAATACTCTTCCATTTATTGGACTAGAGAGTCAAGGCTGCTTCGACCCATCGACCTCTCGTTGCTTCGCTCGGATTTAGGAAGAGATGTACAAATCCACATGGTTCCCAACCAATGTAGCCTATAAGACAATCGTAGAGTATCATAGAGTGCAAATGGCAAATGCAAATCCTGGAGCAGAGGTTAGTCCAACCCACTATAATGTGAACAACGACCTCAAAGCATACATAGAGTTCTGAAACCTACCTCTCAGCGACGGACTCCCAATGATAGGATGGGTTCTAACCGCCACTTCCCCCCGGACCGGTATCAGCTGTCCCTGTAGAATCGTGGCCAAACAAAGAAGAAAAGAGACCATCATCAATGCTCGCTCGCGATTTGGTACGGGACTTTTTATTCCGACATGGAGTATTGAGAGCCTAGATAAAGGTGTAATACAATTGATTTTTTGTCTGAACATTTGAACGGCCAAGAAGACGGGTGATCAAGAGGTCCCGTCAAATGAAGACTTTGGGAATTCGTCGAGATGTACCTTTAATTGGGGAGGTGAATATGGGGATGAATCTACAATCTTGGTACTCCAACCTTTAAAAGATACCGTTACGAATGTACTCCTTCCTTCAAACACCTCCGAGGCTCTCGAAACCATCAAAACCAATATTCTTTCCGTTCCTTCCCCAAGCCCAAGATTCAACACTAAGGACGGGTCCACTAAACACCTTCTCCTTAACTAGGTGCTTATACTTCTAGAACCTAGCAAATTGTGGTTATAATGTCCGTCTCCTCACAAGGTCCGTTACATTTGTTTATGCGGACGCGTTAAGAACGAAAAAGTAGCTAAGTATTGCCAGGGCTTGAAGTTGCTGCGATCTTTCTTAAATACTGGCATAAGTTGTCCAGGGTTTTGCGGGTTCTAGTATTGAACTTCTGTACCGTATTCCATAAGAGCTATAGCTTCAGATTTGGTTATATATCTCTCCGTTGTATATCTTGTATACAGCACTAGAACATTCGATTCGAGTACGCTACTAGCACCTCTGGAAATCACCACCCGTGACTAAGCCGGCGGTTTCACCGTCACATCGATGAAAGATCTTTTCCCCAGCCGTGTTTGATATTGGTGATAGGATTCTCCCATCCATCGTGCTTTAAACGAGCACCTTTTGTGCCTGACCCCCATCTAACTGCCACGCTCAATCATAGCCAAAGTCAGGCTAAACGTTCCTAGTCCGAAGAACAATCCAAACTTTCAGCCACAATGTATTTCTCAGTCACAAGGGGCTACGGAACCCGTGAAGAATTCGATCTAGGTGGGGTAGAAAAGGCAATGTCTGATATTTCTTAGGTGATAAAATTTGTTGAGTTCAAACGGATCAGTGAGGACTGGAGACGTATGAGAGGGATTATGCTAGAGATAGTGGTGATGGTTGGTTGTGTAGATGGGGTGAAGTAAGAGTGTAGTGGATGGTGATGAGAGTGCTCTCTGGTCGGAGGGTTGGTCGGTTTGCTTTGGTGTAGATTATGTGGTTGATGAAACATGTTAGAGACTGGGAAAAGACGAAGACAAGACAATGAAATGACGAAGTCCCGAGGACAGCCTCAATTTCAGCACTCACATTTCTCTAGAGGCGCTTCCAAGTATGACAAGGCTTCGTCGCCTCTTCCATGCACAGCCACCTTAGGGATATAAACGCACTGGTGCGATTTACGATCAATATTGGTGGGAATATCACAGGTTGGACGAGGCACTTCTGAGCGAAGATTGCGGGGGCTGTGAAATTGTAGTTCGATACGAATTTCAAAAGAGATGTTGATTCGACCCCAGCTTGCCCAGGAGATTATATATAGAGCTTACGAGGACCGTTCTCGTTTCAAATCCACAGGCGGCGTTAAACGAAATAGAGATGAATGTAGCCTTCTAAGCATGCGAGGAACGAGAAATACGAAACTGGATAGATATAGTATCAAAGGGTATTTGAGATAGCTTCATGATGCTATAAATTCATGCATTTATTGAAACAGTACAACATGAAACGATGTGATAAAGTGTAAAAGAACAGAAGACAGTTGAAGTTATTGACATATCTTAACCGTGCATTACATCCGGATCGTCCTGAAATCGACAGCGTGGTTCTCCACAAAAACACTCTTGCTGACCTTTGAAATAGTCGTCACCGTAGTCCACGGTGACCTCTTCGAATATTTCAATATCCCTTTCTGCCACGACCATGACTCTATATCTCCCGCCAATGGCCACGGTCACGAATTTCGTGTTCGCCTCGCAAGAGTGACTCATATAGCGCGTCCAATTGCCCATATATTTGGAACTAATCAAGGCAAAAGGTTCGGAATGTCCAGGACGCGTGAACAAGAAAGCATACACATAGTCCACGTACCTCTGATCGCGTGTATTCTTAGGAACGATTTGGCCGACGTATTCAGCAAGAACATCGTCTTGATGAATCTGCTGCAATGCTCGAATACCGACACCTTTTCGGTAATATCTTTTCAATTCAACAAGAGGTTGTGTGACATTATCGCAGTTGTAAGGCTCACAACTGCAAGAGTCAAGCTGACAAATTTCGCAGCTTTGTGGGGCCTTGGCGATTGTAGGATCTGATGGATAAGGAATGTCATACGGCCACTCAACCGGCATTGGGACTTGGAAGAAGACAGAGTGGTGGAAATAGTTGTTCTTGATGTCGATTCTTGGTCGAGTTCCATCCATCGTGCGCTCAAGCCCGTCAAATGCCTCGGGGACAATGCATCCGTGCGGTGACAAAGCTGTGTCCGGCGGCACTCTCTCCCCTAAGGTTTTGCATATTAGGAATTCATATTCTTCGCGTTTTGTCAGTGCTGTTTTCCAGTCCAGCTCTCGCGCTTTGGCAAAGACTTCGAGACTATTGAAATTGTCAGCAACGCACTTGCATAATAGGTTCCACAGGTGTTCGTCGAGCTGACGAGCGTCGTTGCGGAACGATGCAGAATTTGCCAAGATGCTGAGCATCATCCAGCCATTTTGGGTGACAAACTCTCCGTATCGTCGACATCGGCGCCCTTCAAAAAAGACGAATTTCTTAGATTCTCGGTAAGTATCTGCAGGAGTTGTCGACGCACGCTCTATCGCAGTCTGCAAATCATTATAGATAGTATGATGGGGGACAGTGTGCCAGGTGAGTGCATACCCTGTAGATTTCTTAGCAATGAGGGCAACGGAGCGAGAAGCTTGGACTAACCAATGACTTGATTCCGTGCAGCCTGGTCAAGTAAGAGACGTGAACCTACCCAATGTGTACTCCCTTCCGGTTTGTCCTCCACAATATCCTCCAAACTCCATTGTGGTACCAATTTAGAAGTTACATCATTTTCTCTGGTTGCCGAAGCAGCGTGAATGTCCTTGTATATTTCACCCATGCGCTGATTAACAGCACCGGCGCAAGGGTTGCCTGAGCCGACTGGCGTGCCCAGGTCGTGTGCCGCATCGACCACAGCCTGGCAAAGGTCGATAAACCGTTTTTGCTTCATAGCCGGGGTAGCTTTGGTAAGGCGTTGAGAGGTTCTGCGTGGTTTACTTACACCAGATCTTAATGTCAGCGAGGTAGTGCTGTATCTCTCGTTACTGGGGCTGGGGATTCGTTCCGTTCGCTGCTCTTCCTCATTTGTAGGCTCATTGCCGTTCTTCCAAAACTTATCCCAATAACCCATGAAGAATACAAGAATCAACAAGTTTGAATGACAGTGAAGAAGTTATGATATTGAGATTTGAATTTACTTATTGGTATGATATGGTGGGTTTTTTTTCGAACCATCTCAACCAGTCCAGACTACCGAGATATAGATCTCAATAGATTGTCTTGCATAAAGAGAGTTGAGCTTGAGGACGAGATAAAGATTGGATAATGAAATACTACGATTCCCTTTGTCCGATGTCTATATCTCTTTGACCACACGAAAGATGCGACACAATGGTGCATTATGTTAGTCTCGTTCCTTTGACGCTCAAGTCGCTCTCGTAATCGCTGAGGGTCGGCTGCAAGATTGAGCAAGTACCAACGGCATGGCAGAGATGATTCAATGGAGCCGGACCTCGTGCGGGCAGGACAGAGGTTCTACGAAGCGCCGACACCTCTAAAAGGGAAAGCATCGTAATACCTTGATATTGAAGGATGCGGATACTGTTAACATCACCTAGGTTCTCCTGAGTCCAGAGAGTAAAGAGACGTTTGTCGGCGAAAACGTCTTTGCGAAAAGAATCCGTCCAGCCTTACAGCCCTACATATTCTAGAATACTGGCTCAGCCGAACTTCGTCACTGCTTTGCCGAGGTGGACCGGACTTTACGAAGAACTTCCCCTCGCCCATGAAATATCCCTTTTGCAAAATGCTCGAGACGTGATGCTCATCTACACTTCAAATTGATGCGGAAACAAGGTCCATAGCTAATTGATAGAGATGTCCTCATTGCTCAGATCTGTTAATCGTGTAGCGACGAAAAGCCTACTGCAGACGTCGGCTGTTCGTTGCTCGCCTCGGAGACATCCACTACAAGCACCTTTGCTTGCCTCTTTCCGGTCAATCTCTTGGAGACAATTTCCAGCAGCGGTGTTGTTTTCTACAATGCCCACCCTCAATGCCGCTACTGGCGTGGCGGGCGCTGCAGTTGGCGGTGGAAGAGAGTATGATCCTGAAATCAAGGACATGGCGAGCTATGTTCACAATTACAAAATCGATTCTGATCTAGCTGTGAGCTATCCCTGCCATTTGATCTTTCAGACCTGATTTGAAGGTCAGATGGAAACCGCGAGATATGTCTTTCTAGATACCATAGGCTGCGGCCTAGAAGCCCTTCGTTTCAAGGAATGTACGAAGCTCCTGGGACCAGTTGTGGAGGGTACGGTTGTGCCCAACGGTACTCGTGTTCCGGGCACGCCTTATGTGCTAGATCCAGTAAATGGTGCTTTCAACATTGGGGCCATGATCAGATGGCTGGATTACAACGATTGTTGGCTGGCAGCAGAATGGGGTCACCCTTCGGACAATCTTGGAGGTATCCTAGCAGTTGCTGATTGGATTTCAAGAACAAACCGAGCCGGCGGGCTTGTAGGCAATGGGACGGTGATCAAGATCAAGGAGGTCCTGGAGGCGATGATTAAAGCGCATGAGATTCAAGGTTGCTTGGCTCTGGAGAACTCTTTCAACAAAGTCGGGTTAGACCACGTGGTTTTGGTTAAGGTTGCTACAGCTGCTGTGGTATCGAAAATGCTTGGAATGTCGGAAAGGCAGACAGCGGACGCCATATCACAGGCGTGGGTCGATGGTCAAAGCTTGCGAACATACAGGCATTCGCCAAACACCATGTCTAGGAAATCTTGGGCGGCTGGCGATGCTTGTCAAAGAGCAGTGAACTTGGTACTCAAGGTGCAGAGAGGGGAACAGGGCGTCCCCACGGTGCTTTCAGCGCCTGTCTGGGGTTTCTACGATGTGCTTTTTAAAGGAAAGAAGTTTGAATTCCAAAGACCCTACGGAAGCTACGTGATGGAGAATGTCCTTTTCAAGGTCTCATATCCAGGTCAATTACCTCTACGGCTTCGCATAAAGGATGACTAACATTGTGATTAGCTGAATTCCATTCTCAAACCGCCATCGAAGCCGCAAAGCACATTTACGCAGACCTCGAAAAGCGAGGCAAATCCGCCAAAGACATCAAATCCGTCACCATCCGCACCCACGAAGCGTGCATTCGCATCATTGACAAACAACACAAACCCATGGACAACTTTGCCGACCGCGACCATTGTATCCAGGTACACCTCCTTTTCCTTCCCTCTTAATCCAACCCTAATCCACCCTTTAGTACATGGTCGCCACCATGCTCGTCTTCAACCGCCTCCATGCCACCGACTACACCGACGGCTCCCCCGCCGCCACCTCCTCCCTCGTCGAATCCCTCCGCCGCCGCATCTCGTGCATCGAAGACCCCCTCTTCACCAAATCCTACCACGACCCCTCCACGCGCTCCATCCCCAACGCCCTAACCGTCACCCTGCACGACGGCGAAGTACTACAGGAGACGGTCGTGGAGGCGCCCCTGGGCCACAGGCAGAGAAGGGAGGAAGCGAAGCCGGAGATAATGAACAAGTATGAGAGACATTTAGGGCCGCATTTTACAGAGGAGAAGGTCAAGGAGTTTGTGGCGTTGGGGATGGAGAGGGGGAGGTTGGAGGCGATGGCGGTGGACGAGTACATGGATTTGTATGCCAAGGAAAGCATGAAGTGGTGAGTGCGGGATTTGTAGCTGTAGATTTATGAGTATATAATGCAACCACCCCAACATCTCATACTTTGACACTTTCACATTCACACTTTCACTCCCACACTTCCTCAACCCTAAAAACCATCTTTTCTTTCTTTTCTTTCTTTCTTTCTTTCTTTAGGGAACCACTAAACGTACACCCCTTTTCACTACATGTACACCCCCCATTTCACTACATATACACCCCCTTCACTAGGTCTAGCGATCATCAAAATAGGTTTCAGCTATTGAACAGCTGCAGACCTCAAAGATACTTATATATCTTTGAGCTGGTTATTAATAATCAAGTATCGCTGAGGACGAATGTTTTTTAGAAGCAAATTTACATTTGATCAAATTGGAAAGACCTCATAGAAGCCTTCATCGTTTGAAGCCCCCTGTTGTTGCTCTGATATAGGCTCAGCCGAAGCTTCACCCCCTCTACCTCCTCGACCTCGCCCCCGCCTTCGCTCTCTACCTCTACCTCCGGCCCGCGATCTACTCCTGCTCCGGCCCCTACCCCTACCTCTACCCTTCCTATATGTTTGCCCTAGCTCTTGCTTAGCTCGTTGCTGCAGATTCGTTTCCACGCGCTCAAATTGACTAGGTTCGCATTGAGTAGAGTTCTCTAGCTATTGCTTTGAAGGGACATTCGATGAGCCTTGACCCGGCATGTAGTCTCTTTTGCCCGCCAGTACCACCTGGTTTATCATCTCTATCACACCTCAACCAAATTTTATTCTTGATTCCCCGCTTGTTTTTGTTCGAGCGACTGACGATGAGCGCGTAACCGTGGGGTTTCAGCTCACGTATTGACGGCCGCGATGAGCTTCTCGTCGCTCACATAGAGCTCACCTACTGAAGGGGTGCAAGATCCATGGCGGCGATGAGATAGAATGGGTGGTGGGTAGATAGAGTAGTTGATTGATGAAGAAGAACGGGTGCGCGTTGTTATGAAATATTATGCCGCTAACCATATTTTGATGGCCGCTAGATCTAGTTGAGAGAGGTGTATATGTAGTGAAATGAGGGGTGTACATGTAGTGAAAAGGGGTGTACGTTTAGTGGTTCCCTTTCTTTGTTTCTTTCTTTGATCGAATGGATTGGATAAGTTTTTGTGAAATTTTGAAATGGAGATTTTTAGGGAGATTTTTAGTGGGAGATTGAGGGATGGGTTTAGGGATGGGTTTTTGAGGGAGATTTAGGGAGAGATTTAGTGATGGGTTTTAGTGAGGGATTTAGTGAGAGATTTAGTGAAAGATTTAGTGGAAGATTTAGGGAGAGATTTAGGGAGAGATTTAGTGAAAGATTTAGTGATGGGTTTTAGTGAGGGATTTAGGGATGGGTTTTAGTGAGGGTTTTTTAAGGGAAGTTTTAGGAGGGGATTGGGGAAGGGTTTTAGGGAAGGGGTTTTAAGGGAAGGGTTTTTAATGGGAAGGTTTAGGAGGGAGTTACTGTAGGTGTG
>JAABVA010002363.1_pt1 | contig 18871 bp, 25 predicted proteins | sample 5560331 | NCBI WGS metagenome assembly JAABVA01 (sample SAMN12812661, study PRJNA571458) | rock metagenome | isolation source: Antarctica rocks | place: Antarctica: Victoria Land, Mt New Zealand sud | collected 2016-01-07 | reverse complement strand
TCAGCGCAGATCCCACGGCCACCACCGGGCAGTTCTCGTGACCGTCACCGGGCAGGTCCCACGACCGCCCCTGGGCAGTTCCTACTGGCCCTTGACAGCGTCGCACGGTTCGAGGTCGATGTCGGCTCGGTACTGCGTAACGGCGAGGCCGCCCAGCAGCACGTAGCTGAGTCGCTGGTTGGGGATGCGCTCGACGATGCGTTCTCTTACCGTGATGCGTCCGGTGTGGAAGAGGCGGACCTCGCCGAGGCCGTCGCCATGAGCCGGTTCGATGAGTTCGAACGAGTCGATCGGTGTCCACGTCGGCCAGGATGAGCTGTCGTCGAGCAGCCGGTAGATCTGTTCGGGTAGGGCCTCGATGGTGGTGCGGATGTCGATCTCTTGTGGGGGCATCGCCGCGCCTCCGGTGTCATCGTCGATTTCTTGCATGAGTCGTTCAGCGTCGGGCGAACTCGGGTGCGTGTTCTGGTCGTACTCCGACGCCCATGAGGTAGGCCCACACCACCGATGCTTGGGGCAGCCGGCGCATGAGCGCGAGAAACGGTGCCGGTGGTCCCATTCGCCGTCCCTCGACGATCGGTGTGGCGACAAAGCGGTGCATCACCTGTTGGAGTTGTTGCACCAGGATCGTCGGCAGCAGGCGTCGGGCGCGGACCTTCGCCAGGTCGGCCGGGCGGGGTCGCCCGCGGTGCAGCGGGTCAGCGAGCAGCGTCGCCGCGGCGACCGCGTCCTGGACGGCGAGGTTGATGCCGACCCCGCCCATGGGTGACATGGCGTGGGCGGCGTCGCCGAGGCACAGCAGTCCGTCGGTGTGCCAGCGGTAGAGGCGGTTGAGCCGCACGTCGAGGTGTCGCACCTCGTCCATCGAGGTCAATGCGTCCATGCGGTCGGCCAGCCACGGCACGACGTCGGCGACGTCGCGCCGGAAGCTCTCGACCCCACGAGCGCGCAGCTGGGCGTCGATGCCCTTCCGAGCGATGTAGCCGATCTGGTGGTAGTCGTCTCGGGGGATCACCAGCACGAACCGGCCCAGACCGGCGTAGGGCATCAGCGCGGCCGGGTTGTCTTCGGCTTTCCTGGGCAGCGGGAACCACCAGGTGTCGATCGGAATCGGTAGATCCTTGGGGCGCAGGCCGGCCTGCCGTCGGGCCAGTGACCAGCGTCCGTCGCAGGCCACCGTCAGATCGGCCCGCAACTCACCGGTAGCGCCATGCTCGGTGCGCCCAACGCACCCCGTGCACCCGGCCCGCCTCGATGATCAGGTTGGTGGCTTCGGTGTTCATCCGCAGGGTGTAGCTCGGCTCCTCGTGCCCAGCCTCGGCGAGCAGGTTGAGCAGGTCCCACTGGGGCACCAGCTTGATGTAGGGATGGGACACCTTCAGCCGGCGCAGGTCGGCCATCACGACCCTGCGTTGCTCGTCGATCGGGAAGGCGATCTCGTGCAAGGTGCTCTGCGGCAGCTTGGCGAAGCGCTCACCCAGGCCGAGCTCGTCGAGCAGCTGAAGGGTCGAGGGGTGCACGGTGTCGCCCCGGAAATCACGCAGGAAGTCTCCGTGCTTCTCCAGAATGGTGACCTCGACCCCAGCGCGGGCCAGCAACAGCCCCAGCACCATGCCCGCCGGCCCACCGCCGATCACCACGCACGTCGTGCGATCACTCATGGTGCTCCCGCCTTCGGGCGAGTTTCCATCCCGTCATCGCTCACCGAGGGGATGTCGGTCGGGGTCCATGCACGGCGTCGCGGCCACCACGCGGGCACCGCCCGCCGGTAGGCGTCGTAGTCCGCGCCGAACTGCCGAGTCAGCGTGGGCTCTTCGTACCAGCGCACGAACCCGGCGGTCACCCCCCACGCCGACGCGGCGTAGACCAGCAATCGGCCGCTTCCGAACAGCAGGGCCTGGCCGACAATGGCGCTCAGCAGGCCGAAGTACATGGGATTGCGGAGGTAGCGGTTGAACCCGCTGACCACCAGTCGAGTGGTCGGCGCGACGGGCATCGGGGTGCCGCCCGCTCGGGCGAACTCCACGAACGCCGACACCGGAGGGATCAGGCCGACGCCGACGAGTGCCCCTCCCGCGACCTGGGCGATCTCCCAGTGCGGTAATGGTCGGTGGAACTCCCAGCCGGTGACCAGCCTCGGGATGACACCTACGACGGTGCCCGGCGCCACCACGAAGAACGCGGCCGTAGCCACGGCGGCTTTCGACTTCTTCACACCAACCTCCCATTCCCCTCACTGCTGCCCGACCCCGCTCGGTCACGGGGTGAAGCGCGCTCGAGGCGCGTCATGCGGTGGCGGGCACGGCGCACACGCGGCCCTCGCTGAATCCCGCCTCACCGATGCCCAGGGTCAGGTTGAACCGGCCCCGAAGGTTCTCCAGCGCGATCAGGTAGGTCAGCTCCACCAGCTGGGCATCGTCGAAGTGGTTGCGCAGCTGGGCGAACAGGGCGTCAGAGACCTGCACCGGCGTGCGGCTCATGGCGACCGCGTAGTCGAGCACGAGCTTGTCGACGTCGCTGAACAGTGCGCTGGTGCAGTAGGACGGCAGTGCCAGCAACGCCTCGTCGGACAGGCCCCACCGACGGGCGACCTGCGAACCCAGGTCGATGCACCACTCGCACTGGGTCAGCGTCGCCGTCTTCAGCTCGACCAGCGCCCGGTGACGCTGCTCGAGGCCGTGGAGCTTCGCGGTGGCCTGCTCGAGCCCCGCGTAGGCCAGGAGTAGACCGGGCAGATGGGCGAACATCATGATCGGCTCGATCGTCGTCCGTGGTCGCCCGCTGAGCCGAGCGAGGTGTCGGCGGGTGAAGTAGTACACCAGCCTGACCCACAGCCCGGCGTCGCGAGCGGGAACGCCGCGTATCCGCGCCATCTCACACCTCTCGATCACGGTGGCCTGGGGGCAGACGATCTCGGTTGCGGTCACACCCGCGACCTGCCACCCGTCATAGTGATGACGGTTCGCGGCGGAGGAATGTGACCAGTGGACGACCAACAGCGTGCCGGATGGTTCGAAGATCACCGGAGCCACCTGCGGGGCGTGGCCTATCGGATGCTCGGTTCGCTGAGCGAGGCCGACGACGCGGTGCAGGAAGCCTGGCTTCGGCTCAACCGTTCGGACACCGGCGAGGTGCAGAACCTTCGTGGGTGGTTGACCACCGTCGTCGCACGGGTGTGCCTCGACAACCTGCGCGCCCGGGAAGCGCGGTGCGAAGAGCCCCTCGGGCCGCACGTACCCGACCCGATCGTGAGTCGCGACGACGAGACCAACCCCGAGCACCACGCCCTGGTGGCCGACGCGGTCGGTCTCGCGCTGCTCGTGGTCCTGGAGACCCTGCCTCCCGCCGAGCGGCTCGCGTTCGTGCTGCACGACATGTTCGCTGTGCCCTTCGACGAGATCGCCCCCCTCGTCAACCGGTCACCGACCGCGACCCGCCAACTCGCGACCCGGGCGCGCCGCCGGGTGCGCGCCGGCACGCCGATCTCCGACCCCGATCTACGCCGCCAACGACACGTCGTCGACGCCTTCCTCGCCGCCGCGCGCGACGGCGACCTCGATGCGCTGCTCGCCGTCCTCGACCCCGACGTGGTGCTGCGCGCCGACGGCGGCGCACAGCGTCCCCGCAACTCGCGCGTCGTTCGCGGCGCCTCGGCCACGGCCCGACAAGCGCTGTCCTTCTCCTCACTCGGGCACTTCACGCAGACAGCGCTCGTCAACGGTGCCGCGGGTCTCGTCGTCACCGCCCCTCACGGACCGTTCTCCGTGATGGGCTTCACCATCAAGAACGGCAAGATCGTCGAGATCGATATCCTCGCTGACCCCGCACGACTCGACCAGCTCGACCTGACGCTTCTCCGCGGCTGACAGGAGCAAGAGACGTAGCGGAGACCAACAGTGTGGAGCGCCACTGAAGTGAGGATGCGTCGGCTCAGCGAGAAAAGTGCGAGTGGCGCTGCTGGTTCCGTTGTGGTCCTCCTCCAAATCCCGGGAACTCTGGGATGCTCCCGACATGCAGGCCGATCGGAGTCGCCGGACCGCCCGGAGTGGATCACGGTGGGCCGCGATCGCCCGCGTCGGTCTGGCCTACTGGTTCTTCGGTAACCTCTACGAAGCCATGGTCGACGTCCCCCGACTGCTGGCGGACGCCCGGCTGCAGCGACCGCCGGGGCTGCTCGGACCCGGCAGCCCGGTGCGGTACTACGCCCCGGCGGCGCCATTGACCCTCGCCGCCACGATCGCCGCCCTGATCGAGGAGTGGTGCTCCCACGGCGACAAGCGCGTCATCACCGCGGGGGCGGCCAGCATGACCACGGCGACGGCCGTGACCGCCTACCTCGCGCGCACGGTCAACCGCCGCCTCCTGCGCGGCGACGAGCCCCTGAGCGCATCTGAACGCCACGAGTTGATCACGAGCTGGCACCGGGCGAACCTGGTGCGCCTCGCCGCCGTCGCCACAACCTCGGTGGCGCTGCGGCAGACCGCGAGGCCGGGCTTCTGGTCGAACAACCCCCAAGAACGCCTCAACCGCGAAATCCGGCGGCGCACCGACGTCGTGGGCATCTTCCCCGACCGCGACGCCCTGATCCGCCTCGTGGGCGCCGTCCTGGCCGAGCAACACGACGAATGGACCGAAGGACGCCGCTACCTCGGCCTCGACGCCCTCGCCCGAGCACGCGCCGCCATCACCTCCGAAAACACCCAGGAGGCCACCAGCACCGACATCGTCCCGGCGCTCAGCGCCTGACCCACAACAACAGAGGATCACGCAACCGCGCTACACCACGTCCCAGGGCTTGACCCACTTCCACCAGGGCGAAGACGAGATGTTCTACCTGCTCGAGGGCGAGTTGCAGGGGTTCTGTGACGAGGACCAGTGGACGGCCACCCCCGGCAGCTTCGTGTTCGTGCCCCGGGACCGGCCGCACGGCTTCGTCGTCACCAGCAACCAGCCGGCCCGGGCACTGGTGATCACCGGCCCCTCACGACTCGACCGCCAGGTCGCCGCCACAGGAATCCCGGTGCCGGGGACCGAACGTGGTGCAAAGCACCATCTACCGTGACGAAGTGCCGACTGCTGCAGCCACTGTCACCTTCCTGCTCGGCTCGCTCGTATTCGTCGTGGTCCCCGGACCGAGCGTCTTCTTCATCCTCGGTCGCGCAATTGCGCTCGGTCGGCGGGCTGCACTCGCCACGGCAGCCGGCAACCTCGCCGGGGTCTTGGTGCTCGTCGCTGCTGTCTCGCTCGGGGTCGGCACCCTTGTCGAGCGGGTCGCTGTAGCCCTGACCGTCCTCAAGCTGCTCGGCGCCGCCTACTTGATCTGGCTCGGTGTACAGGCCTACCGACACCGAGGTGAGCTGGTCGCGGCACTTACCGACGCCGCGAAAATGCCACCGGCGGGCCGAGCGTTCCGCGAAGGCACCGTCGTCGGGCTGACCAACCCCAAGGCGATCATCTTCTTCGGCGCGGTCCTCCCGCAGTTCGTCGATTACTCGCGGCCGAGTCTCACGACGCAGATGCTCGTGCTTGGCGTGATCTTCTGCGTCCTCGCGTCGAGCATGGACGCCCTGTGGGCCTTGCTTGCCGGCACGGCTCGCGACTGGTTCGCCACCTCCCCTGTTCGACTTCGGCGCATGGGTGGAGGTGGCGGCCTGTTGATGATCGGCATGGGCGTCGGGATTGCCGCAACGGGGCGCCAGAACTAGCCAGATCGATCCGGCATCTGCAGTGGAGCCTGGCGCCAACGCGGTTGGCGAAGCTCAGCGGCGTACTGCGGTTCGCAGCTCGAACACCGATGACTTGGTGATCATGCTCTTGGGCTCGGCGTCGATGAGTCGGCGCAGGCAGCCGAACAGGCCCTCCAGGCGATCGGCCGGGAGCGCGCGGTGCCCCGAAAAGGTGCTGAGCAGCTCCAGGTACGGCCAGGCGGTGTAGGCGTGGCGAGCGCCGAACCGCTGAAGTTCCACGTCCTCGAACTGCTCTGCACGGTCGAGCTCGTGGCTCCCGGCGGGCGGCAGCGTGTCGAGGCCTGGCAGCAGGAGTCCGGGCGGGGTGTCGGGGTCCCAGCGCTCGTAGCAGCGCTGAGCGGCGGCGAAGAAGGCATCCGACGTCCCCGCCACGTGCACAGTGTCGATCACGGCGACGACGCCGCCGGGGCGCAGCGCGGCCGCCACACGCTCGAGCCTGGTGGCCGGGTCGATCCAGTGCCACGCCGTGGCGCACACGACCAGGTCGAAAGCCGCCTCGGGGCCCTGCCACCACTCGAAGTCCTCGTTGAGCACCTCGACGGAGCGGTAGGCCACGAGGTTGGCCGAGGCCACCTCGGCGAGCGAAGCGCCGAGCTCGACCGCCGTCACCGCGTATCGCCGGGCAGCGAGAGACACCGTGGCCTGGCCGGTGCCACAACCGATCTCCAACACGCGTCGACCCGGAGCCACCCGGTCGATCGCATCGAAGAGCGCCTCGGGATAACCCGGCCGGGCCCGGTCATAAGCAGAGCGTCCTCGTCGAAGGTCCAACGGAGGCTCTCACGGTCCCTGGTCATCGCCACCAGTGTCGCGCACACCCGACTGTCATCCGACCGTCGTTTCACCGTGGCTTCGGGTAGCTTGAGCTTGCACGTGACTCACGCGAGGAGGTGAGACCCATGACCGCTGTATCAGGCTGGGTGCTCCCCTCCGTCACGGCTGTGCGGTTCAGCTGACATAGGTGGCCGTGGGAGTGCCTGCAGGCAGGCATCCCGAAAGGCAACAGAACTATGCGCTTTACCTCGGAGACAACCTCGAACGGTGTCTCGGAACGTCTCTTCCTCCTCGATGACATCCCCGGTGCGCTCTGGGCGCCCGCCGATGCCCCCGCTGACCGCCCTCTGGTGCTGCTCAGTCATGGGGGCGGCCAGCACAAGAAGGCCCCGGGCGTGGCGGCCCGCGCCCATCGCTACGTCCAGGCCGGCGGCTTCACGGTGGCGGCGATCGACGCGCCCGGACACGGCGATCGGGCGAGAACCGAGGAGGACGAGCAGTTCACGGCAGGCATCAGACAGCGGTTAGCGGCAGGCGAGCCCATCAACGCGGAGATCGACCGCAACAACGCTAGACGCGCCGCGCGGGCCGTTCCTGAGTGGCAGGCCACCCTGGACGCCCTCCAGGAACTCGACGACATCGGCGAGGGCGGGCCGGTGGGGTTCTGGGGTGTGTCGCTCGGCTGTGCGATCGGTGTGCCGTTCGCCGCGGCCGAACCGAGGATTACCGCCGCCATCTTCGGCCTCGCGGCCAACGACACCCTGGCCGAAGCGGCGGCCCGGGTCACCGTCCCGGTCGAGTTCCTGCCGCAGTGGGACGACGAGCTGGTGCCGCGTCAATCGGGTCTTGCCCTGTTCGACGCCTTCGGGTCCCGCCAGAAAACCCTGCACGCCAACCCCGGCGGCCACACGAGCGTGCCCGCGTTCGAGCTGGAGAGCTCAGAGCGCTTCTTCGCCCGTCACCTCGTCGAAGGCGGCGCTTCCGTGACGGCCGGGTCGCCGTCCGGCCGGCGCTTGCTGGTGCGCAACGGATCGATCTGACCCGTCGTCACGCCCGGTGGCGGCGGGGCGGGCGCCCTGCCGGGCCCCGCGCTCCAACGCGGCCTGCCCCGCGGCCCGTACCTCGTGCAACTGGGGGGAGGTTCGGGTGTTGACGGACAGTGAGATGCGGGGTCCAACTCGCCCGACCCCAACTCAGCCTTCAGCCGTGATCGGAACCCGCGAGGGCCTCGATGTCGCGGACATGGTGCACTCCCTCGTGCGCGGCTTGGCGGACCATCCACCGTGCCGTGCGCTGCTCCCCGGGCAGCCGTGTCGCCACGCGCTCCCACTGCGGCGGTGAGATGTGTGCGACCTCTCGGAGGAAGCCTTCCGCGGTAGCGGTGAGCTCGTCGAGGACCGCGACCACGTCCCGGTCGTTATAACCGAAGCGGCGCGCGCGAAGATCGTTGAGCATCGGCTCCAATACCGGGGCGTCCTCGGTGCGCACCCGGTGCAGCCGAATCGTGTAGGTCACATAGACATCGCGGAGATGGCAGACGTACTCGGCGATGGACCACCCGCCCGCGACCGCTCGAACCCGGCGCGACGGCCCCGCCACGGCGAGCGCCGCCGCCCGGGCGCGCCCCGGCACCGCGGCGACCAGCACACACGCCTCATCGACCCCGAGCCGGCCGAAACCCACACCACAAGAGCCGCACACATGATCCTCGCCGGGTAACGGCGGCACACCTCGACGAGCCTCCCCGAACACCCCACGAAACCTACGCCGACCAGGGCGCCCTGATCGCCCTCGTCATCCCGGGTGCCCCCGCATAGGTACCGAATTGCCAGAGGTTGCCCTCGGGGTCGGCGAGGGTGCAGTCGTGCGACCCGTGATCGCTGTCGTAGGGCTCCGCGACGCCAATCGCACCGGCCGCCACCGCGCGCTCGAACAGGGCGTCGGTCGATGCGGCGTCCGCGGTGACGACGTAGGTCCCGACGGTGCCCGGGCGCAGCGCCCAGCGGTCGTCGTCCCCGCCCCGGTGGTCACCGAGCATGATCGCGCCGCCGAGGGGCCACCGGAGCTCGGCGTGGGCGACGCGACCGTCGTCGGCCGTATACGACACGGTCTCCACGAAGCCGAACGCGGCGACGAGGAAGTCGATGAGAGCCCGGGCGTCATGGGCGCGCAGGGTCGGCCAGACAGCGGGTGCAGGGGCATTCGTGGTGCTCATGACGCCGAGGCTTCCTCATGGTCGGGCACGGGGTCGTGGACGTTCCCGATCCGCCCGGTGACACCGTCGCCGATCTCCTCGGCCACCCACCGGGTCGCCGAGCAACCGGCGAGCGCCCGGAACTCGCGCGCGAGGTGCTGCTGGTCGGCGTACCCCCCGTCGGCGGCGACCTCGGCGAGGCCCACCGAGCGCCCGGCGAGGGCGCGGGCCGCGATCCGGCGGCGGACGCGGTCGAAGCGGGCCATCCGAGCCGCGACCTTCGGTCCCACACCCAGCTCCGCGCGGAACCGTTGGCCGAGGTGCCGCGCGCTCCACCCGACCTCCCGGGCCAGCGACTCGACGGGCGTCGCGCCGCCGGTCGCGAGGATGCGGCGCCAGGCGTGCCCGATCTCGTCGTGCACCCTGCTCCGCCGGGCGCGAGCGAGACGGCGGAGCAGGACCGCGTCGAGTGCGGCGAACCGGCCCTCCCACCCGGCTGCGTCCTCCACGCGGTCGGCGAGCTCCGCGGCGTCGACGCCGAGGACGGCGTCCGCACCGACGGCACGTCCGGCCAGCTCGCCAGCGGGGGTGCCGACGAGCGCGCGAGCGGCGAGGGGGTCGAGCAGGACGTGGATCCCCGACTGGCGGCCGTCGTGGACGATCGTCGCCGGCGCGTCGTGCAGGCCTCCGAGCACGGCGCGGGCCCGCACCGGCGCCCCATCGGGGCCGCGTAGCGAGAGCGGCTCGCCGAAGGTGACGACCAGCGTGAGGAACGGCGACGGCAGACCCCGGTGCTCGCCCGGAGCCCCGCCACGCAGGTCGTAGCCGTGATAGGCGAGTCCACCGGCGTCGCGGAGCCGCGCCTCCGGGAGGCCGGCGACCGACTCCGCGTGCACCTCCCGAGTCTCGACCCGCGGTCAAGCCCGGACCGAACCGGGCCGTGCGCGCACGGTGGTGGCGCCGAGTCGCGGGCGCGGGCGAGGATGACGCCCGACCACGATCCGAACGAGGGAGACCCATGATCCTGATCAACGTGAAATGGACCGTGCGCCCGGAGTGCGTCGAGCGGTGGCCGCAGATCGTCAAGGAGTTCACCGACGCCGTCCGCGACGAGCCCGGCAACATCTTCTTCGAGTGGGCGCGCTCACTGGACGAGGAGAACACCTTCCTCCTCGTGGAGGCGTTCGCCGACGCCGCGGCCGAGGCGCACGTCAACTCCGACCACTTCCGGAAGTTCACCGCCGAGGCGCCGGACTACGTCGCGACCACGCCGAAGATCATCAACGTGCAGAACGTGCCACAGGACGGCTGGGGCGAGATGGGTGAGGTCGCGCCGCGCTGATCCGACGCCGATCGCTCGTCACCGGTGCAGAGCAGCGCCGCCTGGTGCACAGCGAGGATCGCGGCCTCGGTCTTGTCGGCGCCGAGGCCGAGATCAGCGGCCGTCGTGGCCGAGCCCACGGTGCACAGACGGGCCGCCTCGGTCAGCCTGCACAGGTGCAGCGCGAGATTTCGGCTCTGGTGATAGTAGGTGCGGTGGGCTTCGTCGTCCTCTCGCTCGCGGGACCGCTCGCCACCCGGGGAGTCCGCCGGGTTCGTCCGCTCTGGAGCTGAGCAGGTTCCTCGCGGGCACGAGGGGGCTGGCGCCCGACATGACCCCGGGGGGACGTACCCCCTTCGTGCCGATGGACCTGACGTCGGGGCGCCAGACGTGGCACGTTCGGGCCACGTCGACCGCGTCGCGACGTCGACGCCGTCGAATTCCGCTGCCGAGGACAGGACGGCCATGACCGCTGCGACACCGCTGCAAGGATCACCGACCCCGTCGGGCCCGCCCTCCCCGGCGCCGGCTCCGTCGGCGCCGTCCACTCCCCCCGAGCCCGCCTCCACCTCGCAACGGCTGGCCTCCGTCGCGAGCAGTCTGCTGGTGGCCGCGATCGACCGCCTGGCCGCCGCCGCCGCGGACAAAGTGGACGAGCTGAGCGACAAGCTCGACGACGTCGCCTCGGGGGGCGGCGTCGGCATGTCCGCCGCGATCGCCGGGGGCCTCGCGAAGCTGCGCGGCGAGAACCCGGTGTGGGCGGCGATCAAGGCTGGCGTCTCGGCGATGAGCACGCCGACGAAGGTCGTCGTGGGCCTGCTCCTGATCCTGGCCGCGGTCCTCGCGCCCGTCCTGCTCCTGGTGCTCGCCGTCCTGCTCCTGGTCCTCGCGATCGCCGGGGCGTTCTCGGGAGGTGGCCGCTGAGCGGAGCACGCGTCCACCCGGTGCAGCGGACCGTGCAAACCGTTGGGCCGTCCACCATCGTGGCGGACCCCACCTGCGATTTTTCGCTCGGCGCGTGGCCCAACCCGGGGACGACGCGCGTGGCGGCCTTGTGCCGAGGCCGACGGCGTTGCCACGCTCCGCGAGTGGCAGGACGCGGCAGGGCGGGCGATAGGGATGCGCTCGCCCTGAGCAGGGTGATCGCGATGGTCAACGACAAGGGCGGCGTGGGCAAGACCTCGCTGGTGGCCAACCTGGCCGGTCAGCTGGCCGCGGCCGGATACCGCTGCCTGCTCGTGGACCTCAACCGCCAGGCCAACCTCGCCGACGACCTGGGGTTCCGTGACGACGATCGCGACGACCAGGGCGCCGCGCTGCTGATGAGCATCATCGGTGGCACCCCGGTCGAGCCCGTCCGCGACATCCGCCCGGACCTGGACGTGGTCCCCGGCGGAGCCCGGCTCTCCGACCTCGTCCCCCTCATGGTGTCGCGCATGCAGGACCGCGGCCGGGAGGCGTTCCGGGCGCTGGCCAACGTCCTCGCCCCGGTGGCGGCGCCCTACGACGTGGTGTTCGTGGACTGCCCGCCGGAATCGGCCATCCTCACCGACCTCGCACTCACCGCCGCGAGGTGGGTCGTCATGCCCACCAAGTCCGACGCCGGCGGGCTCGTGGGCATGCGGCTCGTCGGTGAGCGGTTCGAGCTCGCCCGCGAGCTCAACCCCGACCTGCAGCTCCTCGGGGCCGTGCTGTTCGCGACCGGGACGCGGTCCCGCGTGGTCCACGCCCAGGTCCGCGCCGCCGTGAAGAGCGCGTTCGGCGGACACTCCCCGATGTTCTCCACCTCGATCCGCCACGCGGAGCGCACCGCGCAGGACGCTCGTCGGCTCGGCAAGCTCGCCCACGAGCTCGAGCTGGAGGTCGCGTCGCAACCGGCATGGTGGACGTCGTTGCGGGAGGGGACGAGCGCTCCACCCCGCCTGTCGCCAACGGCGGCGAGCGTGGCCGGTGACTACCGCGATCTCGGGGTGGAGCTGCTGACCCTCCTGCGGGCGGCGGAGCAGGAGACCTCCGACTCGCGACCCTTCGAGGCGGAGGCCACGTCATGACCCCGGACCTGTCCCGCACTTTCGGTCAGCCCCTGACCTCGAGCCTGCGTGGGCTCCTGCCACCCCGTCCCGTCGAGCATCAGGGCGTCGAGGAGCAGGACCTCGAGGAGCAGGACCTCGAGGAGCAGGACCTCGAGGAGCAGGACCTCGAGGAGCAGGACCTCGAGGAGCAGGACCTCGAGGAGCAGGACCTCGGAGTCCCGACCGTCGAGGACCCCGTGCCGGGCGCGCCCGCGGCGACCACGTCCCAGGAGGCCGCCATGGCACGTCACGAGCACGCTCCTCCCGCGCCGGGTCAACGCACGAACGGCGTGGGGAGGCGGGGTGCGAGCATCGCGGCGGCCCGCACCCCTCCGATGTCCGCGGGGACGAACAGGAGGTGGGGCACGGCCCGGGTCGCCTCGCGGGAGCACGTCGACCTGCTCGTCCTCCTGGCGCTGGAGCGCGGGGCGGGCGACGGGCGTGCCGTCATCAAACGCCTGCGGACCGACAGCGGGGGCGTCCTCGACGCCCCGGAACGGACGGTCCACCGCACCCTGCACCGGTTGACCCGTAACCGGCTGCTCGTCCGGCGCGTCGATCCCGCGTCCGGGCGTCCGTCGTACTCGCTCACCGAGACCGGGCAGCGGTCGACGCGGGCACGGGTGCGCGAGTGGCGCGCGCTGACCCGCGCCGTCGAGTCGATCCTGAGCGAGGACAACACCTGACACGCGGCCGGACGACCGAGCGGTGCGTCGCGAACGGACCTGGGCGAACTAGCTGCGCGGAACCCCGGCGGATCGTCCAGCCTCCGTTCCGGTGTCCTCCATGTGGCTTGCATCACGTTCACGAAGCGCCTAGTGTCGGTGTGACGTCGACCAGGGACGTGGCTGTGCATTCAGCCGCACTCCGGTCCGCGTCCGGCAGACGGAGTGGGACCCGAATGGCCTCGACTCCTCGGGCATTCGGCCACTCCGGCAATTCTCGACGCAGCACGACCGTTCGTGGTAACGAAGTGCGACGGCCGACGTACTGTTCGCCCGGGTGCACCGCCCAAATTGACCTTGTCGGGTTAGCGCGCACCTGTTCTCGTGGATGTAGCGTCCGGCACGCAGAGCGGTGGGCTTCGGTCCTTGGTTCGGCGCAGGGGGACCAACGGTTCGGAGGTGCACGGTGCTCGACCACGATGACGTGACGCGCCACACGGCGCGCGCGATCGAACGGATCCGGCGGACGACGACCGTCCTCGGTGGACGGGGAATCATCTGATGGATGGTGCGAAAGTGGCCGCGGCGATCGTCGGCGGTTACCTGCTGGGTCGGACCAAGAAGCTCAAGTTCGCGATCATGGTCGGGAGTGCGCTCGCCGGGAAGAAGATTTCGACCGATCCCGCACAGCTGCTGTCCCAGGCGACGAAACTGATCGGGAAGTCCCCCGAGCTCCAGCGTCTCAACACCGCGGTCCGCGGCCGGCTAGTCGAGGCCGGCAAGGACGCCGCGCTCGCCGCGGCGAGCTCGCGGATGGAGGCCCTCACCGACAACCTCGTCCAGCGCGTCGAGACGCTGGGGAAGCCGGCGGAAGGCGCCGCGGACGCCGCGGGTCAGGCGGCCGGCCAGGCGGCCGGCGCGGCGGGGGACACCGTCGGGCAGGCCGGCGGCGCAGTCGGTGACGCGGCCGGTTCGGCGGGCAAGGCCGTCGGGGGCGTCGCGAAGCGCGGTCGCACGAAGGCCGCCCCCGACACCGAGGAGATCGACAGCGAGGAGATCGACGGCGAGAAGGCCGACGCCGAGTCCGACGAGGACCTCGCGGCCGATGACGCCGACGAGCAGCTCGACGACGCCGAGGACACCGACACCGACGCCGAGGACACCGACGCCGAGGACACCGACGCCGAGGACACCGACGCCGAGGACGCTCCACCGGCCAGGTCGGAGCGGCGCTCCCGACGGACGTCGACGACGAAGAGCGAGAACACCTCCACCCGGAACGGCACGCCGCGCAGGTCGGCGTCGTCCCGGTCCTCGCGGAGCTCCAACGAAGGCTCCGCATCCCGGGGCCGCGCGAACGCCGGTGCGTCGGGTCGACGCTCGGCCGGGAGGACGAATGACTGACGCGACACAGACGCGGGCCTCGAGCAACGGCACGGGGGGGCCCGATACGGACGAGGAGTCGTCCGGGAGCGCGCTGCCCACCGAGCGGCTCAAGGAAGCGGCCCAGACCCTCCTCAAGGCCGTCACCGACAAGGCGGTGGGCGCCGCCCTCGACAAGGTCGAGGGGCTCACCGGACGTCTCACGGACGTGGCCGAGAATGGCGGCGTCGGTCTCTCGAGCGCGCTCGGCGGAGGGGCCGCGGCGATGCAGGGCGGCAACCCGGTCACCGGCGCCCTCAAGGCCGGCGCATCCGCGGTGAAGGACAAGGTGACGGGCGCACTCGGGTTCGGCGGCGGTGACGACGGCGACGGCGACGACGCCGAGGGCGGCGGCGACGGGAGCGGCGGCGGCGGGAGCGGCGGCGCCCGCGGGAAGTTCAAGTTCATGAACATCACCGAGTCGGTGGACGTCGGTGTGCCGGTCCGCGTGGTGTACGACCAGTGGACACAGTTCGCGGACTTCCCGAGCTTCATGAAGAAGCTCGAGACCGTCGACCAGGACTCCGACGAGAAGTCGACGTGGAAGGCGCAGGTCTTCTGGTCGCACCGGTCGTGGGAAACCACGATCCGTGAGCAGGTACCGGACAGCCACATCATCTGGGTGTCGACAGGGGCGAAGGGGCACGCCGACGGCTGCGTGTCGTTCCACGAGCTCGCGCCCAACATGACGCGGATCCTGCTGGTCCTCGAGTACTACCCGCAGGGCTTCTTCGAGAAGACCGCCAACCTGTGGCGTGCGGTCGGTCGTCGAGCGCGACTCGAGTTCAAGCACTTCGCCCGGCACGTGACGATGGACACCCTCATCAATCGCGAGGAGCTCGAAGGCTGGCGCGGGGAGATCCGTGACAGCGAGGTCGTGAAGACCCACGAGGAGGCGATGGAGGAGGAGCAGGCGGCCGCCGAGGAGGCCGAGGACGGCGAGGGCGGCGAGCCCGACGGCGAGTTCGACGACGAGTTCGACGAGGACTCCGCGGACGAGTCCGACGACGACCTCGCCGAGGACGACGACCTCGCCGAGGACGACGACCTCGCCGAGGACGACGAGCCGGCCGCGACTGACGACGAGTTCGACGAATCCGAGGACGACGAGCCCGAGGACACGGACAGCGAGCTCGACGACGACGAGGTCGACGAGGCCGACGACGAGTTCGAGGACGAGGAGTCGGCGCCCGAGCCGGAGCCGGAGCGTCCTCGGCGGCGGGCGCGTCGTCCGCAGCGCACCCCCGCCTGACCCTCCGGGGGTCTGACCCTCCGGGGCCGGCCCCGGGAGTCCACCGGAACCCGTCCGGGCCCGGCACCGCCGGGCCCGGACGGGCCGTTCACAGGGAGAAGAGGCATCGTGACCGTCAGCCAGCGCCAGGGTGGGGGCGTCCAGAAGGCCCCCCAGGGCGGACTCGCCGAGGTCCTCGACCTGATCCTCGACAAGGGTCTGGTCATCGACATCTTCGTCAAGGTGTCGCTGGTCGGCATCGAGCTCATCACCATCGACGCCCGGATCGTCGTCGCGAGCGTCGACACGTACCTGCGGTTCGCCGAGGCCACCAACCGCCTGGATCTGCACCAGAAGGGGGGCAAGGACCTCGGGGAGTTCATGGGCGGGATCACCGAGAACGCCACCCAGGGTGGCGCGAAAGGCAAGACGAAGGGGATGCTCGACGCCGGGAAAGAGAAATGGGACGAGATCCGCGGTAACGACGAGGAAGAACAGCCGGCGCGCCGCTCGAAGCGCAGCTCGTGAGCGAGGAGACCGCAGTGAGCACCGACCAGGAGACACCGGGTCGCCGGGTCCTTGGCTCCTACGTCTACGGGATCATCCGGGCGGACACCCGCCTTCCCGACGGTCTCGAGCCCATCGAGAACGGCGACACCCAGGGCGGGCTGGGTCTCGTGACCACCGATGCCCTCGCCGCCGTGGTCAGCGACGTCCCCATCGACCGTCCGCTGGGCACGCGGCGCGATCTCATGGCGCACGAACAGGTTCTCAACGCGATCGCGCAGGACTCCCCGGTCCTGCCCATGCGGTTCGGGGCCGTGGTGACCGACGACGACGCCGTCACCGACGAGCTGCTCGCGCCGCACCAGGACTACTTCGTCCGCGCCCTCGACAGCATGGAGGGCCTCACCGAGTTCTCGCTGCGCGGTGACTACGACCAGGAGGCCGTGCTCACGCGGATCGTCGAGGACGACCCGGAGATCCAGCAGCTGCGCGAGCGCATCGCCGGGGTGGACGAGGATGCGAGCTACTACGACCGCATCAAGCTGGGCGAGGCCATCTCGGGGTCGATGGATCGGCTTCGGGAACAGGACGCGAACGCCACCCTCGACGCGCTCGAGCGCTTCGCCGTCGCCACCTCGGTGAAGGAGGTGACCGGGGAGAACGGGGCCGTCCACGTCGCGTTCCTCGTCCGCCGTGACCACCGCACCGACTTCGAGCGGGCCGTCGACGACCTCGGAGATGCCTGGAGCGGGCGCGTGAACCTGCGTCTGGTCGGACCGACGGCGGCGTTCGACTTCCTGCCCGAGTACGAAGCTCCCGAGCAGGGCGCAGACTGAGCCCGTGGGTCTCTTCACCGAGCTGCTCCTGCTCCCTCTCGCGCCGGTACGCGGTGTGACCTGGGTGGCCGAGCAGGTCCAGCAACAGGTCGAGCACCAGCTCTACGACCCCGGCGTGATCCGCGGTCAGATCGACGATCTCGACGCGGCCTTCGAGCACGGCGAGATCACCGAGGAGGAGCGCGACGACCAGCAGGAAGTGCTGCTCCAGCGTCTCGTGCCCGGCAGCGGGGACGACGGGCCCGAGGCCACCCACGACTCGGCGGGAGGCCCGGCGTGACGCGCTCGTCGGACCGGCCGGCGCGTCCCCGCCGGCGCACGGACGCGGAGGAGGCGAGCGAGGAGACGGAGCGTCCCGCCCGGCGCCGACGTGCCGACGACAGCAGCGGGAACGGGGAGCGTCCGGCCCGTCCTCGTCGGGGGGCCGCGGACGAGGAGGACGCCCCGCAGTCGGAGACCCCCCGCCGTCGGCGTCGTGCACGGGACGCGGACGCGGAATCGGACGGGGGCCGGCCCCCCGAGGACAGCGATGGCGGTGGCGAGGGCACGGCGTCCGACGGGACCGATCGCGCACCTCGACGCCGTCGCAGCGCCGCGACGGCCGACCAGGAGCGCCCCCGCCGTCGGACCAGCCGCACGGTCGAGGAGAGCGAACCGGAGGACACCGAGGACGAGGACGTGGAGCCGGAGGACAACGAGGACGTCGAGCCGGAGGACGACGAGGACGTCGAGCCGGAGGACGACGAGGACGTCGTGGCCGAGGACGAGGCAGGAGAGGCAGACGAGGACCACGCCGAGGAGCCCGAGCCGGAGGCGCCGAAGCGCCTCCCGGCCCGACAGGTCGCCCGGTGGGCGGCCGAGCAGGTCATGGAGATGACCGGCAAGGAGAGCGAGAGCGTCATCTCCGTGCGTCGCACCGACGACGGCTGGAACGTCGGTCTGGAGGTCGTGGAGAGCTCCCGGATCCCCTCCTCCACCGATCTCCTCGCCATCTACGAGGCGGAGATGGACGACCAGGGCGAGCTGATCAGCTACAAGCGGATCAAGCGCTACACCCGCGGTCGCGGCGACGACGAGTGAGACCTGCGCGAGCCGACCCGACGGGAGGAGACCGATGAGCGACCCGGTGCGGTGGTCGGGTCAGATGCCCCCGGCACGTGGACAGCAACAGCAACAGCAGCCGTCGTCGAACGACGGCACCAACCTTGCGGACATCCTCGAACGGGTGCTGGACAAGGGCATCGTCATCGCCGGCGACATCCAGATCAATCTTCTCGACATCGAGCTCCTGACCATCAAGCTCCGGCTGATCGTGGCCTCGGTGGACCGCGCGAAGGAGATGGGCATCGACTGGTGGGAACGGGATCCCACCCTGTCCTCGGGTCACCGCGAGCTCGAGGACGAGAACCAGCGTCTGCGCCGCAGGCTGGAGGCCCTCGAGGGGGCTGCGCCGGACGTGCTCGAGACGGAGGACGCCGAGGAGGACACCGCGGAGGTCTCCGAGGACTCCGACGACGTCGACGACGGGTCGGCGGACGAGGAGCCCGCACCCGCGGCGCCGCGGCGCCGTCGGAGGCCGACCACGGAGGCTCCGCGGACGCGCTCCACGAGGAGGCCGCGGTCGTGAGCGACACCGTCTCGTACGTCTATGCCGTGGTCCGGGACGCCGACGAGCGGGCGATTGAGGGGATCCAGGGCGTCGGGGGGGCGAGCGTGCGCCTCGTCGGCGCCGGCGACCTGCGGGCGGTGGTCAGCGACGCCGACCGCTCCGAGTTCGAGGAGCGCGCGCTCGACGAGCGCCTCGAGGACCTAGCGTGGCTGACCACGACGGCGCGCGCCCACCACCGCGTCGTCGACACGGTGGGGCGGACGCAGCTCGTGGCGCCGCTGTCGCTGGCCACGGTCTACTACGGCGACGACCGGGTCCGCGAGATCCTCCACTCCGGCCGGGAGGCCTTCGGCCAGGTCCTCGACCGGCTCGCGGGGCGGTCCGAGTGGGGCGTCAAGGCCTACGTCCGGCCCCGGACGGAGCGGTCCGGTCGCGACGACGCCGCGCGCCCGCGGTCCGGCGCGGACTACCTCCGACAGCGTCGCGACGCCCA
>JAABVA010002362.1_pt1 | contig 18872 bp, 17 predicted proteins | sample 5560331 | NCBI WGS metagenome assembly JAABVA01 (sample SAMN12812661, study PRJNA571458) | rock metagenome | isolation source: Antarctica rocks | place: Antarctica: Victoria Land, Mt New Zealand sud | collected 2016-01-07 | reverse complement strand
CTATGTGGCCGCTCACCCCCTGCACGCGCCGGCGGATCTTGACCAAGTGATAGTCCGTGAGTGGTACCACCTCTGGGCTGCCGGCGAGCCTGTGTGGGTCGGTCATCGCAGGAGCAGGGCGATGGCGGTGCACAGGTCCGCGCGGAAGGCTTCTCGTGAGGTCGTCTGGTGCTTGAGTCCGATGGCTGTGCTGGTGAGCGCCAGTGGACCTCTGCGCTCGACGTGCTGGTCAACAACGCGGGACTCGTCACGTCAGGGCTGCAGCGGACCCTGCGGGGCTGGGAGCTGCAGTTCGCGACCAAACCACCTCGGGCACTTCGCGCTGACGCTGGGCCTGCACCGGCACCTGGCCGCAGCGGCCGCCGCCCACGGCGGCGCCCGCGTCGTCGCACTGTCCTCCACCGCCCACATGCGCGCCCCGGTCGACTTCGACGACATCCACTTCCAGCGCCGGGCCTACGACCCGCAGACCGCGTACGCGCAGTCCAAGACGGCCAACTCCCTGTTCGCCGTCGAGGTGACCAAGCGCTGGCGGAACGACGGCATCTTCGCCAACGCGGTCAACCCCGGCGGGCGTGGCCACCGGTCTGCAGCGCAACTTCTCCACTGCCCAACGTGACTCCCTGGCCGCGGCCGAAGCCGCCGGGATCGTCACCTACAAGACCGTCAGCCAGGGAGCGGCAACAACCCTGGTGTCGGCCGTCGCCCCTGAGTTCGTACATGTGGGCGGCGCTACCTCGATGACTGCCGTGAGGCCTACACAGTGCCGAACGAGGCTACCCTGGCCGACCACCCGCACGGGGTGAAGCAGTGGGCCCTCGACTCGACCGCGGCGGACCGGCTCTGGCACCGCTCCCTCGACACGATCAGCTGACCACGCACAGGGCCGCTGACGGCACGTCACGTGCCGATGAGCAGGGCTTTGCGGGCGGCTTCGACGACCTCTGGAGTAATGGATCCTGCTCACCAAACAGGACGCCGACCAGAAGGCCAACGAGGGCTTCAGCTGGCGCGAGCTCCTCCACCTCTCCTCTTCGTCTGCTGAGGATGGGCGGCGTCCCGCTTCCTTTCGAGCGGGTGTGTAGGCGTTGAGGGCGGCCGCGCGGTTGCGGGCGCGCCCGGTGAGTTCGGCGAAGTGCACTTCCCAGTCAGGGTCGGTGTCGGCCACCTCGCCGATGACCCGTTCCTGCAGGACGCCGTCGGGAGCTGAGGAGCCGGCGAGCATTCGTCGCACGACGACCAGGGTTCGGCCTTCATCCGAGCGGTGGGCGGTCTGCCATCGTGCACCGGCGAGCGCCCGGCGTTGCCGGCGCCGGCCACTCGAGCTGAGCAGTACGTACACCGCTAGCGCGAGGGCGACCAGCAGCCCGAGGCCGAGGACCAGCAGCAGCACGTCCACGGCTACTTGCCGGTGATCGCGAAGCCGGACCCGGGGGCGAAGGTTGTCACGCTCGGGGGGATCGCCTTGAGCTCGTCGATCTGGGCACACGCCGGGCAGCCGACGTAGCCCCGCTGGCGCTGCTCGTTGGCCTGGGCCTGGGCTTTGGCCTGCTGGACCTCGGCTTGGGCCTGGGTGACCTTGGCGAACGCTGCCTGGGCGCTGTTCACAGCTGCCTGGATCTCAGCCCGCAGGGTGATCCGGACCAGGTTGAACCTGATGCCGGTCAGGAACTGTCCGCCCAGGGTGTCTCGCAGGTCGGACCCGAGCGAGCCGTTGATCGCGGTCTGCACTTTGGCGATGTTGCCGTTGTTGCTGGCCAGCGCCGCGGTCTGGGACGCCGAAGCGCCTTGCGGTCCGTTCTGCACCAGGGCGCAGGAGGAGACCAGTTCGGCGCAGCGGAAAGCGTTGACCTGCTGGCGCAGGTCGTTGTCGATCACCGGGCGGATGACCTGGTCCAGGAACGCCGACCAGCCGTTCTCGCCGTCCCAGGCGTAGTACAGGTTGCTGTCGGGGGAGCGGAACTTGCGGGTGCCGAACTTGTCGTCGAACTGGCGCATGGTGGCATGGTCGAGGTTGAGCGTGAAGTAGATGGTGCCTTCGATGCCCACGTTGACCCCGTCGGCGGTCGGTGTCTGCACCACGTCGACGCCGGCCCGGTCCCCGGCATTGGGGTTAGCGGTGATCGTGTAGAACTCCTGCTGGGCCGGGTACTTGTGGCCGGTCGAGTACAGCCCGATCCAGGTCAGGTTCGACGCCGGATCGATGAGCTGGCGGATCTTGTTGTTGTCCAGCGGGCCACCGTTGCGGACCACGGCAATCTCACCGCCGGGTGGTCTTGTCGAACCCGCGCGCGACCCCCACCAGCAGCGGCAGCCCGAGTAGCAGGATCGCGGCCGCCGCGAGAACGGCGATGACCCGCCGGGCAGGCCCCCGCGTCCCCCCTGGGCCGACCCTGGGTTTGCGGGCGAACGGCGACGCGGCCGTGCGGCCCGCCGGCGCGGCCACGTCGGGCTCGCTGACAGACTTGCCCTGGTGCGGTGAAGGCTGCCGCGAAAAATCAGACACAAGCAAAGCGTTGCACGCACCGCGTAGCTGGCTAGAATGCCGCGAGGGTGATGCGTTCCCGATCAGCAGGCGCCGCCCTGCAGCGTCGCCGCTGCCGGGGTCGCCGAGCAGCCACCAGGCCGCCCCTACGGGCACCACTACAGGGGGCGAGCGTTGGCGCCCGTACAACTCGTGCGGTCCTCGACGGGAGAACGCCCCGGCCCGAAGATTCGAACAACCTCTTGCACTTGGTTGGGAATCTTTGCCGTGTAGACAATCTTTTGGGTTCGGCTTGCCTAGTAGGCGGGTGGTATCTCCGCGAAGACGGCAGAGATGTATTTGGCCTGGACGGGGTTGAGGTAGAAGGGCGGCGGCGCGAACTTGAGCCGGGTGTCATAGACGTAGCTCTTGAGGTATCCGGTTGTCGCGCCGCCGTTGCCTGTTCCGACGGCGCCTCGGTAGAGCTGGCCAACGGACCCGTAAAGGTTGAGCGTTCCGAGCGGGGCGCCGAGTGAGTACATCTGGACGGCGAAACTGTGCTGAAGGGACAGAACGGCTGCTTGGATGGTGGGGTTGGTGAAGGGGGTGCCCCCGGGCCGGTTCATGTTGGTGCCGGCGCTGCAGTTGCCGTTGTCGTCGGTGCGAGTGCACTGGACCGGGTGGTAAACCTCGACGGAGTTAGCAGCGATGAGCCCGAGGCTGTCGCCGCTGGCGGAACCGTTGGCGTAGGTCAGGTTGTCGGTGATGACAATGCTGGACTGCGCTCCGACGGTGACCCGTCCGGACAGAGTCCCGTCAACGAATAAGGTGCCAGCGCGGCAGTCGTACTCGCCGTAGTAGTAGTTGACGTCGTTGGCTTGGGGGTACCCTCCGATCGCCCCGGGCGCACAGTTGCCGGCGGCCGGAGTTGTCTGGCCGCTGGGGACAGGGGCAACGAAGATGACATTGTTGTTGGGGACGCTGACTCTTTGAGCGACGCTGGAAAAGGGGGCGTTGCCGCACCCGGGGTTGACGGTAGTGGTGTAGGGGCTCCACACGTCCATGGATCCGTCGTTGTAGAAGTGGATGCGGGTGGGGCCGATATAGCCGCACCCGGGAGTGCCGGTTGCGGTAGCGGCTACGGTCTGCGCTTGGAGGGCCCCGTTACTGGCTGGCAACGGCAGTCGGTTGACGTAGCTGATGCCCTTGGCAAAAGAGGGGCTGGCGTTTCCGCCGTTGCGGTAAGCAGCTGCTCGCCGGGGGGGCTGCGCCGCCTGTCGGTTGGCAGCTGGGGTAGGCCGTCGTGACGGGGCCGTTGAACTGTGGGCTACCGGACATGAGGATGGCGTCGTTGGAGTGCAACGGCCCATTGATGGTGTCTCCGTCGATGAAGTTGATGTTCACGCAGCCGGGGTTGCGAGGCGGGTTGTCCCAGTAGTGGCGGGCGCAGACGCTCGCGGCTTGAGTGTTGTTGAAGCCGTAGACGAACGGGTTGGACGGGTCGACGGTCTCGTAGTCGGTGAAGTAGAGGAAGTCTCCGAAGCTCTGGCGGCGCACAGAGACCCTGATGCTGCGCGAAACGGCCTTTGAGCGCCCCGTTGAGGTCACTGAGATTGTGCCGTTCCCGAGCGTTCCGCTCGCGTCAACGTCGTAGTGGTAGACGGTGCACGCGACAGGCGTCGGCATCGTGGAGCAGGAGACGCCGGATGGTGTTTGTGCTCCAGCAAGGGAACGCCAGCCGACGGGGATAGTCGAGTCCCACCCGCATGTGGGCCTGGCGCCGGGCATCGGCCTTTGCATGGCGCCGTTGGCGCAGTCGGTGCTTTGCCAGTAGACGTTGTTGGCGTTCAGATGGGAGAGATAGTCATCGACTCCGGCTTGTGCTGCTGACAGCGCGGCTTGGTAGTCCTGCTCCTTGCGGGCGTGGGTCACCGACAGCACCGTGTAGGCCATTAGGGTCGCCATAAGCGTGGTCACAATGAAGCCGACGCTGACGACCAGGATGAGGGCTATTCCGTCGTCGCCGCGCATTGTCGCGCGCCGTCGTCTTAGCAGGGTCGGTAGCACGATGTCCTCAAGGGGCCGGTGGGGGCGTGGCGAGCAAACCGGACCCGGAGTTGGGCAGTCCGACGCGGCTGGTGATGCTCGTGGGCCCGGTGTTGTAGGGATTGGGTGTCTTGACCGTCAGGTTGATCGCAATCGAATCGACCGAGATCAACTGGCGGGGTGGCAGCGACGCATTCTCAGGGGGGCTTAGCTGCAGTCCGGCGTTGTCGTAGTACGTGAAAAGGGGCCGTGGCAGCGGCCATGCCAGCCCCCGAACGAGGGGCAGGGTCGTGATGAGGCAGCCGGGGCCTGGGGTGCACGCGGTGTAGGTGAAGTTGGGCGCCGAGTTCGGATCCGGGGGTTGCACCGTCTTGGTCAGGATCGCCTCGCCGCGCGAGGAGTCGTAGGAGGCTGTGAAGGTAACCAGGGAGGGTCCTGCAGCAGAACCGCCGTTGGCGAACAGCTGGAGGCTGGCCGGCTGCGCCGAGGTCAGGGCCGTTGAGGTCGATGCCGGCCCGTTGCAACTGGTGCACCCGAGCTGCAGTTGAGCCGGTTCGACGGCGGTGCGCACGGTCCGGGACAACGAGTCGATGGCCATGCGGGCCTGGTCAATGTCATCGAGGCGGATGCTGGTTGCGGCCGTCTGCTTCTGAGCGGTGATCAGAAGCGCGACGACCAGGCTCATGACCAGTGCAAAGATGGACATGCTGATCATCATCTCGACGAGGCCGAACCCGTTGTCTCGGCGCTGAGGGCGTCGGGCGAGGCGGATCACTGGACAGCCAGGTTGATTGTGGTGGGGGAGGAGGCGTTGGAGGCCAGCGTTACGGCCGACCAGGTCGATGCCGGCGATAGTCCCAAGACCTTCAGCGTCCACGTGCCGTAGGGCAGCAACGCCCGGGCGGTGCCTGTCGAGTCCGTCGTCAGCGGCAGCCTCAGGACCTCTCCGACCGTGGTCCTGTTGTCATAGGGGTCGGTGACCGGGCTGGGGCACCCGGTGTTGGCGTGCACCGCCTCCACTGTCGCGCCGACAAGCGCAGCACCGGATCGGGTGACACGCACGGCAACGTCAGCTCCGCCGACGACGGCGTTGGTGGTCTGACCCGCCGTCGTCGGCGAGGGGTTGGGTCGGGTGGAGCCCGTGGCGGCCGGGTCGGCATCAGTGCAGTCGCCGCTCCACGCGTTCAGGCCGTCGGCGTAGGGCCAGGTGGTCAGCGTCCTGGTGGGGACGCTGTTCGGGAAGCTGGCCGTGGTCAAGGCGATCTTGGGGTTGCGGACAGTCAGCGCGGTCGTCCCGGCTGGGGTGAACAGGGGCTGGGAGCCATCGAAGGCGAACACCGTTGTTGCAGCCGGGGCGTAGTTGTCGAACGGGGCTGGCACGGCCTGGTTGGCGACCACGGTGATCGACTGCGACGGTGTCGCCTGCCAGTTCAGGTCTACGTAGCCAGCACGCGATGCTGTCACCGTGTACGTCCCAGGTGCCAGGAACGCGAAGAAAGCGCAGCCGTCAGCGGCAGTCAGCTGGCTGCCGACGGCGCCGCCCGAGGAGTTGGCGACGGTCACGGTCGTGCCCGCTGCTGGTGCGCTGTTCTGGTCAGTGACTTTCGCTTTGATGTGTCCCGAACCTGTGTTGTAGGTCCCCAGCGGCGGAGTCAGCAGCGTTGCGCTAGTCACCGGAGTCGTGCTTCCGATGTCAGCCCAGGTGACTTTCACACCGACCCGCAGGTAGGCCAGCTGGCCGCTGGAACCGCCGTCACAGGGACCGGTTGAAGCGTCCTGCGTCTGCCACTGAGTTGTCCGAGTGACCGTGTAGGCACGGTTGTCAACGACAAGCGGGCTACCAGCCGCTGCGCCCGGCAGGGGAGCAGCGTTAATGACTTGGCCGAGCGGAAGGGACTGAGGCCCCTGTAATGGTGACTCAAAGGCCGACCTGACCGTCTCGATCTCCCGCGCCGCGAGGTTGGCCGCCGCGACACGTGCACGGTCATTGCCTGTCGAGCGCAACACAGACAGCAGCGTTGTGGCCGCCAACGTTGCCACCACAACCAGGATGGCGAGCGCGACCATGACCTCGATCAGGGTGAAACCATCGTCCGCGACCCTGGACTGACGACGGCCCATCGACAACGGTCACTCCTCGTCTGGGTCCAAGTCGCAGTAGTCACCCCCGTCCCTAGTCGTCGGCAGCCGGCACCCGGCCCTTAAATGCCAGGCGGCAGCCCTCAGACCCACAAACCTTCCCGCGGACATAACGACGAAGTGAGCCGGTTCCGCTTCGTCGATAGGCACAAGGCGTGCTATCCGGTGAGCCTGTTGTGCCGGTTGTTGAGGGTGAGCCGGTCGGGCTTCTACGCCTGAGCCGGCCGGGAGCCGTCGAGACGGGTCTGCACCGACCGGGTGCTGGTGGAGGCGATTCGTGACGTGCACACGGCCTCGCGCGGCACCACGACGCTCCGCGGGTGCACGCCGAGCTCGCGGACAACGGCATCGACGTCGGTGGCAAGCGGGTCGCCCGGCTGATGCGCGGCGACGGGTTGGCGAGGGTGTCGCGGCGCACCATCCGCAGCGGCTCGCCGATTCGGCGCGACCCTGAGCCCCCAGCCGGCCTGCGGACCTGGTCGGCCGCCGGTTTCCGCCGAACGCCCCAATCAACTGTGGGCGCGCGCTACTGCAGTAGCAGGGTAGGTCGCAACGCTAGGCGGGCGCGTCCTCGCCGGCCGTGCGGCGCGTTCCCTGCACGGCTCAGGTTTGGCGGGCGGCTCGGGTCGGCTCGGGTTGTCCGGGTGCCGCTGCATTCTAGCGAGCGCGCACCAGTCGGCGCAGGTCGGTGATGGCGCCGCAACGCGTAGTCGCCCACTGAGAAGGCCACATAACGCCGCGGGGCTCGCGGCGCCGTCCACGTCCAGCCCGGCCACGCAACACGGGCCGCAGTGGAACCGCCTCGGTACCGATTTGCACCTCGAACCGAGGCGGCCCTTCTCACCAGTACCCGCAGAAGTCGCGTCCACCAGTGACACGGTGACCTTCTGGCGACGTCGGCTGATCCTCCGGTGGCAAGCCGAACAGCAGCCGGCCTCAAAGCCTCCGCACAAGCTGATCCTCAAGCAGCTGAGCGCTTTCGCACGCGACCGGAATCCGTGAAGTTCTCCTGCAAGCCGGGACGGCCCTAAAGGAGCCGGAACAGTCGTCCGACACTCCTGAGGGTAGAGAGCCGCACCGGACCCCTCCGCCGGAGAGAGTCCGAAGTTGGGATCGGACGGGCCGGGAGCGACGGAGTACGCCGGTCGGCCTATCTCGTCATCGAGAAAGGGAACGCTATTTTCTTGCACGCATTCGTAAGGCGATGGACAAGCGAGAGGAGGGTTTCACCCTTATCGAGCTGCTGGTCGTGATGATCATCATTGGAATTCTGGCTGCGATCGCCATCCCGGTGTTCCTCAGCCAGCGCAGGAAGGCGGTTGACAGCGCAGCCAAAGCTGATGTGTCAACCCTCGGCAAAGAGATCGCGACCTACTACGTCGACGGCACCGGTGACCCCACGGTGGGTGTCACACCACCCGCCACAGCGGGACAACCGGCGCACTACTCGGTCAACGGCAACGACGCCGGCAGGCAGAGCGCCAACATGGGCACTCCAGCCCTCAGCTGGGCCCCGGCCACAGCGCCTCACTCGGGCAGCAACTGGTGCGTTACTCTTCCCATCACCGCAAACGGCACGCTGACCGCTACGTACTACTCCGCAACCAATGGTCTCTCGACCACAAGCTGCTAACAGCAGAGCTCACTGTTGCAGGGAGCTGGGCGGCTGTCGCCCCCGGCTCCCTGCTGCAGCTGTATCAACGTCCAGGTGGTGGTCCCCGATAGACGAGTCGCGACCGAACCTTCGGAACTCAGCGAGTGGCACGCGACCCTGGTATTACGCAGGAGCGCTCGCTCCCGGGTGAGAGTTGGCACTGACAGATCTCCCTGCTAAGCGCTTTACGCCTCGCGCCCTTTACCGATAGCAGCGTGTGAGCCGGGGGCTTGCAGCCGAGGCTCTCTGACAAGCGCCTTTCTCGATGAGGTGAGCTCCCGGCCCACTTTGGTCTTGCCACGCGCACTACCCGAGCGGCGCTCGCCTGGCCGGCGTTCACGGTCCGGTCCACACCGCGTTCCGCCGGGTCTGGTGTCCGCACAGGTCGCAGACCCACAAGCTTGAGCGGTCCCACGCGGCGTCGCCCACGACGCTGATCGTGCCGCCGCACAGGTGTGTCTCGTGCCGGACCCGTTGGCCCACCTTGGCTCGGGGCGGCAGCACCGGTGCGGGCATCCGCCCATCTGTTGTGCCTGCCGGGTCGCTCAAGATCGGGTCGGGAAGGTCAACGACAAACGTGAGCGTTCATGGGTCCACTGTCCGCTCAGCACTGGCAGTGCGTGGCCACAGGGGTGGAACCGTGCGTCAGCGCAGCGCAGCGCAGCGTGTCCGTTCCACTTCCTTGGTAGTGAGACGCCTCGACGTGAGACACCGCGCACGACGCGATCTCTACGGCTTCAGGCGCAGGTTGCCGTCTCACGAGTTGGTCCGAAACTCGAGTGCCGTCCCGGGGGAGCGGCGCCTACTTGTGAGACGCGGGAAGCGCTGCGCCGGCCGGTTACGGTGCGGGGTCGGGTCGGAGCCGGCAGAGCAGCACTATGTCGTGCCAGCTGCCGAGGCGCGCGACTGCCCGCCCCGCAGGCTTCTGTGCGGTGAAGCCGGCTCTCTTCAGCGCCGTGCCGGGGGAGTTGCAGAGCTCGGCGGCCACGATGACGGCTGGTGCGTTGGGCTGCCTGGGCCTGGAGCCAAGGAAGTGCTGACCGCGGGGGAGCCAGGTGCCAGCGGGACGGCTTGCTCAGGTCATAGCCGGGGGTCCACTGGTTCGGACTCGAGGGCAAGGACCGCGAAGACAGGCTCGTGGATTCGCCACAGCGCCTCTCGCTGTACTGCGCGTTCGAGTGCCTCGATGCCCAGCGCGTACTCGCGGGCTGCCAGGGAGCGCTTGTGTCCCAGGCCGCGGTCGCGCAGTCTTTCCAGGTTTTCGGGCTCGGTGTAGTCGGGGCCGTAGATGATGCGCAGGTACTCCCGGCCGCGGACCTTGATGCCGGGCTGGGCGTAGCCGCGACTGGTTTTGACGAGGTTCGCGAACGGTTTGACGACCATGCCTTCGCCGCCGGCGGCTGTGAGGTCTTCCCACCAGCCGGCGCCTGCTTCTGCCGAGGCCGGGTCGGTGGTGTCGACCGTGATCCGCCTCGTCGGCCGGATCAGCGACGGCGCGGCCTGCGCGAGACGGTCGGCGAGAGCCAGGTGCCATTCGTGGTCCTGGCCGGTCCAGGTGCTTCCCTCGCTCGCCAGCAGCTGGAAGGGGGCGAGTTGCACTCCCTCGAGGCCGGTGGTGGGCCAGACGTAGCGCCGGTAGGCGTCGGTGAACGCGTGTGCGTTGCTGGCCCGGGTGGCGGTGCGGGTCAGCAGGTCGGCGACGTCGAGGCCGCGTGCTGCGGCGCCCTGCAGTGCTCCGAGGGCAGCGGGTAGCGCGGCGCGGGCTGCTGCGCCGACGGCGGCGTACTGGTGGCGCAGCAGGTCCTCGGCCTTGGCCGACCAGGGCAGCAGTTCGGTGTCGAGCAGGAGCCAGTCGGTGTCCAGCTCGTCCCAGCCGCCGATGTCGTCGACCGCTTGCCGCACCGCCTGCAGGAGCTGCTCGGTCACGCCTGATGGGAAGAACGACCGGCCGGTGCGGGTGTAGACGGCGCCGGTGGCGCTGTCGGTGGCACCGAACCGCCCTTCGGCGACGTCCGCGCTGCGGCAGACGAGGGCGACGGCGCGCGATCCCATGTGCTTTTCCTGGCAGATCACGTGCTCGACGCCGCTGCGCCGGTAGGACTCGAAGGCGCTGCCCGGCTGCTCGAGCAGGTCGCCGCCGGGGGTGGTGGCGGTGGGGGCCATCGTGGGCGGCAGGTAGAGCAGCCAGCGGGGCTCGATGGCGAACCGGCTCATCACCTCCAGGGCGCCGGCGGCGTTCTCCTCCCGGACGGTGACCCGGCCGGCGAGCCGGGTGTCCACACCGCGTTTGCCCAGCACGTCGGTGATCGCCAGCTCGTCGGGCTCGCGTGCGGGCACCGGCGCCGGAGTGCCATGTGCCGGGAAGGGCTTGGCCGGCTCGTACCAGACCTGGGTCGCGGGAACGGAGACGACCTGCTTTTCCGGGTAGCGCAGGGCGGTGAGGTTGCCGCCGAACACGCAGCCCGTGTCCAGGCACATCGTGTTGTTGACCCACTCAGGCTGCGGGATGGGGGTGTGGCCGTAGAGGACCATCGCCGGCCCGCGGTAGTCCTGGGCCCATGGGTAGCGCACCGGCAGCCCGAACTCGTCGGTCTCTCCGGTGGTGTCGCCGTACAGGGCGAAGCTGCGCACTCGCGCCGAGGCGCGCCCGTGGTAGGCCTGCTTCAGGCCGGCGTGGGCGACGACGAGCCGGCCGCCGTCGAGCACCAGGTGTGAGACCAGCTCGTAGCAGAACTGCTGCACCTGCGCCCGAAACTCCGCCGGCTCGGCCGCCAACTGCGCAAGGGTGGTCTCCAGACCGTGGCTGACCCGCACCTGCCGGCCCTGCAACGCCCGGACGAGCTTGTTCTCGTGGTTGCCCGGGACGCAGAACGCGTGCCCGGCGGTGACCATGCCCATGACCAGGCGCAGCACGCCGGGGGAGTCGGGGCCCCGGTCGACGAGGTCGCCGACGAACACCGCCTTGCGCTGGTCAGGAGGCACCGCGTCGACCAGCCTGCCGTGCTGGTCGTGGACCAGTGCGTACCCGAGCTTGGTCAGCAGGGATTCGAGCTCGGTGCGGCAGCCGTGCACGTCACCGATGACGTCGAACGGGCCGCGCTCGTGCCCGAAGTCGGTGAGCAGCTTGTCCCGGATGATGACGGCCTGCGCGACGTCCTGCTCGGTGCGAAGGACGTGAACCTTGCGGAAGCCCTCCTTGCCCAGGTGCTTGAGCGAGCGGCGCAGCTGGTCGCGCTGGCGCTTCACGACCGCGCCGGCGAAATCACGGTCCGCGCGGGCGGCGTTGCGGTCCAGGCAGAGCCGCTCAGGCAGGTCCAGCACGACGGCGACGGGCAGCACGTCGTGCTCGCGGGCGAGCGCGACCAGCGAACGCCGGGACTCGGGCTGCACGTTGGTGGCGTCGATGACGGTCAGCCGGCCGCCGGCGAGCCGCTTGCCGGCGATGTAGTGCAAGACCTCGAACGCCGCGGCGGTCGCGGACCGGTCGTTCACGTCGTCGGCGACCAGGCCCCGGCAGAAGTCGCTCGACACGACCTCGAAGGCCCCGAAGTGCTGGCGGGCGAACGTGGACTTGCCCGAGCCGCTCGCACCGACGAGGCAGACCAGCGACAGCTCGGGGATGGCGAGCTCGGTCACGGGGCCCCCCGGAAGACGCCAGCTGCGTCGGGGCGCCGACCTCGGGGTCGTCGTCCCCGACGGGCAGGTAGCGCACGGTGTAGCCGTGCGACGCCGCGGTCGCCTGCGCCCAGTCCTGGAACTGCCGGCGGGTCCACTCGAACCGGTGGTCGCGGTGCCGCATCGCCCCCGCGGGCAGCGCCGGGTAGCGGACGTTGTGCTCTGCGTTGGGCGTCGTGACGAGCACCGACGTGGGCCGCGCATGGTGAAACACGCTGCGGACCAGCGCCGGCAGCCGCGGCGGGTCGAGGTGCTCGATGACCTCCATCAGGACGACGGCGTCGTAGCCAGCGAGCCGGTCATCCCGGTAGGTCGCCGAGGACTGCACGAGCTCCAGGCGCGCCCGCTGGCTGTCAGGCATCCGGTCCAGGTGCAGCCGCCGGGCGGCGACCTCCAGCGCCCGGTGCGACACGTCCACCCCGAGCACCTTCGTGAACGCCGGGTCCGGGACGAGTTCTCGCAGCAGCGCCCCCTGCCCGCAGCCCAGGTCGACGACGCTGGAGGCGCCCTCTTCCCGCAGGGCAGCGACGACCGCGGCGGTGCGGAGCTGCGCCAGGGGGGCCGGCCGGTCCTCCTGCTCCTGAGCAGGCCCGCCGCCCAGGACGTCGGGCTCGGTGTCGTCGACCTCGGCCAGCCGGCCCACCGCGCTCTGCACCAGGCTGCGGTGGTGACCAAGGTAGCGGCTGGTGATCGTCGCGCGTTCGGGGTGGCCGGCCAGCCAGCTGCCACCGGCGCGCATGAGCTTGTCGACCTCGTCCGGGCTCACCCAGTAGTGCTTGCTGTCGTCCAGGACCGGCATCAGCACGTACAGCTGGGTCAGCGCCTGCGAGACCGGCATCGTCCCGGACAGGCGCAGGTCGACGTACGGCGAGTCGCCCCACGCCGGCAGCTGCTCGTCCAGAGCGATCGGCGTCGTGCTCACCGCCCAGCCGAGCGGAGCGAAAAGGCGCTCGACCAGATCCGCGTCCCCCCGGCACGGGAGGGCAGGGATGTGGACCTCGAGCGGCACCGGTAGACCAGCCAGCTCGGGCCGGGCAGCGCACCGGCCGGTCATCGCGGTGCGAAACACCCTGCCGATCGCCACCGACATCATCGACGACGCCGCGTAGGGCCTGTCGTTGACGTACTGCGACAGTGAGAAGCCGCCGCTGCCGCGGCCGCCTTTGCCTCGTACCAGCGCGATCGGGTCGACCTCGAGCAGCAGCGCAACAGTGCTGTGATCGCCGGTCGCCTCCGGCCACAGCACGTGCGCCGTGCCGACCGAGACATCAAACGATTGAGCCTTGTCAGGGTGCTTGTGCAGCAGGAAGCCCAGGTCGGTGGCGTTGGGCATCGACGTGGACAAGATCAGCAGCACGAGCCCAGTCTGCCTCGCGCGTCGCCCCGCGCAGCGCATGTCAACAACGAACGATCGACCACGAAGCAGCCTACGCTGCCGCCATGTCCGACGGACTCCTCCTCGCGTGGGTCCAGGACGTGCACGAACTGGCACTGGGCATGCAGGACGTGACGCTCGACCACGGGCCGCGCGGCAGTCCGGGGTACCAGGTGGGCGGGGAGTCCTTCGTCTTCTTCCGCACGCCTCGGGCTGACGCCTACGACCCGGCGTCCGGCGAGCGCTTCTCGGACGTGATCGTCCTGTTGGTCGCGTCCGAGTCCGAGAAGCAAGCGCTGGTTCAGGATCCGATGTCGCCGTTCTTGACACAGTGGGCCTGGATCAACCTGACACGGCCAGGGAGTGAGCATCGGCGACCTCGAGGGTGAATGCGTAGATCCGTTTCCAGTCCCGGTGCCAAGCCCGGAGGGTTGCGCAGGTCGAAGTAGAGGCCGACGTTGACGCCTGCGCCGACTGCAGGAGAGTCAGACCCTCCGCTTTCAGCGGCGTGCTCACGGACCTGGCGGGGTCACCTCTGGGTGCGCCGCTGCCCGGCGCGCCGGCCGCTGGCGGGACCTCGTGGGAGCGTCGCCTGGAGTGGGAGGTTAGTTGGTGAGTGTCATCGAGGTGCGCGCAGTGTCCAAGACCTACCGGCGGCGAGGTAAGGCGCCGCTGCGGGCGCTGGACGGGCTGAATCTGGCTGTCGACTCCGGGGGAGTGCACGGGTTCCTCGGACCGAACGGGTCAGGCAAGACCACGACGATCCGGGCGCTGCTGGGGCTGGTTGCCGTCGACGAAGGCGAGGTGCGGTTGCTGGGCCGGCCGGTGCCCGCCGCGTTACCTGAGCTGGTCGCGCAGGTGGGTGCGCTGGTGGAGACGCCGCTGTTCTTTCCGTCTTTCTCAGGCCGGCTCAACCTGCGTCTGCTTGCCCAGACAGCTGGTTTGGCGCGGTCCCGGATCGAGGAGGTCCTTGAGGTGGTCGACCTGCGTGAGCGGGCCGACGAGCTCTTCAAGGGCTATTCCCTTGGCATGAAGCAGCGACTGGGTATAGCTGCCGCCCTGCTGAAGGCACCGCGGTTGCTCATCTTGGACGAACCTAGCAACGGGCTGGACCCGGCTGGCATTCGTGACGTCCGCGAGCTGGTTCGGCGCCTCGGGCAGCAGGGCGACACGACAGTGTTCTTGTCCTCTCATCTGTTGGATGAGGTCGAGCAGGTGTGCCAGCAAGTGTCGATCATGGCCCGGGGGAGGTGCGTGGCGTCCGGACCGGTAACGGCCGTGCTCGCCGGCCGGTCCTCGGGTGACGTGCGCGTCCGGGTACCGGACCCGGCTGGGGCCCAGCAGGTGCTGGAAGGAGTCGGCTACCGCGTCCGGCGGGACGGCGAGCTGCTGCACGTCGGCGCGGTGGCCGAGCCCGGTGAGCTCACCCGACTGCTCGGCGAACATGGCCATTGGCTGACCGAGCTGACGCCGGTGGCGGTCGATCTCGAGGCGGCCTTCCTCCAGCTGACCGAACAAGCCCGATGAGCGCCCTGCAGCAGCACCCGGAGACAACAGCGCACGATCCTTCGCTGCGCAGGTCGCTGCTGCGCGCCGAGGTTCTGCGGCTGCGTTCCCGCCGGATGGTGCGGGTGCTGCTCATGCTCGGCGTTCTGGCGTTGCTGGCGGGGATCGTCGTCGCCTTCACTCAGCACGCCAAGCCGTCGGCTGCCGGGTTGGCCGACGCCGCGCACCGCCGCCAGCAGGTCGTCGCCGAGCAGGAACGCGTTCGCGCTGGCTGCCTGGCTCGCGTCGGGACGCAGAACGGGCCGGTCAATACAGATCGGTGCGGTCCTGTGCTTACCCCCGATCAGTTCGGTCGGGTCGAGGACTTCGTCCACAAGCATCCCTTCACACTGTCCGGTGCCGGCAGGTCCGGGGTGCTGGGAGTTGCCGGGGTGAGCGCGACGCTTGCCTTTGCGGTTGGGGCGACGTACGTCGGCGCCGAGTGGTCGACCCGTTCGATGGTCGCGCTGCTGTTCTGGGAGCCCCGGCGCGGCAAGGTCATGGCGACAAAGCTCGCGGTGCTCACAATCGCGGTTGCTCTGCTCGGCGCCGTTGCCGAAGGGGTTTGGTTGGTCGCCGCCCGGGTGCTGGACGCGACGCGCGGGACGACGGCGGGAGAGCCGGGGCTGTGGGGTCAGCTGGTTGCCTCCGCCGGTCGGGGGGTGTTGCTCGTTGTGCTCGCCGGGCTGCTCGGCTTCGGGCTAGCGAACCTGATCCGTAACACCGCCGCTGCGCTGGGGGCTGGTTTCGTCTACTTCGCGATCGTTGAGAATGTGGTGCGGGTGCTGCGCTCGGGCTGGCAGCAGTGGCTGGTGACGAACAACGCAGTCGCACTGCTCACCCGCGGCGGACTGAGGATCTACACCAGCCAGGGGTTCGTCGACGGGCAGGGCTACTACCAGTCGACTGGGCGGGAGATCACCATTAGCAACTTGCGCGGCGGCCTGCTCATCGCCGTGGTGGCTATAGTCGTCGTCGCGGCCGGTGTAGTGCTGTTCGCCCGCCGGGATCTCGACTGACGCTGCACGAGTCCGACCGGCTGCTCCGTACACGCGAAGCACGGTGCTGTGTTGCCCAATCGCAGCCGCGAGGTGGAGCAAGCGGACGCACCGCTGGACGGAGCGGTTGCTAGCCCCTTGCGACACCGCTCCGCCTAGCAGCGAGGGGTCGAGAGGTACAGCACTCGAGCCGCTTCGGCGAATACTGGCCCATTGCTGCGGCTGCGGTCTATGCTGAGGGTTGCCCGCGGCACTAGCTGCGAGGAAGTGAGCCCGAGACCCGTCCGGACGGACGCGGCGCTCGGGCTTCGCGCTTTGCGGGGTCGGTCAGACGGTGCGGACGGTGGTCAGGATAGGACTGACCGCCGCCGCCACTCGCCGGAGCGGACCCAGCTCCATGCCACGACGTCCGGCAGGGCAAGCAGCAGCTCGTCGTAGGCGCGTCGGTGGCGGTACTCGAGCCGGCCGGCAATGCCGGTCTGGCGGGCGAGCAGGAACAGCTCGTGGCGGTCGGCTCGAACGACGGAGTCGTCCTGCTCGATGACGAGCCGCGTATCGCCGCCGAGGGTGGCGATGTCCTCGACAAGGACGGTCAGGCATGCGGTGCGGGCGGCCAGATCGGTCCGGTAGCGGCGGGCGGCGTCGTAGACGGTGGCCTGAACCTGGGTAGCGGCCAGAGCCGAGACAATGATCCGTCGCCGCCGCGCCTGTTCGTGCTTCATGTGGATCCGCCGCTGGCCTGGCAGGACCAGAGCCCGCACGACCCTGCGGATGGCCTCGACATCGGTGACTGTCACGGCGGCGATGACGTAGCCCGCCCGCTTGGTCTCGTCGACGAAGATGTGGCGGCTCACGCGCGGCGAGTCCGTGCCGGCTTGGGCTCGCCGGCGCGCTGGACGGCGCGGTAGACGGTGGAGCGCGCGACGGTGAACAGTTCGGCGAGTTCGGCGCTGGTGTGCTTGCCGCCGCGCCACAGCTCGACGAGGTGAGCCTCCTGTGCGGGCTTGAGCTTGGGCTGTTTGCCGCGCAGCCGACCCTTGGCTTGGGCGACCTTCATGCCTTCCCTAGTCCGCATCCTGATCAAGTCCGACTCGAACTCGGCGATCATTCCGAGGACGTTGAACAGCAGCCGGCCGACCGGGTCGGTGGGGTCGTGCAGCGAGCCGCCGATGTTGAGCTTGACCCCGGCCTCGGTGAGTTCTTCGACGATGTCGCGGGCGTCGGTCAACGAGCGGGCCAGCCGGTCGAGTTTGGTCACCACGAGCGTGTCGCCCGAGCGGCACGCCGCGAGGGCCTCGCGCAGACCTGGGCGGGACCGGTTGGTGCCGGTCAGCCCGTGGTCGACGTAGACGCGGTCGGGCTTCACGCCGAGTGCGGTGAGTGCGTTGCGCTGGGCGGTGAGGTCCTGGGCGTCGGTCGAGCAGCGGGCGTACCCGACGAGCAGTCCGGCCACCGGGTCAATGTAGCGGTTAGATACCCCCCTCAGCGGGCATTACCGCGGGCGGGTCATCTGGGAATCGCTAAAGGCCTGGAATCAAGCATCCGCTCGACCTGCTGACCAGTTGGCAGGTGTCCCGTAGACCGGTCGGCTACCGGACGGCTGATCCAGCAGCCCTTCTGCTTACGGGACTGCGGCGAGTCCTGGCTGCTCGTGCCATCGAGGCGGGAGCCCGCCAAGATCGGTAGATGTTTGCGGTCTGAACACGTCGCCCTGACTTGGTAGCGTGCAGCGCATGCCGATCAAGCTCGAGAACGTCGGCATCGCCGTCCGCGACCTCGAAGCGACGATCGCCTTCTTCACTGACCTCGGGCTGACCGTTCTCGGCCGTGACACGGTCAGTGGAGAGTGGACCGACACCGCCGTCGGCCTCGACGGCAACCACGCCAACATCGCGATGCTCCAGACGCCAGACGGCAACGGTCGCCTCGAGCTCTTCGAGTACATCCACCCCGACGCGATCGAGACGGAGCCCACCCGGCCTAACGAGATCGGCATGCACCGCGTGGCTTTCTCGGTCGACGACATCGACGAGGCCCTCGAGGTCGCCGCGAGGCACGGCTGCCACCCACTGCGCGGCGTGGCGAGGTACGAGGACGTGTACAAGCTCACCTATGTCCGCGGCCCCAGCGGCATCCTCGTGATGCTCGCCGAGGAGACAAAGAGGAGCTGACCGCAACCGGTGCGGGATCCCTTGCGGACGAGATCCCGGCTGCCCGTCGTCGGCTCCGGAGGTGTCCGGTGGTCGTTCGGGCCACGGGACGCCCTGCACAGGCGAGCGCTGCTGGAGCGGACCGTCACATGACGCCTGTCGACCCGTCGGTGAGCTCGCGGAGGATGTCGGCGTGCCCGGCGTGCCTGGCGGTTTCCTCGATCATGTGGACGTAGATCCAGCGGAGCGAGACCTGCCCCAGGATCGGGTGCGCGACTGCGTCGTCCAGCTGATGGGTGGTCGCCGCAGCGCGCGAGCGCTCGCACTCCCGCTCGTACGCGGCGACGAGTTCCTCGACCGAGTCGTGCTCAGTGACGACCCAGCTGCTGTCGGGATCGGTGTCGCCTTCGCCTGGCGGGCTTGGGTGGCCAGCGAGCACGTGCTGGAACCACTGGCGTTCGGTGACCGCTAGGTGCCGCAGCAGCCCCGCCAGCGTGGTCTGCGATGACACCAGCCGGCGTTGCGCGGCGGCCGTAGGCAGGTCGGCCACCTTGCGCGCGGCCACGGTGCGGTGGAAGTCCAGGAAGGCCTCCAGGACCTCCCGTTCGGACCGGTCGCGGTCGCCATCGGGCTCAGAGCAGTAGTCATGTGCCCTACTGTCGCAGGCCAGCCGCGGGCGCTTTGATGATGTCGATCTTGAGCGCCATGCCGACCGTGCCGATCGCCGATCCCTTGCGGACGAGATCCCGGCTGCCCGTCGTCGGCTCCGGAGGTGTCCGGTGGTCGTTCGCCTATCGGGAAGGGCCCGGGGAGTTGGTTGGCCTAG
>JAABVA010002360.1_pt1 | contig 18880 bp, 18 predicted proteins | sample 5560331 | NCBI WGS metagenome assembly JAABVA01 (sample SAMN12812661, study PRJNA571458) | rock metagenome | isolation source: Antarctica rocks | place: Antarctica: Victoria Land, Mt New Zealand sud | collected 2016-01-07 | reverse complement strand
GGCGGGACGGATACTCGGTTGATGGCGGCGTGTCAGAGCTGTGCGCGCGGTCGAAGGTCAGTTGGTGCGGGTAAGGGCCAAGCTCGTTTTTCTGAGCACGAGTAACCGACCGTGGACCGACAGCTGACTGCCAGCCTCGATCACGGTAATTTGTCCTTTGATCCTCGTTGGCCGGAATCCAAGCTCGACCGGCAGGCGAGAAGAAGCGTGGATCCCGCAAAGCGGCCGGTCGGTAAGGTACAAACGACCCATTGGGCCAATACGGACCATAAGGCCCAAGCTCGTCCGACGCGGTTGGGCCAGGACACGGCTGCCATGTCGGTTGCATCAGGGTGGGAATTTGCTGTCCGTTCGGTAGTAAATAGGATAGGCCCTGAGGACCTGGGACTTGGTCGAGGAAAGAATCGATACCCGGTGAGTATTCAGGTTTGTGCAGGCAATTGATCCTCATCATCTTGTCGATATCCGCCGAACCCGCTTCCCATTTGCCATAGCCATTGTAGCCGTATAGATTCGCATTTTCGGGCCTCGGATGACTCGACGCTGTAGTCAGAGATCTATACTGATTTGGAGCAGGCGGGAAGTGTTGATGAGCCATCCGCATGTTAGTCATGTTCAATGAGGGCACCTGAACGTCTTTCACAGCGTGCGGATCAGCAGCCCACTCCACGGGGGTACCATCGTAACCGGCCGCCAATGTTCCACTGGGCGTTTTTCTCCTCAGCATGTGTTCTGACGCATCCAATCTACTGCGTCGTGGACTTCCATCCGACTTTCGAGGGGGAAATGAATTCGTTCTTTGCAGCGGCGAAGCAGCTCGGCCTGACGAATCAGCGAGACCCTGGCTGGACCGCCAACCAGGTAAGCCATTGTATGGAAGCTCCCGAGGTGTTGTCGCGGCCGGAGAGGTAGGTAGGGAATCGAAGTAGCCCACACGTGAGCGAATCTCTAATTGATGGGGTCGCGATTGAGACTGACCGAGAATGTCACGGCGGTTGCGTTGGTAGTGGGCAACATCCGAAAACATCATCGCAAGGTAAATTTTAGGCTTCGACAGACCGTTGGCTTGGGCCGTTCCTGAGAAGCGTCAAGCTTCGATTGTCGCCAAACCTTGACAGGACAGAGAGCATACAAAAGTTGTACCCAACGACAGCACAGGAGCAGTGGTCAACCGTCTGGTTTCATTCGAGCCTCTCCACGGCAATGCCTTCGCATTGCATCTCAGACTCGCTGGACGGAGGGTGAAGTCTTTCTTCACACAAGAGCCGAGCTGACCGGTGAGCGGCTGGCTGCTGACAGGCGCTGACGCGGCTTAGCAGAGGTCTCGAATATCACTCAGGAAGAGCTGTCAATATCTTGAACTTGGAAGCCTCTGGGTGTTCCTAAAGATTCCTCATATGCATGCAAGTAGCCTGGGAACAGGTGCAGAGCGGATCCCAACTAGACTCATTCGGCTGGCTGCTTCAATATGATATAGAGACAGTCGGCACGCTTATATATCGTCGCGGGTCATCAGAGGGAGATGATGATGATATGTCCAGATCAATCCATATTGACTGCGGAGGCAACGTGTAGCCTTGGGTTCTGAAATGCACCGAAAAGACGAAATAAACCGGCAACTCCACGAATTACCGCACACGCGGAAGATCCAAAAGACCCAAAAGAAATAGGTACTGGTAGCTCGTTACTTGTACATGCACCTCATATCCCAGTATTTCGCAGGCGGTGGCTTATGGCGTATGGCGGGCTGCTGGGGAGAAAGGTTGTTGCAAGCTCGACCTTTTAAGACTTTGGATGGATGTAACCCCAGTTCAAATAACAATTAAGCGTGAAAGAGGAATGTTTGACACAGCCCGTTCCCTAGTATTCCATATGAGGGTGACATGGTAAGGTAGTCACTTAGCAGCCAGTGTTATCTCCAATGGTACGGTGCGATTTGCGATTTGCGTGGGTTTGAACTCTGAAGTGGCCAAGTTGGAAGGGGGGGTGGTCGAGTGCATGTAATTCGCAGCCACATGGAACGGTGAAGGCAATGCTGTCGAATCAGTCCATGTCGAGGCATGTCGAGGCATGCGCATCCTTGCTCAGCTACCAACCACTACGGAGTACCTAGGTAGGTACAAATTACTTCCCACTCTTTATGTGCACTTCGTAACTCCGTACATCTATCTATGAGTACACGTACGAGTCCTCCGTTCCCTTCCTGGAAGTCCGGCATCAGTGCTCTGACCGCCTTATAATAACACCTGAGTCCCGGGGACTGCAAAGGAAAGGTAAGGGTACGGGGTTTGATCAAGAGTACTTCGTAAGGGCGATCTCAATTGGAAGACGACTTGTTGAAGATGCTTTCGGCTGTGCTCACGGTATACCTGGAGGTACTGTAGGTAGGTACCTGGTAGTGGTTTGGATGATGACCTCAGATACTGTGTATATGTGGCATGTACGATGTAAGCCCAAGGTGTCAGGTAGGTCGGAATACTGATAACAGCTCCGCTCCGTGAGTTATATCAAAAGGGTCTGATACTGCAGGAAGGCGTCCCTGTCAGCGCCCTGTGGCTTCCCAAATGCCACTAAATCGCAAGCCTCAACACATTCATTACAACCCCCCCTGGATCATACCCATCTGCAAGCACCCACCTTACCTCAACTTACCTTACCTTTACTTGGAGTCATCGGTCGGCAGACGTGCAGACAGACTACTGCAGCTAGTAAAAGGGTTGACCGGTGCACGTAACCGGGCGCAAGTGAGAGCTCACCCATGCTTTACCGTTATAGCAGACACCCATGTTTCAAACCTGCAGGCAATGTACGGTCCCGCAAAGGGTCAGATCCAACGTCGTCTTTTCACGATATATACAGAGCATTTAAGCAACCCGGTGTTGAAAACATCCACCATATCTGAAAACATGAAGATCTTCTTCTTAGAGCGTGCAAGCAATCTAGGTGGATCCAGGCCGACCTTTTTCGGATAGCAACGCGTGTAGGCCTCATAAGATGGACCACTGCATCCATACCCTGATGGGGCGGATGCTGTGGTGAGTAGTTGGTCTGTCCGAACGGACACCGTCTTCTTTGCACCAAAATAGGCCCTAACCATTGAGTGAACCAATCCTCGAGGGAAAGGGATTAGGGCCAGAGTGTTGGCAAAGTGAAGCCTGGAAAGGGCTGGAAAGGAATGATTGGACGCCGTGCATCTCACAGAACGAGGAAGTCGAAGTGGATTGAGGGGCACAGTCAGAAAGTCACGTTCAATAGCTTTCCCTTTTATTTTGCCGAAGCCCTAGAAATTGATAAAAGCCCAAATTTCTCAGCAAGTGAACTACTTTACTCCTCCGGAACTGTGGACGAGTCAGCATACAGCTCGAAAACCAGAGAGTGGTTCGACTTGGTGGAACATACTCTCAATCTCTCCGCTCTCGATGTCGTCGCTGATCTGCTTCGGTGATTTCCCATCCACCTGGCAGCCCACACTGAAAGCCGTTCCCAATATCTCTTTGACGGTACCTTTTAGATCCTTAGCGAGTGACTTGAACCTCATAGTCCTGGCAATATCGATAATCTCATCGAGGGGAATGGATTTCGTGTGTTTGATGTTCTTCTCTTTCTTGCGGTCCCGGGGTGGCTCTTTGAGAGCCTTGATGACCAGAGAGGATGCGGATGGGACGACTGAAACCGCGGCTTGACGGTTCTGGATAGTAAGTTTCACGGTGACACGGAGACCTTTCTGCGAGTCGGGCCACCATCGATCAGCTGTACAGTTCCAGGTTCGAAGTCTCCCGTCTGAGAAATGAGGTCATCGACTTACCCAGTCGCCTGTGGCTTTCGCAATATCTTCTCCCACTTTCTTAGGCGACAGTCCCAGAGGACCAATCTTAGGAGCCAGGGCAGAGGAAGCGCCCACTTCACCGCCAGTGGCCCTCAGGTGGCTACCGAGCATGCACTGTTAGTTGGCGAACCCTTGTCATAGAGGTGGATTGACATGTAAAAATTGCTATAAGGGCTGTTCAAGCTTGAGTACTCACATAACCTTCACCTCACTTGGATCGAATTTTGGAGCTAATCCATTTATATGTATCAGCCGTCGCCACGGGAACTCCGACCAAGACGATGATACTTACGCATGGCGAATGCGAAAGGTAGTCAATCGCTCTTGGGGTTGCCGACGAGATATTCGTTGAGTCTTAAGATTTTTAGGCACAGTTTCCGATCTTTGATGTGTGTGCGAAATGCTAGTCTGCTTACTAAGATAGTTTTAAACATCGGCCTAAGCACCTAGCGCCCTACTGTACCTTAAGGTACCTTACCTTAGGTATCAACACATTGCAGAGAAGCACTTTCATACTTATCCCGGCCAAGTTACTTTTAGACTACGATCAAATACATGGACATTCATCAGCAATGCGGCGAATGTATGAGCTATCACGAGCGCCAGAATCTCCTGGTCTACGAGTCTATCTAGACCGAACATGTACAGCCTGACCGTGCCGAGTCATAGAAGCTACCACACTTTCTAACTCGTACCTGAGACTGCAAGCCTGACGGAAAAGTGTCTTGTCAGCTCTCAAGTAATCAACACCGGCCACTTTTTAACTTACTTCATCAGGTGGTCCATAAAACTCTGCAAGGAGACGTCATCCGTGAAGATTGTTTGTGCCGTTTGAGGTATCCCGCCATATGCCCCTGTGGTGTGTGTCGTTGAGGGGTTCAGCTTTGAGAGTAGGAATCGAGCCTGGGAGCCTCCGGCATCGCAGACGATGAAACGGGGCAATGGAAAGCGATCCTGAATAAGTTCCTACGGAAACAGCTTTAGTTCAACTGCCCTCGGCATGGCTTGAATAGCGTACATACTCTTGCGTCCTCTTTTGGCTGCTCGAGTAGAGCCTTGAGGTTCTCGTAGCCCTCCTGGTCCTGATATCCGGCTTTGCGCCATTCGACGATAGTCTCCCCATGAAATATCAGGATCTGAAAGAAGGTATCTAAAAGGAGCATGTGCGTGGGTTGGATCGAAGCGGAATCGAGCAAAACTGGAAGGCTTCCTTCCTGGTCAAAGGTATAAGAGTCAAGGGTGGGTTGGATCATGACCAACGAGTCGCCAACGTATTCGTGATTGAGGACGTGCCGATAGAATGCAGTTTCGTCAGGTGAATTGTTGAAAACTTGAAGGAATTGGCTTCTTCGGAGATGGAACATGAACTGGGGATAAAGGCTAAAGTTTTTCTCCAATCGAAAAGACGTAGGATCGTCTTTGCGGTACTCGGCAAACCTTGAGCAAAGCCGGATGAGCATCCTGTCAACCCACCGCAAAACGTCGGGTCCATCGTCCACCTCGGCTTTGAAGACTGCTATTCTTGACATCAAGACCGCGGCGGCCTCTTGGTCAAACGACTGCGCGATGGCTGGATCACCAGCCGGACCGCTAAGCATTCGGGCGACGGTAGTGACCCTTAGGTGGAACTGACCGGATGAGTGTTGGTAGTATGTGAGGAACTGCATCATCCCTTTCTGAGGACCTTGCTGTATCTGCGTCGGTCCACCTTGACTCGCAATCTCAAAGTACACTCCGTAGCTCGCTGTCGGGTCGATGCCGCACATCTTCCATGAGCAGGTGTTGCCGATACCACATTCTGTTTCACCAACGGAGTTTGATTTCTTATTCAGAGACACAGCATGTCCTATAAGACCGGTGACTTTCAGCTCCTTTGTAGTCAGAACTTCTAGTGAAGCGTTAAAGCCCATTATCAGATTGTCACTGAGATCTTTGTTGAACACTCGGACAAAAGACTGCCTGAACTGAGAGGAGGTAAAGCTGTCCGTCAAGATCATGTGGCCTCCGGTAGAGTTTGGCAAGCCTTTCATTTCCAACAGGCCGATCTGGTCCAAACAGCCCGCGAATATATCGACTATATGTCCGTTATGAGCTGTACGTTTGGCAAGATTGTCATAAAACTTCCTCGTCAGTTTTGATACACTTAGGACCAGAAGCAAGTTCGTACCTTCAAGGCCTTTTTGTAGTACTTTATATTGTCGCGTTCGATATCATGATGGGATCTGATTGGCTCCTTCAGCTCGGGTCCTACCACTAGACCAGGTCCTTCGGTCGCAGGTCCACCGGCAAAGAGCATGATTCTACCTCCTGCGTTTTGGAATGATGTCTCCAGCAAACCGACCGCAACGCTGAGGGCAACCCCTGTGCAGCGTAATGGCCGCTTGTCGTTCGCAACAGGCCAGGGATCCTTCTGCATCTGTTCAAGAGCATTCGTGAGGTGAAATTCGCACTGCTGCACGGGAAGGAGGAATCGTGCCGCCGGACCCATGGCCTGTGGTGGTCTTCCGAGTTGTTGCGGGACGTTCGGTCGCAGTCCTGGTGCAAGGAGACCTAGCATCTCTTGGACTTGCTTTGCAGAGTACTCTTTACTGCCTCTGAACACATACGATTTGGCGCACTCGGTGTACCCGAGCTCGTGAACTTGCGCCTAATGTTAAGATAAGCACAAGATCTACCCGTTATGCAGTGGTAATACCATGGTTCCAAATGTGACTAAGCCAACCAATGCATTCGGCGGCAGAAGACTTAAACTCATTATGAGCGAGTCCTTCAGCGCCTTTAAGCTATCCTCCTCCTGGCAGGTGTCGACCACATAGACGAAGATCGGGGGTGAAGGCGCTGGTCGAGCAAGCCGATACTCAATCGTCGTGCTCTGAGGGTGAAGCTCCGGCGGAATCGCATCTTGTGTGATATCCTTGTAGTGAGGAGGGAGAGGGTTTCGCTGTAAGCAAAAAGGACAGATCCAAATCCGTGCCCGAACGTCAACATTGCTACTGAAGTCAGGCAAACACAGCGAACAGGACACGGAGTCACCAAATTTATCAGAGTCATTGTGACGTACGCGAAAGGGTTCAGGACAGCCCTGCACGGGGCTTTGCATGTGACTGGCTCATACTGGAGCAGAGGCATGTCGGGCTTCTCCTTCAGCGGTGTGTAAAGCGCCCCGATTGGGACGACAAGGCGCGAGGCCTCCTATCAGATAGTTGAGTCAGCGATTCCAATTTCGGAGAGCTCTGGCACGCACCATACGAGAACTGGGAAAGGTATTCCAGCTCAGTCGAATGCCATCGCGGTCCTCAACTTCACTCCATTGGTCCTTCAACGAATCATAGTCCATCTTCGACAGAAGTCTGATCGTTCGCCAACTGCACCTTCGTCCTGACCTGCTACTGACGACACGCTCAGCTTTAGTAATTAGGTCTTTGTTTCGCTCAGGTGTCAGATAAGAAGCTGTGTTGTACGTATGTATTTGATTCGTAGCAGGGTCGCAGTGAGTCTGGAATCTAGCCAGATCGCTGTTGCAAGCCCGAAAACAGTGAATGTTGCGCTAAGATTATTTGGGTTAGGCCGAAGTTTCTTCGGCCCATCGTGCAGGTGAGTTTTGCTCCAGTCAAAAGGTCTTTTCCTTTGTCTACAAATTATCAATATTGCCAGCAAACAAAACACATTACTGACGGCAACCTCTGGGATCTTTCGTATCGAGGTTGTTTTCGCGCTGCGCAGAGATCATATGCACCCATGGCTGGGCGCCTGATTTGGAGAGGTTGTTTCGGCCTTTCTGAGAAATTGGGAATCAGCAGAGGTTACAGCTTGATACTCCGGGCCTTCCGCTCAGGAGAGAGCTGTGCACGTCTGTGTACAGCAAGAATGTGAATGGGGGCTCATAACATGGCTTGGACAGGCAAGCGACTGTTCAACGATGGAGGCACCGTCAAAGCACCGATTGCTTTAAACCCACACTGCTGCCTAAGGTGCGCAGGGCATGTCCTCCTGTTCGGATTAGAAGTCAATCTCATTTCAGCTCTTCCCAGAAATCATTATGCTTTGACCGTGTGAATGTTGTTGGCTGTCATACAAATCGAACACAAAGCTTACAGTGAGATGGAGAAATAACCTGTGCGAAGCCTGATAGCTGCATAGTGTTTCCTCTTTCCACCTAGAAGGCGTTCTAATAGACATGAAGCTTCCACCAACTACCTCATCCGTTTCTACGTAAATGTCCATTCTAAGGTATGCGACTTCCGCACCTGAGTACAAACTACAGTACGCCAACTACAGTACGGTATTCTCTTCCAGAGACCATCTCCATGATCTGACTCTCAGGACGCGCCATCATCAATGCTTTTAGTTTGAGGACCGCACCGACCATTTCGCACTATTCATTAGTAAACACTGCTCTCCCCAATAGGGATATCGAAGACAGACATCTAGGTCCGAGGCGCTGTGCGGATGCTGGAGCTTTATATTGGCGGTTATGGTCTGGTTCATCCTGCTGCAGAACTTGACGCCAGCGAGCATTTCTCTATGGCGTTCACCAAGCTGTGTACCTTAGGCCCTGCGTTGTGTCACTGGCTCCTTACGCGAAACGTGCCCAGCGCCTGCATCGCGTCCAGCTACTCTCATTCTCGGTATTGCCGCATTCCAGCTGGCGCCACTGTCTACTCCTGAGTGTACTGACCATCGCAGTCCAGGTGGAGATATCCAACAAGACCTGGGGTTTTAAGACCATCTCTCAGGTTCGCTTTGGACAATTGAGGTCTGAGGGTAACTGATTGCACTAAGAATTCAAAGCGGCGAATGCAAGTTGAAGAAGCCTTTCACTGTCTATGACCAATCAATGTGACTAGACGTGTCTTTCATAGCCCGATAGCTGCATAGGGATAGACTTGAAGAATTGTTCTTACTAATTGTTATTATCATCGAATGCACCTAACATTCTCATACTATAAGCCACCTTTCTGTGACGGCTCTCGCCATGTCGGTGTTACCGTCTTGAGCCCATATCCCTTGCAATGCCATCGCTGCGTCCCTGCCGAAGTCATCCAAGAAACGCTTGGACTCGGAATCGTATAGCTCCTGACTAAGTTCCAGACATTCCTGGTAGTAAGGGATCGCTAGATGTGTTAAACCCAGCATGTGATAGGCACGTGCAACATTGAAGTCCGCCTCCTGTTTCTCCTGCAAACATACCGAGGAATGGCGGAGATCATAGTATACGAAGAGGAATGAGAGTCCTTGCATGATGAGGTAATGCCGATTTTCAGATTGCCGTTTCAGTGCGTGATGAATGTAACCCAGAGCTAGTGATAGATTGATCATAGGGTTTCCAGGATCGAGGGCGAAGGCGCGGAAAAAATAATCTAGTTTTTATGGTCAGACGCAAATCTGTAACCACTATCGAAGAGGTGTGAAACTTACTCAACGCGTATGAGTAACTCGTTCCAATATACAGGATATGGCCGTAGAGCATCAAGAGGGCTACATCCAGATCCTTGGCCGGAACCGGATTGCCGTTCTCATCTTTGGTGGACCAAGAAGCTTTCTCGTGAAAGAAGCTTCCGCCAGCTTCATGTCCAAGCAGTGAGAAGTCCATTGCCTTGATCTGTCGGAGAACGAACTTCTGAGATGGTCCGGAGTTGTACCAAGATGTCGGAGCATTGCAGAGACGATTCAGGCCAGAGAACAGGCGATAGCTATCGGTTGAGAATTGATACTCTTTCATGAACCAGCGAGAGACATTGCAAAGAGCCTCCTCGTCATCAGTATATAATGCGCACGCTGGCTTGGAGTTAGCTTGCAACGTCCCCAATGCGAGAAAGACTGCGCATACTGAACCAGCAAACATGGATCAAGTACATGAACTGTTGATTGTGATAAAAGACGCTGGCCTCTGTGGCAGCAGTAATAGTCTCATAAGCTCCCTCGATGTCACCACCTCGAGCGAGATAGAAGGCATACTGAAGAAAGATGTCCAGCCACATCTCGAAGGAGATGCCCCGGTAATCCGTAGGAACAGATGGAGTCGCTGACACAACCGCCTCGTCCTGCTCACCTGTATAGCATTAATGAATTTACCCTCGTAGGCAAACATAGAATTATCCATACCTAAAAAGTTCTGCAATCTATCAGCCATAGCTTCCATTTCATCTATTGCCTCACTCGTCCTTGGTTTGAAAGTTATGTTCCGAGCTTCTTTAGAATATCCCTGGAATTTGATGTACTTGTCCCATGGGAAGAAGATTTTGTTTGACTTGAAGTCCAGGATAAGACCTCTCGCAGCATCAAGCCATTGTAATGTGGAATCGTTATTACCCGCAAGCATCGCCTCCCGCAGTTCCAAAAAATGTAGGTGAAGTATCCGGATAGTGTCATTGCGAGTACGCTCGAGGTCTACCTTATCAGTGATGCTGAGATTCGTTTTCAGCTTTCGCGCACCTGGTCGGCTAGTACGATGGGAAAGCATGGTAGGCGTAGTGGAATCGGCCTCAGTTACAGCCGCGCCAGTTGCTATCCTGACCTTCTTTGAAGGGTCCATGTGCTGACGGCCAAGCAACATCACCTCAGTGGCATACGTAAAGGCTTGCTCAGGCATACCAAGCTCCTCAAACATCTTCGCCAATTGCACACGTGCATCAACATTCTCTTCGTCATGCTCGATGATAGTTTGGTAACAATCTTCGGCTTCAGTAACCAAGCCTACCGCTCTATAGCATTTTGCCATCGCAGCGAAGAAGGAGGTATCCGTGTAGTCCTTCACCTGTTGTAGTGGCTCGTAAAAGCGAAGGGCTTCGTGATAGAGCCCTTCCTCACTGAGAGTATCTGCAGCTTCACGAAACAGATCGGGGTAATCAAACAATCTTGCGCCCGGCCGATCATCCTCTGCATCAAGCCAATCGAAGTGGTGCTAAGCCGATGTCAGTAAAGATCCGCCTTGTATTCCGGGTTAATGTATCGACAGTACTTACTAAAGCCTCTTTGACATGATTTCCGAGTCTCAGGCGATATATGCCAAGTTTGATGCGAATTTCTAGCGGTAGACCATCGCCGTAAGTCATAGAACCATACTGACCCGGACTGAAGTGTTGAACCTGTGACCTTCGTGGCATATCCTTAGAATCCCACTCCCGATCATCTTCTACAATATCATCCCAGTAAGTTTCTCGGCCCCGGCCCAATAACCATCTGGACAATGACTTGAGCCTAGAAATTCCTTCCGCATATCGACGCAGAAGGCTGAAGAGCTCTCCATATATATTGATGTCTGACCATGAAAATATCATGCCGCTAGCTTTCTTCTCATCGGAGAGGTAGTACGCGATACTAACGTCGTAGTGGGTTTTGGCCCTTTCCACCTCCCCTAGGTCAATACAGACTTCCGCAAGATGGCGGAGTACGGTGGTATCGTGAGGTAGCAGTTTCAACATGCGCTCATACTCGAGGACCGCTCTGCCATTGTACCCTAGTTCACGATTGAGGGCCGCTCTTTGATATCGCGCATACATGTTCGTAGCGTCCACTCCGATAATCCTATTGTAGCAGTAGATTGCATCGTTAAGAGCTGCCATACGATCGTCTCCCGCTCGCTCCAAGATAAGGTCCGCTACCCTAGACCATACTTGAACGTCTCTGGGTCTGGTGTGAGCGCCATTGAAAAGCGCTGTCAGAGCCTTGTTTTTGTCTCCCCGCGCTAGGTGAATCTCGGAGAGCAACGAGTGAGCTGCAAACATCTCAGGGTTTGCAAAGATAGCTCGCTGTGCAAAGTCATCCGCTTTATCATAATCGTGGTCTATGAATGCTGTCGTAGCTTTGGAATGCAGAATCTTGAACTCCTGACTCGGTTCAGCTGGTTTCCGAGGTCCTCTTTTGATGCCCTTCCAAGCTGCTCCTCCTCTTGACCCACGTTCTCGACCTCCCCGACCCGGGTTGCGCCCACGCTTAGCTCTACGGTTTCCCCGTGTAGGACGCTCATGAAGTGACTCCGAGAAAGAATCCGAGTCAGCTTCGGACGGCTGTACTTCGCTCCTAGCTCCAAACTTAGCTTCAGAAAGACCGACGGATCTACACGCACATTCTGCTCCCTTCAGATAGCTCAAAATCATGGTCGACTGCCGGATCATTGCCGTATCGCAAGTGACGACGTGGAAGGGTCCTCTGATCTATCGCATCGTTGCTAACGGAGCCGAGTTTTCCTACCTCACTATCAGAGGTTTCCGGACCGACGTCCTCATCCAGCATGGGACCATTGTGTCGATTGGGATGGGTTGGAGAAAGCGGGCGCCTGGCCTGTTCCTGTTCGCCGAGCCATGGATACGCTGGTACATAATCCGGCTCCGGGTAGCTTCTCTCCTCCTCAGTGCTGGGGTATGGAAGATAGTTAGGTCGATCCATCAGAACGTGCTGTCGGAGACCGTTCCTTGTCCTTCTTGAAATTAGGGGCACATCTGTTTTCCACGGTACCTTGTTCCTCCGAAAACATCGACGAACATGCAGTTCGCATTTGTATAAGCTTTCATCAGATCAGCCATATTCTAGAGATAAATTAAAGAGGATGCGTGTGATGTGACATGCTGGTATAACGTACCTGAAGGGAAGATGGTCCGGTAAGAGTGTACGGATGCGTGATGATTCCAGAGATACTCGCCCCTGCTCTTCGACGCCCGTTCCCAGCAAGCTACACAAGTCTCTGCGCTCCTGGATTGCAGTACATGTGCTCAAATATCTCCCGTGCAGAGTTGATCATGGGAATTGAACATGATTTGGATTCTCAATGTGTGCAGTACTTTGTATGACACCACCTGCAGGTGCGGAGATATTGAATAATCACCTCATGGACCAGACGTCGTTCAGCCAACACTAAAGACACTTTCTCTACCGTACCGTACCAGGTAGGTATTATTCAGTGAATAAACCTAGAGATTTCCACGTCAAGATACAGTACCTTAGCAAAGCGAATCGGATTTCTATAAATAGAACATGACACTACCTAGGTAGCGTCTCTTACGGCACTATCGAAGACCTTACCACATTCAGGTATACTTTACCATACCTTGCCTACCTCCACTTCGTGTTCCATACCCACCGAGGACGTTCTTTCACTTCCCTTCACCTTAACTTACCTTAACACTTCTCATTTCTGTTTTCTTCCTCATCCCCTCCCATTACTGTAGCAAGACCTCTTGTTCTTCATCGGGCTTTCCGCTGCCGAGATCTTTGCTCGACTTGCGTGATCTCGAGTACGAAGCAGGTGGTTGTACCAACAAACGAGCGGCACACAGAGACCACCATATCAGGCCATATCAGCTACTACCCGCTGATACTCTGACAACATCAACTCGCTCCAGCATTCGCCACTGGTTTGGTTGTTTGCTAGATCTCGGTCACTCGTCATCGTGTACCAACTCACACGCACTGTCACGGTTCTGGCATTAGACGGACTCAGAGCCTCGCCTCGCTCTGTAGACGGCTTGGAAGCTCCCCAGCAGCAAACAGTGAAACTCCTTTGAGGTCAGCAGGTACTGCAGGAGTCAACATACTATTGTCGATAAGCGCATTCTGGTGTCGTACCCCTGCTTCGTCAACTACGAAGCTCGCGAGCGTCACATCTATTGCAAGATGTCGGCAAGTCAGATCATCGGCAATCGCAATAGCACGCCCGAGGTTTCCAACTCCTCACTCCGTCCTCCATCGTCCCGTGCTATCGGGTCCGGTCACCATCTTCGTGCCTCTGCGGATATGTCAGTCTTCTCATCTGCTCCCCTTCTAAGCCGTAACATTCGCCCTTCGTCGGAGGTGTACTTCAACCCAAGTCAACAGTTACAGAGCCAGAGTAATGCGGACGACGCAATGGACAGAGCTGCTCAGCAATGGATTGCCGACATTGACCAGTACGAAACCACTTTAGAAGAAATGGCAGCGGCGACACTCGACCAAGATTTCAAGGATGAGTTAAGTGCGATTGAGCAGTGGTTTAGGGTCCTTAGCGAAGCCGAGAGGACTGCAGCACTTTACGCACTGTTGCAACAAACCACGCAGGTTCAGATACGCTTCTTCATCCAGGTTCTCCAACAGATGGCAAAGAGCCACCCCATGTCCGGCGTGCTTTCCCCTGCTAATTTCGGCGAGAAAGGTGGTGACCCTGCAGGCTCTCTGTCGAAGAACTGAACGTGGAATGCTAACATCCCCACAGACGCCATGTCTAACCGTCTGAGTGATGCGATGAGTAAGCTGAATGTGGAGGGTTCCCGGAACTCCTTCGGCCGACCCCCACCTTCTCCTGGTAACAAACGCAATTCGGGTCTGGACCCGTCGACGATCAATGCAATGTTCCCTGATGCCGCGGCAGCCATTGCGAAGAAGAAAGCTGAATACACTCAGCAGACTGGCAATATGCCCACATCTAACCGTAACAGCGCTGCTTTTGGAGACCGCTCGTCACTGGTTGCACCAACTCTCTCCGCTCTCGGGGACAACGGCAAGGATAATGCGCCCCTACCCTCGCCATCCCCTTGGACTCAGCGTAGCTCTGACAACCATCAAACCATTCCACGTCCAAAATCCTCTTCCGGACAACAGCCTATGGGCCAGTTCAGCCAGCCACCCCCGTCCGCTGGCTTGCGATCACCTAGACCTCCCCAACTCTCCGGAGGCTCCTCCTTGCATAATACCGCCATCGGTGTTCCCCAACACAATAACACAGAGTTACCATTGCTATCTCCTTACAATGTAGGCAACGGCAGTTGGGCTTCCATGTCGAATACTCCTATGGTGCCTAGTTTCAACAACCAGCAGAGTTTAAATCAGGCAGATATGGTCGCAAACGCTACGGCTATGAAACTCGCTGCTCTTTCCACGGTTAACAACCGCATCGCGCTCGACGACGTTCGCAAATACCGTCGCGCTCGCTCCAGTGACCGCCATGGCAACATGAATCAAGTGCCACTCTCTCCTACTTTCCCAGGACAGAATGTACCATCACCCAACGTCATCATGATCAACGAGACTGGCCAGGTGCTGAACCCTCAGCAACTCAGCACGCAGCAGATCGCCATTCTGCAGGCACAACAGCAAGCAGCCTTAGCTGGTGGTCGCTCTCGCCCAAACTCTCCAGGCTTGGCTATGCAAGGTTCCGGCTTTGGCGGTATTGGCTTTGCACCTCCCCAGAATAATGGATATCTGGCAGCATATGACAGCTCCGCTCTCCTGAACAATGGTATTTCTGGCATCAATCTCAGTCAGTATAGTATCGGACGTGCGGGAAGTCATGAAGGCTACTTGTCCGATCACTCCGAAATGGCAAGAGGCAGGTCTCCTCGTGGTCGAAGAGGAAGCTCGAAGCCGCCCGAAGACCCTACCGACCCAAGCCTTCTCCAGGATATCCCAAGCTGGCTGAGGAGCTTGCGACTTCACAAATACACTGACAATTTGAAGGACCTCAAATGGTCGGACCTCGTCGAGCTGGATGACCAAGGTTTGGAAGATCGTGGCGTCAATGCACTAGGCGCTCGAAGGAAGATGCTTAAAGTATGATCCAGGAACTATTCCATTGCATTCGCAAGCTAAATTGTGACTTGGCAGGTCTTCGAACAGGTTAAAGAAGCAAAAGCAGAGGGGAAGCTTTGAGTCCGGAATCTCGGGCACTCGCGATACAGTCACCAGATACTCCTCACTACGTGACCATAATTGCGTCACCACCACATGCGTCTTGACTTACGCAGAAGATTACGTTGTACGGCAGTATCGGTCACGATCTCTTTTGCATCAAACAGTGGTCGTAGGCTACTATACTAAGTGGCTGATGTGGGCGGTTTTGGCTCTTGTCGATGTTGCGTATGTTTTGTCGACATACTTCCATAACAAATGTGTGACAGACAGCTCTTTATGGCGTCAAATGGCCCATATCTCTTCGTTCGGTTCACTGACAGTAGCTTCTCAGGAACATATCCTTGTTTTAATTTACCTGTACCTAGTTGTATGGGCACTGGCGTCCATAGCATGGTATCATCATTGGCATAACAATATTATATTGATTGCGACATCTCAAACATGAGATCAGGTCAATGTTCACCACTATTCAGTCATGGCCAAGATTGTTCCTGGAGTGTATTCAGGAAGGTCGGTAAACTCTTCATACAGCTGTTGAAGCACTCTGCCTTCTCCAGTATATCGTAAGACGACCATAGGCTTAGTCGAGAATTCAAAGTATTTCCAGTTGGGAATTGTCACTGTTCTCTCAAGTCAAAATCTGTAGGCAGTGTATACTTGCCACAAGGCCATTGTCGTCTTATGCCATGCTGCGTCCCTCTAATCCCCGGTTGTCGGGCCAACCGCTCGACATGTCAACTGCGTACCTAAGGTACTTCGTACCTTAATGATGTAGGATACATTGAACCGTCGCATCCCACCATACGATGAATGCATATGAGGACTGAACACCGTGTCCAGGAGTTTTTCAAGGTGTTCAACATAGGACGCTTTGAGTATCTCGGCGCACAGTAGCTTGAAGGCAGACAACGGCCCGTACGCGAACACGCCAGTCGCCATGCTCGGGGTTAGCGACGAGGGCAATGAAAGCAATTACACCCCTGAGCTGTACGCGTATATTGGGAATGGGACGCCCAATAGGAGTGCAGTCGCCCCGAGGAAGATGGGTCGCGGTTCCAATGTCGGAATATATGAAGATCGTGTCCAAGGGACTTCAGTTCATGGCCTTGGACGACATGAAACGTCTCGCCAGGGTTTCAAGTCTTACGAGAATAACTTCGAAAGGACAGGGCGAGTCTCGAAGGATAGTGGTCTCCCGCAGCCAGTGCAAGCATTGCCTGGACGGGCTGCAGCGGAACACAACAGAGCAGTGAGTCTTAGACACCGTCTCTCGGCCCTGTTGGCGGAGAGGCAAGATGTTGTCAAGCACAACGCTGCAGCTACGTCTTATAAGGAGCCGGAGGGCCTCGTTCGGCGACAAACTACGAAAAGAAAGTCAAGACGCATGACCGTTTATATACCGTCCGACGACACTACTATCCAGACCATCCATCCTAGGGTAATCTCGTCTAGAAATGAGTTCTCAGGACAGCATGCATTTTTGAAATGGATCAATCCAGCGTTGGACCCAGTCAATGGTGGGAATTTGTATGCGAAAGCCTCCGGACAAACCGCAACGGGATCTGCAGGGGCAATCGCAGCGAGACGAGTACCACTTCAGACACTGTCGACATCTACGCAGGAGAATACGGCGATACCAGACAAGTTTGGCAAAGGAGGTGGGAAAGAGAATATTCCCCCTGCAAGATTAGGAAGGCCACATTGTCTGTCTAAGGCTAAAAGAGTTCGCATCACTGGTCAGGTTAGAAATCCAGACTCGACAGCGCATCAAGTGGAAGCCGTGGTCAATGACGCGGGCGCTGTCGGTTGCGGATCAATTGCTGTTTCAAGGACTATATCTTCCGGAAAAATGAATCGCTGTGATAGACTTGGTAGCTCGCGAAACTTCAATCCGTCGCTGGGGAATGATGGGTTTCGAAGCACAACAGAGAGCCGGTGTTCTCAACGCGAAGATGTTCGGACCGCCCACCGCGGTCAAGCGACACCGAAGCAACCATGCGAGGGGTCGCTTGGAGAGCTAAAGGAGCCTCGAACGGCCCACTCCACGCAGGGCCTGAAGGAACCGTACCCCTTACTCAGCGACATCTCTGAGCCTCAACTTTACGAGGAGAACTGGCTTGCCCATCAAGAGGCGGCCATTACCCAGCTGGTGAATTGCTTATTCGAGTCATTCGAAGACGACAAACGGGCTAGGGAGTCTCTCAATGTCAATCTCACGAAGAGGCTTATCCGGATATACCATGGGCCTCCTTTTCCGATTTTATACCAACAACTTCAGGCGTCATTACTTCACGGTGCACTCAGTGCCCCGAAAGGTATTGCCGGCAATGCCTCGAGACTGGAGAGCGATATTGGACTCCGTAGGGACTTCTTGGACCTATGGATGAATACCTACGAACCAGCACCACTCCAAGCAGCTACAGAAGCTGTCATTGGTCGTAAGGTCCCAGAAGTATCTGAGTGGTCAAAGACGCCGACTAACGGCGGACAACGAGGAGCAAAGCAAAGAGCGATTGCTTTGAGGACCTTTCTTGATGTGTTCTTGTTACAGAATGAAGATATCTCTCAGATGGGTCACGGTGTCGAAGATACGGCTCGTAGCCAGCAGACGAATCATCAGTTCAGCACAGCGGGCCGACTGGGACAACGCACAACTCTTCGCAGTCTTCTGTTGGTACTGCTACTCGACAGGGCCAAGCACACAGGAGCCAAGCACACAGAGGCCATCTCTTCGTGCCTTTTCCTCCCCTCTTCCCTTCATAAGTCATCTGTGTGCGTTGTGAACGCACTGAGGAAGTTGCTTTTGCCATCAGTTGGTGATGTGCATCGCGCCCTACGTCAGCTTGGTTATGCCGTACACCATATACAACACCCTCTTCAGGAGTATCGATACCAAATTGTGAACCTGGCCACAGACTTACGCGATGGCGTAAGACTCACGCATCTCGTAGAATTGCTGCGCTACTCTTCGGCTGTAATCTCACCGCAATCGGAACATGCAGCAAGTAGGACCCTTGACGACGAGCTCTCACTTGATTTCTTACGACAGAGGGCAGTCCGGCCATTATCGTCTCTCCTTGAGATGCCATGCGCTGCCAGGTCACAAAAGGTTCGTAACGTCCAGATTGCTCTCGATGCGCTGTGCGGAGTCACAGCAATGAGCGGTATCGCCAGGGCCCTGAGAGCACACGACATCGTCGACGGTCATCGCGAAAAGACCGTCGGGCTGTTGTGGGCTCTCGTCAGTGAAATCGGTCTGGGCACGCTGGTAGACTTGAAGGAGCTGGAGAAGGAGACGTGTCGGTTCCGGGAGCGATCTTCTCAAGATTCAAACGATCGTGAGGCGGATCGACGTTTCCAGGAAAGGCCTGACGAGCCTGCATCGGCACTTATCGCCTGGGCCGGTAGCATTGCTCGCCTACATCAGCTAAGTTTGGAAAACATCTCAACGGC
>JAABVA010002358.1_pt1 | contig 18885 bp, 15 predicted proteins | sample 5560331 | NCBI WGS metagenome assembly JAABVA01 (sample SAMN12812661, study PRJNA571458) | rock metagenome | isolation source: Antarctica rocks | place: Antarctica: Victoria Land, Mt New Zealand sud | collected 2016-01-07 | reverse complement strand
TTACCGGCTTCGCCTCAAGACTTGAACGAGACCTGGAAGCCGCTTCAGCCGCCCTGACACTGCCATGGAGTCAGGGCCACGTCGAAGGCCAGGTGCACCGACTCAAGCTCATCAAGCGGCAGATGTATGGCCGTGCCGGCTTCGATCTCCTGCGCCTCCGCGTCCTCCATCAGGCCTGATCGGAGCCAGTGCCGGAACGTGTCGGAAGAGCAAAGAGTAGGTTCACCAAATGTGCGCCAGAACCGTAGGAATGTCCGGTTTCTGCAAAGTTGAAATGTCCAAACTACCCTTCCGAGAAGCGATTTCGGAGGCGGAGATTGATCTTTTTTCTCCTCCGCTAGCAGCGGCTTCGACCTGGGCACGCCACAGAGCGCGCGAACACCGCGAGAATCTCCGTACAGAGTTCACATGGGAGTTCTAACAAGTTCTAACTTCTGTTCCGAGTACTTAGTTCGCTAGGTGGCCGGAACAAATGGAAAACCGGCTTAGATGACGCAATCTACGGGAATCGCTGATGCTTCGTCCAATCGCGACTGAAGCTGGCGAACAGAAGGGGTGGGTTGACGCTCTTCATATCGAGCTGAATAACAGCGTTGTCTCGTCTTGTCGCAAACCTTATAGGTTAGATCATCCTGCTATGCATCCGCTGGTACTGCAAGTATGGAATCAGCTACCGGGACTTGACGGAGATGATGCAGGAGCGCGGCCTGGAAGTGGACCCCTCCACAATTATGCGTTAAGTTCACTGCTACGCGCCTGAGCTTGAGAAACTAGTACGGGCTACCCGGGCTACGGACGAATCACTGCGCAGCTTCGAGGTTTTACTCAGCAGCGACTTTGTACGTGGCGGAGTCAGCAACGCCCAGATATTGTCTACCATATACATGATGGAATGACAATTCGAGACCATCGATGATTGCAGCAAGGCCATGACATTCCCGTGTTAGCGCACTCGACCGCCAGATCCATTGGTAAAGGTCGACGACAACCTGGACAAGCACAGTCCTGCTCAACCCACTCGCATTGTCCTGCTCCTTGGATTTGGAGGCGCAGTCGACTCGCGTACGATCAGGTTGGTGCTCAACTTGAACGATCGCCCCTGTGTCGGCTGACTTTGTGGCTGCAACAGCGCTCCAATCGCCATTCGGCTTAGCTGTTCACGCGATATGCTCACGGTGGTGAGCGGGGGGTTCAGGAAACGACAGAAGAAAGTATCGTCGAAGCCAACGACCGACACATCTTTAGGGATTCGGATATTGGATGCCTGCAGGCCGCGGTAGACGCCCATCGCGACGGTATCCGTAACAGCGACGACACCGGTGAAGCGGACGCGGCCGATCACAGAGGCTATAGCGCGCTCCCCCGCGTCAGCTCCTGGGCCCGCAATGTCGACTGTGCTTGTATTCAATTTAAGGTGACTGTAGGCACACACAGCTGTCGCGAAACCTTCATCGCGTAGCTGGTGCGAGAGCAGGGTTGTCCCGCTTCCCTTCTCGGAGTTGCGAACGAAGAGAAGGTCGCGATGCCCAAGCATGATTAAGTGTTCTACTGCGGCCTGCATACCGCCACGGGAATCGACCCGGATCGTCGAGGAGGTTTTTTCAGGTTTCGCGACATCGAGAAAAACGGAGGGAACGCCACTTGCGAGGACGAGTTCGCGTGCTCCTCGATCGTGTTCCGAGGTGATGACGGCAATACCGGCAATGCGGGCACCGAGGAGACGCTCCACTGCCGCACGCTGGCGCTCGGGCGAAAAGTTCGTGGCCATTAGCGAGATCTGGTGGTTGTAACGGGCTGCCTCCTCCTCTACTGCCTGAGCTGTTTCCGCGAAAAAGGGATTCTGCAGATTCGAAACGATAAGGCCGATGACCTGTGTACTCTTTCGTGCAAGATTGCTCGCGTAGAGATCAGGGCGATACGCCAGACTCGCGATGACGCCCTGTACACGAGTCCGGGTGGCCACACTAACGCGTCCATTCTCATTGAGCACAGCCGAAACGGTGCCGAGCGACACTCCGGCAAGTGTTGCAACGTCCTGAATTTTTGGCCATTTGCGAGCCCCTGTTGCAACGCTGCTCCGCAGTGCAGAATTCTCCACCTTGGAATTGAGAGCTTTGGCATTTGTTGGTTTCACATCCATAGAATAACGTCGCTGCCGGAATCTCGTCTTGACAAGGTCTCGAGGTGCATGGTCTTAATGGTGAAACGATTCATCACCGAGAGGGTAAAGAATGGATATCGGAAAGCTGGATCAGGAACTGGATGCACCGTTTCCGCTCACGAGAGACCAGTTAGATTTCTATGACGAGAATGGTTACATCAAGCTGAAACACGTGTTCTCCGCGGAGATGCTGGAAAGGTACCGGCGCATCATCACCGAGCGTGTCGCCGAGTTGTCGGCAGATACCTTACCGATGGAGCAGCGGACCACCTACGGCAAAGCCTTTCTGCAGATCATGAATCTCTGGACTGAGTCTGGGAGCGTAAGAGAATTCGTCTTCGGCAAACGGCTCGCGCGCATTGCTGCCGAGTTGATGAACGCAACAGGAGTGCGCCTTTATCACGACCAGGCGCTCTATAAAGAGGCTGGAGGCGGCATCACTCCATGGCACGCGGACCAGTATTACTGGCCCGTTTCCAGCGAGAAAATGGTTACCGCATGGATCCCCCTTCAGACAACGCCCGAGGAGATGGGTCCGCTTGCGTTCTGCGAGAAGAGCCACCGCTTTCAGCTTGGCCGCGATCTTGAAATCAGCGATGAGAGTGAGCTGACGTTGAAGCAGGCCCTGAATACCTTCAGCCTCGAAGAAGGACCTTTCGACCTCGGGGATGTAAGCTTCCACGCCGGATGGACATTTCATCGCGCAGGCGCGAACACGACAGATCGCCCTCGCGAAGTGATGACCATCATCTACATGGACGAAGACATGCAGCTTGTTTCGCCCAGAAATAAGAATCAGATCGCCGATAGGGAGCGGTGGTGCCCAGGCTTGCAAATCGGCGAGGTGGTCGCATCTCCCTTGAATCCGGTCATCTATTCCAGTAAATCCATGCCGGACGTCACAAGGGTGCCAGCTTGATTCCTGCTGCGTTTCTGGCTACCAGGCTGGTTCCGCTCAACTGGCTCGATACCCTGGTGATCATCGTCTACTTCGCGGCGGTACTCGGCCTGGGCTTCCTGCTGAAGCAGCAGACCAACACCAGTGAGGATTTCTTTCTTGCTGGTCGCGAGATGTCCGCGTGGGTTGCCGGCGTGAGCTTTCTAGCCGCAAACATGGGAGCGTTGGAGCTGATGGGCTGGGCTGCTGCGGCGTATCAGTACGGCATGTTAGCCGCGCACTGGTATTGGATCGGCGCAGTCCCGGCGATGCTCTTTCTCGCGCTGATCATGATGCCGTTCTACTACATCTCACGCACGCACTCGGTACCGGGCTATCTCAAGCTGCGTTTCGGGGAACCTACCCGCGCGCTCAGCGCCATCTCCTTTGCTGGCATGACGATTCTGATGAGTGGCATCAATATGTTTGCCATGGCAAAGGTGATGGAGGTAGTGCTCGGCTGGAACCTAAACTTCTCCATCCTGGCTTCCTCTATAACGGTTGCCGTCTACGTCAGCCTGGGCGGACTTCGGTCGGCAATTATGAACGAGGTGCTTCAATTCTTCCTCATCTGGGCGGGAGCGCTCGTCGTGCCGATACTCGGCCTGATCGAAACGGGCGGCTGGACCGGACTAAAGGCCCGCATCATTGCCAAAGCCGCCGCTGACAACTACCTGCACCTCTGGACGACCCTGGGCCACTTCAAAACGAACAGCATGGGCGTGCACTGGACGGGCATCGTCTTTGGACTCGGATTTGTTGGAGGGCTCGGCTATTGGACGACCGACTTCCTCGTTGTTCAGCGCCTGCTTGCAGCGAAAGATCTTCGCAGTTCCCAAATGGCCCCCATCATTGGTGCCTGGTTCAAAATGGCTGTGCCCTTCATCGTCATTCTGCCCGGATTGATCGGGCTGGCTGTCTTGCCGGGTGCAGGATTAGCGCTGGTTGGCGAAAGTGTCGCGCATGCGGGCCAGCATACCTATAACGAAGTGCTGCCGCTTCTGCTCATCCGCTATGCGGGGCCGGGACTCCTCGGTCTGGGAATCACGGCACTCATTGCAGGGTTCATGTCGGGTATGGCTGGTAACGTCAGCGCCTTCTCCGCTGTTTGGACGTACGATATCTATCGCCCGCTGCTGCGTCCCGCCTCAACCGACGAGCACATGCTGAAAGTTGGGCGATGGAGCACGGTCATCGGAGTGATCGTCTCCATCGGCACAGCATACTTCGCCATGCACTTCTCCTCGATCATGGAGTATGTTCAAGCCCTCTTCAGCTTCTTCGTCACGCCACTCTTCGGAACGGTGATCCTTGGGATGCTCTGGAAACGAACAACAGGACCAGGTGCCTTCTGGGGCTTGCTCGCAGGGACAGGGTCGTCGATAGGAATGTGGATATGGGTGCAATCGCAACCGTCGGCGTTACAGATCCTCGCATTCTCGCCCGATGCGCAGCCCATGGCTGAGACCCTCTATCGGATGCTTTGGTCGTGGCTCGCCTGCGTGATCGTGACCGTCGCTGTCAGCCTCGCAACCAAAGCCCCTGAGTACGCTTCGCTCAATGGTCTCGTTTATGGATGCACTGTGATTCCCGAGCAGCGCAAATATCCGTTGGTGCAGCAGCCGATCTTCTGGGCGTCGGCAGCCGCACTTGTGTTTCTCTGGCTCCAATGGCTGTTCCGATAGGAGGAGGCGCTATGCAGCGAAACATTCAGGTGTGGTTCTATATCGGCGCGGTGCTTGCGTTATACGGCCTTATCCTTACTGCAGCAGGCGTGTTCCAGTGGATCCATCCTCCGGCAACGGTGCTTGCCGGCTATCACGCCACCTTCTGGGCAGGAGTAACGCTTCTGATTGTAGGCGGCTCATACACTTTGGCCTATTGGCCGCGCCGCGGCGAAAGCAAGCTGCACGACGGCTCACGAATCAGCTAGGGGAGAAGCATGGACGTGCAGGCAGCAGTCACGGATGGGGACGGAGCTTTTGCAATTGAGATTATCGACATAGACTCGCCCGCGCGCGGCGAGGTTCTGGTCGCCATCAAGGCAAGCGGTGTCTGCCACACCGATTGGGACTCGCTGCGCTGGAAAAAACGCCTGGTGCTCGGTCATGAGGGAGCGGGCGACGTACTGGCAGTGGGCGACGGTGTAACCCACTTCGCGCCCGGGAACCGCATCATGCTGAACTGGGCGATACCATGCGGTGTCTGCTTCCAATGCCAGCGGGGCAACGAAAGCATCTGCGAGGACCGCGGCACCGTACCCGACGAACGATACCACCATGAAGACGGGCCGCTCAATGCATCGTTCAGCCTGGGCACGATGGCGACGCACGCCATCGTGCCGGAGGCAGCCGTACTGAAGCTCCCTGCGGGCGTTCCGTATGAAGTGGCCGCTATCATGGGTTGTGCCGTGATGACCGGTTTCGGATCTGCCGTGAACACAGCACAGGTCGCGGAAGGCAGCACGGTCGTGGTGCTCGGCTGCGGCGGCGTCGGTCTGAGCACGATCCTGGGCGCTTTATACCGAAAAGCTGGGCGCGTGATCGCGGTCGACGTCAATCCGGCTAGGCTTAAGTTCGCCATGCAGTTTGGAGCAACGGAGACGCTGCTGGCTGACCGCAACGACAAGGGGCTGCTCGACGCGGCGAAGGAGGTGAAGCGGCGGAATGGAGGCCGGGGCGTCGATTACGCCTTCGAGTGCACCGCCGTCCCGGAGCTTGGCTCCGCGCCTCTCGCCATGGTGCGCAGCGCTGGCACTGCGGTTGGAGTCAGCGGAATAGAACAGGTGGTTCCGGTCGACATGGAGCTCTTCGAGTGGAACAAGACATACATCAATCCACTCTACGGTTCCTGCCGCCCCCAACGTGACTTTCCGCTGCTGATGGATCTCTACCTGAAGAAGCAACTACCGCTCGACGCCATGGTCACCCGCACTTACGCTCTAGCCTCGCTGGACCACGCGTTCAAGGACATGCACGCCGGGATCAACTCCAAAGGAGTGCTTGTCTTTTGACTGGGTCCTTCCATACCGTCGAGCTATCAGACCCCGCCTACGAGCAGGAAGGCTTGCGCACTGTACTGTGAAAAGCCCCGCACTGGGCCACCGGGCCGCTGTGTCAGTGTGGGTGCCCTCCGCGCAAAAGATCAGTTCGCTGTTGACCCTCTTGCACGGAGTCTATGGCAGTCATTGGGTGTGGTCGCAAAAGGCCGGATTGCATCGGACGGCATAGCGCATGATGGATGCCCGTGAGATTGCCCCCACGGTGATCGTCATGCCGAGCGATGGCCTCTGCCGTGACGGCAGCGGCTATCTCACGCACCCTTACGCCGAAGACGCAGAACAGTGGATCGTCGAAGAAGTACCGGTCATCGCGCAACTCGCAGCGCCCGCTCTGTGCGCCGACGCAAAGGTCTGTATAGCCGGCTTGTCAATGGGCGGCTATGGCGCACTGCGGCTGGGTGCAAAGTATGCAGACCGGTTCAGCGCCATCTCCGTACATTCGGCAATTACCGACGTGATGGGAATGCAGAGCTTCGCAGAAGAGCCTGTGAGCGAGTTTCTGCAATGTGGACCCAGAGAAGAGCTGAGTGCTATCTACTGGCTTCTGAAACACCGCAATCGCTTACCGAAGATCCGCTTTGACTGCGGCGTCGATGACGATCTAATCGAAGCGAATCGCTCTCTTCATCGCGCACTCCAAAACATGGGCTTACTTGTTCTCTTCAGCTGCACCAGCAAAGCGCAAGGGCCTCGCGACATGCGCCTCCCAGTATTGCCATTCATGTCCGCCTGCGAACTCCTCGTAGGTGTGCGCGATAGCTTCTGCTTTGCAGCTCTCCTTTGTTTCGAAAAGTGCCGAGTGCGAGCTAGCTCCTCAGCCCCGCAGACGTTCGACATGTGGTCACACTAATAAGAAATAGATTGACAACGACCTCTCCAAAGCGATAGAAAGTTAAACAAAGCCAAATTTGAAACGTTTCGGCACATGGACGCTTCGGTACTCACAATTCTTCCACCAAGGATTTCTATGCAGATCACGAAAGCACCTAGTAACTGCAGCAGCCCCGCCCCTCAGCATTCGCTGACCCCTCTCGGCGGGCACACAGTGAGTGCGCGCTTCGCGCTCCTTGAGTCCCGGCGGGCGTTGGTGCTGTTTCTCGTACTCACCTCAATGGTGAGCTCTGCGTTCGCGCAATTCAGCGGAAGCATTCAGGGAGTTATCACCGACTCTTCAGGCGCAGTGATGCCCGCGGCTCAGATAACGCTCCTCAGTCTGGAAAAAGCGATCACACGTACCGCAACCAGCGATGGTTCCGGAGTCTATCGCTTCCCTAGTCTCGCTCCTGGTAACTACCGCCTTACAGCGACGGCGCAGGGTTTCAATAAGGGCGAAACGACCGTCGTACTTAGCACGAGTGAGACACGCGACGTATCGCTGACGCTCAGCGCTGAAGGAGTGACTCAGGGTGTTACGGTTACGACCGAAGCTCCACTGCTGAATACCGCCGAGACACGCAATCAGCTCACTCTGGATAAGCAGGCCTTCGATAATCTTCCACTCCCTGGGCGCAATTTCGTCACCCTTATTGCCTTAGCGCCCGGTGTCAGCGGGCGCGGAACCTCCACCGATAACTTCAACACAGAAGCTGCGAACGACGTGAGCGCCAACGGCCGCGGCGCCAACGGCAATCTTTACGTCATCGATGGACTCGACATCACCAGCAGCGTGCGTCCAGGCGTGACCAACCTGACCCCGAACCCTGACTCCGTCGCCGAAGTCGCCATCCAGACAAACACGTTCAACGTAGACTATGGGCGCGCCAGTTCTATTCAGACGAGCATCACGACCAAGTCCGGCTCCGATCAGTACCACGGCTTCGCAAGCGACTACTTCACATATCAAAAATTGAGGGCTTATACTCACTTTGCGCGGAGCTATCAGCCTTATCACAGCAACAACATCTCAGCCGGAATTGGCGGCCCGATTGTGCCGCATCACCAAGCATTCTTCTTCTTTTCGATTGAGCCGCTTCGCTCAGTAGCCGCCAACGATGCGACAACCGTAACCTTTGAAGATCCTGCTTTCATTCAGTTCGCAAAAACTGCTTTCCCCAACACAGTGGGCACTTCGATCGTTTCAAACTACGGGGTGCAGGGCGTCGCGAATACGACCATATATCGGACGGCGGCACAACAGTTTCCTGTAGGGTCCGCCCAGGCCTGCGGCACCGCAAGCACCGGCTTTTTACCTTGTAATACTCCTGTTCTGGACCAAGGCCAGTTCAGTAGCTCGGCGTTTCGCAACGCAGTGCAATATAACGTCAGGCTTGACAAGTACTTCTCGAAGGACCGGCTCTATGGCACGGTCTACCGACAGCACCTCGATACCGGCGCCCCCAACCCAAGGCCCTCAGCTACAACGAACAACACTTCGCAGACCCAGGCTTACCAGGTGAACGAGACCCACACGTTTTCGCCGAACACGCTTAACGAGGCAAGTGCCGCATACCTTCGCGTCGAAGGACAAAATAGCAAAACCGGCAACTTCAAAGTTCCATCGATCTCCGTCGGCGGCAGCAGCGGATACGGTGTCGGCTTTGCCCAGGGCGACTTCATACAGACCAACTATCACTGGCGCGACGTCTTCACGCACATTGTGGGAAATCATAGCCTTCGTGTCGGTGTTGACGGGGTGTACTACACCGGCGACGCGCTCTTCGGTACGGTTCACAACCAACCGAGCTTCAACTTCAACAACATCCTGGATCTAGTGCAGGATCGCCCACTGAACCAGGGCTCGCTCTCGTATGACCCCGTCACAGGAAAGCCCTCCAATGGAGACTATGGCTATGGAACCAAGACCTATGGTGGCTTTGTCGAGGACGCGTGGAAGATCAACAAGCGTGCCACGCTGAATTTCGGTATTCGCTATGACGACTTTGGTAATCCGTACGGCAGGGATGGGTTGAAGTACGCTAACTTCTTCCCAGGAGCCGGTTCCACCTTTGATCAGCAGGTTGCCAGCGGTTCCCTGCAAATAGTTGACCGTGCCTATAAGCACAGTGTGCGTGCGATTGCACCTCGTGCAGGCTTTGCCTACGATATCTTCGGTGACGGCAAAAGCACGCTACACGGCGGCGTAGGCCTGTACCACGACGGACCCACGCTGGGGCAAGGAGGCGACGTCTTCAACGGCAATCCGCCGAACTACGTCGTTCCTACGTTCTTCAGCGATGGTTCTACCGCAAAGCCAATCTTCGCTCTCGGTACCAGTTCCACAAAGCCTGCCGGCTTCCCCTATCCTGCATTCGTCGGAAAGCCGCTCAATGCGCAGGGCGGAATCCCCGGGGCGCAGATCAACATAGGCGGTATCGACCGCGACACGAAGGCGTCCAACACGGTCAACTACGCGCTGACGATAGAGCGGCAACTCTCAGCAGGCTTTGTAGCAACCGTCGGGTATGTTGGCTCCGTCTCAAACAACCTTGTGACGGGCGGCGGCAGCACAACTTCAACGATCTATGGAACCGACGTAAACCGCTTCAACGGGGACTTGTTCCAGCAAAAGCGCAGGGCTGATGGCAGTTTTCGCACCTCCCCCAACCGCCTCAACTCCAGCTTCGGCGCAATCACGTACGGCCGCAACCTCGCTCATTCCAACTACAGCGCCCTGGTCACCAGCTTGAAGGGCCGCATAACCTCACGCGGCTTTGTCACCGCTTCGTATACGTATAGCCGCTCGATGGACAACTGGAATAATTACCCGGTTAACGACATCGAGCACTTCTACAGCCGATCCAACTGGGACGTTCCGAACCGCTTTTCGCTCGGCTATAGCTACATCCTCCCAGGCTTAAAGGCCAATGCGTTCGTTGAGAGTCTGACGGGTGGATTCACAGTCGCAGGGACCGCAATCCTGCAGCAGGGCCAGCGCTACACCGTGTTCACCAACAACTCCTTTCGACCGACATTCGATGCGGCCGGCAATGTTATAGGCCTGGACCCACGGAGCGGCGACTTCAATGGGGATGGTAATAACAATGACTTCCCCAATGTTTTAAACTTCGATACCAAACGTGATCGTCAGTCCTACCTGAACGGCGTCTTTCAAAGCTGCGCAGGGAACCGGTTCGGTACGGTCGGATCGCCATGCGGCAACTTTTCGCTGCCTGCTCTAGGCCAGGAAGGAAATGAATTGCCGAATGGCTTCCGGAACCCGGGATTCGCTCAGTGGGATGTCGACGTCAAGAAGGTGACTAAACTTACAGAGCGCGTAGCTTTCGATCTGCGGCTCGACATCTTCAATGTCTTCAATCACGTCAATCTGTACGGCGTGGATGGGAACGCGAACAGTGGCACCTTTGGCCGCTCAACGCAGCAGTACACTCCGCGCAACATGGTAATCGGTGGACGGCTAAATTTCTAATGAACGAGGATAAGAAGCCGGGCATTAACCCGCTTCTTATCCTCGCGTTTTCTACTGGCGCCGTGCTTCCTCTCCTAAATTTGACTATATGAGTCCACGCACCTCTATTTGGGCGCCACGCGTATTGCTTCTGACGTGGGTCTGCACAGCATTCGCACAGCAGCCTGCAAGTGTGGATCAGGTCGTCAGTGAACTTCGAAGCGGACATGCAAGGGAAGCACTGCGCGGCTCCGATGCCGCATTGAAGTTGTCTCCTGGTAGCGCAACGCTCTGGACGCTCAAGGCACTCGCAGCAAAACAGCTTACTCAACCTTCGGTTGCGATCGCCTCATTCAAGGCTGCACTTAAGATCGACTCAAATTATCTGCCCGCCCTCGAGGGTATCTGTGAACTGCTCTACCAGCACAATCCGAAGGAAGTACCACCTTACCTCGCTCGTCTCCTGGCGAAGCTGCCCGATGAGCCAAACGCCAACGGCATGGGCGCGATGCTGGACTACCGCGCTGGCAGGTTTACAGAGGCGGCGGGAAAATTCCAGAAGGCCGGTGCAGCCATCGCGAACCAGAGAAGCGCAATGGATGCCTATGCGGACACGCTCACGCAGTTGCAACACGACGAGGAGGCACGCAAGCTGCTCAGTGCGATGGTGCAACAGTGGCCCGAGGACACGTACGCACGTTACAACCTAGCTATTCTGCAGTCGCGCAAAGGAGAAAACGAAGCCGCCCTCAAAAGTCTTCAACCCCTCGTCGATGCCAAGGATGAGCCTGCGCTCTCGCTTGCCGCTTCTCTTCATGAGTCTCTCGGCGATACTCCAGCTGCCGTTGAGTTGCTGCGCAGTGCGATTGCAGCAAACCCGAAGAACCCTCAAAATTACATCGACTTCGGCGCGCTCAGCTTCGATCACAGCTCTGTTCGAGTGGGCATCGTGATGTTGAATACGGGGATCGAGCAGTTGCCTAATGCGGCTGCAATCTACATCGCGCGCGGCATCCTCTACATGCAAACCTCAGAGGTGGAAGCAGCAGAGAGAGACTTTGTGCGCGCCAACGAGCTCGACCCAACGCAGAGCTTTGGGTTTGAAGCACAAGGGCTTTCGGAGATTCAACGACACAACCTGCCGGAAGCGCTGCTGAAGATAAAGAGTTCACTGGCAAAAACGCCGAACAATGCTTACCTGAATTATCTGGCGGCTGAAATCCTGAAGGAGCAGGGTGCGGCTCCCGGCAGTCCCGAGGCGATGCAGGCGCTTGCCTATGCTAGACACGCCGTCACTCTCGATGGCGGACTCCTCGGCGCGCGCAATCTCCTCGGCGCGTTTGCGTTTGCTGCTGGAGACTTGCCGGCCGCTTTGGAAGCGAGCCGTGCAACGCTGAAGCAGGATCCCACCAATCAGGAGTCGCTCTTCCGTCTCATCCTCATCCTGCGCCGCGCTGGCGATGAGCAACACGAGGTACCTGCTCTTGTGGAGCGATTGAAGATACTTCGCGCCAACGAACATAAGGGTCAGCAAAAAGTGGACCGCTATCGGCTCTTCGAGCCCAAGGCGGGAGAGCCCTGATGTATTGCTTTTAAACACATGCAGATGCGTAATATCAAGCGTCTTCTCATTTCCGTTTTCCGCACATCTGCTACTCCGAGGATTGAATGACAAAGCTGTCCCTGAACGTACTCTTCTGTTTCCCTCTGATTGCCACGAGCGTTCATGCCGTCGCACAAGGTCACGAACTGGCCAATGGAACGATCGTCGCAAGCTTTGGGCCATCGGGACTGGTGTCAATCCTCGATGGAACGCCCGGTTCAAAGGCCCGTACCCTGGAGGACTCCTGGTCGATCGCAATCGACAATGTCTTGCTGCAAAGCAGCGATAGCAAGCCTTCCATCCACGCAAGCGCCGGACAGATAGCTTACGAGTTCAAAGACAAAGGCTACGTGTTAGAGGTCGTCTATCGCGTCGCGCCTGGCTGGGCATTCGTCAGCAAGCAAATTCGAGTGCTGCGCACGCCGCATCCGCAATACACGGTTCACAAGGTAAATTCAATTATGTTCGGGCTCGCTGATGACATCGAAGGCGTCCGCATCCCCACAAGTTATACCCCGCAGCTGGGTCAGACCATCGAGGAGACCCACAAAACGCTCCCGGGGCGCGACTTCGGTATCTTCCTGCGGCTGAATGGAAAGGGTGGCGAAGGCTTGATGCTGCTTGTACAAAATCCGTTCTTGCAAGTCGCACACACCCAACGCACAGCGAGCCTTCAATACGAACCTGAGATGCAGTGGCGACAGGAATGGGGACCCTTCAATAGTGACCCGGCCTGCATCGGGCCATATCATCTCACTGGCACTTCCCTTCCGCGAGAGATGCTGCTTGAGTGGAAGGTCGCCAACGCGGAACAATCCCCGGCGGGTCTCGATCGTGGAGAGGTCAAGGCGTTTACCGATTGCATTCATGCCTTTCTGCTCCATCCGTCACCCTCTCCCACCAGCGTAGAAGTCGGTTGGACCCTGAACGATTATCAGATTGATGTGGCAACCAATGCAGGCAAATCCGAATACAAGCGCATTATCGATACAGCAGCACAGCTTGGGATCAAGACACTGCTGTATGCGCCCACCAATAGTCACCTGGCAGCTCGTAACGACGACACGGACTCATGGCACTGGGAGCACACACTTTGGCTCAACCTGGGCCAGAAGATTCGCAAGGGCGAATGGGATCCGGCAAGCAGCCCAATTCCATCTGAGGTGACCGAGATGGTCTCCTATGCGAACGCGAAGAAGGTAGGTCTTCTCGCTTACGTCTATCCCTCGGTGCCCTTCCAGCAGAACGCCAGCTGGCTCGTCAAGGGCAATTCAAAGAACGAAAGTACCTCGATGTTTGCGAGCATGTCTTCGCGCGGGCTTCAGGACCTTCTCATTCGAGACCTCGTCGCATTCAAGCGCCGTACGGGAATCGCCGGTTATTCGTTCGACTACGCCTTCCTGAACTTCGACAGCAGCAGCAGCTATGCCCAATGGTCTGGGTGGCGCCGCGTGATGGAAGAACTTCGACGGGCGGAACCCGACATCATCATCGATGGCAGACAGAGCTACCAGCAGTACGGCCCATGGAGTTGGCTGGCCGGAAGCTATCCACACCCAACGGGCCAGGATGAACAACCTGAGAGTTTTCTCCCGTATCCCGATCTCCATTTCGACAGAGTCTCAGCCAATCGCCTGCGCTTTGCAAACTACTGGTACCGCAACTATCAGTTCGCGCCGTCGGAGGTAGTCCCGGGATACGCGACGCATCAGACAGAGCGTTCTCGAAACGTTCCAGACGATGAAACTACGAGCGGCCATCCACAGAGGGTTGAAGAGGTGCATACCGCTTATCGCCTTCGCGACTGGGATTATCTTGGATACCGTTATTCCTTCCTGTCTTCAATCGGGACCGCCGGCTGGAACAATGTCGTGAACATGATTCCCGCACGGGACAGCGAAGAATTCAAACATTTCTCTGACGCAGATAAGAAGTGGATTCGCACCTGGCTTCAGTGGACTGAGTCGCACAAGGAGCTCCTCCGCCACACCCAGACCATCCTGCACCAACCGCAGATTGGCAAGCTCGACGGCACATCAGCCATCCAGGGCGATCGAGGTTTCCTCTTCCTCTACAACCCGAATTACAAATCGCTGCATGACGAGATTGTTCTCAACAAAAGTATCGGCCTCGATGCTGGCTCACGCTTTGTTCTCCGTGAGGTATACCCGCACAACGGATACGTATGGGGCAAAAGCAACGCCGGATTTTGGGCTTATGGAGATCGCGTGCCTTTGCATCTCGATGGCACGAGTGCCACAGTACTCGAAATCCTGCCCGCCACGGAGATCTCTGCTGGCACCGTCTTCAATGCTGACGCGCTTCCGGGTAAGCAACCGGCATATACCATCGCAGGAGAAGCCCTCGAGATGACGGGCGCTGCTGGCGAGCCTGGAACAGAGCGCGAGCTCGGCCTGATGCTGCCGCAAGGCAAGACCGTTCGTTCCGTCAAGGTGAACGGGCAGGCTATCCCGTTCGATCAGCACGGAAAATATCTGTCGACCACGGTACGATTTGCCGGCACGCGCTTCGCTCAGGCACAGCAGGTAAATCTGCAACCAGTTCAGGACGGCAGTATGACGGGTACATTTACTGTCCCGGGCCGCGTGTTCGAACAGCTAAAAGCGCGCGCCAAGGCATGGCCTATTCCGTGGACCGACGAAGACTACAAAACGACCTGGCTTGCCCCTGAGAGGCTTCTTCTCTTCGTACAAGCGGCAGAGGCACAGGACACGATGAGCGTCGATGCGATGTTGGATGGGCAGCCACTCATATTCAAAAGGGCTTATACCTCCACGCGGGTACATCCGGGAGCGTTTGTCGGTCTCTACGCAGATCTTTCAAAGATTGCGCCAGACGAACCGCACAAGCTTCGCCTGAAACTTAGTGGAATCGACGTGAAGAAATTTCAAGGTGTGTTCTTTGACAATGTCGCGCCGGAGCTGACGACTCAGCTCTCCGTGGAACATTGATATTTATGGATGGAAGCAAGTGACTCAATTTACTTCTACTTTGCTCTACGGAGAGTTGTGTTTAGAGTGATGAGCAATTACGCTCCTGGGAGCGTATGCCTTGTTGAGAAGGGAACCTCGCAGATTGTCGTCGCAGAGGCCATCTTAGCCACGAAACAACCTACGGGGCAAAATTCGAGGCGTGCAAAGCAGCCATGGCTTGTGGGCACAAACTTCCTTCCGTCGATGCTATCAACGAGCTGGGGATGTTTCAGGCTGCCACCTAAAGTCCGTCGCTTATCAATAGAGAACTCGGCTCGGCGGAGAGCCTCGTCATGAACACGATGCGCGTATTCCTTCAGGACCAGCTCTAGCACCAAGGGTCTAAAAGGATTTAGAAGCGACTCGACAGGCTTCTTACCATCGCGGCTAGGGCATCATACGTTCGGCCTTGCTGGTCCTCCTCGACTCCTGCTGGGAGACAAATACGCACCTCAGCCGCACATTCTTCACTTCCCGCCACCAGCGACATATCTGTAGAGCGTTTGACGCGCAATCCCAAACTCAAGAGCAATCGCAGTTTTCGACTCGCCAGCAGCCACCCGCCGCCGCAGTTCCTTGGCTTTCGCCGCGTTGAGGGAGTGCTTGCGCCCAACGTAGGCACCCTCCCGGAGCTTTGCAATGGCGATCCCCTCTCTCTGACGTTCCCTGATGAGGTCTCGTTCAAACTGAGCGAATGCCCCCATCACGTTCAGAAGCAGATGCGACATGGGCGAATCTTCTCCCGTAAAGGTAAGATTCTCCTTCTCGAAGCGAACATTGATGCCCCGCTCCGTCAGGGTAACGACCAGCTTTCGGAGGTCGTCCAGGTTCCGGGCGAGCCGGTCCATCGCATGACAAAGGACCGTATCCCCCTCTCTCACGTAGCTGAGCAACTGTTCGAGCTGTGGCCGGTGGATGCCCTTTCCGGAAGCTTTATCGACAAAACGCTTGTCGAGGGTGAAGCCGTCCAGTTGACGCAGTTCCTTTTTGTCAGCGTTACCTTAAAATTCCTCGGATTCGCCGTTTGAAAAGTCCCCAGTTGAGGCCGTATCCGATCATTCTGACCTTTGGGGGTTGGGATGGTGCGACTGGAGGGTTTTATGGAGATACAGCAGCTTCATCACGATGGGGTGAGCGTCAGCGAAATTGCTCGGCGGCTTGACATGGACCGGAAGACGGTGCGGAAGTACCTGCGGCAGGCACCGCGAGAGTACGAGCGCAAGCCGAAGAGCTGGAAGGTGGATCCGTTCCGCGTGTATCTTCGCGAGCGCTGGGAGCTGGGCGTTCAGAACGCCAGCCGGCTCTTTGCCGAGATTCAGAAGCGGGGTTATGGCGGTGGAGTCACCCAGGTCCGGGCGGTGATGGCACCGTGGCGAAGCGAGGGTCAGGAACGGGCGTTTGTCCGCTTCGAGACGGCTCCGGGCGAGCAGGCGCAGATGGATTGGGGGCACTTCGGCAACTACGCCGGCAAGCGGTTGTACGGATTTGCGCTGACGCTGTGCTGGTCGCGGATGCAGTATGTGGAGTTTACCCAGCGGCAGGATGCGGAGACGCTTTTGAACTGCATGGTCCACGCCTTCGAGTTCTTCGGCGGCGTCACCCAGACGGTGCTGACCGACAACATGAAGACGGTCGTGCTCGATCGCGTGGATGGCCAGCCTCGCTTCCATACGAAGATGCTCGACTTCGCGAGCTATTACGGCTTCGTGCCGCGGGTCTGCCATCCGTATCGACCGCAGACGAAGGGCAAGATCGAGTCGACGATCCGGTATATCAAGTCGAGCTTCTGGCCTGGGATCGTCTTCGATTCGATAGAGGATCTGAACCGGCAGGCTCTCGCCTGGTGCGGCGAGGCGAACGGACGTGTCCATGCGACGACGCGCGAGGTGCCACAGGTTCGCTTACCGCATGAAGGGCTGACGCCGCTGAACGGCCAGCCGGTCTACGACACCGCCTATGTCAGCCACCGGCAAGTGGCCAAGGACTGCCTCGTCGCGTATCGCGGCAACCGCTACTCGGTGCCTCATGCGCACGCCGGCCGGAGCGTGATGGTTCGCGAACCGCTGGACTCGGGCATGATCCGCCTCTTCCATCAGCAGGAGCTGATCGCCGTGCATCGGCTGTCGGCGGCTAAGGGAGCGATGGTCACCGATCCCAGCCACTACGCCAGTCTTCCGCGAAGGTCGCGAGCCCCGATCCTGAGACCTCCGCTGCCTGTCGTCGAGCTGGCTCCGGGGCCCGGCGTCGGGCTCCACTACGTCGCTCCCGAGGTTGAGTTTCGATCACTCTCTATCTATCAGACGTTCTGTGAGGAGGTGGCCCATGTCGCTTCAGTCTGAACGCCTGCTCAACCACATGACGCGGCTGCGCCTGACGCACCTGCCCAACTGCTTCGAGGCGATCGCCGAGGAAGCGTCCGCCAAGGACCTGCCGTACCTCGACTTCCTCGAACAAGCGCTTGAAGCCGAGAGTCAAGCCAAACACACAAGGAACGTGCGGCTGAAGACGCAGTGGGCGCACTTCCCGTACAACAAGGGCCTGGACCAGTTCGACTTCGCCTTCCAGCCGTCGGTCGACGAGCGCAAGCTGCGGGAACTCGCCTCGCTCGCCTTCCTGGAACGCAAGGAGAACGTGCTGCTGCTGGGTCCACCGGGTGTCGGCAAGACGCATCTTGCCATCGCGCTCGGCACGGAAGCCATCGTCGCGGGTTCTTCGGTCTACTTCGTGACGGTGCAGGATCTTGTCAGCCAGTTCAGCCGCGCCCGCGATGAAAACAAGCTGAAGGAGCGGATGGCGCTGCTCATCAAGCCGAAGCTGCTGATCCTCGACGAGATGGGCTACCTGGCGCTCGATCCCTTCGCCGCCACCTGCCTCTTCCAGCTGGTCTCGGAGCGGTACGAGAAGGGATCGATCATCCTCACTTCAAACAAGAGCTACGGGGACTGGGGATCGATCTTCGCCGACAACGTGATCGCGTCGGCCATCCTCGACCGCCTGCTCCACCACTCGACCACCATCAACATCAAGGGCGAAAGCTACCGGCTGAAGGACAAGAAGAAGGCCGGCCTGATCGCCCAGAAGCTCCCTGGGAAAGACGGAGGGTAGCCCAGACTCCCGCGCGGGAGGATGCGGCTCCGGGCTAAGCCCTCCGCCGCACCCTCCCGCACCACCTCAACCCGCCCCAGTCTGGGGACTTTTCAACCGATGCAAACTGGGGAATTTTCAGTTGACGATGACACTTTTGATCAAGCGAGCTGACGCGTAGGTAGCCCACCAGCTGCCCCGTCCTGCGCTTCCCTTTTGTCACTTTAAGTTCTATGCTCTTGGCCATTTTCTGTCACAGTAGCAGAACCTGATCCTTATGAGACGTTATTCTGTCACACTAAGGGCGTGGTGTACGGGTATACCCTAACGCACATTTCCTTCTGTGTTGGCCTCCGGTTCGCTTCTACTACCTGAGCTGTTATCAAAGAAGCTCCAGCTGCTGGTCCGGATCAATGGAGGCTTGTGCTGCCCGGAGCACCTCAAGGCTCATAGGAATTTCTAGCCGCAACTTGTCTTCAACAATTTGTTTGGCTGTCACGACAGAGATGCGGTCGTAGCTGCGACCCATTTCTGCGTGTTTGTATTGCCCAGCAGCTTTAGCTTCGCTAGTCATCGGTCCACTAGGAGCTTGTTGAAATAGATACCGATCCACAGGCTCTGAGCACGTGGAGGTCGTCTTACGGGTATGCGTGGAGACGAGCGGTTTCAGGATGGGATGTTCAGCTATGTGTCGTTGGAGC
>JAABVA010002356.1_pt1 | contig 18905 bp, 32 predicted proteins | sample 5560331 | NCBI WGS metagenome assembly JAABVA01 (sample SAMN12812661, study PRJNA571458) | rock metagenome | isolation source: Antarctica rocks | place: Antarctica: Victoria Land, Mt New Zealand sud | collected 2016-01-07 | reverse complement strand
CTCATCCAGACCTTGACGTGGCGCGTGCGGTTGAGCAGGCGCTCGTACAGCGCGCGCGTGCGCGCGCGCTCGGCCTCCGAGATCTCAAAGTCGATGTACGCCTGGCGCGCGCGGCGCGGCGCGTGAGGCCCAGCAGAGGCTCGTGGGCGCATGGTTCTCGCATGCGCTGCCCTGCCCGATGCAGGCCATAGCAGGGCACGCCGACCTACAGCGCCAGACAGCGCACAGCCTTTCGAGTCGTGTACTTTGTGTCATTCTGGTGCATGTGTGATGCGGACACTGTGCTGGCACACAAGTGATGCGTCACAGCCCAGCGGTCGCGGACGCAAGCGAGCAGATTAAGGGCGCGCCTTCCACAGCACCTCCGGCATGTCCAGCACCGGCTGCGCGATGGCCAGCTCGTAGATCGCCCGCGCGCGGTCCTGCGGCGCAGCGGCGTGATGAGCGGCGTGATGCGCATGGCACTCTTGGCCAGTGCCCACATCCCATCTGACATCCTCATGAACGCGCTGCCGCGCTGCACTTCATGCGCATGCACGGGCACTCTGCGACAGTGCTGCACATAGGCAGCGCGCTAACCCTAACCCTAGGCATGCTCGGGCGGCCGCGCCTTCTCGTTCAGGTCGCGCTCCAGCTCGGCGAACTTGCACCAGGCGGCGCAGGTCTCGGGCGCCCACTCCAGAAACTTCTGGTAAAGCTTGCGCACGCGCTCGATCGCGCCCAGCTGCAGCTCCAGCTCAATGTACGCCTTGAACAGCTTGGCCTGGACATCATTGGGGTAGATTAGGGTTAGGGTAGGGTTCAAGGCGCAGCCCCGGCCGTCGCGGCCCGTCAGGCAGCTCCAGTATGCCCTGCCTCGAGCGCCCCCTTCTGACAGCACATAAGTTATAGGGACGGCGGCGGTGCCGATGTGTTGGACAGGTCACTGACGTGCGCGCAGCCACGGGGGAGCGGGACGCCCATGAGCGTGGGAAGCTGACACCCATGCAGCAGGCTCTGTGAGCAGAGCTCAGCAGCAGAGCCCCGTGCTACACCAGTTCATACTGCCACCTGTATGCTATGCTGCATCCCCGTACTGACAGCAATTATTGCCCGCCGGCTTCAGGCCGATTCCCGCGTGGCGCCTGTGCCTCTGTGCGCACCTTTGGCGCCATGCCGATGGCCATGCCCAGGATCTTCCGCGCTGCGTCCAGCCGCAGCTGCCGCACTTCAAAGTGCGCCGCCAGCACCCACATCTGCGCCACAGCAGCCCGCGCTCATTGAATCACAGACACGCCTGCATGCTTCGGCCACATGCAAGCATGCAAGTACACGCTGTGGCGAGCCGTGACAAGCAAACTCGCACGAGGACAAAGAGTCACACACACGCTTGTATTACAGAGCCGTACATAGCTTTTGGAATGCCTAGCAAAGATTTTCCTTACACACAGCTTCGCAGCGCACCGCGGCCTGCCAGCGCAGGCGCTCACACATGCGCAGCTTCTGCATTGCCCATACGCTGGCCAGGCTGCAGCAGCAGGTCGCGCGCCTCACGCGCCAGCACAGCGGGAACAGCAACATGCAGCCCGCACAGGGGCAGGCGCGCGCGCCTTGGCGAACGTGAAGGCGCCGTGCGGGATGACCTTCAGGCAGGCGCGGTAGACCTCGCGCGCGCGCCCGGCGTCGCCGGCCTCCAGCTCCTCCCACAGCGCGTAGTTGAGCCAGAGGTAGATGTAGCGCTGCCAGTAGCGCTTGGCCGGCGCGGGCGGCACATTGGCCACCGCGCGCTCATACACCTCGCGCACCTGCCGCGCGCGCACGTCAACCCTCGGCTGACGCTCTCTTGCCAGTACGGATTACCAGTCCATTGGTTCTTGATGTCTACTCCTATTACGATACATTTTTATTCACGCGTCTAATGTGGGGGCAGGACAGCGTGGGCCGGCACAGTGCAGCAAGCAGTGGCCAACAACATTGCTCCGGCGTAGCATATTTGCGCATGTGTGTCATTCCACACATAAGGCGATGTGCTTTGGCATCCGACTGACCTTTTGAGGCGCATGCATCATTTATCATCTAGGAGTCAGGTAGAACACCAGTCAGCCATGTCCTGATGCACAGGCCCATTGGCGGCCTAGCTCGACCCCAGGCGCGCCTTGTCCGGGTCGCCCGCGGCCTCCTCCAGGCGCACGTAGTCGAACCAGGCGTCATAGTTCATGGGGCTGCGCCGCACCTCCGCCTCGTACTGGAACCGCCGCTCGCTCACCACCACATCCTGCGCCGCGCCCGGGCCCAAGCATCGCGGGCTTGCTTGCAGGCACCAGCCGGCGCCTGCTGCCAGCGGCCAGGCGGGTGCACGCTTCTGGGAGCGCCTGGGCTGCCCTGGCCTGACATGCGCAGCCCCAGCTCACGCCCGGGAGCACCTCTCCTGCACGGGCGCTGGACGCGTGGCTCCTACTGCTTGAGGACCTCTTCCAGACAAATCTGTCGTTGTCAGCAGGCAACTTCACAATTAAATGTTTTCGGGGGCCGGCCACTCCCTCCGCGCAAAAGGCCACACTCTGTCCGCCGCTGGACGCTCTGTCGCAGCAGCGTCGCGCAGCCGAGCACCCCCAGCCCGTCCCGACTCCCGCCCTCCCCAGGTCAAGCGCGCACCTCAATGCCCTCCCGGTCGCCGTGCTGCTTCTCAAACGCCACAAAGCGCTTGTACACCGCATCCGCCTGCCGAACCACGCATGCGTGTGAGAGCGCCGGGGTTTTGAATTAGGAGGGGATCAGGGCCAGAATCAGCTCCAAAAGTTGCCGCGACAAAGTGCGCCGCAGCAATGGCTCCCCAAGCACGCGCAGGAGCCTCGCTCAGAACGCACGCGGCGGTGCGCAGCGGTGTCCCTCATGTCAGATTTGGGCGCCTTGAATGCAGTGCTGCCCATGGGTTGAACTTCACGCTACTGACAATGCGCCGGTGGCAGCGGGGGCCGCCGCGCCTGCACGCGCGGGATGTGGTCGAGCGCGTAGCGGTAGATCGCACGCGCGCGGTCCACCTCCTTCACCTTCTCCTCAAACTCCGCAAACTTGATGAACAGCTCCTCCTGCGCAGCCAGCACCGGCACGTGTGACCCAGGCTGTGGGGCGGCACCAGCATGCGGCGTCCGAACCATGCCCTAGAGTTTTGAGCAGAACCCGCAGCACCCGTGCGTCCTGCCGCGTCACAGCGGAGAGGCATGCCGCATATGCCAGGCATGCCTCCACAGGCATAGTGTTGTAGACGCAGAGAGAGCACTGGAACATTGGCCAACCCGTTTCATGCCAGTAATTTGGGAACCCGATTGTGAAAACGTCAGGAGACGGGGCCGAGGGCCGCGCGCCGTGTTGGCGTCGTCGCCCATCTCCTCCACCGCGTGCTCGTAGCAGCCGCGCGCGCGCGACACCTCGCCGTTGCGCATCTCGAACTTGGCGTAGCGCACCCAGGCCTTGACCGTCGGCAGGCAGCGCACGTAGCGCTCGAAGATGGTGCGCGCGCGCTCCACCTCGTTGTACCGCAGCTCCATCTGCGGGTCGCACAGCCCTCCATAGGCGCTCCTTCCATCACTCCTTCATGTCTTGATTTTGGACGCGCAGAGCGGGTTAGTTCGCAGAGCGTGTGGAGTGTGGTGCGGGCGCCTGCAGCAACGGCTTTTGTGCAGCAGCTCGACGGCGCGTCCGAGCTGCGAAGCGATGGGCCGGCGCGCGCCTTGATGTACGCCATCCAGCCGTGGTGGTCGGGCTCAAAGGCCATCCAGCGCTCGAAGATCTGGCGCGCGCCCGGCACGTTGCCCAGCATCTCCTCCATGTGGATGTACTTGTACCTGGAGGCGCGCCCGCACGTGCGTCAGGCGCGCCCCCTGGCCCGCTCACCGAGCCCGCTCACCCTCCGCCATGGCACCTCGTCACTCCCTGCGCGCGGTCCGTCGTTCCTTGTTCCTACGAGCACCAGTCGGTCGTTCCTCGCTCCTACACGAGCACCCCCGGCATCAGCGCCTGCATTGTGCGCTCCCACCCCAGCCTGCGAGACCGCCCGCCTGTTTCAGGAGCAGGCGCGCCATATGAGCGCCGCCGCACGCATGCAACCTGCGTGGGAGGATTCTGCACGCGCAGGTTTGGTGGCAGACGGCGGGCGCCCATGCGCGCGCCACTCATGCCAGGCCCGCCGGGGGCGCGCGCCAGAGCTGGTCCACGCGCGGCAGCAGCGACACGGCGCGGTCCCACACGTTGCGCGCGTGGTTGATGAAGCGGTGCCGCATCTCCATCTCCGCATACTTGAGCCACACGCTGGCGTTGGTGTACGTTACGTCCAGCGTGCGCTCCCAGACGCTCCGCGCGCGCCGGAAGTCCTTCTGCCCCTCCTCCCATATCGCGTACTGCGCGGCGCGGGCATAGGGTGGGGCAGGCAGCCTCCGCCACAGCTCATGCGACGGGCGGCGCGCGAGCGCTCTGGGTGAGCACGCTCGGAGAGCCGACAGCCTTCGCGGGTGCCGCCAGAGCCGCGCGCGGAGCGCTGCTGCGAGTCTGGCGCGCGAGCGTGGTGAGCGCAAGCTTGGCATAGCCTGCAACGTGTCTTGCCTCGCGCACTGAGCTCCAGCAGGGGCCTCCGCACTCTTACAGCTTACACAGCCGCACCCGCGTGCAACACGCAGGCAAGTGGAAAGTGAGATCAGGCCTTGCCGTTTCAGGCGGCACTTGACATCGGACAGGTGCCAGCCCAGTGCCCCATACAGCTTGACCACATTCAATGTGGAGAACAGCGCATGGTGCAGCCGCTGCGCACCGCTGGGGAGCTACTCACGTTTTTCCTAGATGAACTGTTCCTAGCGCAGCGGTCTCGGGACCATGCGCTGTTCCACACTTTGAACGTGGTCAAGGTGTATGGGGCACTGGGCTGGCACCTGTCCAGTGAACAAGTGCCGTCTGTGGCCCGCACAAGCGCCCACGGTGGCAGTCCACGGGCTCCACACAGCACCCTTGGTGCCCGGCTGCGCACCTTTATCCAGACCGACTGGTTCCAGCGCACGCGGCGCACGAGGTCCTCAAACTCCTTGCGCTTGCGCAGGCGGTAGGTGTCGAGCTCGGCCTGGTCGGTGATCTTCTGCTTCGGCGGCTTGAAGTCCTGCTCCTGCAGCTCCTTGGCCTCGCGCAGAATCTGCTCCGCAGTAATCTGCCGCGCGCGCCACGCTCCGGCGGGTCAGCGTGCGCCCGGCCAGCCACTCGTCTGCAAACGGTGCCGCAGTCGCGCACATGCACCAAACGCACTGCAAGTGCCTGCTCAGGGACTGCGTAGCACTTCTCGCAAGCAGTCGCCACTCAGCAAGCCGCCCGGGACGGCACTGATGCAGGCGTGCAGCGTCCAGCGCAGGCGAGGGGGCTGCGAACCAGCTGAAAGCTTGAAAGCACGCACCTGCTGCGCTGCCGGCTGCTTGTTCTTGACTTTGGTGGCCCGCGGCAGGCGGATTTCGGTGTCCCGCTTGGTGGTTCCGCCTATGCCGCTCATGGTGCCCGGCAGCACCAGGCGGCCCGGGTGCGCCCGGCCTAGGCAAGGTGCGCAGTCCCCGCGCCAATAGCTCTGTGCCGGCAAATGCCGGTCAGGCACAATTGTGCGTGTCTGTGTCGTCACCTTCAGTGCAAGTGGCACACGGGGGGAACACCGGCACCTTTGCAAGGTCATCCACACCTCCCTGCCTTCTCTGAGAGTCTCAGAACCTGGTTAGACCCTCGCTACAAACTGTGTACAGGACAGGAGTGCTGTTTGCTCATCGATATGTCCGCCTATCACAGCCGCTGTGCTGTGACTGCGTCACTACTATGTAAGTTGTGTCTACGCACAGATCTTGTTGCCCATTAGAGTGGTTGGCGGGCTTTTGCTTATGCTACCGCAGGCTATTTTGCCTTTAAAAGAGTATATTGCTTCACAAGTGCACTGCACCGGCACTTCTGCTGGCTGAGGACTGGAGAGTTTGGTGCCGCGTGGCGATGACTGAAGTGGCAGAGCCACGCACGAAGCAGGCCTAAGTGGTGCAGGACTGCATGCTGTGAAGCGCGGCTTGCTTCGAAGCACCTGTAGTCATGTCGCCGGCACTGGCTGCTCAGGCACTGTCAGCTCACTGCTCACGCAGCACTACTGGTGCTGCCTGTGTTGGAGCTCGGCTTGCCCCTCGTCTCGCTCGCCAGCCCCGCGCACGAACAAACTCAAGTGTACGTACTGCCCGAAGTGCTGCACCTCTGCCGGCTGCGTCGCTGCGCCTGGCATACATTGCAGCGGACGCTGCCACAACTGAGCAGGTGCCCCTTCACATCTGCACACGTGCTTCACTCGCCCACAGGCACACGACAGACTGTCCGCCAGGCGGTCGCAGACACGCGTGTAACTGTCCACTGCCTGCACCAGGCCTTGAGCTGAGCTTGCCTCGCTTCGTCCCGCAGGCGTGGCCTGACTGGCTCGTCACTGTAGCAGTGGTCGCACTGGCAGCGGCCGCCGCATGCTGGGCCGAAAGGCCGCGCGGTTGGGCTGACGGGAGCTTGCTAGAGGTGTGCGCATGGCCGCTGGCCAGCTTGAGCTTGCAGCCGCATGAGGACTGCCTGCATGCATGCCACAATGCCTTCCGCTCCCAAAGCCTGCACATGCATGCACCTTAAGCAGAAGGCCCCCATGGCTTGCTTGTCTACTCTGGCACGCTTGCCTTGCTGAAACATATCCTGTAAACCCCGCTGAAGTCTGCACATCTACCAATACCACAACACGCGACAAAACAAGCCTGTACTGCGTCTGCGCCTGCTCGGACAGGTACGAGCATCGTCAGTGCCCGGCGCCGGGCGCGGCGTGTTTTGCCGCGACAGCACGCCCGTCGGCACCGTGCTGGGCGCCTACCCAGGCCGCCTGCGCGCGCCCACCCAGGTGCTGGCCAAGGTGAGCTGCTCTTGCGGGCGCGGCGCTGGAGCACCCGCCGCCCAGCACTTGCAAAGCAAGTGTGGGGCATGCATGCAAGACGATGCACTCGCAGTACACACCGCGTAGGAGAGACGCCCGGCAGTAACCAAAAGGAGCATCGCAGTCTCCAGACCCAAGCTGGGCTTTTGCAGGCCCGGGTGTTGCCTGACAGGCGCGCAGGCAGGTCACGCCGAGCGCCGCGGCGCTGCCGGGCATGCCCACTGGCATGCTGGGCCTCCGCATGAGCCCTCTGGTTTATGCTGACGCCGCCGAACGCACTCTTGCATGCAGGGAATGCAGCAGGCCGGTGTGGCGCGCCTTCCTAGCGCGTGTCGCGCTCTTCAGGCGCATGCGTGATGCGCTGACGGGGCCGGCCAGGCGTCCAGGGCGCCGGGCGTGCGCGACTATGTGCTGCTGGTGCCGGGCGCGCCGCACCCGCGCTACCTGGACCCCACCGGCGCCGACGGCGTCCCCAGCGCATGGCCGGCCCCCGGCCTGCCCTGGCCGCTGCCGGCCGAGCCCACGCTCGCATACGTGAATGAGCCGCCCGCCGGCGGCGACGTGAACGTGTGCATCGCGGACCCTGCACCCGCAGACGACCCGCTGGAGGTCCGCTTTGTGGCGGCGCGCGCGCTCGCCGCCGGCGAAGGTGCGCGCTGGCCCATCGAGCTGAATCGCAGTTTGTCAGGCTGGGCTTTACGATGATATTGAAAACCCGTCGTTGGGCTGCCTTTGGCACCGGCTCGCAGCCTCACTGCACTCTCGTCACTGCATCACAAAAGCGTAAAGTGGGCTGAGAACTTGTGTGTCTGCGCAGAGCTGTTTGTGGACTATGGCAGGATCTACGACCGGTCTATGTATGGCAAGTAATGCTTTGGTCAGGCACTGGGCCAGGCACTGGGCCAGTAATGTGGCAAAGGTTCCAGGCAAGTTTACATGCATTGCCAAACAAATGGCTCATCGCCCGCCTGCAAGGCACGAGTTGCACGGCATTCAGACACTCAGCACACTCAGCAAGTACACGCGACGCGTCACACGACCGCAGCACATTACACCTATCTCTGCCCGCTTCCTACCCGCAGAAGGCGGCACCTCTGCTGCCCCACACCGCGCTAACGCTACACCGCCCCACCCTGCTCCGCAGCGTCCGGGTTCTCTGGAGGCAGCCTGCAGCGGTACACCTTGTAGTGGTGGTTGAGGCTGCGGCAGCCGTGCAGGCGAAAGCGCCCGCCCAGCGCGCCGCGGTCCGCGTCGGCCTCGCAGAACACCACGCGGCGCACGCGCGAGTGCACGAGTGCCATCGCGCACATCGCGCACGGCTCCGCAGCCACGTAGCAGTCGAAGCCGGTGCACAGGTAGGGCTTGGGCGCGGCGGGCGGGCAGCCGCTGCTGGTATCGGGGTCCCGCGCGCCCGCGCCCGGCCCCTGCGCCGCCGCTCCGGCGCAGCGCCCGCCGCCGGGCGGCGCTCCCGCCTCGGCACAACAGCCGTTGGCCTGTGCAGCCCCGCCGGGCGGCTCTGGCGCTCGGGTGTCTGCGCTGCTGCAGCACTCGCCGCCAGACGGTGCCACCCGATCGCCGTCCAGACTGCTCGCATGCACAGCCATGCCCTGCAGCTGCATGCAGCACGTGCTTGTGCTTCCGCCGCCGGAGCACACGGCCACTTCAGACGCATCCGCCGCGTATGCATCTGGCGGCGGCTCGCCAGCACGGCCGCCGTATGCGCCACCAGCACTGGCAGTGCTGCCGTTGCATGCCGGCGCAGCCCCATGCGCAGCCTCCCGCCCGTCTGGCGCCTCGCCGGACGGCTCCATGCAGCTGCTCTCAGGCCGCGGCGCAGCTCTGGCGCCCCTGTCGGCGGCCGCGCTCTCACCAGCCCCATCGCAGAGGTCAGCCGCTGGGCTCGCTTTGCCGAGGTGCGCGGCGCAGGCCTCCGAACACGGCTGCACGCAACCAGCCTTGCAGCCATTGGCAAGTTGGCCGCCCTGCTCGGGCGCCAGGCAGGCGCCGGCCTCGCCCAGCCGCGGCCCGGCATCCTCTCCTGCCGGCCGCTCACGCGCAGCCTCCAGCGCCGACTCAGGCCACAGGCGGCAGTCGCGCTCGGCGACCGCGCCCAGCGCCACCATGATCGCATGGTGCAGGGGGTGCCCCGGGCGGCCGGCGGCGGGCCGCGAGCCGTCCAGGCCCAGCCCCACCAGGCTGTCAAACCTGGGGTCCACGATCAGCGCCGCGTTGCGGCCGCCGCCGCCCGCCGCGGCCGCGGCCGCCGCCTCATTCTCCTTGTTGGCCGCGGCGCCGCCGCATGCGCCCGCGCCGGCCGCCTGCAGCGCAGCGCCGCAGTGACTGATTGTGTGCTGTGGCAGAGACCCGGTGGGAGCCTAACAGTGCACGGTCCAACAGCGAGGCCACGCTCTTAGCGCAGCGTTGCTGATTGTATGCCAGCAGAGCGTGCGGCATGTTTCCGAGCTAGGTATGTGGTGAGCGGAGCAGAGCGCAAAAGCTCGCTTGGAAGCGCACCGGTGCGGCCTCGTGCATGACGGCATCCGCCGCGGGTGCAGCTGGGACGTGGGGCGGACCCTGCGCGACACAGCACGCGCGCTCGAGGGGCCTGCCTGGTACGAGCTCCTCGACCAGAGTGTCCCGCAGTGCTGCAGGTCGACACCGCAGAAGCGCAAAGTGAAGGGTGTGTGCTTCTATCAAGCAGGGCTGGACGGCACCTGCCCAGCGCCTCCCGTGGACGCAAAGTCCACGCGGCACGCAAGCGAGCCGAATCTCAGCGTGTCCCCGCTCTGCAGCGCGTAGCGGTCCTGCAGCTGCAGCGTCGCGGGCACCGTCCCCAGCCGCTCCAGTTGCGTCTGCGCAGCAGGGCTCAGCGACGAGTGCGCTCGAGCACAAGGGTGCTGTCATGCCAATGAAAGGCTCAGCCGGCTGCAGCAGCCCGGGCCGCGCCTTGTTTCGGCTGCCCAGGTCCTTCACGAAGCACGCGGCGCCGCCCCGCTCAAGGTCTGCGAGCCAGTCTGCGCTGAGGTCAGCGCGCGGAGCTGTTTGGCGAGGCGGCGAGCCGATAAGCGGGAGAGTCGAACTTGAAGCGCGAGGCGAGGGCGCACAAATGGCAGCATGCTTGGCGGACACGCTGCTGCCGGTCAGGAAGACACCTGCAGACGCGCACACGGCCGCATCATGTACATAATCCAGGCACCGAGAAGGCGAGCAGCGCAGATTGCGCGCACACATTGCGGCGGCCGGTGCGCAAGCATGGCCAGCAGCGGGTGTGCGCACCCGCAACAGGCTTGCCAGCCTCCTCCGCCTGCCAGGCGGCCAGGCGCTCGGCATCCTTGCCAGCCACGCCGCTCCGCCTTGCGACAATGTTGATGCCTGTGCGCCCGCGGATCAGGCTCTTCACCAGAGCATCTTCTGAAGGATCAGGCGACAGGCAGCCAGCACGCTGTTTGGCAGGGAGCCTGTCGGCTGCGGGGCATGGCCAGTCGCATCGTTCGAATCCTGCTCGAGCCGGCATCCGGCAGCGCAGGCAGCGTTTCGTGGGCAGGGAGGGCGGGGCATACCTAGATAAAGGGGAAAGCGCTCGGTTGGCTGACCGAGGGCTGTAATCTGTCCGGCCTGTGCAGGTGCATGAAAGGTAGTCAGCAGGTCCCGACAAACTTGAGCCTCAGCTTGCAGGCAACGCACATGCTTTTTAACGTGCAGCTGGCGAGGCGCTGTCTACCAGGCGGCCCGGGGATGCACAGGGAAACGCCAATGCCAATGCTCAGGTGGCGCAGCAGGCTTAGGTCTGCAGGTGAGCGTCCCACCTGCACTGCAGCCTCCTCTGCGTCGTACTCCACCTCTACGGGCAGGTCAAGAGCAAGCGTGGTGTCATCCATTGCGCGTTCAGTGCTTCATCAGGCACGCCATCCAGGTTGCCCTGCCTTTGCAGCGGCCTTGCAGCACTCGCGCAGGCCTCGTGAGCGGCCTTCCTTTTGGCAGATCTGTATTCTTGCTCAAGAGACCTGCGACTACTCAACCAGCCTAAGCAGGTAGAGCGGGGCTGGCATCTGCTTAGAGAGCCTGGCTTAGCAGGCCCCGGCAACATGGCAACAGCGGCACTAAGAGCTCCCAGTTTCTTGCAATTTGCTTGTGGGCTCACACGCGGTTCAGAACGCCTGGTAGCGCATCACCGCCTTCGCTGCGAACGTTGATGCACGCAAGTCCAGCTGATACCAGGCACTGGCCTTGGATGAGCCTGATCGCAAAGCAAAGCATCAGTGCCTCAGGCATCTGACTGTACAGTGTTCCGCAGAGCCACCTTGGAGACAGTGAGCGTGCCGCTTGAGGTTGTCTTACAACGGGCGCGCGGCCCAAGCTTCCTTGGCATTGACCGGTCTGTGTGGTGCGCTCGTCCGTGCCGTCCTTGACTCCCCAGCAGCTAGGCTTGCGTAGCAGAGCTGTGTGCTGCGTGCCCGCGAGCGACTCACCTTGCGGCAGTTTCCAGGATCTTCAGCTCGGCGCACTCCGGATGTGTGGTGTACTTGTACCTCTCCTCCGCGCTGCGCGACAGGGTGCACGGTGCGCCTGCCGCCCTGGACACGCCCCGCTGTGACAGCTCTGCGAACACACCTGTTAGAGCACCCGCGGGCTTCTCACGCCTCCCTGCCAGGGCTCGAGCTCGGCGAGTGCTGGCACAGCTCCCAGCGGCAGCGCCCGCCTTGCGCTGTAGGCGCGCTTGACGTGCGCGGCCTGCGCGGAGACCACGCCTATGTCGCCATGCTGGCGGCATGCCTGGCGGCGCAGACCGCGCTGTATGTCCGCCTGTACCGTTCCGACCCCGGCTGGGTGCGCCCCGGGCGGCCGTGGCCCGGGCCGCCGGCCGGCGCGGCCTGCGCATACTGCGGCGCGCGGCCGCCGCTGCGCTCGCGGCACGACCATAACACTGGTGCGCGCGGGTGCTGGAGGCCGTGACCCCGGCCTGGCGCTATGTCTGTAGTGCAGGGAGGGGATGTGCATGCCCTCGCCAGCCAGACACCAGGTCAACATTATGTCGTTTTGAGCAGTCAGCAGAGCGATCTGCAAAGCCAGTCGCCGCGCGTGCCTGTCCGCCCGCGTGTGAGCATGTGCACTAAGTCCATGCCGTATGGGCTGTGGATTGGAAAGTTCAACTCTGCTGTTCATGCCTGCACGCTGTTTCTAAACAGGGAGGGGGGCGGACGCATGTGTGTCTGCTGTCTGTGCATGTATCTGCTGTGTCTGCTTGCACGTGTCCGCCTGCATGTGTCTGCGTATGTCTGCATCGTCTGGTGTCTTGGTGCAGGCCAGTGCGTGGCTGCCTTCGACCACTTCTGCCCGCTGCTTGCCACGGCGGTCGGCGACGTGAACCGCGCGCGCTTCTGGTAGGCGGCCCGCAAGTGATCATCGCCCTCGTCGCAGCCATGCGCTGCTGCGCAGCTACATCGCACGGCTGTGGCATAGGTGCAACTTTCAGGTGTTAGCAGTCTGCGCGTGTACACAGCAGTGACTGTTCAGTGATGCCTTCAGACTGCCATCACGGCCCCACGTCTTCTTCCGAACCCTGTGCCCGAGGCCGTGCATGCACTCATGCTGCCACGCACAGCGGCCGCGCTGCCTGAGGGCGCGCCGGCGTGGCGCAGGCTGTACTGCACGCTACAGAGCGTGCTCGCCGGCTGGGGCGCCGCCCTGGCCTGGCCGGCCGGCACAGCTTGCTTTGGGCTTGCGCCTGCGCACGCTGCCACTGCGGTGCGGTCCTGCGGCCTTGCGCTCTCTCATAAGCACAGCACCGTGCTACCCCTTGCTGAAAGTGCCAAATGCGCCCCGGTTGCTTGCCAGGCTTTATATCTATTGGAGTTCATGTGCTGCGGTCCTCACGTACGTGGAGCGGATGCTTGCAGCCTCTTTTGTAATATTTACATACATCATCAGTGCCAGCGATGGCATGCACCGTGTGCGCATCAAGCGCATTGAAGCAGGTTGTGCCCAGGGCCGGTGTGCATGGAGGGCACCTGCTAGCCTTTATAACGACGGCCCCTGAGGCGGTCTGCCGACCGCCCGGACTCAGCGACGCTGAGTCAGCGTCACCGCGAGGAGCGGCGCAGGGCTGCTGGGCGCACCCGTGGCGGGCAGCGATGCATGCGGCTGCGCTAGCCGCGATGCTGAGCGCGCTGAGCGGCTTTGCCGGCCTGTTCGTGCTGCACAGCTACCTGGCGGCCACAAACCAGACGACGTACGAGCTGAGCGCTGGCGCGCGGGTGCGGCCCGTATGCGGCTGGCTCTCTGGGCCTCTCCGTGATGTCCGGTCAGTTAGTAGGTATGCGAAGCACGATGACAAGCTTGCAGATAAATGCTTGCTGTGGGAAGCAATGTCGTGAGAGTGTGTCATGCAGGTGCCCTACCTGCGGCCATACTACGTCGGCTACAGCCCCCCCGGCGTCCAGCTGAAGGGCCGGCCACTGGCGGGCCTGGTCGCGCGCGTGCTGCGCGGGCGTGGCCCGCCGGCGCCCTTCAGCCGCGGGCTGCTCGCCAACCTGTGGGTCTTCTTCGTGGCGCGCAAGCCTCACGCGCACGTGCTCGCGCGCTCGGCCGCGGAGCTGCAGCCCTGACTGCCTGACCGGCGAGTTTGAGTGGCTTTGCCTTGATAGCGTTTTGGTGGTTCTGCCAAGCTAGGAGGCCGTTCTGTTGGGCTGCTTCAACTGCAAACATCATGTTTGAAACATGTATGTACAGGCATTTAGCTGTTGTATACATTTAGAGGTTTTCATGTCGTGCCTGTAGGGAGGTTGGAACATGTGAAGAGCAGCTGAACGCGCATCCTCAGTCTCTTGTCATGACATGCAATGGGCCTGCAGGCATGTCAGCAAGCTGACAAAGTGTGGTGGCATTCCCAGATAGCAGCACTTCTCTCTTTAAAAGGCACCTCACCATGTCCAGGACAGGCAGGCAAGGCATTTGTAAAGTCAAGAGCATTGGAAGTTGCCTTCATCGGCTGCTTTGCATGCTGCCTGGGCGCGCATGTGCATGACGAAATCCAACTGGCCAGGTGGTTTGTCGCTTCAAACCTGTGAGCTGCTCAACCCTTGGTACATTTACAGTGCTGCAACTGACCACAGAGGCCGTGCATTGGCGCCGGACAGTACAGCGCTGCAGGGGCAGATGAGGAGTACCATGCACCTGGTAGTCCTGCAGGCGCAACGCCGCCCTCGCAAGTGCTCACATACATGCAGACGCCTACAGCTCTGTGCGCGCGCCGCCGCAGCTCCCACGCACTATGCAGCCAGGCGCTGGGACAGCTGCGGCGGACCGCGGTCATACATCCTCCGGCTTCGCCACCACCCGCACACCCATGCTCTTGCAGGTGCCGACCAGGCTCCGGCAGACCGCCTGCAGCTCCGTCCGCACGGTGTCCTGGTGCTTTATCTTGGCGATCTCGTACAGGTGCTTCGCAGAGATGACGCCAGACTCGGTGTGCCCCGGCCGCTGGCTGCCCTCCTCCATGCCCAGCGCCTTCTTTATAAAGTACGTGGCCGGCGGCGTCTTCATCTCCTGCGCGCCCTGCAGGTCAGCGGCGGGAACACGCTCTGAGGTGCACGGCGGCCGCCTTGCGCGCGCACGGCCTGGCAGGGGTGCCAGCCAGGCTGGGAAGCGTACGTAGGTGAAAGTCTTGTCGCTGTAGGCAGTAATCTTGACGGGCACGGGCACGTCCTCCTGCGGCATGCCTCCGGTGAGCCGCGAGCAGCACCTGTGTGCCTGGGACCACTGCAACCTCCCCAGCTCCAGGCGGTGCAGCGCTACCTTGAAGTCGGCGGTCTTCGCGTTGAAGTCCTTGCAAAAGTTCATGATGTTGAGGCCCGCCTGGCCCAGCGCGGGGCCCACAGGCGGCGCGGGCTTGGCCTGGCCAGCCTTTATGAGCAGCTTAATGACGCTGGTGACCACTTTCTGCTTGGCCTGCGACATGCTCCACAACTGGCCCGGCTACATACGCCGCAGTGCAGCCTTGCTGCGGTCTCAACGGAAACACTGCGGCAACAGAGTAGTATTACACTATGCAGGAGGCAGCTCAAGCCTTCCGATCGATAGCAGGCAAGCAGCAGTGCGCAGGTGCAAGCTGTAGGGCAAGAGCACTACACGCTGTTTTCTTGTTTTCTTGATGACGATGAGAGCTGCCTTGCTGCAAGTTGCGGAAACTTGGAGGCCTGCTCTGCTCTACGGACCCCATCGCGACCCTAGCGAGGAGGCTGCCCACGGCGGCTCTCTCTGCTTCACACACTTCCAGCGCACTGTGGGGTGCGCTGAGCGTAGAACGCCGGTGCAACCATGAGCAAGCTTTCCGGCGACACGCTGCGCGAGGGTATCGCTGGTGCGCGCTGCCGGGCATCACTGGATGCGGCCCTCTGCTTTGCTCTGCTATTTGCATACACGCTTACATACAGCTGCGTTCTTGCGGCATTATGTGGCGTCCACTGCTTTGCACGTCGCTCCAAGCGCGTGCTGGCGAACAGGCGTGCTGGAGGGCTCCCGCACCAAGGAGCGCAAGTTCAAGGAGACCATCGAGCTGCAGGTCGGGCTGAAGAACTATGACCCGCAAAAGGACAAGCGCTTCAGCGGCACTGTCAAGCTGCCGTACACGCCGCGGCCGGCCATGAAGGCGCGCAGCCTGCGGCCAGCCCGTTACTGTGGCTGCTGCGTCGTCTCGTGCGCCGAGGGCAGCCCGCCCTGACCGGCGCCCCGCGCGAGCGGGCAGGTGTGCGTGCTGGGCGACCACAAGCACTGCGAGGAGGCCAAGTCGATCGGCGTGGACACCATGTCGGTGGAGGAGCTGAAGAAGCTGAACAAGAACAAGAAGCTTGTGAAGAAGCTTGGTGCGCCACGCGCCGCGCCCGTCCGGCCTCCCCCTGCTGCCGCGGCCGGGGCTTGTCCACCGGCAGCCTCCCTGCCTGCCGCACTGCCTCAATTTTCTACCGGCTCAGCGTGGAGGTGAGCGTGCGGCTGAGCGCACGTGCGGCGGCGCGCGCGCAGCCAAGAAGTACGCGGCCTTCCTGGCGTCGGAGTCGGTGATCAAGCAGATCCCGCGGCTGCTGGGCCCCGGCCTGAACAAGGCCGGCAAATTCCCCACGCTGGTCACGCACAACGACAAGCTGGAGGAGAAGGCGCGCCCGCCAGCCACGCGGCCGGGCCGCCGTCCTGCCCCTCCACGCCAGCGCCTGCCCGTGCGGCCAGGGCAGTGTGTGACGAACCTGGAAGAGAAGCTGCGGAGTGTAGCGGTCCTGTCATGACTGACTTGGCTGTTCACTCCACATCAGTGCCTGGAGTGACTGCCTGGCAAGCACACATGTGTGCTATGGGGGCGACGCGGCACTGCACAGAGGAGAAAAGGAATATCATTCAGCGCGTTGGGCGAGACTCCTTCGCACTGTCTGCTAGCATGCGGGCTGCCTGCCGCCCGCGCCGAGCGCAGAGCTGCTGTGCGGCGCTGGGAGCGGCGCCCGCTTGTCGGCTCACGCTGCTGTGCGCTGCGCAGGTGAACGAGCTCAAGTCGTCCATCAAGTTCCAGCTGAAGAAGGTGCTGTGCATGGGCGTGGCCATCGGCAACGTCGGCATGGAGGAGAAGGAGATCTACGTGAACACGCAGGCGCGCCTGCCGCCCCGCGCGCCGTCGGTGAGCTCGACGCTGTGCCTGCGTGGCACAGCGCCACGACTGGTGCCGACCGCGGCGTTCCTCAGCGCGAGGCTGCTACATGCAGGTTTCTTCATATGCGGGTCATTGTTGTTTTGCTTGCATGCCATCGCAACCGGCCGATTTGGAGCTGTCGGCGGCTGACGGGGAGCTGTTGCGCCGCCCAGATGTCCGTCAACTTCCTGGTGTCGCTGCTGAAGAAGAACTGGCAGAACGTGCGCTGCCTCTACATCAAGTCGTCCATGGGCAAGCCCCAGCGGCTGTACTGAGCGGCCCTGCGGCGCGCGCCGGCGGCGCCTGCGCTCGCGCGACCAGGGGCCGGTTGCAGCATGGGGCGGTGCGAGGTATTGGTTTCGCTCCTCTGGGGGTTTTGGGGGTAGAATCAATTCGTTGGGGGGCTGAGGTAGGGGCATCTGGGGTTTACGGTCGAAAGCCAGGGGTGCCGGCCAGACCTGGGGGCTTGCGCGCATCCATCCTCGCAGACAGTTGCACCAAGGGGTGGCTGCTGCCCCGAATGCCCTAATGCGTGCGTGCCCACACGCGCCCGCAGGGGTGCGGCAACCGCCCTGTTGGGAGCCCCATTTGGGGCGACCCGCTGCTGCAAGCATGGTGTGCTGCATGGTGACATGGGGTGTTTGGCTGCGAGCTTTGTGGACGGAGTTCGCCCACTTCACACTGCTGTTGACAGAAACAGGGAGACTGAGTGGGGTCAATGGAGCGGCCAGTGAAGTTTACAATGCCTGCATCCCTGCAGTAAAGATGATGCAGCAGGGCAGTTCTGATGTACATGGGCTACGCCGTGCCTTCAACGCCTTCAACGTTCATGAAACGCGACCATTGACAACAAATTTGCAGGGCGTGGCACACAAAGAAGGCGTGTCTGTTCTGAACGCAAAGCCCCCAAGCAGGACAGCCTCATCTTCTACCACTACTGTGAAGCCCTGACGAGCAAGCGCCCACAAGTGAGAACAGTCTACACCACGCACCCGAGCCCCGACACACACGCACGCTGCAAACCCCAAACGCATGCCCACGGAGACAGCCCCTGCCCACTGGGCCCCATTGGCGTCAGCAGGAGGTGGCCAGCGCCTGCGCCTGCTTGCCGGGCTGCCCCGCGCCGGCCCTACTTGACAGCGGGCGCGGTTGCGGGCGCGGCATTGCGTGCGAGCGCGATCCAGCCGGTCACAATGCCGGCCAGGCACACCCAGCCCGCCACGTCGTACCAGAAGTCGCTCGCGCTCGCCTTGCGCTCCGCGCCGCCGACGGGGCTCTTGTGCTGCGCGCCGCGCCGAGCACCACCAGTTGAGTCGAGTGGCAACACTCGGAGCAGGCACAGACTCCAGCGGGGCTGGGCAGCCTCCACTCGGGCTGGGCAATTGCGTCGGCGGACCTGGCTGTCCCCGCCCAAGCCAGACCGGCTGGCCGGGCCTTGTTGCTCACATGCATGGGAAGAAACCCCTCCCTACTGGCATACGCCGGGGGCAGTCACCTGAGCCTCCTGCAGCTGCTTCTGCAGCTCAGCGTGCAGGCCGGGCGCCTTGGAGGTCATCTCCAGCGCCTTGCGGTACACGTCGCTCGTGGGGTCCTGCAAGCCGGCGCTTGGCAGTTTGCACACCAACCTCCAGCATGAGCGAGAGGAGGTAACGATGGTAATTTCTGGGACAAGTGTTGTGTCTGCCTTGACCTGAACTAAAACAGCAGAACAAGCAGCGCATGGTGTCTCTTGACGACGCTTTCCAGCCGCACAGCGGTGAATTTTTGATATATGTGAGCACGGAACACAGGCGTCTGCTTGGCTCAGCTCACAAAAGCGGCCAGATGAGCAACACTTGGCCCTCAAGGTAGGCATACAGGCGGGCGAGTCGAGCCCCGCACCTCCGCGATAGCCTTTTTGAAGCAGTCGTTGGCGAGGTCAAAGAATTCGTGTGCACGCGTGGTGTCGGTGGTCAGGAACCCCTGGGGCGGCAGCGGCGCAAGCGTCAGGGCTGTCCAGTCGGCCTGGTCCACAGCCCAGCGCGGATACATAGGGGACAGCCGGGGGCTGCAGGTGCGTGGGGGCGGTGGCGCGCCTGCGAAGTGTACGCATTGCCCAGGCACCACAGCGCGTCGTGCTTGCGCGAGTCCAGCAGAAGCGCCTTTTTGAACTTTACGGTGGCCTGCGCGGCGGCACAGCGGTCGGCGGCGCCCAGCGAGCGCCGCATGCGTGGCGCCAAAGGCTGCAAGCTGGGTGCGCGCCTCCTGGATCATGGCGTACGCCTCTGGCCCCTGCCTGAAGTGCGCCAGCTCCAGCAG
>JAABVA010002350.1_pt1 | contig 18945 bp, 21 predicted proteins | sample 5560331 | NCBI WGS metagenome assembly JAABVA01 (sample SAMN12812661, study PRJNA571458) | rock metagenome | isolation source: Antarctica rocks | place: Antarctica: Victoria Land, Mt New Zealand sud | collected 2016-01-07 | reverse complement strand
CACAAGAAAGCTACACGCTTTCTTGTGAGGTGTATACACATTAGCGCATATCCTTATGCCTGCTATACAGTGGTTCCGAATGTACCACATCTTTATTAACGTGGTTACATATGGTATACGTACATAACTTGGGGATAGTTGCTCTTTACACGGTCTATTTCGACTCAGTATCCATGCTTGACGAGGCTCCCTTCTATTCTATCTGAGTCTATCTGAGTACCATAGAAAGCATTCGTATTGCTGTCAATTCTGCTGTCAAATGCTGTCATTTTTGAGACCTTTCTGCTGACTCTGTACGATCATAGATGTTTTTTGGGGTCTCTAATCACAGTACCTACATTACATCTAGCCCTTGAGCATGTTCATAACAATGATGAATTGCCGCTTGTATGCGCTCATAAACATAGCCGCCTGTAGTGAACAAGCTTTCATCCAATGCTCTATGCATTTCAATATCATGCTGATACGTTTTTCGTAAGATACTACATACAACCTCGAATGGTTCATCGCCAATTAAAGTTGTAACTATTGCGTTAAAGGTATCATGGTCGTACTGCACATTAGGCTTTCCTGCAATGAATTTAGGTATATAGGTTATTGCTTTAGCTTCCCATCCAGCAATATGGGCCATTATTTCACAAGGTCCCCATTTGTCTTCCTTCCGAGTAACTCCTCGTTTATAGGCTTTAGTCGCAGCCTCAATTAGACATTCATGTGCCTTACCCAGTTCTTGTAAAAATTCCTCTTTCTGGCTTATCTGTTTTTGTAGATCATTTGAGTCAGTTCTCGTTTCGTGTGCAGCCCATTCAAGGTAACTTTGACTACCTGTTAGAACAGGCAGTGCTAAAATACCAGGTACTTCATACGGGTGTATCTTCTTAATCGCTTCCTCAACCTTGCTATACAAATTTCTCTGTGTTTTAGCTGTGCAAACCCACTCTTCTGCTCGTTGTACTTCTTCCTTCCACCAATAATTACTCGCTATTGGCCCCGATACCCATACACTTGCAGCAAGCCGCTTTGTAACCAAACTGTTTGCTATCTCATCTGCATTCTGTTTTGAGTTGGTCGCAACAGTAACTTGTATCAGTTCAATCATTTTTTAACCAACCTTTCTTGTCGGTAGCTGCTTGAATACATTTCTTGCTAATTCCTGAATTTGAGGTTCATTGATCCATTTTTCCGGTGTCTGTTGATAAACCAAGAGTGCATCATTATAACGTCTTTGACTTCCAATATCTACTGCCATTTGAGTTGCATATTTGAGTGAACTAGCGTAAATTTCTAACTCTCCCATAACTCTCGATGCGTCCGCTTGGTAGATAATAGTTTCATTCTTAGATCGCTCGGAAATTGAATTAATACCTATACTCTGTATAAGACTGTCCGCAGCCTTTTGCTGATAGTTTGCATTAGGAAAGTGTTCGACGAGTCGAAGATAAGTTTTCCCTTGCCATTGATAAAGCGTATTTACACCGCAATCGGCATAAATAAAGCTAGGGTCGTGTTCGGGATACGTCGGGAAATGCTCTTGAGCAAGACCTATGTAACGCAACGCCTCCTGCTCCTCCTTGCATTGTGCATAGGCTTCACCCATACCCATCAGAATGTCGCTTCTCAGAAGTGACATTTCATTACCAAGAGCATGTAACGCTTGATGAAATATAGGTATTGCTTTCTGGGGCTTGCGTGGATAATAACAGTGTGAATAGGTATATCCCAAATACATGAATGAGGCAGCTTGTAGCTTAACGTCTTGAGATATAGAAGCGTAACGGATAGCATCATTGCAATGTGCTTCTCTTGCTGCAAAATTGAGTCGATGCATTGCCGAGATACCCTGAATAATAGATGTTTGAGCAGCAAGTCGTGCCGCTACTTTTTGATATTTTGATGGACGTAAAGCTAGTGTTCCTAACAATGGAACGAATTTCGGGAAAATCTCATCTACCGCTGCTAATCCTTTCCCTTTGAGAAGGTGCCAACAAGCTGTAACACTGGCAGCACATTGGGGGAGAAACTCTTCTGCAAATAAATCGGTCATTATTCCTGGTTGTTTTGCGATACCAAACAGAGTTGTAGGAAGAGCAGCAATTGTTATAAGCGCGGTTCTACGAGAGATTTTCTGTTCTTCTTGTTGCATGTGATTTTGTTGTAGCGTCTCATCAAACATTTTTAGCTCCTGATCTACCATCGTTTGAACTTCATCGCAGAAGCCAGATTGTCCATTCCATAAGCTGATTGTTCTTATTATCCTGGCTAAATTTAAGCCGGACCAAATAGTCCAATCTCTTGTTTCTATTGCAGGTGTGACCATCTGTGCTGTTGAACTTTGCATGTAAATTGGGTCAGAAGATATCACCTTTAGAGACGTATTTGTTGAAGGTGACTCAAATTCTGTACGCGCTCCAATAAATCCAAGTTCCTCAGCATCTTTACCAAAGAGAATGCACAATTTTTCACGATAATAAGGGCTGGTAGTTCTTATACCTCGCTCCCATCTGCTTACTTTATCCTCCGTTATATCTAGTTCTTCCGCCACTTTTCGCTGAGACCAGCCACGCATTTCTCGATGATAACGTAGAGCATCATTCGGTTTTTTCGGTTTTTTCAAACTAGTGTTCATTGCCCACAACCTCCCTGGACATGTTGATTGAGGTACTACTTTTGCTTATGCTCTAGTTCTTGTAGACGGCGTTCACGTCGAATATTAGCGATGATCGCGAGACGACCTTCTTCAGATAACTGCCCTGCTTCAACGGCGCGTGCTAGGTTGTCAATCGCTTGCTGTACCCAGTCAGCATCTGAGAGAGGGTCAATTAAATTCGCTTTTCGCAGTACAAGTTCTACTGGTAGATCGAGAGAATGTGCAATTTTCTGACTCGACGCAATATCAGGAAGCATCTTGCCCGTACTGTAACGAGATACTGCCGCAGAACTTAAACGGTCCTCGTCAGTTGCTCCACTGTAGAGAATTAACTTTCCTTGTGTCCATCCTCGTTGGCGGAGTTGCTCATTCAACCACTCAGCAAACTGCCGCCGTCGTACTTCTTCATCTATCATATTGCACCATATAGAGTTTATTGAATTATTCTCAAAACTTCATCATTTTCCGTGATTTATCAGAATTTTACCATATTTCTTCTTCATTGTCTCAGGGAAATTCTTCATCACAGGAATTATTAGAAAACTAATTTAGTGGAGAGAAGCATTGACATTGTGGAGAAAGGGAGCTATATTTCCACTAGCGGAGAAATTTCTCCGCTAGTGGAAATATAATTTTTGGAGGTGGAAACGTGCGGATAGCTGGCTGCTGATGGGCATGTGATGGGCTGGGAAATGGCATTCTGCACAAGGACTATTCAAGCTAAACTTTTATCAGACAAAGGCACCAGATGCCTAGCACACGGACAATCAAATATAGCTCACAGTTGAGTACAGACATTAAGGTAGTCCAAAGCCCTTGTCCGTACAAGCAAATACAAGGAAATGGCTAGGTTGGGACCGCCTCATACGTGGAGTGAGGACGAGCAAGAACAACCAGTGACGCAAGGACTATAAACGGAACGTCGGCAAACTCTCAACTGTTACAACTGAATACCCGCTCCCCATTCTCTACTCCGCACAAGCTTCTCAACATATGTGATGAGCGTAGGTAGAGGGTGCGACGAGGGGCAGAGCGGCTAGTGAAGAGGTGTTTTTAAGGTAGTGATGCTACCCCAAGATGCTGGCTAATAGCCGCCTCTGACATCCAATTCATGCTGTCGATTGGCGGCTGTCGATTGTGCCTTTTAGAGGCAGGGTCGATAGACGCGAGCCGTTGGCAAAGAGGTACTAGACCTCTTACAAGGTTCGAGAGTTTTATAAAGGAGAGCATATGGCTATCACACAACAGCAATTAGACACACTGGACAAGCACCGTAAGGACCTGCTCGCAACGGTGGAGGCTGGTTTGGGTGGTGATGAATACCTCATTGCTACCTATAACCGCTTAATCAAAACTTGCAATGATCGTATCCCTGTTATCCGCCGCATGGTGGAGAAGGGTAGCCTCCGGCAAGAGAGCAAGACGATCATTGACAAGGCTCGGACCCCCGCAGGAAAAAACGGGACCGCAGCCTCGACAAAGACGCAGGGGACCCAACAAAAAGCGTCATAGTTTCCCATTTACCCTCCGAGGGGGTTTCTCTGAGAATGCGCTAGGAGTGCGCTAGGAGTACTCCCTCATTTACTGCTCAGGATTGGTGTACACCTTCTGTACACCATTACCCATTTAATTTTTTCCCCATGATTTCCCGTTCACATTTCCTACAGGAGGATACACGGAATATGCCACGAAAAACGAACGGATTTGTCAACGCTATCGGCTCCGCACTGAACCGTTTTACAGGCAAGCGCGATCTACCCCCTCCGACCAGCGCACCTGTGCCAAAGAACGCACAACCGACACGCGGGACCGATGGCACACACCATCTACCAGAGCGCGAAATGACCCTCGCTGAGCGGCTTGATGCACGCTTTGAGGTCATGATGAGTGAGGTTGACGCACTCAGCAACAACAATGACACGGTTGAAGAGAAGGCCGAGTACAGTTGGATTGTGCTGGTACGCATGCTTCTCCCTGTCGTCTTTTTTATCGGCTTTGGCTATGAGGACGGCCTGTTTATGACAGGGTTCCGCTATGTCAGTTGGGAGCCATTTGTCTTACTGATGTATGCCATTGGCTACGGCCTTGAGGGGCTTCGGGTCGCAATGGTCTACTCCATGAGTTTTAGTAAGACGCAGGGCTTGAAAAAACAGTACAAGTATCAATTCGTGATCTGGTTGGTGATGAGTCTTGGCTGTGGGTTCGCTCAACTGGCCTCTGCTCTCGTTATTCAAGCCCTCGGTTCTGATAAGGCTCTGGTCGGGAACAATGCCCTTGCAGAGGGGGCAAAAAGCATTATGGCGACGATACCCTACCTCGTCTACATTGCTATCGGCATACGAGTTGTGCTATGCGCCGTTGCAGATTGGGCCTGTAGCGGGTTCCTACATAAGAAAAAGGAAACCGTCGAGCAGAAAGTCGCCATGATTACCACAAAGGCCACAAACCTACAAACCGTCATTCAAGCCCACATCAACGCTCAGACGATACGCGATAACGCACAACACTATCAAGCAATGATCGAGGGTGAGCGTGTCGAATTGAACACGTTACGCGGTCAACAAAAGATGCTCACAGACATGGTGTTCAATGCAGGCATGCAGAAGTTTCGGAGTATCTCTGAGGTCGAGAGCGACCCCGTTCCTCTCATTACCGATGGTGAAGTTCAAGAAGAATAAAGACGTGTTGTGTTGTTTCTAGTATGGAGGGTGTTCGATGCCGAAGCGACGCTACTGCAAGTACAGTTTTGAGGACACCCAACGGGCCATTCAACAGCAGCAACGACAACTGCATGTTGAGATTATCAAGGGGTCCGTTTCCAAAAACGGGCGACGTATCCGGCTGTACTCAGAGAAGCATAAACGGGAGTTCTGGGCAGTGATCTTAGCGCGGTCCTCTGATTGGTACGTCTACAACCTGAACACGTACAACAGTGGAATAGAGGCCGCTATCGTAGGCACCCATGACTCCTGTTTGGAGGTGCCAGCCCTGGCGATGGACAGCCTGGAATGGTACGACCCCGAAAAAACCCGCTTTGAAAAAACACTTCTCCCCGAAAAGGGGATGAAGTTCCCAGAGAACCCAGACTACTTTGAAAAGCGATATCGTAGAACCCACTACGGGCATTGTGTCTTGATCGGGGCGTTAATCGTCGGGCGTCAGGATGCCATAGAACGGTTGATGACGCTCCCCCCTAGCACGCGCTTTCGGCTTGAGGCCGAGGTTGCGTGGCTCCGTCATCGGCGTGCGGGCCGTCCGCTCAAATTGTGGGATGAACCCGACGAAGCGGCCTCGTAACACATGTCTCTTTAGCGTGAAAGGTTTAATTCTATCATGTCCCAAACGATGATCTTCCTTCTTAGTATCGGCTGTGGTGTAGTGGTTGGTATCCTCTGTATTCTGGTCACAGAGCGCATTCATCGCTCTCTCATTCACGCCCGCCTGCACATCTTGGCCCAAGACATCCGCGCACATGACGCGGCTACAAAGTCGGTCACGGTGGTTTCATGTGCGGGATGCCAGAAAGAGGGAAAGCGCATGATGCAGTACCATTACGGCGAAAGTGGAAGGGCTAGGACCGCGTTGGTATGTCACAAATGCTCGTCCTACGTGCAAACAATCCTTGAACGTCGATAATTTGTAGTGCGAACCCTTAGATCGTCGATATACTCGAAGGAGAAAGAGAAAAGCTATGACTCCTCAAGACAGTGACCTTTTGACTGTTCATGAAGTTGCCAGAACCTTTCGTGTTGATGAGACAACGGTACGGCGATGGATTAAAACGGGGTCCCTCCAAGCAATTAGCCTCCCACATGTAGGCAAACGGGAAAGTTACCGCATCCGGCGCGAGACCATGAATGAACTCTTACAAGGGAACGTGACCCCACCCAGCGACTCTGAACCCACAAAAGAAGCTCGCCTCTGACTCACTTAGAACCTGAACAGAGGCGAGTTTTGTAGGCGTTTACCCCACAATGGTACTCATTGTACCATGTGGGGTTTTTCATTTGAAAGGCAAACCCTCACATGAGAAACATGAGTACCATTGTGGGGCTGATTGTGGTCGCTGTGCTGGCACTGGCATTGTATAACATGACCTATGCAGCACAATCCCCCTCAGCACCACCTCTTTCCCTAGTTCAAAAGGGAGATACTGGTAACATATCGTCACACGTAGCACGTCCTTCCTCATTTCCCCGTACAACGAGCAGCATTGTCGGTCCTCCGACCATAACAGCCGACTTCATTGATCGCGTGCTAAGGGATGCACACTCTCCGGCTGTCGGTATTGGAAACGCGATGTATCGCCTCGGCATGCAGTACGGAATAGACCCTGCGTTTCCCCTTGCCTTCTTTCACCACGAATCTACATATGGCAAGGCTGGATGGGCGGTAACAAATCACAGTATTGGAAATATCCGGTGTACGGCTGGATATGCTTGCAATGGTGGCTATCGATTCTATTCCACCTGGGAGGCTGGCGTTGCAGATTGGTACCTCTTGATCTCGACGGTCTACCTTCCACAGGGGCTAAACACCATCGAAAAGATTATCCCTGTGTACGCCCCTAGTGCTGACAACAACAATGAAGCAGCCTATATCGGGAGTGTCCTTTCCGATATGGCTGCGTTCCGGCGCGGGGAGGTGTACGCATGACTACCACTACGCGGCAACTGCTCACACTTGCGGTTTCCTGTATCGTCTTCTGTCTTGGCGTCTATGTGGGGGTGCTTTTCAAAGCACTTCCCATTGCGCCTGATATTGCGAACTTGCTCTATGTGTTTCCCCTGATCGTCCTCCTTGTCGCGCTTTTAATAGCAAAAGAACGGAAAAGGAGCCTACGTTGATGAAAGAAGAATCAATGACCCGAAAGCAGGCCCTAGCTGTTTTTGACAGGATTCGTAAAGAGTATTCGAGGCTGCAAATAACCTATGAGTTTGAGCAGTGGAAGCAAAACGAAGAGACGAGAAATCAGATTAACGAAGCGGAACGCATTTTAACGCAGGCCGTTTTCGGCAAGCCAAAACTGCACGAATTATCATCCCTTTGTGAATGTTGTGGAAACCGCTATGCGGTACACTTTGCACATGAAAAACACAAACCTACCTCGACATGGTGTTGTTCCCCATGCTATGAGCAACTCAAGGCTGAGCAGAAACTTGAAGAGGAGGTCGAGCCGTGATGCACCCATTTGAAGGGCGTACCTCATGCCCAAAGTGTGGGCATGATAACGCCATCTTGCTACTGGACTCGACTGGACAATTCCCGCTCCTTGATGGGGCGGGATACCCCCAATTTTGTTGTCAAAAGTGCTTTCACACCTTTACACCAGGAGATGAGAAACCTCTATCACCAGAGAGGAAAGACGATGGCAAGCAGCAGCATTGAATGGACAGAGAAGACGTGGAATCCCATTACAGGATGTTCTAAAATTTCTCAAGGGTGTAAGTTCTGTTATGCGGAGGTCATGGCCCATCGTCTCCAGGCGATGGGTCAACCCCGCTACGCAAACGGATTTCGTGTCACGCTGCAAGATGACACATTATCGCTTCCCTTGCAATGGCACTCGCCGGAGCGTGTCTTTGTCAATTCTATGAGCGACCTCTATCATGAGCAGGTCCCACTTGAATACATTCAACGAATATTCTCCGTGATGCAGCAAGCCCACTGGCATCAGTTTCAAATCTTGACGAAACGGGCTGAGCGGCTTGCGGAAATCAGTTCCGAGCTTTCCTGGGAGTCGAACATTCAGCAAGGGGTAAGCGTGGAACGAGAAGACTACCTCTGGCGGGTTGATCTTCTGAGACAAACAGGGGCCGCAATCAAGTTTCTTTCGCTGGAACCCTTGCTCGGACCTCTTCCGCATCTCGACCTCTCTGGTATCCAGTGGGTCATCATTGGAGGGGAAAGTGGACACAAAGCGAGACCACTACGGGTTGAGTGGGTCCATGAGATCATCAAGCAATGTCGAGAGCAAGGCGTTATGGTGTTCGTCAAGCAAATGGGCAGCGCGTGGGCGAAGGAACATGGGTACCGAGACAAGGGCGGCGACTGGTCAGTATGGGAAAAGGACCTCTGCATTCGCGAGTATCCCTATCTTCCATTTGCACACAATAGAAGAGGCGAGAAGCTGTACCGGATTATCCCTCGTCAATGTGATACAGGCCGAGCCTACCGTGATGAACGATGCAAAAATAGCGCGTCCTGGTGCTATCGAGGCGAGGCGGTCTGCAACGAATGCATGCAGACCATGAGCGATATGAGTAGCGGCAACGCTGATGCATTCGCGACTGCCCTCCATTTCTAAATAGGTAGGTTTCACAATCAGTTCTCACTATTGAAGTAGTGGGACGAGAAAGAGAATAAAAGCGTGCCATCCCTTCTGATCGTTGGAGGAGCGATACTCGTAGCCCTTGCTGGCGTCTATATTCTTGTTCTCAATCCTCTCTTCATGTGGTTACACCTACGCCATATGAAGCAGATGCAACAAAGTATCGACTGGCAGTTCCAAAAGATGGATAAGTTTTTATATGAAGGTTGGCGTCCTACCTTATGGGATGAGAACGCGACTGATAAAGAGAAGACAGACGCAATTGAACGATACCTCAAAGGTGATATGTAAATATCGCTTTTGTAGTTGAGTAGTGAGTAAAGCCGCTACGGAAGCGGCTTTAGCATGAGAAGGAATGCAGATAATGGATAACATACAAGACATGCCAGATATAGCAGTTGTTGAGCGATATTGTAAAGAGTCCTTCAAACTCAAGATGGTACTCTGGTTGAAAAAGCAAGGAGGCCAGCACCTGGGATATCCCGACACTAAGGCCATGAATACATGTAGGCGAGAACTTGAACGTCGAGGGTTGCCTCTTCCACTTTTCCATCTATCAAATAATGAGCAGCCGGAAGAGGAAAAGAGTCAGGCAATAACTGAACAAGAGTACATGACAGAGGTTATGAGAACCTATGCAGGGTCCGATACTACCATAGACAAATTAACCCTGAGTGCATTAGGACTAGCTGGTGAGTCCGGCGAGGTAGCAGACACGATAAAGAAGGTCCTCTATCAAGGGCATCATCTTGAGATTATGTTACTTGTTGAGGAATTAGGCGATGTATTGTGGTATCTCATACTCGCCTGTAACGCTCTAGGTTGCACCTTAGCCGACGTGATGAACGTCAACGTTGCCAAACTCCGCGAACGTTACCCTAACGGCTTTGACCCGCAACGAAGCATCAACCGATAGTACACTAGCTCCCCGACTCACCTGGAACCTGACGAGGGAGCTTTGTCGTAGGCGTTTTACCCCCATAGATATGCTCATATCTATGGGGTGTTTCTTTTGGAAGGAGACACTCCTCGATGAATACAGAATGCACCGATGTTACTATTCGTCCTCCCTCACTTATCAAGATGAGGCCCTATCAAGAAACCTGTATCATGCGGGTGCTTGCGGCTTATCACAAACAGCCTCAAGGGGGGAAAGCACTGATCGTCTTGCCAACGGGTGGAGGCAAAACAATTGTCTTTACTGAACTGGCGAGGCGTCTCGGCCTCACAACCTTGATTATTGCCCATCGGCAAGAATTGCTCCATCAGGCGGCTGATAAGTTTCGCCTAGTTGACCCAACGGCGATTGTTGGGCAAGTGGGCGCGGGTCTGCATGAATACGGCGCACCGATCACCGTTGCCTCTATTCAAACGCTTTCAAGGCCGGAACACCTTGAGAAGCTACAGCAATTCGGCTATGGCCTCGTTATCATTGACGAATGTCACCATAGCGCAGCATCAGGGTATCAGGCCGTGTTGAACGCACTTCCTCATGCGTTCGTTCTTGGCGTAACCGCAACGCCGGACCGACTGGATAACCAGAGTATTGAGCGTATCTTTGGGGAGCCGCTCTACGAAGCTTCTATCATTGATATGGTCGAGAAAGGTTACTTGTGTGACCTACGGGCTATCGCTGTGCATACCGCGACTTCTCTGGACGCCTTGCACACACAAGCGGGAGATTTCAAGCAGGATGAACTTGAGGAAGTCATTGATACGCCGGAGCGCAATCGTCGCGTTGTCAATGCCTACTTAGAGCATTGTCAGGGACGACAAGCCCTGTGTTTTGCGGTTACAGTCGATCATGCCTTCCACCTCATGCAAGCCTTTCTGAGCGTTGGAGTAGCTGCGGGCATGGTCTCCGGCGAGACCCCTGCAAAGGAACGGATAGCAACCCTCAAAGCGTATGAGCGTGGCGAGATCACTGTTCTCTGCAATTGTGGGGTGCTAACTGAGGGGTACGATTGCCCTGAAACCTCCTGCATTATCATGGCGCGGCCCACACAATCACGAAGCCTCTATGTCCAGTGTGTGGGACGCGGGACACGACCAGCCCCAGGAAAAGAGAACTGCATTATTCTGGATATTACCGATAACTGCTTGAAGCATCGCCTCCAACCGCAAGCCTTGAGTAAAGCGTTAGCCATACCCCTCCTCGAAGGTGAGAGCATTCTTGAAGGCAAGCTTCGCACTAAGCAAGAGGACGAGGAACGCGACAAGCGGGAGCGGTTGACAAAGGTGAGTAAGCGTGTTGAGGACCTCGCCGTCGATGTGCTGGCTCGTCTGGATTGGAAACGGCAACGTAATGGTGGCTACATCTTAGAAGTCGGGCCGCTCAAGCATCGTATTCTCTTAAACCCCTCAGAAGAGATGGTCGGCTACTATTCGGTTTGGGCAAAACTGGCTCCGTCTTTCACCTTGCAACCCTGGATGAAAAAAGAGGCCCCGCTTGGATGGGCACAACAGTACGCCGAGCGGCAAGCCCGTACTATTCTGGCAGACCCGCAAAAAGTGAAGTTCTTAGATCGGACCGCGCCCTGGCGATGCTTACCTGTCGAAATCGAAAGTAAGCAAGCCTATCACCTCAGGCGCTTCGGAGTCAACATCACTGACGATATGACCAAAGGGGAGGCGGCGGACTTGCTAGATGAACTGTTTGCACAAGAGCGAGCAGAGCGTGAGCAACGCCGGACCGAGAAAAAAGAGAAAACGTCAAAGACTTCCAAGAGGGGCAAAAGCACCAACCAGCGTAAGAGAGCGAAGGTGAGCGCATGACTGCACTCCGTCTCTTGTCACTCTGTACAGGTATCGGAGGCATTGACTACATATGGTCAAACATTCTTGGTCAAGAGATCGCCGGGCAAGTTGAGATCGACCCCCACTGTCAGGCTGTCTTACAAAAGCAGTGGTCCCACGTTCCAAAGCGTGCGGATATTCGAGAGGTGAAAGGTGACGAATTTGGACCAGTTGACCTTGTGGCAGGAGGGATTCCTTGCCAACCCTTTAGTTTGTCAGGGCGGAGACGAGGCACGCAAGATAACCGTCACCTCTGGCCTGCGGCTTTTGCCATTGTGCAGAGATGTCGGCCCACTTGGGTCCTTATCGAGAATGTTTTTGGTTTCGTCAGCCTGGCACTCGACCTCGTTCAAACTGATTTGGAAGGTGAAGGTTACACCACGCAAGCGTATGTACTTCCTGCTTGCGCCGTCGATGCGCCCCACCTCCGAAAACGTGTCTTCATCCTGGCCTACACCTCTAGCGGGGGATGCGGAACATGGAGGACCCAATGCCAGGGACAGCAAGGGCCGCTACTCACTGACAGGGGCAGTGCATCATATATGGCCCACTCCGGTTGCGATAGATGCGGGGAGCGGAAGGGTCAACAGGAGCGCAAGTCCGCATGCAACGGAACGGCCTACTCTAGCGATGATGGCCCGCAAGGGGACATGGCCCACCCCGACAGCCAACGATGGAAAGAATGCAACCCTTCCACCGGGGGCAACCTATCGAGACTCGTTACCTGGGGCGTTGATACGGATGTGGCCCACCCCGACAGCCAACGAGGACCATTATCGGCTTCAAGGCGAGACTCAACAAAGCAGGTCCTTGAATGCACTCCACAAGGGCAATCTCAACCCGGAATGGGTCGAGGCGTTAATGGGCTTTCCGATTGGCTGGACAGCCATAGATGGCCCTCTGGCCCAAACCAACCGCAAGAGGAATGGGAGCCGCCGCGCACAGTCCCGCACAAAATCCCCTACAGGGCAGCGCGACTCAAAGCGTTAGGCAATGCTATTGTTCCTCAACAGATTTTTCCGTTTCTCTGGTACATCGTTCAGATTGAAAGGGGGCTACGAGCGTGAGTATTCTAACTACACGTCCTGACGTGTTACCTGCATTGCAAGAACTGCAAGCTCGCCCACAATGGGTTTGCTGGCGCAAAGAGGTACGAAAGGGCAAGCTAACAAAAGTTCCCTATAACGCGGCTACGGGACGTTACGCGCAATCCGACAATCCTGCAACCTGGACCAGTTACGAACGGGCTAGCTTTGCTCTCCAGCAGCAACCAGACCTTTACGACGGCGTTGGATATATGTTCCATCGTGACCTGACGGGCGTTGACCTTGACCATTGTGTTGATGCTGATGGACGTATTGAAGCATGGGCACAGGACATCATTGAGCGGCTCCCGTCCTACGCGGAATATTCCCCAAGTGGAACTGGAGTCCATATTCTAGTGCGTGGCGACGTTCCTCGCGGCCTCCGGCGTAAGGTTCCGGGCGCGTTGCATGCAGAGGCCGCTCTTGAAATGTATTGTGAGGGCCGCTACTTTACCATTTCAGGGAAGCACATCGAGGGGACGCCTGTCACCCTTGCGGCTTGCTCTGCTGAGCTGGTCGCACTGCATGCAGAGATGACACAACCACTTCCTCAGCAAACACGGACCCAACTTTCGCTCGTTGCGTCTCTTCCTATGAGTGAGCATGACCTGATACAGAAAGCGCGAAACGCCAAAGACGGCGCGAAGTTCTGGGCCTTGTGGAATGGAGATACCTCCGGCTATGTCTCTCAATCAGAGGCCGAGCTTGCCCTTTGCACGCTCCTTGCGTTCTGGACTGGCAAAGATGCACACCAGATAGACCGACTTTTTCGACAGTCTCGGATGTACCGCGAAGAGAAGTGGGACCGCAACGCCCGATCAGGGGAGACGTATGGGGCTGGCACCATTGCACGCGCTCTTGAGGCTTGCACAGAAGTTTATACCCCGCGCCGAGAGCGTGTACAAACAAGCGCGTCGGGAAATGGCGGGTCGGGGGCTGGTGGTGTTGCAACTGGAACTCAAACACCTGACGACTCGCGTGATTTACCAGAAATTATTCTTGGAGGCGATCAACTCCGTGATACGACGAATCAGGCCATTGCTGCACTGATGGGTCTGGAACGGAAAACACCGACGTTGTTTTTACAATCGGCGCGGTTGGTACGGGTTGGACATAATGAGATGAAACGTCCGATAGTAACCCAGATGGGCGTCGCAGAGGTCAAAGAGGTTCTGACGCACTCAGCGAACTACTATCGGCTCCGTAAGGTTCCGGGGTCTGATGGGGAATGGGAAAAGGTTCCGACCTCACCTCCTAAAGAAATTGCCGAGCAGATATTGGCACGTCAGACCCAACGGCCTTACTTGCCGTTTCCCCCGCTCGTTGCCATTGTCGAAACGCCTGTTATCCGGCCTGATGGGACTATCCTCGAACGGCCTGGATACGACAAGGCAACGCGGTTGTACTATGCCCCGCAAGCAGGGATGGATGCATGTACCATCCCACTGACCCCTACACAAGCGGAACGCGATGCTGCCCTAACTCTGCTTAAAGAAACCATAGGCGAGTTTCCGTATGTCGATGAGGCCGATTACGCGAACGCCCTCGCGCTGCTGCTGACACCGATCTTGAGACAAGCGATTAAACGGCACGTCCCGCTCGCCCTCTTAGATGCCCCCAAAGCGGGCACCGGAAAAGGGCTGTTAGCGGACGTGGTTTCTCTTATCGCCACAGGCACAAGCTCGGCGGTGCTTACCATGTCGGATAGTGATGAGGAATTGCAAAAGGCGTTGACCTCACTCTTGATTGAAGGGGCCACGATCATCACCATTGACAACATCACCGGGCGTCTGCAATCCAGACACTTAGACGCAGCCCTGACAGCCGATATGTGGCGGGGCCGGATGCTTGGACAATCGAAAATGGTGCTGGTTCCGCAGCGTGCGACGTGGCTGGCAACAGGGAATAATATCCGGCTTGGTGGAGACCTCGCCCGACGGTGTTATCGTATTCGTCTGGACCCGCATGTTTCGCGGCCCTGGATGCGGAGCGGGTTCCGGCATGAAGACCTCGCTGGATGGGTCCTAGAGCAACGCCCTCAACTCATTCGGGCCTTACTCATTCTTGCGCGTGCATGGTACGCGGCTGGTCAACCCATTGCCCCCGACGTGCCTGCACTTGGGACGTTTACCAGTTGGGCAAAGACCGCCGGGTCCATTCTGGCATACGCCGGAGTAAGCGGGTTTCTCTCAAACCTGGAGACGTTGTACGAAGAGGCCGACGAGGATAACGCGCAATGGGAGACCTTTCTGCATGTTTGGCTGGAGACCTTTGGGTCGCAATGGATCGCATTATCCGATGTAATTAGCAAAATGGAGGTTGCGGGGAGTGATGCGGGGAGTTCATCGCAACTCCCCGCAAATGACCTCGTTGAAGCCCTTCCCGAAACGTTGCAGATTGCTCTCAAAGAGAAGCCGAAAAGCTTTAAGATACGGCTAGGGAAAGGGCTTGAGAAGAGGGTTGACACCTGTTTCGGTATTGAGAATGTACGGCTGGAACGGGCGCGAGATGGACATAAAAAATTAAGTCGCTGGCGATGTTTGCGGGGAGTTGCGGGGAGTTGTTCCGTCGCTACGCAAGGCGAAAAAAATTTACTTTCCATCTGTGATGATGTTCATGAAAATGAAAGTAAGAACGAGGGGAACAACTCCCCGCAACTCCCCGCAAGCCAAAATAGCGAAATGCGGTCAATTGTCCTCTCAAGCCGTATGAAGGCAGAAAGCATTCCTCCCGAAAAAAGGCAAAATGCGGGGAGCTGGGATGAACTCCCCGCATCTGAGTCTTACCCTTGCACAACGCGGTGGGAACGGATAAAAAGCGGCAGACATGCCGCCGCAGCAACCCGATTGAGCGAGGGCTATTGGTGGTGTGATCGCTGTGAACCACAACGGCAGTTCATGGAAATAGGCATGCGTCGAGGTTTCCCAGCCGTCGCATTAGCGCAATACAAACTAGCCGCCGGGCGTGAAGTCTGGCTCCGGTTTGTGCAAGAGGCGGGATATGTACAGGTACAAAAGGCCCTGGCACACGTCCAGCACATGGAGGCAGAAGCATGACAACGGTTTCACCTGTAGAGTCCCCGCTTTCATGGGTCGGGGGCAAGTACGTATCCGCGAAACGAATACTCGCGGCATTTCCCCCTCCACATGTCTATGGAACGTACTGCGAGGTGTTTGGAGGTGCGGCACACGTTCTGGTTCGCAAGCAGAAAGAGCGTCACCTTGAGGTCTATAACGACCTCAATGGGGACCTGATTAACTTCTGGATGATTGCGCGAGACCACACGCAAGAGATACAGGAACGTATCGACACGCTCCCCTATAGCCGGATGCTCTACCACCGCTATCGAGACAGCCTGAACGATCAGACGACGATGGACGAGGTAGAGCGTGCAGCCCGTTGGTTCTATGTGTTGCGCTGCTCATTTGGTGGAGGTCCTGACTTTAGCAATGGATGGGCCTACACCGTCAATCAGCATGAGAACCTCCGGGCGCATTCGTTACGAACGGCGACGGCCCTCCTCGCAAAAGTCGCTGAGCGGTTTCATGAGGTGCAAATAGAACACCAAGACTTTGAGACACTCATCAAGGCATATCAGACGCCACGAACCATGTTTTATGCCGACCCGCCATACATCGGCTGTGAAAGCTACTACACAGTTGAGGGAATGCCTCCGTTCACGCGAGACGATCATGAGCGATTGGCAAGGTTGCTCAATGCGACGCCTGCACTGGTTGCGCTCTCCTACTATGAGCATCCATTGCTTGACGACCTCTACCCCGCTTCTCGTTGGCGGCGCATGACTTGGAGCCAATCCAAAGCGATAGAGAAGACGCGAGGCCGTCGCCAGATGGGACAAGAGGTGCTACTGATGAATTATGTTCCAACACTAGGGGGCCTCTGGCATAACGAAGAGGCTATTTGATAGAGAAGGACAGGACCATGAGAAAACGCAAAACGGAAACCCCTGCACTTATACAGCCCATTGTACCTGTTCAACTTCTCAGAATTGAACAGGTAGCAACAATTCTGAACTGTTGCCGAGCGAAAGTGTACCGCCTCATTCGATCAGACGGCTTACCTGTGGTAAAAGTTGGCGACGAAATGCGGGTATCAGTTGCCGATCTGAACCAGTGGATAGAGCAGCGTAAGCAGGTTTCATAAGGGTTGGGGGTTTTGCGATTTCAAATCGCAAAACCCCCAACCCTTTAAGCATGTCACCACCTACGATTTCAAATCGCAGGTGGTGATGAATCCCTTTTCAGGCAAGGAGATAAAAATATCGTGAGAACATTTTACTTGGTACCCAAGAGTCAACCTCGCAGCCGTAAAGCTACCCCGCATTGTACTGACTGTGGACGTGCCCATGCAAGACGTTACATCACGGAGCTAGATGGGTGGACTGTGAACCGAGTGTTCGGTTTCTTTGTCTTGTGTGATCTTTGTAGAGCAAAGCATCGACGACTGAACAGATCAGAGCGAGTTATGAGTGATATGAAAGACTCTAAGTAGGCGCGATTTCAAATCGCACCTTTGGAATAAAGGACACCGTGTATAAACGGCGAGAAAGCCCCTGGACGCGATGAGCGGTAATAATACCGCTCATCGCGTCCAGGGGCTTTCTCGCCAATCCTAGCGCAATTTTCAAGTTCTACCAGTTGTACAGAAAGCGAGAGCATCACACTATGCCAAAGAAACGAGGACGCGCCGGAAAAGGCGAGGGAACTATCACGGAACGGAAGGACGGACGATTTCAGGTGCAAATTACAATAGCACCGGGGAAACGAAAAACGCTCTATGGAAAGACGCGGGAGGAGGCACAAGAAAAGCGACTCAAAGCACTCAACGAATTGAAACAAGGAAAACTTGCAACGGGTCCACAGCAAACGGTCAAGCAGTTCCTTGAGGATTGGTTAGAGAACATCCATAAGCCTCTCATCCGTGAGAATTCGTATACGCTCTACTATCATCTCATAAAAGATCATCTCGTTCCCGCTTTAGGAAATATCAAGTTGCAAAACCTGACAGCGTATCGAGTACAAACTTTGTACTCAAGCGAGTTGAAAAAAGGGTATGCTGTTGAAACCGTGCGAGCTATCCATCGCATGCTACACAAAGCACTTGACGATGCAGTACGATGGAAACGCCTCTCACATAATGTGTGTGATGATGTGAACCAGCCTCAAAGTGTGGAATATGAAATACACCCGCTCTCAAAATATCAAGCGAAAATGCTGATGAAGGTTGCAAGGAATACCCCTATAGAGGCGTTAATCACGTTAGCCCTTGCCACTGGTATGAGACGTGGAGAATTGTTAGGTCTCAAGTGGCAGGACATCGACTTTGAGGAGAAAAGCCTCTCTATCCGGCGTACTGTGTATCGGATAGAGAAAATAGGAGTTATTGAATCTGACCCCAAAACGGCGAAGAGCAAGCGTAAGATTTTGTTACCAGAATTTGTGGTCGCTGCTCTGCTTGAGCATCGTGAGCGGCAGGCGATCATGAGAAAAGAAGCAGGTCAAACATGGCAGGAGGCCGATATAGTTTTCACCAGCAACAATGGAAAGTACATGGAAGCACAACATCTCACAAGAAGGTTTAAGCGTCTGCTGAAAAAGGCGGGACTCCCTGATATGCGCTTTCATGACTTGAGGCATAGCGCGGCAACAATATTACTTGAGATGGGAGTGCATCCCAAACAGGTACAAGAGTTGTTGGGCCATAGCACGATAGCGATGACGATGGATAGGTATTCGCACGTCCAGCCATCAATGCAGAGAAAGATGATGAATGATTTAGACGGATACTTTGGAGAGGAATAAGGCTTGTTTCGATAGCTATTTTGGCACTATTGCTGTCAAAATAGCTGTCAAATCGAGTTTTGCAGCGAAGAGAGAGGGAGGAAAAGCAAGGTGGGAGGCCAGTTCATGGGGTAGTTATTACTGTTCATAACATTTACGGTATACGTACATAAGAGATAATTAGTTGGAGGGAATGCAACAGCAATCCTGGCTTTTCCAACCTGAACAGATACAGTGTTGTGTAGGGACCGATACTACCTTGCATTCAGATGACCCAAAGGGTAG
>JAABVA010002349.1_pt1 | contig 18951 bp, 18 predicted proteins | sample 5560331 | NCBI WGS metagenome assembly JAABVA01 (sample SAMN12812661, study PRJNA571458) | rock metagenome | isolation source: Antarctica rocks | place: Antarctica: Victoria Land, Mt New Zealand sud | collected 2016-01-07 | reverse complement strand
CCCGCAGCGAGCTGAAGTAGTTGTCGGTGGTGTGGTTCTCCTGGATGAACACCACGACACGATCGACAATCTTGGCCATATGGACACCGTCCCCCCGCCGGGCCGGTCAAGGCAAGCAAACACTTCGCGCACCCTCACGCCGGTCAGGCGCCACCCGCGCGGCGATAGGTCCGGGACCTCACCGGAATCCACGACCGGGAAAGGATCTGTCTTGTGCGACGTCTGACGTGAGTTCCGCGCGGTGGTTAAGTTGGGCGGTTCGAGGAGCGCTGGTCCGATCTTCGAGGTGGCGGCGTGTTGGGTCCGGGAGCGGCAGCGTGAGGGCATCGCCCTGGCCCTAAGCGGGGTGCCTACCGGGGCCGGGCGCGGGCTGAGCCCCCGGAGGCCTCGCCGGCCGGATCCTTATCGCCTGGTGGTGCGCCGGCGACTAGCCAGCACGACGGCCAGCAGTGCCACCGCGAGGGCGGGCAAGGCAGTTGCACAGCAAGGACTTCAACCCGTGGCCCTTGTAGCGTCCGGGCAGGCCGGTCGGATACACATATTCCTCTGGCCGGTCGTCGGCACGGTTGTCGGGACCGCGCTTGGCCGCCTCATCCAAGACGCACCCAAGCGGCGACAGGTGTTAGCCAAGATCACGACGGCCGGTGCTGGGCCTCGCTCCGGAAGCCGCTGGAGGACAAGACAGGGTCACGATGCTCTCGACCTGTCACCGAATCGGTGACCGACGCAGACGCGGCCCGAGGTGGCAAGAACTAGCCGCAGGTACGGCCCTGACGGGCAATTGTGACATAAGTACAATTATCGGCACCTTCTTTCTAGGCTAGGGGAGGGGTTGAGCGGCGGTGCCGTCCTGGGGCCGGCGCGGCGGCTGGGGACAGACCCCGTGACCCTGGGCTCGGTCCGCCACCGCCTCGAGCCCGTCGCGACGGCGGGCACCGGGCGCTGCCTACGGCCCGTGCTGTCCAGCGTCGCCCCGAGGTGCGGTAGCTCGCGGCGGACGATGACGCGCATGTACGGGCAGTGCTTGGTCCACTTGCTGAGGTCGAGCCGGCCGGTGACATCCACGACGTCAGCGTGCTCACGCAGGTCCCCGTCGCCGTTGGACGCGACCTGCCACGCCCACTTCGGGACCTGAGCTATGGCATCGCGGACGGCGTCGGTGACGGGGTAGCCGACCGAGAACTCCAGGCGCTGCTCCGACAGCGCTGCGGTCAGCGCGTGGGAGTAGCCGGCGCCATCAGCCTTCAGCCCGATCCGGTCAGCGAGCTCAGCCAGCAGCACCGTCCCGGCGTGCGACACCACCCCGGTCCCGTCATAGGTGATGACCGGTTGCGTCCTGCTCGTCGTAGGTTACACCTATGAAGTGCCTCTCCTCGTTGGATCTTCTTGTCCCTTAGCAAGACAAGAATCTCAGCAATGACAGGCAAGTTCGCGCTTCCACGGCCCGTGTCGGACCCCGAGATCAGACGATAACTGCAACAGCGGGGCTAGCACCGCCGACGGCCTCACCGCGCGGTCAGGTTGAACAAGCCGGTGACGCGGGGCGGTGTCCCCGGTGTCCAGTCAGGCGCCGAAGCCGCCGTCGATTGTGATCGAGGTCCCGGTAATGAAGGCCGCCTCCGGGCCCGCGAGGTAGGCCACGAGCGAAGCCACCTCGGCTGCGGTGCCGAAGCGGTCCAGCGCCATGGCGGCGAGCATGAGCGGCGCTGCGGGACCGGTTGCGGAGTTGAGGTCGGTGTCGACCGGCCCCGGCTGCACGTTGTTTACAGTGATGTTTCGTGGTCCGAGCTCGCGGGCCAGCCCGCGGGTGAACCCGGCGACGGCGCCCTTGCTCAACGAGTAGACCGACCCGCCGGGGATCGGCATTCGGTCGGCGTTGACGCTCCCGATGTGGATGATGCGGCCTCCGTCTGGTAGGTGCCGCAGGGCCTGACGGGTGGCCGTCACGACGGCGCGCACGTTGACGGCGAGGACCCAGTCGATCTCGTCGGTGTCGATTTCGTCGAGGGTTCGCAGCGTACCGCCGCCTGCGTTGTTGACGAGTATGTCCAGCCCGCCGTACGTCTCGACCGCGGCCTGTACTGACTCCGCGACGTCCTCGGTCCGGGTGCTGTCGGCACGAAACGCCTTCGCGACCCCGCCGGCCTGCCGAATGTCCCGGACGACACGGTCGGCCAGGTCGGGCGAGTGGGCGTATGTCAGCAGCACGCGGGCGCCGTCTGCGGCGAGCCTGCGCGCGATCCCGGCGCCTATGCCGCGTGAGCCACCCGTGACCAGCGCCGCTTTGCCCTTCAAGGCTCCGTTGGGCATAACCTCTGTCCTGTTCCGCCGTCGCCGGCATCGTCCGTGGTGCGTAGGTCGCCGTGGAGTGGGGTCGGGTACGTGTCTGCGGTGACGCGGCCGAGGCTGGGGTCTCCGCCGGCCGCGGTGAACGGCTCTCTCCCGGTCGGCCGACCCGCCGCCGGCGGTCCTACCTGGCGACCATGCCGGCCGACAGGTCGATGTCGGCGGCTGTCAGGCCTGGCATGCGCAGCATCGCCAGGACGGCGGCTGCCACCTCGTCCTCCTCGACCATGCGCTTCAGCGCCGACCGCGACACGAACTCGCTCTCAGCCGCGGACGCTGGTGCTCCTGTGCGGCGCGCCTCGAGCTCGAAGTTGCGTCGCATCCGGGCGCCGCTTACGGGGCCGGGCGACAGCGAGTTGACATGAAGGCCGAACGGTCCGACCTCGTGGGCGAGGGTGGCCGTCAGTCCGATCAGGGCCATCTTGGAAGCGGCGTAGGGCGTGCGACCAGCCAACGGGCGCTTGCCGGTGACCGACGCGATGTTGATGATGTCGCCTGAGCGGCGCTCGATCATTGGCGGGAGGAACGCCCGGCAGATCAGGTAGACGCCGCGGACATTGACGGCGAACACTTCGTCCCAGTCCTGGGGGGCGATGGCGACGAGCGGGGCGACGGGCCCGGCCACTCCCGCGTTGTTGACGACGATGGAGATGGCCTGTCCGGAGAGACGGTCGGCGGCGCGCGCCACCGACTCGGGGTTGCTGGTGTCGCACTCGACGACGGTGCTGCCGCCGCCGGAAGTTGCAATTGTCTCGCTGACGGCGGCGAGCCGGTGCTGGTCCCTGCCCAACAGCGCGACGGTCGCTCCGTCTCGTGCGAGAGCGATGCTGATCGCGCGGCCCAGTCCGCTGCCGGCACCGGTGACCAGGGCGGCGCGCCCCGCGAGCGTCGCGCTCATGCAGGGACCGGGCTCGTCTGCTGCGGGGCCCACTCGAGCACGGCGCCGTCGTACTTGGCCGCGCGCACGTCGCCCGAGCGGGCGTGTCCCTCGAACAGCTCGACTCGTGCAGCACGGCCGCACAGCCGGCCTAGCTCGGCACTGGCGCGCGGGTCCGTGACCTCCTGGTAGGTGACGGTCTTGAGGTACTTGCCGACCCACAGGCCTCCGGTGTACCGCGCGGACCCGCGGGTGGGGAGGGTGTGGTTCGTCCCGATGACCTTGTCGCCGTAGGACACACACGTGCCCTCACCGAGGAACAGCGCGCCGTAGTTGTGCATCCTCGCGAGCGCCTCCCGGGGATCCCGGGTCAGGATCTGGACGTGCTCGCTGGCGAACTTGTCGGCGAGGCGATACGCCGCGTCCAGGTCGGAGACCACGATCGCCTGCCCGTGGTCGCGCCAGGCGGGCTCGGCGAAGTCTTTCGTGGGCATGCCGGGTAGGAGGCGGTCGATATGGGCGAGCACCTGACGGCCCAGGACCTCGGACGTGGTGATCAGCACAGCGGGCGAGTCCGGGCCGTGTTCGGCCTGGGAGAGCAGGTCCACCGCGACTACGAACGGGTCGGCGGCCTCGTCGGCGACGATGAGGGTCTCGGTCGGCCCCGCCAGCAGGTCGATGCCGACTTCCCCGAACAGCTGCCGCTTGGCCTCGGCGACGTAGGCATTGCCGGGTCCAGCTAGCATGTCCACCTTGCCGATCGTCGCGGTGCCCAGGGCCATGGCTGCGACGGCCTGCACCCCACCTAGCAGGAAGATCTCGTCGGCGCCGGCCAAGTGCATCGCGGCGACCGTTTCGGTCGGCACCTGGCCGCGGATAGGCGGGGTGCAGGCCGTGACGCGTGGCACGCCTGCGACCTTGGCGGTGACGACCGTCATGTGGGCCGATGCGACGAGCGGGTACCGGCCGCCGGGGACGTAAGCGCCGGCGGCGGCGACGGGAAGGTTTCGCTGGCCGAGCAGGACGCCGGGCTGGGTTTCGATCTCGAAGTCGTGCAGGGACTCCCGCTGCCGCTGGGCGAACTCGCGGACGTTGCGCTGAACGGTGACGATGTCCTCGAGGGCCTGCTTCGGGACGCTTGCGACGATGCGGTCGATGTCCTCGGGGCTGACCAGGAAGCTGTCAGGCTCCCACTTGTCGAAGCGCGCGGAGTACCTGCGTACGGCGTTGTCGCCCTCGGCGCGGATGTCGGCGATGACGGTGGCGACGGTGTCGCGGACGGCGTCGTGCTGCGGCCGGTCCTGCTCGACGGTGCGGGCGGTCTTCAGATGCAGGGCCATGATGGGCCTTCCGGTCTAGTGACGCCCGGCACCCGGGCGGTGCGGGGCTGGCGTTGCGGTGACGGACTGCGGCGGGTGTGCGGCGGGGTCGTTGGCGAGCGGGCGAGCGAGGGCTACGGCCGGTGGGCGGTGGACCGGGTTCTGGTGGCTGGGGCTTGGACAGCCGATGGGCTAGTGGGGGCTCGCGGCGGAGCCGAAGCTGGGGTTGACGTCGGTGACGCCCATGATTCGGAAGGCCTCCCCGACGACCGCACCGAGGTCGCGGGTGAATACCGACGTCAGCCCGCCGTCGACGGCGAGGTGCTGGCCGGTGACGAAGGCAGAGCGTTCACTGGCCAGGAACAGCACTGCGTTGGCGATGTCGCGTGGCTCCCCGCCGCGTCCGAGCGGGTGGAACTTGGCGAACGGTTCGGCCAGGGCCTCGACGAACGCCGGGTACAGCGCGGGGTCGAGTGCTGTACCGCGCGCCATGATGGGCGTGCGGGTCATGCCTGGGAGCACGACGTTGGACCTGATGCCGTACTTAGCCAGTTCGGAGGTTGCTGTCCTCGCGATCTGGAGTACGGCTGCCTTCGAGGCGTCGTAGGAGGGCGCCGCATACCCGCCCTGCACGGCGGCGATGCTGGAGACCGAAACGATGCTGCCGCCCGTGCCCTGGTCGCGCATCTGGCGTCCGGCGTGCTTGTGTCCGAGCAGGACGGATCGGACCAGCAGGTTGGCGGTGTCGGTAAAGCCTTCCGGGTCCAGGTCGAGCAGCCCCGTCGGCTCGCCGACCGCCCCCGCGTTGTTGACCATGACGTCAAGGTGCCCGAACCTGTCGACGGCCGCTCGCACGAGCGCCTCGACCTGCTCGTCGAACCTTACGTCGGTGGCGAGGAAGTGGAACCTGTCGCCGAGCCGCTCGCGCACCTGCTCGCCAGCGTCGCGGTCGATGTCGCCGACGACGACGTTGGCTCCCTCTTCGAGGAACAGCTCGCTGACCGCGAGCCCGATGCCGTTGACGCCACCGGTGACGACAGCCGTCTTGCCGGCGAGTTCTGCGGTCACGGCCGTGCTTCAGTCGCGGACAGTGCGGGCGGGCTCGACGAGGTGGCGGCGGTGGTGCCCGCGGGTGCGCTGTCTGCGGCGGGTGCGGCGCGGGTCGCGGCGACGTAGCGCGGGACGTTCCAGTAGAAGGGGCGGAACTCGGTGATCTGCCCGTCCCGGACGGTCACGACCTGCGCCATGGGAAGCATCAGGGTCTCGCCGGTCGCCCGGGTCCGGGTCACGAGGTCGCACAGGATCACGACCTGGTTGTCCTGTGTGAGTAAGACGGCGTTCTGCACGTCGACGATGTCGAAGTGGCCGCTCATCTGCACCGACCAGTCCCGGAAGCCGTCGTGCCCGACGTACTCGCCGCCCCAGGGCAGGTCCGGGGTCTGATGCAGCACAACGTCCGGGTGCAGGGTCGCGGCCATCTGGTCGAAGCTGGCCCCGGCGGCGGCGCCGCCCGCGGCCATGTAGACACGTTCCGCGGCATAGAACGCCTCGAGCACCTCTCTCGCAGTCGGCTGGGACAGGGCATCGTGCACGGTCATCTCGTGGCGACCTCTCGGACTGGGTTGAGGTGTGGGCGACTACGGACGGGTGGTACGTCGGGCTGACTAAAGCGGCTTGCCGCGCAGGTACCGGGTGAGGCAGACGGCGATGAGCAGGGCGAGGCCGTCGAAGGCCGGCTCGACCCAGCTGGGAAGACCGAGCAGGTTGAGCCCGGCCACGCCGGTGGCAAGTGTCACCACTGCGGTGATCGAGCCCCAGACGTTGAACTCCCCGACGTGAAGACTCGTCGCCCCGAGGAACACGGCGGCGAACGCGGGGAGCAGGAAGGAGGGACCCACCGCCGGGTTGCCACTGCCGAGCTCTCCGGCTTGGACGACACCCGCGACACCGCACAGCGCCCCGGCCAGGGTGAAGGTGATGGTCGTGACGCGGTCGGTGTTAATGCCCGACAGCCGGGCTGCGTCCTTGCTGCCGCCGACGGCAGTCATGTACCGGCCGAAGGGGGTCCGCGTTAGGAAGACCCACACGAGCAACGAGACGATCGCGACGTAGAGGACGGGCGCCGGTACGCCCGCGAATGAGTATGACGAGATCTTCAGTATCGACGCGGGCACGCCTTGCGATATGACGGTGCCGCCGGAGTAGGCGAGCACGGTGGCGCTGATGAGGGCGGCGGTGCCGATCGTTGCAATGAAAGAATTGACTTTGGCTTTAGCGACGAGCAGGCCGTTCACGAGCCCGACGGCGGTGGTGGCGGCGATGGACAGCAGCGCCGCGACCGGGACGCTGAACTGGCCGTCAGCGGACAGCCCCGGCAGCAGCAGTGCCGCCAGGCCCATCTGTGCGCCCAGGGACAGGTCGAACTCCCCGATCACCAGCGTGAGCAGCGCGGCTAGAGCTACCAGGGCCAGCACGGACTGGGTGCTGAGGATGGTGCGGGCGTTGCCGACGGTGGCGAACGTGTCGGGCTCCAGGACGCTGAAGACCACGACAAAGGCCAGCAGCAGCCCGAGCAGGGCGAAGCGGGACACCTTCTCCATGCGCTGGCGCACGGGCACCGGGGGGGCGGGAGCAGGGCCGGGCTGTGCAGGGTCGGTGTGGGTCGTGGGATCGTGCGTCTGCGTCATGCGCTCTCCTCCAGCGGCCGGACGGCGGGGCTCGGGTGCTCGTCGGGGACTCCGAAGGTCACGCGGGAGATCTCCTCGTAGGTCAGCCGGGCGGCGGCCAACTCGTCGACGAGCCGGCCCGCCCGGATGACCAGGACCCGGTCGCACAGCTCGACGAGGTTGTCGAAGTCGCTGTCGACGACGAGCGCCGCCATCCCGCCGGATGCGGCGTGTCGGACCTGCGCGAACAGGTCGGCCTTGGCGCCCACGTCGATGCCCTGCACCGGCTCGTCGAGCACGAGCAGCGCGGGGTGCCGGGCCAGCCACTTGGCGACGACGACCTTCTGCTGGTTACCTCCCGAGAGCGTGGACAGGGTCCGATCCGGGTCAGCCGGGCGGATACCCGCCCGCCCGATCTCCTCGGCGACTTGGCGGCGTTCGCGGCGCAGGTCGAGCAGGCCCAGGCGGCCGGCGGCGGGCCCGGGCAGAGTGAGGTTGTGCGCAACACTCATCGTCAGCACGCAGCCCTCGCGTCTGCGGTCCTCGGGCACCATCGCGATGCCGGCCCGGATCGCGTCGCGGGGGTAGGCGGTGACGAGGGGGCGGCCGCCCACCTGCCGGTGCCCGGCAGTCGGCGTTTGTGCGCCGGCGACCAGACGGGCCAGTTCGCTGCGACCGCTGCCGGCCAGGCCGGCCAGGCCGACGATCTCGCCGCGGCGCACGCTTAGGTCCGCGTCCCGGACGCGCACTCCGCTGAGCCCGGTCGCCCGGAACGCGACCGGCGCTGCCGGCGCGGTGCGCCTGCTGTCGACGCCGGTTGCCGGACGTCGAGGCTGGACGGCGCGGTCCCCGATGATCGCGTCGACCAATTCCCTGCGGGTGATGTCTGCGATCCGGTGGGTGCCTACGTGCTGCCCGTCGCGCAGGACTGTCGCCCTGGCGGCGATCCGGAAGACCTCTTCGAGGCGGTGGGTGACGTAGAGAACGCCCGCTCCTGCGGCGGTCACTCGCTCGATCGCGGTGAACAGCAGCTCGGCGTCGTGGTCGGGCAGCGCTGAGGTCGGCTCGTCCAGGACCAGGCACGACAGGGGGGCGGCTGTACCGGGGTGCGGTTGGAAGGCCCGGGCGATCGCGAGCAGCGTGCGCGCGGTGACCGGCAGGTCGCGGACCCGGGTTCCCACAGGGAGGTCCAGGCCGAACGCGTCCAAGGCGTCCCGGGCGCGCTGGCGTTGGCGGCGCCAGGAGATGAGCGGGCCGCTGCGGGCGAAGCCGGTGCCCAGTGCGAGGTTCTCCGCGACGGTCATGTCGCCGAGCAGGCCCAAGTCCTGGTGCACGAAGGCCAGACCGAACGAGGACGCTTCGCTGGGCGCGTACGAATCCGGCAGGCGGCGGCCCGCCACGTTGGTCGTGGCGCCACTGTCCGCGCGGTGCACGCCGGCGAGGCATTTGATCAGCGTCGACTTGCCGGAGCCGTTCTGGCCGAGGAGGGCGTGGACCTCACCGGCCTGAACCGTCAGCCCGACGTCTATGAGGACGCGCACCCCCGAGAAGGTCTTGCTCAGCGCCTGGACCTGGAGCGGGCTGTCCTGCGGTGCGGGCATGGTCAGCCCTTCCAGGACGCGAGGTATGCGGCCCGGTAGTCCACGTCGCCGCTCCAGTTGCCGTCCCGCGCCTCGCCGGCGTTGCTCTTGTCGAACAGCCGGACCGGCACCGTCTGCTTGACGGTGGGCTTGCCGGCGAGGATGCGGTTGAGGTTGTCGACGGTGGCGTACGCCTCCTGCTCGAAGCTGATGGCGACGGTCGCCTTGACGTAGCCGTCGGACTTGATGATGTCGAGGTTGGGAGCGTCGCCGTTGGACGCGACCATGAACGAGGAGTTACCGGTGGCGAGGTTCGCCTGCCGCAGTCCGTTCAGGGCCTGCAGCCCGGCGAAGTCGAACGTCATCCAGAACGCGTTGAACTTGGGGTGCGCGCGGGCGAGTGCCGCGGCCTCGGCGGGCAGGGTCGTGGTGGCGTTGGCGACCTGGAAGTCCTTGCTCGCCTCGACTGAGCAGTCCCCCCCGGCCTCGGTGCACTCCTTCATGAACTGCCTGAAGCCGTTTCCGCGGGCGACGAGGTTGGACAGGGCCGGGTCGTTCATGAACAGGAAGCGCGGGTGGTTCTTGGTCTGGAGGTAGGCGTACTGCGCAGTCAGGTGACCAAGCGACTCGAAGGTCGCGAACTCCGGTTGGACGTCGGCGTAGGACGAGCCCTTCTTGTCCGGCGCGGAAAGGTCCCAGCAGGCCGCGCAGCTGACAGGGACTCCCGCCTGGCGGGCCGCGTTGAGCCCGCTGCCGACGTCGGTCGGGTCCAGGGAGACCAGGACCACGGCGTCGGGTCGCGTCGTCAGGGCCTGCTGGAGCTTCTGGTTGGCGGTGGTGGGCGACCCCTGGGCGTCGTAGGTCGTGGACGTCCAGCCGATGTCGGCGGCTGCCTGTGCAAGCGCCTTCGCGGTCCGCAGCGCTCCTGTCTCGGCCAGGGTCACTGCGACGATCGCGATGCGCTTGCCGGGGATGGCCTTGGAGGGGCTGAGCTGCAGAGCCGGTTGCGGCGCCTTTGCCGTGTCGATCGCGGCCTGGACCTGCTTGGTGAACCCGGCGTTCTCCTTGCCCCTGGAGCCGGAGCCGGAGGCGCCTGCGGTGCTGGATCCGCACGCGCTCAGGGCCAGGACCGCGGCCGTCGCCGCGAGCGCTGCCCCATGTGCCCTGGTGATCATTGTGTCCGCCTTTGGGTCGGCGCCGGGCCGAGAGGCCGGAGGCGCGCGCCAGATTCCGGCCGGCGGGCTGCCGACCGGGTCGTGAGGAGTCGTGCCTGAGGTGCGCGGTCCGGTCGGTCAGGTGACGCTGTGTCCTGCGGCCATCAGCTCGGTCAGGTCGTCGGGCTTGATGAACGACGGCGGCGGCGGCGGTCCCCACTCGTAGAGCCCTCGGGTACCACTGAGGGTCTCGGCCGTCCAGATGGCATCGTCGGGGATGCAGTCCATGTCGCTGTGGTATTCGGCGAAGTTGCCGGCGGGGTCGCGGAAGTACCAGAAGAAGTTCGAGCCCGCGTAGTGCCGGCCCAGCCCCCACACGTGTCGCTCGGGGTGCTCGGCGAGCAGGTCGCGCGCGCCGCGCCCGATCGCGTCGACGTCCTCGACCTGCCAGCTGGTGTGGTGCAGGAACGACACCGGCGCCCGCTGCACCAGGATGTTGTGGTGGTCGTTCGAGCAGCGCAGGAACACCCCGACGTCGCGCACCAGATCGCTGACACGGAACCCGAGCCCATCGACGAAGAACCTGCACGACGCCTCGAAGTCGGTCGTGCCGAGCACGAGATGCCCGAGTCGTCGGGGCCGGACCCGGCCGGTGGCCACGATCCCGGCCGCTCGCGCAGCGACACGGTCGATCCGGCCGGGGGCATTGACCTGTGCCGCCTCGTGACGGGGCTGCACCTGTCGGTGGCGCACGGTCAGCGCGACCAGCGCGCGACTGCCGGGGTCCCGGGCCGACAAGGTCTCGCCATTCACATGACAGCCGACACCCAGGGCGCCCAGTGACCGGCCGGCTTCGGCGAGGTCGTCGAGGTCATCGGCGGCGAACGTCGCCTGCATCAGGCGGCGGACGGGGCTGTGCACGAGGTGCAACTGGTCGCCGCCGTCGATCGTGGCGAACGTCGCCGAGCCGCTGCGGGTGAGCCCGAAGTCCTCGTAGAATGCGGCAGCGGCCGATAGGTCCGGCACACCCAGTGTGAGTTCGGCGAGACCGTGCAGCGCCATGTCAGCCCCCCTGAGCGGCGGTGAGGGCGTGCTTGGGCGTGCGGGCGGCGTTCCCGTCCTGTGCCGCGGCGGCGTCGGTGAACCCGCCGTCGGTGAAGGTCTGGGTGAGCTCGCCGACATCGGCGATGCGGCTGCGCAGTACGTTGCCCGGCTGCAGGTAGCGCGGCGGACTGGCGCCGGCACCTACGCCGGCCGGGGTGCCGGTGAAGATTAGGTCACCCGGGAACAACTCGACGACGGTCGACAACCGCTCGATCAGCTCGGGCACCGGGAAGATCATGTCCGAGGTCCAGGCGTGCTGGACGGTCTTGCCGTCGATGGTCGCGCTGATCTCCAGCCGGTCGGGGTCCGGGAGCTCATCGATCGTGACCAGCGCCGGACCCGTCGGCGAGAAGCCCTCAAAGGACTTCGCGAGGCTGAACTGGGGAGCCGGGCCGGCGTGCTGCCGGCGGCGCTCGGACAGGTCCTGGCCGACGCACACCCCGGCCATACGGGCCCAGCCGGCTGACGCCGGGATGTTACGGCCGCCGCGACCTACCACCACGACCAGCTCGACCTCCCAGTCGACCCAGGCGGACGGCAGCGCGACCGTGGTCTGTGGGCCGGCCAGCGAGGACGCGTACTTGGTGAACACGACCGGCTCGGAGGGCTTGACGAACCCGGACTCGTCGGCGTGAGCCTGGTAGTTGAGGCCTACGGCGAACACCTGCCGAGGCGCCGGGACGGGCGCCCGCAGCCGCTCTGGATCGATGGCGACGGGGACCCACTGGGCGAGGCGCAGCGCCGGGTCGTTGGCCCAGGTGAGCAGGTCCTCCCAGTGTGTGAACACCTCTTGGGGATCGGGGCCGAACTGGCCGTGGGTGGCCTCGTGGAGGTCGACGGCACCGTCAGCCGTTAGCAGCGCTACGCGGCCGTCGAGGTTGATGAGGCGCACGTGCGGCTCCTGACTGGGCTGTGTGTGTGGTCGCGTCGGTGAGCCAGATCACAGCACGGTCCTATCGAAACGTCAACCCGCATTCGAAAGGCACCATACGTTACGATGTAACTGAGGACGGTGGGAGATGCAGGCGGACACCGTGGGATAGCCGGAGGACGCGTGGCAAGCACAGGGACGAGAGTCGCGCGCACGCGCTCCACGCGCAGCAGCCTGGCTTACGAGCGCCTGCGCGGGGACATCCTGGGGGGTCGGTTGGCCCCGGACACGCGCCTGCCGTTCGCCGACCTGGTCCGGCAGTACGAGTGCAGCATCGGGGTCCTGCGTGAAGCCCTGCAGCGCCTACAGGAACAGGGTCTGGTCGTAAGCGAGGTGCAGCAGGGCTTCCGCGTGGTCGCTACCTCTGTCGACGACCTGGTGGACCTGACGCGGGCACGCTGCGACATCGAGGTCCTCGCGCTGCAATATGCGATCCTCGACGGCGACGTCGCCTGGGAGGCGGCGGCGTTGGCGGCACACCACCTGCTGGACCGGGCGCCGCAGTTTGAGGTCGGGGACCCCGGACGGTTCACCGAGGAATGGGCCGCCGCTCATGGGGCGTTCCACCGCGCGCTGATGAACGGCTGCGGGAACCGCCGCATACTCGCAGCAGCTACTGCCCTACGTGACAGCGCCGAGTTGTACCGCCGCTGGTCAGTGCCTCTCGGCGGCGACCATGCGCGCGACATCAGGAGCGAGCACAAGGCCCTGTTGGACGCTGCCGTCGGTCGGGACGTCGAGACCGCCTGCGACCTGCTGACCAGGCACATCTGGCGCACCACGGACAAACTCCTCCCGGTCCTGGACCCGTCCTGGAGCGCCCTAGCCGAGCCTGGATGATGTCGGGCCCGCGACCCCGAGCAGCAGGGCGACTGCCAAGTCTACTCCTCGTTCCGACGGGTGGGGACGGCTGCGCACCAGCAGGCCGTCGGACGCGGCTGCGTCTACCGGCGTCGGTCCCGACCCTGCCCGGGCAGCTCACCGCCAAGGGGCTGAGCTGGAAGGGCTATATGGAGGACATGGGCGCGAAACCGGGACGGTCTGCTCGGTGTAGACGACGTCCAGGCACGGTCCCTGCCCGGTCTGCTCCTGCAGCGCGTCAACGACCCGGGGCAGCTCGCCGGGAACGCCGCGCACGCCTGGCGACCCCGATAGGGTCGGGCCGAGTGGGAGAATGATCCAGTTGCAACATCCCCGGGCTCGGTGGAACTGCTACCGCAGCTCCGCGAGCGGTGTCGTTCCATGAATGGGGCAGCGGGCCCGCTCCTCGGCGAAGTACTTCTCCGATTCATCGCGCCCGCCAACATATTCGAGGTAGCCCATCTCATTTGAGCTACGGGCAAGGCACGTGCAGTCGGGGCCGGGTGCAGTGGAGTCGGATTGCAAGGGCATGGTTGGCACGATCCTCTTCTTGTCTTGGTGAGCCGCTTCCCAGACGTTCTGGGCGATTAGGTTGGGGAGTGGGGAGTAACGCAGGTACGTTGCTGTCAGGGCCAGACGCCGGGCTTCCTCCCGAAAGTCCTTGCTCACGGCTGCGCCGGTAAGAGGCTCCGTCCGATCCTCGCGGTGCTTCCCGTCGACGTTCTCATCGAAGTCCGGGCCGTAGCGAATGAGTGCAGCGCGTTCGAGAGCGGTCACCTGGTCCCCGCTGAGGCCCTCTTCTTGCCTGATTCCTTCAGCAGCTGTGCGAAAACGTCTCTGAGGGTCGCGTTTTAGGGCGAGCTGGTCAAGGCCGCCGAGGATCTCGATCACCCGCCGAAACAAGCGTACGTCGGGGCTGCGGAAGCTCCCTACTGACAGCGTGTTGCTCGGGTTCGTGTTGCGCAACGCCCGCCAAGTCGCGTCGAGGCGGATGCAGGCGCGGGCGTCCTCGACTGCCTGCATCAGGGTGCGCCATCGCCACATCGCTCCTGGCAGGCTTGCGCCGACTGCGATCACAGCGGCGGACGTGCCAATGACAGCTTGCGCCGGAACCCCGCGGAGGGGCCCTGGTAGACGTGAGGAGATCAATCGGCCCACGACACCACCGGCGTACTGCCCGTAGAACCCGCTGAGGATCAGTGTCCCAACGGTGACGCAACGCAAACCACGGCGCACGAACTCGTCCCCGCTCAAGCGTGACGTGCGCAGCGCAAGCCAGCTCGTCTCACCGGCCGCGAGGATCATGAAGTTCGCGAACACGACCCAGTACAGCGCGGGCAAGGGCCGGTAGAGCCGCCCGGTCGGTAGTTGCAGCTCGCCGGCCAAGGCGTGGTCCCGGGAGAACAGCACCGTCATGACGATGAGCGTGCCGAGCATGCGTTGGCGACGACTCCGAACCCGCGGACGGGCCTCGCTGGGCTCGTACGCCGACCGGAGGATGACGCCGTTGCCAGCGCCGGCTGCCACGACAGTTCCCAGCTGGCTGAGGAAGCGGCCGTAGTTGGCGTCCCCGAACAGCTCCTCGAACGTGTCCAGCGCGGCGGCCGGCAGCGTGCTGAGAGCTGCGGCGGTAGCGGCCAACGCGACCCCCATGTCCCGCACCGCTGGGTCTTGGCTCTCGCGGCGCACAGCCAGGAGCCGGAGGCTGGTGCCCGCGTAGATCACGGGCAGGACTACCTTGCTGATCGCGCCTGGCGTGAGGTCCGCCCACAGGTGCCTGGTCACGTCTTGAAGATGCTGTCCACGCGCCGCGCTGCCAACTCATCAGGTCGCGACGCCTCTGTGCGCGTCCGGTGCCAGCGCCTGGTCGCACGGGCCAGGATCAGTGACGCCATCAGCTCAGCCTCACGCTCATCGCTCGATCCGTAGTCCGTGCGCATACACATGTGCTCGATGGCGCCGAGGCTGGTCAACGCCGGAGCCCTTTGCTGCAGCCAGGCCTGGTCTTGGACGTTCGCCGAACGGTGGTTGCAGAGCATGTGGGAGAACTCGTGCAGCAGGGTCGTCTCGAGCAGGCAGCCGTCCAGCCCGTGTTGGTAGTACACGTAGTCCCTGGTAGCCGTACCGATCCACAGCCCAGTGATCTCGGGCGGCAGTTCTCCTTGGTCAGGCAGGACCCACAGCTCCCGCCCGCGCCGCGTCTCTAACCGCGTCTTGAGCTCAGCGAGCTGTAACGGTGACGGCAGGTCGAGCTGAGCGATCCTGCGCCGGCACACTCGCTCCAGCTGGCGGTGGTCACTGCCCGGCATTGCCCTGGTCCTCCGCCTTGTCCGGTGCCTCGCCTGTCCATGCTTGTGCTGGAGGGGGGGCCCCGGGCGGCAGCCCCTCCAGCGCGCGGACTTGTTCCACGATGCCCATGATGTGGCTGAGGTTGCCTGGCGACAGATCCACTGAACGCAAGGCAAGTTGTCGAATAGAGCTGTCCCGCAGCGCGACCACCAGCCGCATCTCCTCGTCGAGGTCCTGGCTGGACGCCGTGGTGTCGTAGAAGTACGCGACGTTTGTGCCGAAGAACTGAGCTAGCGCCTCGAGCAGCTTCTTCGCCGGGTTGTCTCGGCGTCCTGACCTCAGCAAGTAAAGATAGTTCGCTGTCGTCGCCGGGCCTCCGCGACTCGCAATCACCGCGGCCACCTCCTTGTAGGTGTACTCGCGGTCCTGGCCGGGTGGCCGAACGACCCGGAACAGCCGGTCGAGCTTGTCGGCCAGGGACAGCGCACCGGGAGGGGTCTCGTCGGGCATGGCTACTTCCCCGCCCGCACGATGCTGCGCTGCCGCGCCGTCATCCTGCCGTCGCCCATCGTCGGACTCACTGCATGCGGAGCAGGGTGGCGTAGAGCGTCAGGCCTGGGCCGAACGCCAGAGTCACCACGTGACCACCCGCAGGCACCTGCCCGCGCACCCTGTCCAGGATCATGAGCACCGTCGTCGACGAGCAGTTCCCGCGCTCGCGCAGGACGTCCCGAGCCGGCTGGAGGTCCTGGTCCGTAAGGTCAAGGGCAGCCCCGACAGTCTCGAGGATCTTCGGGCCGCCTGGGTGCACGACCCAGCCGTCGATGTCGTCCAGCATCAGGCCGTGCCTGGCGAGCATCTGTTCGGTGGCCGGTCGCACGTGTCGTGCTAGCACGGCCGGTACCTGGGTCGACAACCCCATCCGGAACCCCATGTCAGTGACGTCCCAGGTCATCATGTCCGCGGTGGTGGTGTCAGTCATAGCCGCTACCTCCAGCACCTCCATCGACCCGGTAGTCGTCTCTGGCGTGACGACGACGGCTGCCGCCGCGTCCCCGAACAGGGCGTGCACGACCATCTGTTGCACAGCGTCGGGAGTGACCGGCCTGGGAATCTCCTGCGCGGGTTGCAGGTGAAGGCTCGTCAGCTCCAGGCAGAGCAGCAGCGCCGGCCGCTGGTGCACGGCCACATAATCAGCGGCCGCTCCCAACGCCGGGATCGCCGCGTAGCAGCCCATGTGCCCGATCATCAGGCTCCGCAGATCAGGGCTCATGCCCATGTCGCGGGCCAGCAGCACGTTCAGGCCCGGGCTGGCGTAGCCGGTACAGGACGCCACGACGAGCATCCCCAGCTCCTCCGGGCGGACGCCGGCTGAGTCAAGCGCGATCCCCAGGGCCTCCTTCCCGAGCGGCAGCGCCTCAGTGATGAACCGCTCCATCCGGGCACCGGTCGGCCACTGCGACACGTCCTCCACGCCCGGGTCGACCACACCGTGTCGCATCTCGACTCCCACGTTGCGGAAGAGCCGCTCGGCGAACTTGTTCTGCTGGTAGTACTCGGCGAAGAACCCATCCCAGAGCTGGGTCTGCCGCCGGACCGGGGGCAGCGCCTGGCCGAACGAGCCAATCAGTGCGGCGGTCATCGCGGGCTCCGTCTGTGGCGGTTCGGATCAAGGTAGTCGTGCCGGGCCGCCCACTGAATCAGGCCGGGCCCCGTCGTTCTGCACCTGCAACGGCTCATCGAGCAACGAGTGTCGTCCCGGACAGTTTGTCCGGCCCAGCGGCACCGGAACCGTAAAAGCCGTACTTCATGGACGTCGGGTCAGTAGCACCGGATGTGCGCTCTTCCTGGCGACTCGCCGCGCCCAGCCTTGACGTGTGCGGCTGATCAGCGTCTAAGGTGAGGTCTCAGTCAGAGGATGTGTTCTCCTACTCTGACTGATCTTGTTGGGAGGCAGGGAAGCCCGGCAGCCAGTCCTTCTGAGATGCCGGTGGTGATCTGCTACTTCTCCCTGCCTGACTCTGATGTCCCGTTGAAGGAGCTCCTGTGACCGTTCTGCTGAGTGTGCACAGTGCGCTGACGGCGTTGCCGCACCTAGCCATCCCCAACGGCCCGTCGCAGGCTCCTCCTGGCGTCGGCGGGAAAGTCGGCGCGCTGGTGGGCTATGTGAAGTTCGGGGTGGAGGCCGCGATCTTCATCGGCTTTCTGGTCGGGGTGGGGTTGTTCGCCGCCGGCAAGATCTTCCATCACAGCCCGTCGGCGACCCAGGGACCGAAGGTGATCCTGTCCAGTTTGGGCGCCGCGGTGCTGTTCGCGGTCGGCTACAACCTGCTCGTCGGCCTGTCGAACTGACCGGCCACCGAGCCAGGAGCCGATCATGACGTTCTCCGACCACACCCCCCGGCGCGGCCCACGGATCGCAGCTGCCGCCGGTCTGGCCGTGGTGCTCATCGGGGCCGGCACCGGCCATCGGGTTCGTGGTGGGCGGCTCATCCAGCCACTCCCCCACCTCCCGCGCCCTGCCGGCCGCGCCCAGTGCCCCACCGTCGACTGCGGCCAGCTCGCCGCCGGCCACCAACGCCACTGCCACCCCGGGAATGATCGTGCTCCCGCACGCCGCCGGCCTGGAGAACGGATTAGCGGTCGGGTGGCCGCACACCGACGCCGGCGCGGTCGCCATGAACGTCGCCGCCGACACCGCCCTCGGGGCCTCGTTCGATCTGGACCGGGAGGCCAGCATCGAACGCACCTTGGCGCCGACCGCCCGCGGGGGTGTCGCGGAGGTCATCGCGGTCGTCCGGCATGGCCGAGCAAAGTCCGGGATCGCGGCCGACGGCCCGCTGCCGGCCGGGGTGCTGTCCTCGATCACCGACTCGATGGCCAAGATCATCGCTTCGCACGGGGACCAGCGCACGGTGTGCACCTGGGGGGTGTTGAAGGTGACCGGCGTGCCGGTGCCGACCAACGCGCCGGCGACCGGCTGCTACCTAATCGGGTGGGTCAACGGGGACTGGCACATCGTCGGTGACGGCCCCGACCAGCCGGCGACCGTCTTCACGCCGGGCGACCCGGCCTCGGTCGCCGCCGGCTGGAGGGTGCTGCGTTATGCGTCTTGACTTCACGGCCACGCCACTGACCCTGCCGCACGCCGGGGGAAGCGGACACGACCTTGGCGGACGCTTGGGCCAGCTCGGTCATGCGGTGCTCGGGACGATCACGGATCCGGCTGGTGCGTTGGGTGGGGCGGTGGCGGGGGCCGCGCGTAGTGCGGTCGATCCGTTGTTGGAGCAGTTCGCGCGCCTGCCGGTGTTCTTGATGAAGCAGTTCGCGCAGGTGCTGAACAGCGCCAGCGGCCTGTCGCTCAGCGACGTCCAGACGTCGTCGGCATGGCAGATCTCGCTGTACATCAGCGGGTCGGTGGCGTTTTTGGTGTTGCTGCTGCAAACCGCGAGCATCGCAATCGGCCGGGACGGCACCGGCCTAGGTTTCGCGGGGCGGGGCCTAATCCGGTACGCGGTGTCGATCGCGGCGATCGTCGGTTTGGCCTCGGCCGGCCTGGCGGCCGCCGACGGCGTCAGCAGCTACATCGTCGCCGCCACGTTCGGCGACACCGCCGGGCTGCAGACCAAGATGGCGGTGCTGTTCGGCGGCCAGGCGCTGATCTCCGGCGGCGGCGCCGGACTGGTGTTCATGTTCCTGTTCGCCTTCGTCATCGCCGCCCTGACGCTGCTGCTGTGGGTGGAGCTGTTCATCCGCAACGCCGCGATCGTGGTGCTGGTGGTGACCAGCCCGATCGCCGCGGCCGGCTCGATGCACCAGGCCAC
>JAABVA010002348.1_pt1 | contig 18955 bp, 17 predicted proteins | sample 5560331 | NCBI WGS metagenome assembly JAABVA01 (sample SAMN12812661, study PRJNA571458) | rock metagenome | isolation source: Antarctica rocks | place: Antarctica: Victoria Land, Mt New Zealand sud | collected 2016-01-07 | reverse complement strand
CCGACGGACTTTGATGACGCCCTTTCGGACGTCGATGTCGCGTCGTCGCAGCTCGACGAGCTCGCCAAATCGCAGTGCGCACCACGAGGCAAAGAGCACCATCAATCGGTACCGCTCCGGCATCGAGGTGGTGATCGTCTCGAGTTCAAAGAGGGTGGCGGGCTCGATCTTCTTGGCCCTTCTGGTGCTGGAGGCGCCGATAATGTGACACGGGTTGGCTGCGATCTCGTCGTCCACGACGGCCGTCGCCAGGATGGCCTTTAGTAGCGAGTAGGAGTGGGCCCGCAGTGTCGGCTTCGTTTCGTCGAGGCTGGAGTGCCAACGTCGGACCATCACGGGGGTGATCTGTTTGAGGGGCACATCGTCAAGGGCTGCGAGCTGGTAGCGGAGCAAGTACCCGTAGTGCTCGCGAGTGCGGGGCTTGAGGTTGCGGTCGGCGAGCCATGAGGCCGAGTAGCTACGGAAGGTCAGCGGCCGCCCTCGCAGTTTCGCCTCTCGGTCGCGTGGGGGACTCCAGTTCTCGCCGACGATAAGGCGGCGCTCGTCGGTGAGCCACGCCTCGGCGTCGATTCGTGCCTCGAAGGTGTGCGGGGCGTTGTGGAGGGCGGTGTAGCGGGCACGGTACCGCCTGCTGGGAAGTTTGGCGATCTGCCCGAAGGACCGCTTCGGCTTGCTCTTGCTAGGCACTGAACTCTCCAGGATCCCATTTCGTGTCGGATACGTGTCGGATGAGAGTGTAGAAGTGTCCTTCTCTGTCCGCCAGAGACACGCGCTACTGTATGCATAACTGCAGTTCAGCACGGTGATGTTGCGGGTGAGACCCAGTTTCACGGAGTCCCCCGGAACCTGGTTGAAACCCAGTATCGCCCACCAACATGAAATGGCCTCTGACCTGCGGAAACGCAGACCGGGGGCCTTTCGGTTTGGTCCCGCGTGCACCTTGTGTGCATCTAGCGCAGGAGAGACACCGCCACCACCGACCGGGCGGCGTGGGCGAGGGTGAGTCGGCGGTGTCCGACTGCGAAGCCCTCGACGCCGAAGAGTGATGAGGCGATGATGACGGTGGAGACCCATGTCAACTTCCTCGCGGTCACCTGACCGTGGCGGCCCCGGCGACTACTCTTCGCTGCATGACGACGAACGGATGGCGGGTGGCCGCCGGCCTGCTCGCGGCGACCGCAGTGTTGGGCGGATGCAGCGGCGAGGCCGCCGGGAAGCGCCCCGCTACGGTGACGGTGCCGGTGCCGGTGACGGTGACTGCCTCGCCGGTGACGGTGACCGCTCTCCCGTCGCCCGCTGCCACGCCCGACGCGGTGCAACCCACGACGCGACCGGTTCCGGCCAGCTCGGCACCGGCTGCGGTGGACCCGCCCAGCTCGACAGCTGCGAACCCCGCACCGGTCGCTGCCGCGCCTGCTACTACCGAGCCGCCACCTGAGGACATGGGGCAGTTCCTCGTGCATACGCAGTCGGCGAACCACAACGACGCGGACATGATCGACTATGGCCACTTCATCTGCCAGGACTTGACGAAGGCGGGCGCGCACACGAAGCAGGACCTCAGCTTGGAGATCATCAAACTGTCGAATACGAAGCTGTCGGACTCGAAGTATGGGAACTTCACGATCGACCAGGCGACGATAGTGGCGAATGGTGCGGTGACGTACCTGTGTCCGCAGTTCGTGTCACTGGCTCACGGCTGAGGGGTGCTTGCGCCCGCCGCCGCTGGAGGGTGCGACGGCGGGCTTGTGAGGGCAGCCCGAGCCCGCTCGTGCGTCACATGACGCACAAGCCCCCCAGAGGCCAGTCCGCTCCACTGAACTCGCCGCCAAGGCCGCCGGCTTGCCCAGCGCCGCCACCTACGAGCGGGCCAAGTTCGTCATGGTCCGACCGGACCCGGAGTAACTGTCCAATGCATTGGATAGTTCTGCCTCGGACTCGGCCGAACGCCAGGCTGAGAGCGGAGATGTCGGCCGTGAGGCCAGGTGGGATGGATTGGCATCCGCAGACACCAAGCCATCAAGTCCGAAGGCGATTCCAAGCGAGCAGGGTCCCCGCTCTGCCGACGTCGCAGCGGGTGCGGTGGGGAGCCGGCACCTGACAACCGGGCAGAAGGCTGGCGTCGAGACTGCCTCGTTCGCACCCGGCTACGCCCGCCCAGAGCTCGACGTCGACCAGGCGCACGAGCTGCTCGAGCGGTGGTTGGGCTAGAGCGGGCGCTGGTTCTGCTCATGCGCTCGCGCCGCGAGCCACGACAGCAACTCATTACCCCGACGCTGCTCCGCCAGCAGGTCGGTGAGCAACGCAGTCTGTGACCGCATCTCGACCATCATCTGTTCCTGTGTTCAGCGCCGTCTCTGCTCGCTGCGCCGCATAACGGCCCTGAGTCTTCTCGTTCCCGAATGCTTCGAGCAGCCCGATCTTCGCCTTGTTTCCCATGCGGCCGACAGTAGACCTAGCAAGGAGAGACTGACGTGGCTGCGCGGCCAGAGCGGAGCCGCTGTTCGCCGCGCAAGCCAAGCAGAGGAAAGTGGAGGCTGCTCGTGATGCCGCACTACAGAAACCGCGAGATCAGCAAGGACGGTTGGCGGCGCAAGACCTGATTGGGGCAGACCTGTCCCAATCAGGTTCGCCAGCCCCGGACCTCGACCAGCCGGCCGCGAAGCCGAAGAAGCCGCGCGCACCCCGTGCGCGCGACCTGGCCGCGGCGGCGACCGGTGCCTCCGGTCGCGGGACAAGGCCGAGGAGATCGTCGACCTCGCAGGGCGTCAAGAACTTGAGCCGGTCACGCCGCCTCGAGTGTGTCCGGCCCGACGACTCGGTAACGCCGGACGTCGTGCCGCAGGTGTGCGAACGCGCCCGTAGGCGTTAGCGGCTGGGCGACCATCGCCTCCCACGCCTGGCCGCCCGAAACGGTCACCGGCTCGCCGGCCTCGAGGTCGGCGATGAGCGAGCACCACGAGCACGGCTCGTGTCCCCGGGAGTCGCCTCCTGGGCGTGAGGCGAGACCTACAAAAACGAGCCGGACAGCCGCACGCACGGTGAGCTGCTACACGGGTCGGTGAAAGTGATGGCGGGTGGGGGGGCTGACCGGGGGGGTGTCAGATTATGCCGGGGTGGGCGGCAAGGGCGTCGATCTACACGTCGCCCAAGCCGGCGAACTCGGGCGGCGTGGGCAGCACGAAGGCAAACATGTCGCGGATATGGGGGGCGGCGCTCCCGGCGAGGAGCGCGCCGACTGCCGACTGTGCCTTCGGGCGGGTGGCGAGGTACTCGTCGAGCAGGTCGGACCAGCTCGGGTCGAACGACCGTTGCTCGAACGCCCGCTGGGCGATGGCCCGGGCGAGGAGCTCATCGTTTCAGTTCTCTGCGCGTTCGAGCAGTGCCGCGGCTTCGTTGGTTGCTCGAGCTTGGCTACCCGGTCCTGCGCGTCGCGGTAGGAGACGGACGCGGCGGCCCGGTCGACGGCGTTGCGGCGAGGTCGTCGATGCCGAACGCGGCCTGGTTGAGCCGGCGCACTGTCGCGCTGGAGTCCTGCCCGGTGGTCTGCACGAGCTTGTCCATCGCCTGCTTGAACGTCAGGTGGCCGCGCGCCAGCAGTGCCGCGATGGCGTCGGCGTTGAGCAGGCGGCGACCCGCTGGGGCAGGATGACGACTCAGCGTCGCCATGGGCAGGGACATGGGCATGTCCGAGAAGGAGGCGCTCGACCTGGAGTATGCCGCCTTGCTTCACGACATCGGTCTGGTCGCGCTCCGCGAGCCCATCCCCGGCGGTGCCACGATGCTGGACGCCCCGGCGGACCAGGACCGGATCGCCCGCGACGGCGCCGAGATCGTGCGTAAGACCGGCGTGCTGGACACGGTGGCCCACATCTGCGAGTCGCAGTCCAAGCCCTACCGGCACGTCCGCGAGCTGGGTGAGAACCTACCCATCTCGAGCCGGATCCTCAAGGTGGCCCAACGCCTACGACGATCTCGTCGGCGAGCGGGACAAACCCCAACGGGAGAGCGCTGCCATCGAACGGATCCACCTCGGGCTGGGCTATGAGTACGACCCCCGGGTGGTCGAGGCGCTCTTGGGCGTGCTGGACCGGCGCTCGCTCGCCTAGACGGCAGCGGGAGGCGTCCGGCATACGCGGGTGCCCGCGGGCTGAGCCTGGGAGAATCCGAGAGGGCTCAGGATGAGGTAGTCGCTTCGGGAAAGATGGTCCAACGTGGGCCGGAATGGTGAGAGTCCGTTTTCTCCGTTGTGGGATTTTCTGGTGTTGTGGGTTACCGGTGGGTGAAACGTGTCAGGGTGCCCCTGGTAATCGTTTTGTCGTGCGTCGAAGAGGTGGGTATGAGAACACTGCACCGGACCCGAAGAGGTCTGCGTCGGTCCTTCGTTGGTGTCGGGACTGCGGCTGCTTTGGCGGTGGGGTTCTTCATAGCGCCGATGCCGGTTGCGGTGGGTGCAGTTGGCGACACCGGTTCGGCTGTCGCCTTCGACAGGTCGGCTCCGTTGAGTTCATACCCGTCGGCCCCGGAGACCGACGAGGCGAAGAAGGGGAAGAAAGTTCACCGCGACAAGCGCGACCTTGGCCTGCCGCAGAAGGCAAAGGACCTCCGCTCGGACAGCGCCCTGCAGGGCGCGCCAAGTGCTGCAGTGGCGGCGCCGGTCGCTTCCGGGTTTGAGGGGGTCGGCGGTGGCCTAGCCGGCTTCACGGTGAACTCCGCGCCGCCGGACCCCAGTGCGGCAGTGGGACCTACAGACGTGGTGCAAACGGTCAACAGCGGGTTCGCGGTCTTCACCAAGTCGGGGTCGGTGCGGTATGGCCCGGTGGCGACGAACACCCTCTGGACCAATTTCTCCGGCCCGTGTCAGACCACCAATGATGGCGACGCGGTGGTGCGCTACGACCGGGCGGGCGACCGGTGGATCATCACCCAGTTTGCCAATACCGCTGCGCCTAACGGCCCGTACTACGAGTGTCTCGCCGTCTCCGCAACGGGCGACCCCACGGGCTCGTACAACCGGTACGCCTTCCAGTACGCCAACTTCCCGGACTACCCGAAGCTGGGCGTCTGGCCGGACGCCTACTACATGACGTACAACCTGTTCAACGGAAACACCTTCGTCGGCGCGGAGGCCTGCGCCATGGACCGGGCCAAAATGTTGGCCGGGCAGGCAGCGGGGCAGCAGTGCTTCACCACCAGTAACGCCTACGGCGGACTCTTGCCGATCGATAACGCCGGAGCCAGCGCGCCGCCGGCGGATGAGCCGGCCATGCTGTTGGCCCTGGGGGGCAGCGCGTCCACCCTTGCCGCGTGGAAGTTCCACGTGGACTGGGCTAGCCCTGCCAACAGCACCTTCACCGGCCCGACGAACGTCTCTACTGCCGCCTTCGCGCAGGCCTGCAACGGCGGCACCTGCATCCCGCAGCCGGCCACCAGCAACCAACTGGACTCCCTGGCGGACCGGCTGATGTATCACCTCTCCTATCGCAACAACGCGGGCACCGAGTCAATCGTGCTTACCCACTCCGTCGTGGCAGGCAACTCGGTAGGCGTGCGCTGGTACGAGCTGCGCAACCCCGCCGCCCCAACGATCTACCAGCAGGGCACGTGGGCCCCGGACGGGGACTACCGCTGGATGGGCAGCGCCGCTATGGACAAGAGCGGCGGCATCGCCATGGGCTACTCAACCTCGAGCGCCACCTCCTACCCCAGCATCCGGTACACCGCCCGGTCGGCCAGCGACACCCCGGGAACGATGACCGCCGGGGAGGGCACCCTGATCAGCGGCGGCGGCTCACAAACCGGGACGTTGTCACGCTGGGGCGACTACGCCAGCATGAACATCGACCCCGCCGACGACTGCACCTTCTGGTTCACCTCGGAGTATCTCGCCAACAGCGGCACCTTCAACTGGCACACCCGCATCGGACACTTCACGCTACCCAGCTGCGGAGCAACCGTGGCCGTCGCAAGCGACTTCACCCTCACGACAAATCCGACGTCCGGTTTGGCGGCGCAAGGCGCGTCAACGACCGCGACGATCTTCACCGCGGTCAGCAAAGGCACCACTGAAACGGTCAACCTCAGCGTTGGGACCCTACCAACCGGCGTGACAGCGACCTTCAACCCAACATCGGTGACCACCGGCGGCTCCTCCACGATGACCCTGGCCGCCTCGGCGACCACACCGACCGGAACGTACCCGATCACCGTCACGGGGACCTCCCCATCGGCCACCCACACCGCGACGTACAACCTGACCGTGACGGCCGCGCCGTCGTCGTACGTGCCGCTGAGTCCGGCTCGGGTGATGGACACCCGCTCGGGTTATGTGACGGTTGACGGGGTGGCGGCGGGGTCGGGTGCGTTGGGTCCTGGGGGTCGGCGTTCGCTGCCGGTGGCTGGGCGAGGGGGGGTGCCGTCCTCTGGTGTGGGGGCGGTCGTGTTGAACGTGACGGGGGTCTCGCCGTCTGCGGCGACGTTCCTGACGGTGTTCCCGTCGGGGGAGGCATTGCCCGTGGCGTCGAACCTGAACCTGGAGCCGGGGCAGGTGGCGGCGAACTTGGTCGCGGTCAAGCTCGCCGCGGACGGGTCGGTGACGCTGTACAACAACACCGGGTCGACGGACGTCGTCGTTGATGTGGCCGGCTACTACCCGACGGGCAACAGCTATGCGCCGTTGTCGCCGGGCAGGCTGCTTGACACCCGGGCAGGTTCGGCCACGGTGGACGGGCAGTTCGCCGGCGGGGGGCCGGTGCGCGCTGGCGCCGTGTTGAACGTCACGGTCACCGGCCGGGTCGGGATCCCCACCAGTGGTGTGTCGGCGGTGGTGCTGAACTTGACCGGTGTGGCGCCCACGGCGGCGACCTACGTGAGCGAGTACCCGACCGGCAGTCCGACGCCGAACGCTTCGACGTTGAACCTGACTGCGGGCAAGGTCGCCCCGAACCTGGTCATCGCCAAGGTCGGCGCGGGTGGTCAGGTGTCCCTGACCAACGCGGTCGGCGCCATCGACCTGGTCGCGGACGTGGCCGGGTGGATCCCGGACGGCACCACGTACACCGCGTTGACCCCTGCCCGTTTCCTGGACACCCGTGCGGGGGCGGCCACCTTCGACGGGGTCGGCGCGGGGGCCGGGCCGGTAGGGCCGGGTGGCACGATTCAGGTGGCGGTGACCGGTAGGGACGGGATCCCGGTCACCGCGTCCGCGGTGGTTGTCAACATCACCGCTGTTGGGCCGAGCGCGGGGACGTATGTAACCGCGTACCCGGCTGGCGCGCCTCTACCGAACGCGTCGACGCTGAACCTCAGCGCGGGTGAGGTTCGCCCGAACCTGACGATCGTCAAGCTCGGCGCCGGGGGCAAGATCAGCCTCTACAACGCGCAAGGCAACACCGACCTGCTCGGCGACGTCATCGGCTGGTACGACGGCGGGTGATGAATGCCGGTGAGCCTTGATGAGGGCACCTCGACGGCGGCTATCGCCTTCGGCCCGCTAGGGGTCGACGACCACCGCGCCCGGCCCATCATCGACACCGTCTCGGCGCGACTGCGGGACGGGCGCCAAAGAGGGTGGTGGCCTGACCCACATCTGTGCAGTGAGCGAGCCGTCAGGCGGCTGGCGCCTGCTTGGTCCGCATGTAGCCGAGCACAAGTGACAACCGGTGACTGTCGGTGACACAGGCCTCTGACCTGCGGCTTTCCCTAGTACGACCGTTGGCAGTCGGTGACTGCTTGTGGAAGTCTTGCGGACTACCCGCGGACTCAACCAACAGATTGAAAGGAACGCATCATGAGCACCATCAGCGTTGAAGCAAGACACCTGGCAGTCGTCGAGGACGGGCATCAGGTCCTCTGGCAGTCGAACCGGGACTTGGGCTCGGTCCTGCTGCTCCAGTAAGGCCGTCGCGAAGGCACCATCGCCATGCCCTCACGCCGGGTGAAGCCGGCCTCCGCCGCCCACTCGTCTCGGGCCTCCACCCAGCGGCGTCGAGCCGTGACCATCGCGTTGCCCTCCGCGTCCCTGAGCAGCTGTGACGAGACGGTGCCAGCCGGTGCCGCCCGAAGCCGCGCCAACGTGTCGACGGTTTCCGGGTCCGCCCAGCGACGAATCTCAGGCCCGGCCGCAATGTCGGCAGGGACCGCCACGCGGCTGCTCGGGGACTCGAGGACCCGCCGGATACGGGCCATCAGGCCGCGCCCCAGGCAACGACCGACATGCCGTCGTGCGGGTCACGCAGTCGTCGAGCCATGACGAGCCTCCCGCTTCGCTGCCTGACGCCGCCAACGGGCGTCTGCCGCCCGCTGCGCCCGCCGCGCCCCCGGCGCCAGCCCGACATCCTCATCGGGGTCCGGGAGCGCTAGCTGCGCGACCAGCCGGGCCAACGCTGCCCGCTGCAACCGCAGCTCCGCGGGGATCGGCGACAGGCGCACCTGTTCGCGTGACCCGAGCACCGTCGGCCCATCGTGCGCGAGCACCTGTTCCAAGGCGTTGATGTCATCCGCCTGGCGACACGCCAGCCCCAGCGTGACCAGCTCCGCGACACTGAACTCCAGCTCGTCCCCGTCGACCGGAGCGGTCAGCCGCTTCCAAAGGGCCGCACCTGCTGCGCCGAGACCCGTCGGCACGCGGGGGCGACCAGCCGATGCCGGCACGTCAGCGGCCCGTCCAGGGCGACAAAACAGCCACGCCACGCATCACGCGCACCGCGAGCACCAGCACGATCCGGTGAGGCTGGCTGACCGGGGGGAGGGGTCTGCCCCCTGGGGTCCTCGGTCGGTCGGTCATCGGGTGGTCGCCGTCCGGGCTGCGGCGGCCTCTTGGGCGCGGGCGATGGCGTCGCGGGCATCTGCCACCTTCTGCTGTCGCACCGTGGCGCGCTTGTCCATTGCGTCACGTAGCGCTGCGCCGGCCCGGCTGAGCGCCTCCGTTGGTTGCAGGGTCGGCACCTCGGTGGCAATGGCGTCAGTCAGCGCCTGCAATGCGCTCGACGGCACGGGCGGCGCTGGCCGCTGGGCCGCGGTGAGCGCGACGCGGGCGGCCGCGGCGTCGTGGACCTCTTGCACGGGCTTCCATACGCTGTCGACGAGCCTGGCGTCAGATGCGTGTTGGGTTCCGCTGAGGGACGAAGCGAGGCCGGCGAGCTGCGACGCGTCGGTGTAGCTCACCTGTGCGGGGTCGGTGGGCAGCCGGTTGATCCAGGCGAGGTCCGAGGGTGACAGCGGGGTGCCGCCGCGGCCGGGTGCGTGGGCCTTGGGGTCGTTGCCGGGGTGTCGGTAGGGCTCAGCGGCGGCCCCGCTCCCGGGCTCGTGCTGGGCGGCGAGGTCGTCGGCGAACTGGTAGTGACTGGCGGGGTCGGTTCGGACGCCCATGGGTTTCTTGAGCGAGCGCCGGAGGTAGGCGAACTTCCCGGCGGCGCTCGGGTGGTTGGGGTCTTGCGCGATAGCGTCGGTGATCTGCTTGGAAGTCAACATGCGGACACGTCCTTCGTTGAGGGGGTGAGAGATTGGGCGGTGAGCCGCTCGATGTAGTCGTCGACCTGCTCGACCCGGACGCGGGAGCTGCCGCCAATCCGCACCGGGGTCAGGTCCCCGGCGGCGACAAGCCGTTTCACAGTGCGCTCAGCGACGCCGAGGACCGCTGCGGTGGCGGCGTAGCTGAGGAGTTTCGGGCTCACCTGCTCAGCGTGACGAACCTGCCACAAGTCCTCCACCGGTGTCCCCGTCTGGCCCCGCCTGGCACGGTTTGCGAGGGCGCGTTCGAGCTCGTCGAGCTCGTCGGGCAGGGCGAGACCGGCGCGACGCGCCCAGCTGCGGTGCTGCTGCACGGCGACGGTCAAATGCCCAGCCAGCTCCGCGGACATCGTCAGGAGCAGGAGGTCCGGCTCAGGACGACGGGCCATCGGGGTGCCTCCGTGACGGTGCGTAGACCTCGCACAACTCGAGGATGACCGGGTGGGCCAGCCCGCGGCTGACGAGTCGCTGGGCGAGCTGCGGCGGCGTCGGCGGCGGCTGGGGCGGCGGCTCGAAGGGCTGGCGGGTCCGGGTGCGGCCGCCGTGGTTGCGTCGTGGCATCAGGCCGGGTTTTGGTCGGGTCGGGGTGACGGTCGTCCGGTCGGTGCCGCCGAACACCCCGAACTTCTCGCCCTGCTCGTCGGCGGCGGCGCCGCACTCGGCCAGGACGCGGCAGCCGACGCACCAGGTCGCGGCCTGAGCTCGGTCGGCTGCATCGTCGGAAAGCCACAACCCGTGGCTACCCGCTTCACCACACCGGGGGCGTCGGCCTTCGGTGGCGAGGTCGACGAGACGTCGGGTCAGTCGTTCGGCGGCGGTCATGACTCCTCCTCCCAGGTCGCCGACGTGCTGAACATGGCCGCCGCGCGCCCGTCGGCTTGCAGGGCGGTAAGGAACCGTTGCGCCGAGAAGCGTTGAAGGTAGACGCGGTGACGGGTCTCGGTGCCGTCTTCGCGGATCCAGCGGACGATCCAGATACGACGGCTGCTCGGCTTCAGCGGAGCGGCGTGGTCGTCGGTCATGACGCGGCCCTTCTCTCGCAGCCGACGCACATGGTCTTGCCGTAGACGACGCGGATCTCCGAGATCGGCTCACCGCACGAGCAAGAGAGGGTTGGAAGGTCGTCCTCTTCGATAGCGGAATCGAAGTCGAGGAGGTCGTCCGTCCCCATGGAATCCGCCATGGAGTCCGGCTTCTCAAAGGTGGATTCCATGGATTCCATGGGGATTCCATGGGGTAGCGCCCATGTGTAGGACGCGCCCTTCCCGAAGCCGTTGCGGACCGACTGGGCTTTGATCCGTGCACGGGACTTCTTGACGGTGCTCTCGTTGAATCCCGCGACCCGTGCGGCCTTGATAACCTCGGCGGCGGGAGCCTGACCACCGTCCTCGTTCAGGTAGTCGCGCAGCCAACCGTCGACTTCGGAGCGCTCATCCTGCTCGTCCGGCGCGCCTCGGGTGTCGCGCAGTATGTCAGCGACCGAGCGCTCTGACTCCCCGGTGAACACGAACTTTCCCGTCTCGGCAACACCCTTCTTCGTGGGGACCTGAGCCGTCTCGATGACGTAGGACAGGCTGGGCAGGTCGTCGCGCCCGAGGCTGTTCTTCACCTGGCTCATGACCCTCGCGTGGTTCTCGTCGGAGTCGTCGCGGGCGAAGCCGAAGACCGACCTCGGCACGTTCTTAAAGGCGCCGGACCCGGTGATAAGGGAGGCCGCGTCGGTGCCGGCGCCCTTGTTGAAGTGGGCGATGCCGAGGAAGACGGAGCCGGTACGGTCGGCCATCTTGGCGATCGGGTCGAGGGCGGAGCGGACCTCCCGCTCGCGGTGGGTGTCGATCTTCTCCCCGATCACGGACATGAGCGGATCGATGACGACGAGGGCGACGTCGTGGAACTGGACCTCGCGCTCGAGGAGTGCGTTGTCGGCCGGGAGGGACAAGGTCAGCTCGTCGTCGTCGATGCTGACGACCTCGAACCGTCCGACCTTGGACAGGTCCGCTCCGGCCGCGAGAAGCCGCGGGACGATCGTGTGCCTCCAGGAGTCCTCAACGGAGACGTAGAGGACCTTACGGGGCCTGCCGTAGAAAGAGCCGGGGAGTCTGCCCCTCGTGATCTGCGCGGCAAGCCACATGCCGAACGACGACTTTCCCGTGCCCTCGCGGCCGGCTGCCATGGACAGCGACCCGGAAGGAATCCTGCCCTCGTCGTTGGGCTCCCATGCCCAGACCACGGGCTCGGGCTCTATCGTGTCGGCCCAGGTGACCTTCGCCCGGCGCAGCGCCACGTCCGTGTCGAGCTCCAGCGGCTCCAGCTCGTCGAGGCCATACCCGGCGCCGATGTGGTCGGCGGCGTCCTTGCCCGTCTTCGCTCTGGTGAACGCGAGGGAGGCGGCCTTGCCGTCGAGGGAGTCGTGGACCTGCCCGGCCCACTTCTGGCCGGCTTCGTCGTCGTCGACGATCACCACGACCTTGGCTCCGTGGAGTGGGGCGGCATCGACCTTGGCCCAGTTGCTCGCGCCCATCGGCGCGGTGGTGGCGACGGCCCCGACCGACTCGAGCGCATGGATGTCCTTCTCGCCCTCAACGACGTAGATCGTCTGGCCCTTCTCGATGGCGGCGACGACTTCGGGCAGCCGCCGCCTGCTGTTCGGACCAGGTGGCCGGTCTCTCGCCCGTGCAGGACCAGGTCGCGGTCGTGCCGTTGCAGAGAGAGGCAGACTCGCCTGGTGACCCATGCGGCCGTCACAGGGGCTACGAACAGCAGGATCCGCAGGGTCATCGTGATCGACTCGAGCGATAGGTGAAGCTTGAGCGCGATGATGTCGTTCCCGCCGGCCAGGAAGAGGACCACGTAGAAGGTCAGCGCCATCATGCCGAGCCCGGTCCGCCCCGGCGCATACCTCGGCCGGTCGAGCAGGTGGTGCTCCTGACTCCCCGCGCGGGTGACCCATCTCTCGAGGAACGGGTAGGCGCCGGCGAGTCCGTACATCGTTGGGATGAGCAGGATGCCGGGGATCAGGACGTTGAGGCTGAGGGTGTGTCCGAAGACTTGGAACTCCCACGGCAGCATGAGCCGGAGCGCTCCTTCGGCGAAGCCCATGTACCAGTCCGGCTGGGACCCTGCCGAGACGGTGGTCGGGTCGTAGGGTCCGAACATCCAGATGGGGTTGATGGTCACCAGTGCCGAGACGGCCGCGAGGACGCCGAAGACCATGAAGAAGAAGCCGCCAGCCTTGGCCAGGTAGACCGGCATGAGCGGGTAGCCGACGACGTTGTCGTTGGTGCGTCCCGGGCCGGGGTACTGGGTGTGCTTCTGGACCACGACCAGCAGCAGGTGCGCGACGACGAGGGCGACGATCACGGCCGGCAGCAGCAGGATGTGGACGGAGTACAGCCGCGGGACAATGTCGTTGCCGGGAAAGGCGCCACCGAAGACGAGGTAGGCGACCTCGGCGCCGATGACGGGGATGGACTGCATGAGTCCCTCGGCGATGCGCAGGCCGGTTCCGGACAGCATGTCGTCGGGTAGGGAGTAGCCGGCGAAGCCCTCGACGATGGCCAGCAGGGAGAGGGTCGTGCCGATGAGCCAGTTGATCTCGCGGGGCTTGCGGAAGGCACCGGTGAAGAAGACCCGCATCATGTGGACCGTGATGGCGACGGTGAAGAACAGTGCCGCCCAGTGGTGGATCTGGCGGATCAGCAGGCCGCCGCGGACGTCGAAGGAGATCTCGACCGTGGACCGGTAGGCCTCGCTCATCGTGACGCCCTGAAGCGGAAGGTAAGAGTCCTGGTAAACGACCTGACCCATGCTTGGCACGAACCAGAAGGTGAGGAAGGTCCCGGTGAGGAGCAGGACGACCAGCGAGTACAGCGCCACCTCCCCGAGCATGAAGGACCAGTGGTCGGGAAAGACCTTCTTCAGCACGGAACCGGCCGAGGCGATCCCGGTACGGTCATCCAGCCAGCCCGCGACGCGTCCAGCGCGCGCCTCGGCCCCCATCACAGGACCCGGAACTGCGGCGCGTCGTGACCGTGGCACTGCCGTGGATCGTCGGCAGCTGAGTGGTGGCGCCGCCGAACGGGTTGATGTTGATCAGGGCTCCGCCGGCGCGTGGGGCGTCGCTGCCGCTGGGTCGGGCCGTCTGCCAGGCCCGGACCTGCCGGCTTGCCCGGGTGCAGCCGCCGGCGGTGCTGCGGTCCGTTCTCGGCGTGGCTGTAGCGCCGCGTAGGCGCTGACGCCGGGCGACTCGTGGGTGCATCGGTCATGAGCTCGTCTCCTTCCACTCGTGTCGTGATCAGGGGTTGCTTGCGTCAGTGGTCACCGCTTTGTCCGAGCTTTGGCGCCGGTGTCGGTGAGCAGGTCGGTTTGGATGTCCTCGAGGGAGCGGCCTTTGGTCTCGGGGACTTTACGGACGAAGAAGAGGAACGCCAGGACGCCTAGGGCTGCATACAGGTAGAAGGTTCCCTGCCTGGTGATCAGGCCGCCGAGACTGAGGAAGGTCACCGCGACGAGGAAGTTCGCGGCCCAGTTCGCGACGGTGGCCACCGACATCGCGACGCTGCGGATGCCGGTGGGATAGATCTCGGAGATCATCAGCCAGAACACCGGACCGAGACCGACCGCGAACGAGGCGATGTAGACCAGCAACGCCACCAGCGCCAGGTAGCCCGCGCTGTGCTGCAGCGCCGGTGAGGTGAAGTAGATGGCGAGCGTAAGCAGGGACAGGGTCAGTCCGACGGTACCGGTCAGGAGCAGCTTGCGACGTCCGACGCGGTCCAGCAGCAGCACGGCGATCGCGGTGAACACGACGTTGGTGACCTCGACGAAGACGGTCTGGGTGATCGACGAGCTCTTGGTCAGTCCGGTGTCGGACAGGATGGTGGGGGCGTAGTAGATGACGGTATTGACGCCGACGAACTGTTGGAAGATGGCCAGCCCCAAGCCGACCCAGAGCAGCGGTCGCAACCGGGTCTTGGCCAGGTCACGAACCCTCGAGGACCCCTCGCGGTCGTTAGCCTCCTTGATGTCTTCGATCTCCTTCTCGACGTCGGCGTCGGGGTCCCCGCTCCGGAGTCGCTTCAAGACCGCGCGGGCCTCGTCTTCGCGTCCCTGTTCCATCAGCCAGCGGGGGGTGTGTGGGACGGTGAGCATCCCGACGGCTAGGGCGGCGCCGGGGATGACGGCGACGCCGAGCATCCAGCGCCAGTTGTCCGTGACCCCCTTGAAGGCGAAGTTGACCAGGTAGGCCAGCAGGATCCCGGAGGTGATCGCCCAGCTGGTTGAAGGAGACCAGCCCGCCGCGCACCTTCGGCGGTGACACCTCGGAGATGTACAGCGGGGCCACGAAGGACGCGGTGCCGACGGCCAGGCCGAGGATGAACCGGAAGCCGATGAGCATCGGCACGTTGACCGCCAGGGCGCACCCGATGGCCCCCAGGACGTAGACGGTCCGGAGATGACCTTGGTCCACTTGCGGCTGATCGCGTCGGCGAGGTAGCCCGGCAGGACGGCGCCGAGGATCGCTCCCAGGAGCAGCGAGGAGACGATCCACTGCTGGGCCAGGGTTCCTGCGTGCAGGTCTTCCTTGAGGTACAGCAGGGCGCCGGAGATGACGCCGGTGTCGTAGCCGAAGAGTAGGCCCCCGATCGCGGCGATCATCGAGACCCGGACCAGCATGCCGTTGCCGCTGGTCCTCATTTCGCGCACGAACCCACTCACGGTGTCTCTCCTTCGTCTGGTGTCCTGGCGGTTAGTCTGTCCGCCAGGGCGGCTGCGACCAGTTCGGCGACATGCACGGGCTGGCGTGATGATTCTTGTCGGCTCTGCTCGTGACAGCTGAATCCGTCGGCTACCACCGCGGTGCTCTCGGGCGCGGTTCGGACCGCTGGGAGGAGCAGCTGCTCGCCGATCGCGACGGCCAGGTCGCGGTGGGCGGTCTCGAAGCCGAACGCGCCGGCCATGCCGCAGCATCCGGTGGACGGATACGTCGGCGCCCATCCGGGCAAGCAGGCGCAGCTCGGCGTCGAAGTCCAGGACCGAGCGGTCGTGGCAGTGGCCCTGGACCATGACCGCGTCGCCGGTCGTCGGGGCTTTCCAGTGGGGGCGGCGCTGTTCCAGGAATTCCGAAAAGGTCAACGTGAGCTTGGCCAGACGGGCGGCTCGTTCCTCTCGGGGCAGCAGCTCGGTCAGCTCGTCCCGGAAGACTGAGGCGCAGCTTGGTTCGAGGACGACAAGTGGGATGCCGGCGTCGATCCGGTCGCCGATGGCGTCCAGGGTGCGTTGTAGCGTCCGGCGGGCCTGGCGCAGAAGACCCCAGTCGAACAGGGGACGGCCGCAGCACAGTGGTGCTTCGCCGTCACCGGCCAGCCGAACGTCGCAGCCGGCGTCCTCGAGGACGCGCACCGCGGCGACGCCGACGCCGGGTCGGAAGTAGTTGGTGAAGGTGTCCGCCCACAGCAAGACCCATTGTCCGCCAGGGGCGGCCGGCTGCCTGTCGTTCGGTGGCCGGTTCGCCCAAACCGGGCGGAACGTCGTCGAGGCGAACCGGGGGGCGTCCCGGTCGGGGTGAACCCCGGCCGCCCGCTTCAGGGCCGGCGAGAGGACCGGCAGGTGGGTGACTACGTTCGTCAGCCTTGGTGCCAGCAAGGCGAGCCGAGCGGCATACACGATGCGGCCGAGCGTGTAGGCGGCGGCGGGGCGGGGGGGGGGCGCCAAGTGCACCAGTGGGAGAGGAACTCGGCCTTGTACTGGGCCATGTCGACGTCGACGGGGCAGTCGTACTTGCAGCCCTTGCAGGACAGACACAGGTCCAGGGCGTCCCGGACGTGAGGGTCGCGCCAGCCGTCGGTCAGCTCGTCGCCGTTGAGCAGCTCGAACAGCAGTCGGGCGCGGCCCCTGGTGGAGTGCTCCTCCTCGCGGGTGACCTGGTAGCTGGGACACATCACCGTGCCGGAGTGACTGCGGCAGGCACCCACGCCGACGCAACGCGTGACGGCCTTGGCGAAGTCACCGTCGTCGGCGACGAATGCGAACGTCGTGGGCAACGGACGCGGGCGGTAGTGCGCGCCCAGCCGCAGGTTGTCGACGGGCGCCGCCGGATCGACGACCTTGCCGGGGTTCATCTTGGATTCCGGATCCCACAGTGCCTTGAACTGCCCGAAGGCGTCGACCAGTTCGGGGCCGTACATCTTCGGCAGTAGCGCCGCGCGGGCCTGCCCGTCGCCGTGTTCACCGGAGCGGGAGCCGCCATACCGGACGCAGACGTCGGCCGCGTCATCCAGGAACCTGCGGAAGGTGGCGATGCCGTCGGCGCTGGCCAGGTCGAAGTCGACGCGGGAGTGGACACAGCCCTGCCCGTAGTCGCCGTGGAGCCCGGCGTGGTAGCCGTACCGGTCGTAGAGCCGGCGCAGGTCGCAGAGATAGTCGCCCAGGACGAAGGGGTCGACGGCCGAGTCCTCCCACCCGGGCCAGGTCGGTGCTTCCCCGGGAACGCGCGCAGTCGCGCCGAGCCCCGACTCGCGGATCCCCCACACGTGCTGGCTCTGCGGTGGGGTGAGGGCCCGCGCCGAGTCGTATGCCGCGGCGAGGCGCCGCGCGTCTTCCTCGACTTCCTGCTCGCTCTCGCCGCCGAGCTCGACGAGCAGCCAACCGCCACCGTCGGGGAGGAGCGGCCAGCCGTCGCGGTGCAGCCCCAGCTTGCGGACGTCTCGCATCAGGACGTCGTCGAGGCCCTCGAGCCCATATGGCTTGCGCTCAAGGACCGCCGGCACGGCGTCGGCCGCAGCCGCGGCGTCCTCGAAGCCGATGACGACCGTTCGGCGCACCGGCGGCAGCGAGGTCAGTCGCAGCTTGGCCTTCAGCACCACCACGCAGGTGCCCTCGGTACCGACCAGCGCACGGGCCAGGTTGAAGTGGTTCTCCGGCAACAGCTGGTCGAGGTTGTAGCCGGAAACACGCCGCGGGGTCTGCGGGAAGCGCTGCCGGATCAGGTCGGCGTTGCGGTCACGCAGCTGAACCAGGCCGGTGCGGATCTGGCCGGTGCGCCCAGGCCCGGTCACCAGCCGGTCGAGCTCGCCGTTGTCAGTGGCGCCAACCCACATCCTCACGCCGTCACAGGTGATGACCTCAAGCGCGTCCACGTTGTCGGCGGTGCGCCCGGTGGTGCGCCCGGTGGTGCGCGAATGGGTGCCGCAGGAGTTGTTCCCGATCATCCCGCCGAGGGTGCGCCGGTTGTGGGTGGCGGGGTCGGGACCGAACGTCAGCCCGTCGGCCGTGAGCGTCACGCAGGTCGTCGAGGACGACGCCGGGTTCGACGGTAGCGGTGCCCCGCTCCAGGTCGATCTGCAGGATCTGGTTCATGTGTCGCGAGAAGTCCAGCACCACCGCCGTGTTGCACGTCTGCCCGGCGAGACTGGTTTCGCCTGCGCGGCTAAGGACCGGCAGCCCACGCTGGCCGCAGACCTCCAGGGTGGCCTCGACGTCGGCCGCGTCGCGGGGGGTGACCACAGCGGTCGGTAGCTGACGGTAGTTGGACGCGTCGGTCGAGTAGAGGGCGCGGACTCCGGGGTCGATGCGCACCTCGCCGCGCAGCCGCGGCCGGAGGGCACGGGCCAACTCAGCAGCGCCAGGGGCGACCGCGTTAGTCACCGGTCTGCCGACCACTTTTTCGGCCGCTCGGCCATGGGTCGCCACGGGGGCCTGCCTGTCCCGGTGCGGAACGCCGTGTTGACCTTGGCCTGCATGGCATCGTGCACACGCGGCTGCTCAAGCTGATTCTGCAGCGGGTCGACGAGGTCGGCGGCGGTGCCCTTCTCCACCTGGCCAAGGAAGCGGACTGCCCGTCCTCGCCGCCGCCTTTGCGTGACCGGAGCCTCTGGATTCCGGCGGCGGGTCCGGTTCAGGCCAGTCAACCTCAGCCGCCAGGCCGGCAGCTGCCGAACGGCCCGGTGGCGCGGTCCTTTGTCGCGGTCTTGCTTCTCCTTCACGTCTTCGGTGAGGTGGTTGACCATGATCGTGTTGCGGTCGATGCGGTTGACCTGACGGTCCTTCATCGGCCCACGGTCCCACCCGGGCTGGGTGTCGGTGATGCGGGTGGAGCCGCGCTCGTCGAGGGCATTACCGCCGTGTCGTTGCGGGCTGACCGCACGTCGTCCCGGCCCGCTGAGGTCGTTCCCGATGAGGACGGCGCTCGTTACCGCCAACGTGGTCTTGGCGTCGGCAGAACTTACGTCAGCCCTGCGTGCTGCTAACCGTGCCGTTCATCCCTGGTCAGAGCGGATCGCGCGCGGGAGGACGTCGCCGGTGTCGGCCATCGCCTGCTGGTTGACGACGTAGATGTAGCCCATCGCGGCGTCTGAGGCGGCCGCGTCTACCCACGAGGCGGGCTGAGGACTGACCCCGCGGGCCGCCAAGGCGCGATGGAGGGCGTCCTTGACGCGCTCCACGG